>Ga0335082_10004083_pt1 | contig 15872 bp, 9 predicted proteins | sample Lox_Sample_41_FD_206718 | JGI IMG/M metagenome (GOLD analysis project Ga0335082, IMG submission 206718) | Soil microbial communities from Loxahatchee National Wildlife Refuge, Florida, United States - Lox_Sample_4.1 | ecosystem: Environmental > Terrestrial > Soil > Wetlands | place: USA: Florida...
GGCTGGCCCCCCCGCCCCCCGGGCCCCCGCCGCCCCGCCGGCGCCCCGCGCCTCTTCCCACCGTCCCTCGGCCAGGGCGGCGAGGCCGTCGGCGGACGGTCCGGACGCTGCCATGTGAGCATTGTCACTGGTTCTGCGCGACGATAGCGACATGACATCTGAGGAATTCACCAACGGGCATCCGGCTCTCGCGCAGTTCTGGCATCCCGTGGCGCTGTCCTCCGAGATCGGCCCGGAGCCCGCCGCGGGCCGTCTCGGCGGCCGGGGCTGGGCGCTGGCCCGCTTCAGCGGCGGCATCGCGGCGTTCGCCGACGCGTGCCCGCATCGCAGGGCGCGCCTTTCCGCCGGGCAGATCACCGACGGCACGCTGCAGTGCGCGTACCACGGCTGGCAATTCACCCCCGACGGCAGGTGCGCGAAGATCCCGGCGCTCGAGGACACCGCGGCGATCCCGGAGCGGGCCACGCTACACCGCCCGGCCGAGGTCGCCGAGCAGGACGGCATGGTGTGGCTCGCCCCGGAACACCCGCGCGCTCCCATCCCGGACCTGCATCCGGGTGTGCCGCTCGATGGCGACGGCGTGGCAACGGTGATCCTGCCGGTCCTGGCGGTGGAGGCCAACGCGGCGATCCTCATCGACAACTTCCTCGACGAGGCGCACCTGCCGTTCGTCCACTCGGCCACGATCGGCGGCGCCGGTCCGGAACCCATCCCGCGCGCCGACGTCGACCGCCGCGGCCTGTCGTTCACGGCCGTCCGCGAGCACACGTTCACCAACCTCACCGACCCCGCGGTACGTGACGGCGCCCGGCCGGCGGTGCAGCGCCGCCGGATGACCTACCGGTACCAGGCTCCGCTGACCGCGACCTTGCTGCTGGAGTACCTGGACGCGGAGGGGTGGCAGTTCCTCACCTTCACCGCGGCGCCCGAGGACGAGCGCACCTGCCGGGTGTACCAGACGGTGACCGGCCCGGGCCTGACCGACCCGGAACAGGCCGAAAGCACCGCGAAGTACGAGATGTCGATCTTCGACGAGGACCTGGACCTGCAGCGGCGGGCGCTGTCCGGCCTGGAGTTCCCGCTCGACGTGGCCGCCGAACTGCACACCCGGGCCGACCGGGTATCGGTCGAGTTCCGCCGCGTCCTCGCCGCCGCCGTCAGCGGCTGAGCCGGCCGTGGCGGCCTACTGGATCGGGCATATCCGGCGATGAGTAAACTAATTACTGCTCGGTAACCCCACTCCCCCCCAGGGTGCCGGGCACTGCCCGGCCTGGGCGCCCAGGCCGGGCTTCTGCTTACGGCGCCCGGCCGCCAACGCGCAGACCGGTGCGCTGGCCTAGAGTCGGGGTGTGGCAGCTGAGGAGACGAAGGTCTACGCGCTCAACCTGTTCGATATCGCCGACCGCGAGGAATACCTGGCCTACTCGCGCCGGTCGGCCCGTGAGGTCGCCCGGCACGGCGGGCGGGTGCTGGCGCTGGGCCGGTTCCGGGAGAGCGCGGCCGGCGACATCACTCCCCGGCAGGTGCTCATCCTGGTCGAATGGGAATCCAGGGCGGCCTTCGAGAGCTACCGTCAGGACCCCGCGCTGACCGACCTGCACCCGCACCGGGAACGAGGCACCTCGGCGTACGTATGGCACCTGTTCGACCGGCTCGACGACCTCCGGCCGCTGCTTCTCCTGCCGCTGCTGGAAACCGGCCCCGACCCGGCCTCGCCGTGATCCGCGGGCATGCCGTCAGTATGCTCACGCAGCGTGGCCCAGTGCGACGTTGATCAGCTGGGCCAGCCCGAACGTTCCGTTGCGAGTGAAGTCCGGGATCGGCGTGAACGTAGGTTCGGCGTAGAGATAGGACGTTCGGTCGCCACGGAGCAGGGAGGCGAAGACCTCGGCGACCAGCCGGCCTCCCACCGGCCCGAGCCTGATGGGGGTCTCATCCGAGACCGGACCGGAGGCGTTCTTCCACGACATCACCTGGGCCTCGGACAGAATGTAGGCCCACAGCGGAGCGTTGCCTGCGAAGCGGGGGGATACCTCGATGATCGACGGCGGTTTCGGATTCTGGACGACGGCCTTGCCGATTACCAGGTCCGTGTCCGTGAGCGGCTCCACCCCGAGCGCCCTGGCCACCTGCTGCCCGGAAGGCAGCTGGAAGACCGCGCCGCGCTCGAGGTTGCGCAGCGCCAGGCTCGATGGATCCGTGGCAATCCGGTGCGGCAAGCTGCCGAGTGGAGTGACCAGAGAGGTATCGATCTTGTAGGACAACTGCGGCTGGGCATCGTGGTCAAGTTCGATGAAGAGCCGCCAGTCAATGGCCCAGTCGGCCGGGATGGGGCGCAGTCCCCCAAGGTCAGCGTCATCGTCGGGGTGGCCGGAGAAGATCGGGCGTTCGATGTCTTGGTTGAGCCGGTACTGCGGACGGATCATGGAGTGGCCGAAGCGGTAGGCGGCTACCGAGAACTCCACGGGCATGAGCTCTAGGTCTTTTTCCCGGAGCTTGGGTATCGTCGTGACATACCAGAAGGGATCCGGGAACACGCTCTTGTAGGTCTGCTTGTCCAGGATCGTGCGCAGGAAGTCGTTGACCAGGACCCACTGATAGTGCCATCGGACTTGGTCGCGGACGTCCTCGAAGCTGACGTGCTTCTTCTTCTCGCGTAGCTTATGGACCATCCTGTTGTGGAACCGCAGGAAGATCGCGTGCAGTTGGGCGACGATGCGGTTCTCGTCGTTGCGGGGGTCGCCGATGAGCGCCCGGCCGCTGGGTCCCCGGGGTAGCTGGACCGCGCCCGGGTCAAAGGGCTTGCCCGACATGGGCTCGCCCAGGAGCATGCGGATCCCGTCTTCCTTAAACATGTACGGCTGGTCGTCCGGCCCGCGTCCGTACAGGCTGTCCAGGTCGAAACGGGGCGTCCGGAAATCCACCAGCGCCTGAAGCTGCGCAGGCGTCAGGATCTCACGCAGCTGGGAAGTGGCGTCGCGGGTGATGTCATGGTCGAGGAACTGCCCGAAATAGGTATAGGCCGCTGGTATCCCGTTGTTCTCTTCGGGATCAGCCCCGCCCTCGTGTTCGGGCTCGTCCGGCGCGGTCATTACCTGAGCCAGTTCTTCGAGGTCGGACTGTTGGAAGCTGGCCGTAGGCAGGTACGGAAACAGCCTGGTGAAGCGGCCTTCCATCACCATGTCGGGCCGTTCGGCCTTTCTCCGGTCCCACCATGTGCCGTGCCGCGTTAACACCGTAGGTACCGGGGTTTCGGACGGCAGGGATTGCGGCGCGGCCTCGGCCTGCGGTGCGGACTGGGGTGGCTGCGGGGGCAGGTACAGCGCCTGACCAGAATTGTTTCGTTTCCACGCCGCCGTCGGCGGAGCCGAACCCGGACGCGAGGCTAGGCTCGCGATAGCCCCGGGATCCATTTCAGCCTCCAGTGTGGTGATCCAGACTTCCGCTGCCCGCGCGACTACCGTGATGGCCAGCCCGGCCACGAAGGTATTCGGCGGGACTGGCGTATTCACCACGACGGTCGCGCCGTCCCCGCTACTGGCGGGCATGGGCTGAACGCTGTGGAACGTAGCGATGGCCCCGTTGGCCTGGGTCGCGTTGCCCGATATCTCGATCAATGTGCCTAGCTCGAAATCGTCGACTTCGACATCGAGCGTCATCGTGTTATTCGCGTTGAGGGTGATATTGGAAACCTTGCCGTATCCCATCGATGGGTCCTTTCTCAGATAGGCGCAAACTGGGTGAGGTGCCTGAGCGATTCCCGGGTCCCCGGAAGGTTGCCTTTGCGCTGGTAGAGATCAAAGGCCTGGGTGGCTGCGGTATGTGCTTCGGCGGCGCGGCCGGACGCAGTCAGGACATGAGCCAGATCGAGCAGGGCATCGGCGTGCGGGTTCAGCTGGTCCGTCTGGGCCGCAAGCGCCACCGCTGCGGATGCGAGTTCCGCCGCTTCGGCGTGGCGGCCGCGGTCGGCGAGAATCCTGGCCGACAAACCGTGGCAGATGATCTGGGCGGAGATGTCCTCATCCGCCGCGGCCTCCTGGCTTATGGCAATAAGCTCGGTGGCTTCGGTGTACCGCTTTCCGCCCTGTACCGCGATGGCTCGGGCGAGCAGCGCCGCCGTGGTGGCCAGGATGTCTTTGTCGCCCATCTCGCTGAGCGATTCGTATTCGAGGCGGAGGTGCATCTCGGCGGTCTCGGGGTCGCCGGCGAGCATCGCGACGACGGCGGCTGGCTGGGTGACTGCCGTGGTCATCGTCGGTCCGAGGGTGTCCAGGAGGGATTTGGCGCGGCTCAAGGTGGCGTGTGCCAGCGCGACTTCGTCCTGCATGGCCTGCAGGCCCGCCATGTTAAGGAGGATCGCAGCCTGTGCGCTCGGGTGATTTCCGATCTCGTCGAGATACTCTTCGCAGCGCCGTATCCCTTCAGGTGCCGGAGCGGGGCCCCAGAGCGCTGCAGAAGCGAGCCAGCCGAGTATCTCGGTCAGCTGGATCCGGTCATTCACCCGGCGTGCGTATTCGGCGGCTAGCTGCCAGGCGTCTTCGGCGGCGGCGGATCTCGCATGGTTCCAGTGCATGGCCGCCTGGAGCTGCAGGGTCTGGCAGAGTCCCAGCTCGTCCTCGCTTCGGGCAAACTCGGAATGCAATTCGGGGAGCGTGCGGGCGATCTCAATGGCCGCCTTCGCCGGCGCCAGCTTGATATAGGTCAACAGGGCCTGAGCTCGGGCATGGGCGCGCTGTCCCTCGTCGCCGTTGGCGGCAGCGATGCGCTGGGCGTCGTCGAGCGTCGTCATGGCCCTCTCGAGTTGCCCGGCTTCAGTCAGTGCGGCGCCGAGGCTGGTATAAAGGCGTGCGAGAGAGAGGGCATCGTGCGGCAGCAGGGCTGCCGCGCGAACGAAGAGATTCACTGCCCCGAGCACGTCGTCGCGATCATGCGCGGCACGACCAGCCGCCTCGAGGTGGCTGGCGGCCCGTCGCGGCAGCGGACTCGACTGAGCTTCGGCGGGCCGCAATTCACTCAGGTACCGGACGGACTGTTCGAGGTGGTAGCCGAGGATCTCCGGGCGTGCGGTGGCCGGTTCCCAGAGCACGTACTCGAGCCAGTCGGCGAAGCGTTGGTGCAGTTCGGCCCGAAGTGACTTGGGGATCGCCCGGTAGGCCGCTTCCTGGATCAGGATGTGCCGGAAGCTGTACTCCTGCCGGGGACGCCGATCCGACGGGTTGTGATGGACCAGCCGCTTTGCGACGAGGGTCCGGAGGTTGCGGTCGAGCGGGCCGCGGGCCTCTGGCGGCAGCAGTTCCCGGACCGCCCGTACGCCGAAGTCTTTCCCGATGATGGCCGCCCGGGCCAGCACGCTGCTCGCCCCGGGACCAAGGCGCTGCAGACGCGCCCCCAGCAGGGCCTGGATCGTGGGCGGCAGCACCGGCCAGATCTCGCTCCCGGCCTGCTCGCTGAGCGAGACCGCCAATTGCTCGAGGTAGAGCGGATTGCCGGCCGCCGTCTCGAGCAGGTGGGCCCGGGTTGACGACGGAATGCCCTCATCGCCGGTCAGTGAATTCAGGAGCGCCGCGGCGGAGCTGTCAGCAAGCGGCGTGAGCTCGATGGACAGAGCCCTTTCTATCCCCGCCGCCCAGGTAGGACGCTGTTCGTGCAGTTCCGGGCGGGCCACGCAGATCAGGACGACCGGCGATTGCCCTTGCGGCACGGCGAGCGATTCCACTAGGTCGAGGAAGGTCGATTCGGCCCAGTGCAGATCCTCGAAAACGACCAGCAGCGGCCGGGACCGTGCCAGGGTCTCGAGCAGTCGGCGGGCCGCCCAGAAGATCTCCGCGGCATCCAGCCTGCCCTGGTTTCCGGGTCCGAGAGCGAGGCTCAGTCGCGCGGCGACTTCGGCAGCGTCCGGCTGGTCGTCGAGCAGGGCCTTGATCTTGTCCGGTGAATCGTGGCCGCCGCTGGCCTGGCGGATCACCTCGCGCAGCGGCCAGAACGTGATGCCCTCCCCGTAGGAAAGGCAATGACCGGTAAGAACCGTCATCTCATCACCGAGACGGCGCTCAACCTCGTAGACGAGCCGTGACTTGCCTATTCCCGCCTCGCCGATCACCGTCACCAGCGTGGTCATCTGTTCCTGGCTGGCCACGACGCAGGTCGCCGTGAGCTGCCGCAGCTCCTCGTCCCGGCCCACCAGGGGCACGTCGAGACGCAGTGCCAGCGGGCGCACCGCCTCCTGCGCGGAAAGCAGGACGAACCGATCGCGACCGGCACGCTCCGTTTCGATAGCGGCTACGGCCAGTTCTCGAGTTGGCCTGCCGATGAGGATCTGACCAGGCTCGGCAGCCTCCGCGAGCAGCACCGCCTGGGCACTCACGTTCCCCGTCGACCCGAGCGGAACCGACCCTCCCACCAGCGCCTCACCGGTGGCGACACCGAAGCGGCAGGTCAGCCGCACGCCATAGTGCCGCAGCAGGCCGGGCATTTCGGAGTCGAGTACCCGGCGCGTTTCCAGGCTGGCCCGCATCGCCCGCAGGGCATCATCTTCGTGCACCGAAGCGGCGCCGAACACGCCTATCAGGCGCTCGTCCGCGCTGATCGCCAGCTTTCCCCCGTACCGCTCCAGGACTGCTGTCAGGCTGGAAACCGCCTGCCCGATGACGACCTCGTACGATTCCGGATCCAGTGACATGCCCGAGTCGGAGTCCACTCGCAGCAGAACGCAGACGACGGTGACGGGTCTGCGCGCCAGGGGTTCTCCCGTCGCGGCTGATACCGGCGAGGCCAGCGAGTCCTGCCGCAAGATGGCGGTCTCGAGCTCCCGGAGCTGCGGCGACGGCTCCAGACCCAGCTCGTCCCGCAGCACGCTCCTGAACTCGCGGTAGACCTCGAGAGCCTCGGCCTGCCGGCCGTCGCGATAGAGGGCCAGCATGAGCTGGCCGCGCAGACGCTCTCGCACCGGATGCTCGCTGGCCAGCTGCCGTAGCTCGGCGACGAGGATACTTGCCTGGCCGAGGGCCAGGTCGGCCTCGACTCGCTCTTCCAGGCAGGTCAGGTGGAGCTCTTCAAGGCGCACGATCTCGGCCTGGGCGAACGGCTCGTAACGGAAATCGGCCAGCGCCGGCCCCTGCCACAACGACAGCGCATGCCGCAACGTCCGGGCCGCCTGCTCCGCATTCCCTGCGGTCAGGGCCTCACGACCTTCCAAGACCAGTTGCTCGAACCGGCTGACGTCCAGCTCTTCGGGAAAGATCCGGAGCAGATAACCCGACGCTTCGGTGATAAGGCGACCTCGCGGGAGAACCCGCCGCAGTCGTGAGATAGCCGCCTGAAGAGAGTTCACCGCACCGGGCGGGGAGTCCTCACCCCAAAGATCCATCAGGAGCTGCTCGCTCGGGACGACCTCGTTCGCGTGAAGTAGCAGGCCGACAAACACGGCGCGCTGGCGGACCCCGTCCAGCGGGACGCGTCGGCCACCCTCTTCGAGCTGGAACGAGCCGAGAATCCGTGCCTGCATCGTGCCCCTCCCGCCGCGATGCCAGCGAGGTGTTATCCCAAACGACAATTGTCGGACCATGCCGGAGCGAAAACAAGCTAAATAACCGGAACGAAAAGAGTGCAGCGACGCCAGCTGGTGAACCGTCGCCTCGTTCCGCTACCGGGCCGCAAACTCTTTCAAGCAAATTGCCGCGCCAGCCGAGCGGCGATCGGGACAACAATAGAGTCCGTCAGGAAACGCATCTGTGCTCACCTATGAGGAATTTTATCTTTAACGGAGTACTTGAGGTTGGTGAGACACCTGATGACTGACATGACATAGGAGCCGACCTTAGCCGAGCTGTCAGCGGGCTGTCAGGGCCCAGCGTCCATTGTCGGATTATGCAGCACGAGCGCGGCCGGGACACGAGCCGCCTCCGGGCACCGGCACGAAGGGACGGTCACCCGATGGCTTCCTACCTGTCAGTCACCGACCTGGTGACACGCGCCAAGAACGGCGAGCAGCAGGCGTGGGACGCGCTCGTCGAGCGGTACGCCCCGCTGATCTGGTCGATCTGCCGCCGTTACCGGCTGGAAGCAGCCGACGCCGAGGATGTAGGCCAATCCGTCTGGCTCGCGCTCGTGACCCATCTGGACCACCTGCGCGATGCGGCTGCGCTACCGGGCTGGCTGGCCACCACCACGCGGCGCGAATGCGGACGCGTGATCAACGCCGCGGACGCGCGGCGTGCTGGTGAGCGGGTCCTGATCGCCGAAAGCATCCCGGACTCCGAGACCGCCACCGTCGAGCAGGAACTGCTCGTAGCCGAGCAGCATGCCGTTCTGCGCGACGCACTTGCCCGGCTGCCCCCCGGCTGCCAGCAACTGCTCGTCCTGCTCAGCGCCGACCCCCCGGTCCCGTATGCCGAGATCAGTTCGAGGCTCGCCATCTCGGTCGGGAGCATCGGACCCAACCGCCGACGGTGCCTGGATAGGCTGGCCCGCGATCCGGCCATCGTTGCCCTGCTCAGCACCGAAGCCGCGAGCACGCCGGGTTGACCCATGACAGGCATCCTGTACGGCAATCTGCGCGCCGAAATCGTCGGCGACGCCGGTGCCCGCATTCAGCGGGTTCGCTCCCGGCCAGCCGCGGCTGCCATGCTCGCCCCCCGCCCGCCCGATGCACCCCGGAAGCCCTTGATCCGGGGCAGGGACCGAGAGGTGGCCGACGCGTTCGCGACGATCGCGGCGGGCCGGCCGGCCGGATTCTATGCTGCCTGCGGATACGGCAAGACCACGCTGCTGCGGTACGTCGTGGCCGTCGCGGCAGAACGCGGACTCGCTCCCCGCTGCATCTACCTGCGAGCGCACGGGGATCGTGTCGGGGACCTCCTGCAGGATCTAGCGACCAGGCTGTATGTCTTCGATCGGCCGGTCAAGCTGACCCAGCAGGAGTGCGGCCAGTTGCTCGGGCCGATCAGCGCCATTGTCGCCCTCGACGACCTGCGCGCAAGCGCTGAGCAGCTTGACTACCTGCTCGAGGTCCTGTCCGGCTGCAGCGTGGTGACCGGCTCGGGCCAGCCGGTTCTGGGCCGCCGCGGCAGTTCCCGTCAGCTGGACGGGTTGCCGGACGAGAGCGCGCTCGCCTTGCTCGCCGACAATCTGGGACGGCCGCTCACGGCGGGGGAAGTCGTCGCGGCGCGGAGCCTGGTGGCCGCGGTGGACGGCCAGCCGTTGCATCTCAGGCAGTGCGCTGCGCTGATGCGCGAGGGTCGGCATTCCCTCGAGTCGCTGGCCCGGCAGGCGGCCGGCGACCCCGAGATCCTGGACCGGCTGAGCATCGACGCCCTGGCTCAGCCCCAACGGCATGCGCTGGCCGCCCTTGCGCTCGCCGCGGGCACCATGCTGCCTGCCGACGTCGTGGACGCCATTGGCCAGGTCTCCTACCTGGCCCAGTGGCTTCAGTCACTGCACAGACGCGGGCTCGCCGAGGACCGCGAGGACCGGTTCGGCCTGCCCGCGTGCAAGGCGGAAGGCTACCGTCAGCTCCTGCTCAAGGACCTAGACCTAGCCGTCGCGGCGCGCGGGCTCAGCAACTGGCTGATCGCGGCGGACCCGACGGGGGCTGACTCCCAGTCAGCCGCCGAGGCGGCCCTCACCATGCTGGAGTTCGCGGCCGAACGGGGTGAGTGGACGTCGGTCCTGCAGCTAGCCCGTGCCGCCGAGAGGGTCCTGTTCCTGGCCGGGCGCTGGGACGCCTGGCACGACACGCTCAGCCGGGGCCTGGACGCGGCCCGGGCAACGGGTGACGAGGCCGCTGAGGCCTTCTTCGTCCACCAGCAAGGCACCCTGGCGTTCTGCCAGGACCGGCTTGAGGACGCGTACCAGCTGCTCCGGGACGCGCTTGCCCTGCGTGAGCAGATCGGCGACGCCGACGGTACCGACGTCACCCGCCACAACCTGCGTCTGCTCGAGCCGCCGGAGCCGCCGTCAGCACCCCGGTCTAGAGGGCTGCGCCGGGTCATGCGTGCCCTGGGCGGCGTTCTGGGTACCGTGGCGCTGGTGGTGAGCTCGGTCGTACTCACTGGCATGCTGCGGTCCGGCTCCCCGGCCCACGGCGAGCCCACCAGACCGCCCAGCACGCCGGTAACTCAGACCACCGGCTCCGCCTCGAACGACGCTGACGCAGCGTCGAGTGACCCTGCCCCGCCTTCGGGCGGTTCAGCCTCGTCCTCGGGTCAGCAGTCGAGTTCCGGCGCCGCGCTGATCCCGCAGGTGATCACGTTTACCTCTGCACCGCCGTCGCCAGCGGTCGCCGGAAATACCTACGTGGTGACGGTCTCGGGGGGCGCCTCGGGTAACCCGGTCGTTCTCGGCATCGCCCCCGGCAGTGCCTCGGTCTGCTCGATCTCGGGGGCCACGGTGACCTTCGGCCAGCCGGGCCAGTGCGTGATCGACGCCGACCAGCCCGGTAACACGCGGTACCTGCCCGCGCCGCAGGCCCGGCAGGTTATCGCGGTGACCGCCATACCGCAATCGATCCGGTTCACCGCCCCGGCTCAGGGCCAGGTAGGCCAGTCGGTGACCCTGTCCGCCATCGGCGGCGGGTCGGGCAACCCGGTGGAGTTCTCGGTGGATCCTGCCAGCAGTCCTGGCGCCTGCGTGCTATCCGGCGTCCACGGCACCACGCTGAGCTATACCGCCTCTGGCCAGTGCGTGATCGACGCCGACCAGGCCGGTAACACGCGGTACCTGCCCGCGCCGCAGGTCCAGCAGACGACCACGGTGAACGGCATCCCCCAGTCGATCACCATTACCTCCAAGCCGCCGGGTGACGTCTACCAAGGCGTGACCTATGTCGTGACGGCGACGGGGGGAGCGTCCGGGAATCCGGTGACGTTCGGCGTGGATGCCTCCTCGACCAGTTCCGCCTGCACCATCTCGGATGCCACCGTGACTTTCGGCAAACCGGGCCGGTGCGTGATCGACGCTGACCAGGCGGGCGACGCGCGCTATCAGCCTGCGCCGCAGGTCCAGCAGGTGATCGTGGTGACCGGCATACCGCAGTCGATAAAGTTCGCCGCCCCGGCTCAGGGCCAGGTGGACCAGTCGGTGACCTTGTCGGCCAGCGGGGGCGGATCGCGCAACCCGGTGGAGTTCTCGGTGGATCGCACCAGCGGCCAGGGAGTATGCAAGGTATCCGGTGATCAGGGCACGTCCCTCAGCTATACCGCCCCCGGCCGGTGCGTGATCGACGCCAACCAGGAGGGTGACGCGCGGTACCAGCGCGCCCCCCAGGTCCAGCGGGTCATATCTGTGACCAACCCGGACCCGCCTAACCAGCAGCCGGACCCGCGCCCAGCCGGATTGCCCGCGGCGGCTGCGTTGTATTACGGGCGCGGTGCGACCGCTCTGGCCTGGTAAGGAATCTCGAAAGAGGGGGCCGTCGTGCTCGGTGCCGGCTGCCGGGATGCAAGCCGCTGACGCTTGCTGAAAAGCTACGGTTCCGACGGCGAGGCTGGGCCGGCCGGTTAGGAGTAGAGCGGGCCGGTGAGGTACTTCAGGCCGCTGTCGACCTGAAGGGTGACCACGCGGTGGCCGGGGCCCAGTCGGCCGGCGATATCCAGCGCGGCGGCGACGTTCGCGCCGGTGGACGGTCCGGAGAAGATGCCCTCGTCGCGGGCGGCCCGGCGGGCCGTGGCGAACGCCCTGGCCTCGGGGATGGCGATGACCTCGTCGTAGTCGGCGGGATGCAGCTGAGGCGGGCGCTGGCCGATGCCGCCGCCCTCGATGTGGTGGGTGCCGGGCGGACGGCCCGAGAGCACGGCCGATTCGGCGGGCTCGACAACGGCCCGGTGGAGCCCGGGCAGCGCGGCGGCCAGCGCGCGGCTGACACCGAGGAAGCAGCCCGCGGTGCCGACGTAACTGCAGAACGCTCCGATCGGCGGCGACCCGGGAAGCTGGCCGAGTAGTTCCTCGCCGAGCCGCCGGTACCCCTCGATCATGTCGGCGTTGTTGAACTGATCGGTGGCGAACGCGCCCGTCTGCGCGGCGATCTCGGCCGCCCTGCGCATCATCGACGGGATCAGGCCGGGCGTGATGCCGTCCGGACTCGGTATCAGCTCGACCTCGGCGCCGAACGCCCGCATCGTGCGGATCTTCTCCTCGGCGAACGCGTCGGACGACACGATCCGCAGCGGGTAGCCCTTCACCGCGCAGACGAACGCCAGGGACGAGCCGGTGCTCCCGCCGGTGTACTCGACGACGAGCTGGCCTGGTCGCAGGCGGCCGTCGGCCTCGGCCGCCTCGATCATCGCCAGCGCCATCCGGTCCTTGTACGAGCCGGTCGGGTTCGCCGCCTCCATCTTCACCCAGACCTCGGCGCGGCTGTCGTCGGCCATGCGCGCCAGCCGGACCACGGGCGTGTTGCCGATAGCGGAGAGCCCGCCCGTTCGGTCCATCCCTACCTCCAGTGCCAAGGGGAGCAGGCATCAGCCTACGGTGAGGAGGGTGACCACCGATGACGTGATCGAGGAGCTCGCCCGGGAGCGGCTCGGCTTCGGGCGGTTGCGGCCGGGACAGCTGCGCGCGGCGGAGGCGCTGGCCGGCGGCCGCGACGTGCTGGCCGTGCTGCCGACCGGGGGCGGGAAGTCGGCGATCTACGAGCTGGCCGGGATGCTCCGGACGGGACCGACGGTCGTCGTCTCGCCGCTGATCGCGCTGCAGGACGACCAGCTCGCGCATTTGCGGGGGGCGGGCCTGCCGGCGATCGTGCTCAACTCGCAGCAGTCGGCGGGCGCACGCGCGGCGGCGCTGCTCGCCTCGTGCGACCCGGGCACGTTCGTCTTCCTGTCCCCGGAGCAGCTCGCCAACGCCGAGACCCGGCAGGCGCTGCAGCGCGCGCGGCCAGGGCTGTTCGCCGTCGACGAGGCCCACCTGATCAGCCAGTGGGGCCACGACTTCCGGCCCGACTACATGCTGCTCGGCGCGCAGGCGGGGGCGGTGGGCGCGCCGGTCCGGCTGGCGCTGACCGCGACGGCCGCGCCGCCGGTGCGGCAGGAGGTCGTGCGGCGGCTCGGCCTGCGTGATCCGGTGGTGGTGATCGGCGACTTCGACCGGCCGCACATCCGCCTGTCGGTGCACCGCGCGCGCACGGTCTCCGGCAAGCGGCAGGAGCTGGTCCGATCGGCGGCTGCGTTCGCCGGCCCGGGGATCGTCTACGCGGCGACGCACGCCAGCGCGCAGGCGGCGCGCGACGCGCTCGCCGAAGCGGGCGAGCGGGTGACGCTCTACCATGCCGGGCTGTCCGGGCGCGAGCGGCACGACGCGATGACCGCGTTCCTCGGCGGCCCGGCCCGGGTCATCGTGGCCACGGTCGCCTTCGGCATGGGGATCGACAAGCCGGACGTGCGCTGGGTGCTGCACGCCGATCCGCCGCCCTCACTCGACGCGTACTACCAGGAGTTCGGGCGGGCCGGCCGGGACGGCGCGCCCGCGCAGGCCCGGCTGCTGTACCGCTACGAGGACTTCGAGACCGCGCGCTACCTGACCGCGCGCGGTGTCTCCGGCGCGGCCGTCGCCGACGTCGCGGCAGTGCTCACGTCCGGGCTCGCGGCCGGCCAGCAGGCGGTACAGCCGGGCGGGCACGGCCCGCGGCAGCATACCGCCGCGCTGGTCCGCCTGACCGACCTGGGCGCCGCGACCTGGCAGGCGGACGGCGAGGTCCGCTGGGCCGGGACGATGAGCGTCGCCCAGGCGCTGGCGGCCTCGGAGGCGGAGACGGAACGCGAGGACGAGATCGAGCGCACCCGGCTGACGATGATGCGCCGCTACGCCGAGCACGACGGCTGCCGGCGCTCGTTCCTGCTCTCCTACTTCGGGCAGGACTACCCGGGCCCCTGCGGGAACTGCGACAACGACGCCGAGGCCCCGCCGTCCGAGGCCCCGCCGCCGGAAACCCAGCCGGCCGGGGTGCCGTTCGCGGTGGGCGCGCGCGTGCTGAGCGAGCGCTGGGGTCAGGGCACGGTGCAGCGCTACGACGGCGACCACGTCACGGTGCTGTTCGACGAGCACGGCTATCGTGAGCTGTCCGTGCCCGTGGTCCTCGAGCGCGCCCTGCTGCGCCCCGCGTAACCGCGCCCGGTCGCCGGCCAGCAGGCCGAGGATCACCTCGTCGACGAACTCCCCGTCGACCCAGCCCGCCCCGCGCAGCGTGCCCTCCTGCGCGAACCCGGCCCGCACGGCAGCGGAGATCATCGCCGCGTTGCTGGCCAGCGTGTCGACCTGCAACCGGTGCAGGCCGCGGACGGCGAAACCGTACTCGCACAGCGCCAGGACCACGTCGGTGCCCAGGCCGCGCCCGCGGAATGACGGCCGCAGCGACAAGCCGAGATGAGCGCTGCGGTTGTGCGGGTCGATGGCCCAGAGCAGGGCCGCGCCGGCCAGTTCGCCCCCGGCTAGTCCACCAGGGGCCAGCTCCACCACGGAGAAAAGGTCGAGATCATCGCGGGGTTCGCCGATCGCGTAGGGCGACGCGGGCGAGGCGGCCGGGATCGGGCGCCACGGCCGCGAATCGGCGGTCATGTAGGTCGCGATGTCCTCGTACAGTTCGGCGTGCAGGACCGCGATGTCCGCCTCTTCCCGGGCCCGCAGCCCGACCTTGCCCGTGCGCAGCATAGGACCGTTCCTACCCGGCCCCGGCCTCACGTTCAACCCCCGGGCGGCGCCCGGTCCTGACCAGGAACAGGGTGGCCAGGCATACCGCCGTGAGCAGCGAGTACGGGACCAGGTCCGACGTGGCCTGGGCCAGCGCCCCGCTGCCCGCGGCGGCGATCGCCTGGCCCGCGGCCCAGGCCAGGTTGCCCAGGCCGAACGCCAGCCCCTGGTCCAGCCGCTGATGATGGGCGCCCTCGCTGACCAGCGTCATGGCCGGGGTGAACAGCGTGCCGAAGGACGGCATGCCCACGATCAGCACCGGGATGAGCACCGCCGCAGGCGCCAGCCTGGGGGCCAGCAGGCTGATCGCGACCGCGCCGGCCAGCGAGCACCGGATCGGCACGATCGCGCCCCGCCGGTCGGCCATCCGCCCGGCGACCGGTGACAGGGCCGCCTCCACCGCGGCCGAGGCCAGGAACGTCGCCGCGATGACCAGGGCGGTGACCCCGAGGTCCGCCATCCGCAGCGGCGCGAGCGTATCCAGCACGCCGAGCGCCAGTCCCGCCAGCGTCGTCAGCCACAGCCCGACGCTGAGCCGGCGGTCACCGATCGCGGTGAACGCCTCCCGCAGGCCCTGCGGGATGGCCTCGCGCGGCGCCGGCACGACGAACGCCACCACCATCAGCAGCCCGGCCGCCACCGCGGCGCTGGCGAACGCGGGCCCGGTGCCGACCTGGTCGGCGATGGCGCCCACGACCGGGCCGAACAGCGCCCCGCCCACGGCCGCGCCCATGGCCGTCCCGATCAGCTCCCCGCGCCGCTCCGGCGGCGCCTCGGTCGCCAGCCAGGCCATCCCGCCGGCCCAGGTGCACGCCCCGCCCACGCCCTGCACGAACCGGGCCGAGTCCAGCACCGCGGCCGCCGAGGCCCACCCGAAGACCAGCGTCGACACCCCCATCAGGGCCAGCCCGAGCAGGACGGTCCCCCGGTAGCCCAGGTGCCCGGTGAGCAGCCCGCCCGGCAGCGCCCCGACCAGCGTGCCGAGCGGGTAGCTCGCGACCAGGATCCCCGCCCCGGCCTTGGACAGGTGAGCCACGTGCGTGTAGTGCGGCAGCAGCGGCGTCAGCGCCGTGAAGAACATCGTGTCGACCAGCACGAGCACGCAGATGTACAGCAGCAGCGCCCGCAGCGACCGGGTCAGCGGCAACCCGCGCTACCCTGCGGCGGGCTGCGTGACCGGGCAGGAGACGGTG
>Ga0335082_10004085_pt1 | contig 15871 bp, 9 predicted proteins | sample Lox_Sample_41_FD_206718 | JGI IMG/M metagenome (GOLD analysis project Ga0335082, IMG submission 206718) | Soil microbial communities from Loxahatchee National Wildlife Refuge, Florida, United States - Lox_Sample_4.1 | ecosystem: Environmental > Terrestrial > Soil > Wetlands | place: USA: Florida...
TTGACGGGAGGCAGCTCCTCCTTTGCGACGGCAGTGGCGCAGGTCGCCAGTGACAAGGCGACTGCGACGAGCAGACGGCTGATCGACATGATTGGTTCACTCCGATGAGCGGCTATGGTACCCGAACGCCGTGGCTTAGTGTCCTGTCCCATTAGTTTCTTATCGATCTCTGAAGGTCCTTGGCGGTCGGGATTCCACGGACTCATAAGTACAAATCTGCTTTGGAAAACCTGCGAAATCGGTGCCAGGCAAGGCGCGAACCGGAACGAGGTTGGACACCTCGTGAGGATTCGTAACACAGCATGGCGCCGATTCTCGTCTGGTTTTCGGAAAGGAACTAATGGGACAGGACACTAGGCTCCTAAACATTGCAACTCGAAATATTCGGGCCTGGACGCAGTTCATTGCTCCCTGGCTGGTGCCCTTGCATTGCCACGCACCTCGAATTGGACCGAATCGAGCTGCGTGCCGTTCACATCGTGCAGCGTCAGCTGCCAGCGCCCCGGCTGCGGTCGCCATGGCGCAGCATCGCTCACGGGCTCACCATTCAGACGCCATTGCCATTGCGCGCCGGCGCCGATCGCTTCGAAGGGGACCCGCTGCAGCGCTTCCGGAATATCGGGATCGAGCGCGATGATCTGTCCGCGCTCGGGATAGACGATGGCGGGATGGGTCTTCTCCGCGGGCTTCGCTGCGACGAAGGCTTCAGCGGTTCCTTCCAGGAAGAGCTCTTCGCGCGGCGCCTCCACCGGCGGATCGAAATGCACCTGCGCGCTCTCCACGCCAGGCGGCGCGACCGGTGGTGCGCTGCTGCCGGCATGCAGCCGCTCCATGATCTCCAGCCATAGCGGCGCAGCGCCGGTCACACCGGAGACATCCCACATCGCGCTGCCGTCGAAGTTGCCCACCCACACACCTACCGTATAACGCGTAGAGAAACCTACGCACCAGTTGTCGCGCATATCTTTGCTGGTGCCGGTCTTGACCGCCGCCCAAGTACGCGCCGACAACGGATTGCTCAAACCGAACGTCACGCTGCGCGCAGCGCGATCGGACAGGGCGTCGGCGACGATATAGGCCGCGGCGCGATTGAGCAAACGCCGTGCAACGGGCTTGCCGTTCTGCGTCAGCTTGAGCGGTGAGGCCACGCCGCCGTTCGCGAGCGTCCGATAAGCATTGGTGAGCTGCCACAGATTCACTTCAGCCGATCCCAGCGCGAGTGCATAGCCATAGTAATCGGCATCGCGCGTGAGACCTTCGAAGCCGAGCTCACGCAGGCGTTCGATGAAACCGTCCACCCCGACCAGCATGAGCGTGCGCACCGCCGGTACATTGAGCGACGCGGACAGTGCTGTGCGCAAGCTCACCATCCCTTTGAAGTCGCGATCGTAGTCCTGCGGCACATAGAGCCCGGTGGGTGTCACCAGATTGACCGGTGAATCGTCGAGCAGCGAGGCGGCGGTGAGCAGCCGCTCCTCGATCGCCAGCTCGTACAGAAACGGCTTCAGCACCGACCCGGCCTGGCGCATTGCGCGCACGCCATCGACATAGCGCGCGCTGGAAGACTCTCCCTGATTGCCGACATACGCGAGCACTTCTCCGCTGGCGTTGTCGACCACGAGCGCAGCCGCATCGGTCACATGCTGCCGAGCCAGCACAGCGAGCTGGCGGTTCATCGCTTCCAGCACGAAGCCTTGCACCTCGCCGTCCAATGTGGATTGCACGCTGCGCGCCTGCTGACTCAACAGAGCGCGACCGACGTGTGGCGCCAGCGCCGCTGCGGGACGCATCTTCGGCGCTCCGTCCAACGCGCCGGCTGCAAGCGCATCGAGCTCGGTACAGGCGAGCGGCGGCTCCATCGACTTCGCCAGCGCGCAAGCCCGCTTGGCAACCACGTCGGTCGTTGTATTCGGTCCGCGCAACAGCACTGCGAGGATGAGCGACTCACGCTCGTTCAAGCCGCTCGGATGCTTGCCGAACAGCGCGCGCGCCGCCGCGCCTACGCCCTGAATCTCGCCGCGGAACGTGGACAGATTCAAGTAAGCCTCCAGGATCTGCCGCTTGCTCCAGTGGCTCTCCAGCGTGCGCGCAGCGCGGATCTGCTCCCATTTCTGTCCGAGCGTGCGGTGTTGCTTGTGCGCCTTCAGCTCGCGCTCGAGCATCGCGGCCACCTGCATCGACAGCGTGCTGGCGCCACGCGGCTTGGAGGAGAACAGGTTGTCCAGCGCGGCATCGCTCAGCGCGAGCCAATCCACCCCGCCGTGATCGAAGAACCGCTTATCCTCCGCGCGCAGCAGGATGCGGGTGAACGCAGGAGAGACGTCTGACAGGGGTACCCAAGGCAGCCGGCGCCCATGCTGGTCCACCCGCAACTCCTGGATCGGCTCGCCGTGGCGATCGAGGAGGACCGCCTCGGTCGACACGTAGTCGCGCTGGACCTTGTCGAAAGAAGGCAGAGCAAACGACAGCACTGGCCAGATGAGCAGTGCGCACAAGGCCCCGGCTCGTGTACCGCGTTTGATAGCTCGTACTACTCCATTACTCATTCACCTATTCACCTCTTCACCTGTCTCATCTCACTCCCTCACCACCACCCTGCCATTCGGGATCTCGCCGAACATTTCCGGCGCGTACATCGCTTCCACCCGTGTCTCGGGCAGCTGAAATTCGCCGGCGTTGTTCAAGCGTACCGTGTACTCGACGATCCACTTCCCCTTCGGCACAAAGCGATAGTAGGCGCGAAAGGAGTCGAACTTGCGCTCCTCGAACGCGGGCCACACCCAGCCCTGCCGAGTCTCGCCGCCGCTCAGAATCTGCGAGTCGCGCGTGAGCCCCGTCCCCAGGATGGTCGCACCCGCCGGCACCGGATCGTTCACCACCACCCAGCTCATGTCGGACTGCGCCTCCAGGTCCAGCCGCACGCGCTGCACGTCGCCTTTGATCCATTGCCCTGCATGCTTCTGCTCGACCGCCGTCACAGTGCGCACGATGCGATAGCCCGACGAGAACGGCTGCGCGAGCGGGATCGCGGCGCGCGACTGCACCATGGCCCAGGGCTTGCCGCCACCGACGTGCTTCACGTCAAGGCTGGCCTGCGCCGGCGGCCATGCAAACAGCATTGACGCGCCATTGTTCTGCTTGGCCCAGTCGAGCTGCTTCTGCATCCCGGCCAAAGTCGCCTGTGTGGTTCCGGTCACCGCCTGCTCCTCGAACTGTTTCGCAAATGCCTGCACCGCGAGGACACCCCACGCATTGGCCACGGTCGTGTTCCAATGGCCGCGTTGCTGCCTCCCGAGCATGCCGCGCGCCAGGCGCGGCACATCCTCGCGCCAGGGCTCCTGATCCAGCATGGCGAGCACGATGCGATTGGCATTGACGTCGCCCGAGATCATGAGCCACCACAGATAGTCGGTGCGCTCGGTGGAAAAACCCATCGTCGTCCCCTGAAAATTCAGCCGTGAGCGCAGGATCTGCGCGGCCTCGCGCATGCGCTCCTCACGCTGTCCGAGCTCCGGTGCGCGCTTCAGCAGATCGAACCAGTCGATCACCGCGGAAGTCGGCCACAAGTTCGGCTCGATCGAGACCGACGCGAGATCGGTGTCGTTCACTTTGCGCCCCCAGCGCGCCAGCGCCTGCAGCGCTGCGATCTTGCGAATCGACAGATCGGCCGCACGCCATTCGGCTTCGCGCTGCACTCGGCCCTGCACGAAGGCTTCGAGCGCGGCCATCATGCGCGTGCGCGGCGCGTCTGGAATTTCCCAGGCGGCCTGCGCGGCGATGCTGAGGATATAGGTCGTCAGCACATCGCTGCCCTGCTGCATCATCGCAAAGTATTTGGCGAACCCGTCACGATCGAGATGAGCGGGCAGCATCGCCATCACGATGCTCCACAGCGCCGGCCTGCTCAGCGCCACCGCCTGCGAAACGAGCTGCTCCAGGCAGGTATATGGATAGCGGCTCATGTACTCCTCGACCCCGGACAGCTCACCGGCCAGGCTTCTCATGAGCTCGACGTTCACGCCGCCGCGGCCTGGCAGCGCATCGCGCGGAAGAGCGACCGGAAGCTCGAGCGGCTTGTCGATTTGCACCAGCGTCGCCTGAAACGTGCGCACCGGTAACGCCGGAATCACCTTTTGACTGACGCGCAAGATGTCGCGGGAGATCGAGCCGTCCGGCCGCGTTGCGACCGCCGCAACTTCCCAGCGCGCCATATCGACGTCGACCGGGGCGCTCACCCACCAGCCCAGATCCTGCGATGCACCCGGTTGCAACTGCGCGGTGAGCGAGGTCAATGCCGGCTTGGCTCTGGCATCCGGCTCGACCTTCGCCTGCAGTTCCACCGCGAGCGGCACCTCACTCGCGTTGCGCACGGTGAAGCCCGCGCGATATTTGTCCTGCTCACGCACCACCGGTGGCAGACCGGAGAACACCATCACATCCTGCGATGAGCGGATCGTGGTCTGCCCGGTGCCGAACAAGCCGGCCACGGCGTTCGCTACGGCGACGATGCGAAACGAAGTGAGCGAATCGTTGAGCGGCACATCCACGGTGGCCCGGCCTTGAGCATCGAGCTTGACACGCGCCTTCCAGAACAGCAGGGTGTCGAACAGCTCGCGCGTCGTTCTGCGCCCGCCGCCCCCGCCGGGCTCGCGCGCCTTACGGCCATAGTGACGCTTGCCCACCACCTGCATCACCGCGGTCGCGGTGTCGACTTCGATTCCACGCCGCTGCATCATGGCTTCGAGCAACTTCCAGCTGTCGTTCGGGGCGAGCTCGAGCAGCCCTTCGTCCACGGCCGCGAGCACGATTTCGGCATCGCGCGGCGGCAACTTGCCATCCGGGCGCGTCACCTCCACGCTCACCTTGGCTTTGTCGCGGACGCGATACACCGCCCGATCGGTGCTAACCTTGACCTTGAGCTCATGCGCCTGCCAGCCCACATTGATCTGCGCCACCCCCATCTTGAACGCGGGCTTGCCCAGATCGACCAGCGCAGTGGGTTGCACGTCGCCCACACGCCCGCGTACCGCGAGCACCGACACGAACACGTTGGGTGCATGGTTACCGCGCACGTTGAGCTCGACCACCGGCGATTTCCCCGACAACTCGGTGACGAATGTATCCATCACGCCTTCGCGTTCCACCGTCACCAGCGCAGTGGCCTTGCGAAACGGCATGCGCACCTGGAATACCGCTTTGTCGCCGGGCTCGTAGCGCTTCTGCTGCGGCAGCACGTCCATGCGATCGTCATTGGATGCATCGAACCACCACTCGCCGCTGCCAGCTACCCACACCGAAGTATTGGTCGCGGCGAGATCACCGTCGCCATCGCGCGTGCTCGCCTGCACCACAATCTCGCCCGCAACGGGCGATACGAACCCGCAGAAGAGTCGGCCATTCTCGTCGGTTACGCCTTCGCATACGCTTTGCAGCCGCGTGACTTCGACGCCGCTGTGGTAGGCGTAGAAGCCGCCCACCAGCCGCGTGCGATGCGACAGACGCTTGCGCTCGAACACATCGAATTTGAGCGGCGCGCCGGCAACGGCCTTGCCCCCGAGATCCAGCACCACCGCCTGGAACTTGACCCCGTCTTTGGACAGCGCCCACGAATCGGGTTTGATGCCCACCACGAGCTGCGCCGGCCACAGCGGCACCCGCGCTGATGAAGTCAGCACCTCGCCGTTGGGATCGGCATACTCAAGCTCGGCGAGAATCTCCTGCGGCGTTTCCTGCTTGCCGATGCCGCTCAGCACTGCGGTGGTGCCGCCCGCTGCATCGAGCGTCAACATCAGCGTTTTCAGCGGTCGCGTCTGTGTATTGCGTTCGACACCGGACTCGAAAGTTTCGTCATCGCTCAGCGCATAACCGCCGCGCGTCCACCGGCTGGCGCGCGGTTCCTCGAGACCTTCCTTCACCGAACCGGTCGCGAACTGGAACTCTTCGTAGCCGGGGAAGCTCACCGCGCGCGGCTGCACGACGCTGCGTAGTCGCACCGGCAGCCCGCTCGCGCCGCCGCCGGCGAGATAGCTCACCTGCAACGCGAGCTCCACGGATTGCGCATTGACCAGCGGCTTGGCCGGCGGATCGATGGCAGCGCGCATCAACGGCACGCGAAACTCTTCCACGCGCAGCGTGCCGCTGATGCGCCGGCGGCGCTCGGCATTGGTGAGCGTATCTTCCATCACGATCTGGTATACGCCGCTCTTCGCGTCCTTGGGCACATCCCACGTCGATTCGGCGGTGTCCTTCTCATCCCATTTGAGCGGCACCTCGTAGCGCTGGTCGCTGCCGATGTGCTGAATGATCGCTTTCGCAGGCAGACCCGCCAATGGCACGAAGTTGAAGCCGGCACGGGTGTGCTGGCGATAGAAGTGCTTCATGTGCACGGTCTCGCCGGCGCGCATCAGTGTCCGGTCGAAGACCGTGGTGGCGATATACGGCCCGTCGTAGTCGGCCACGGGCAGGTTGAAGCGCCAGCGCGAAATGCCTTCGTTCCAGTCGGAAAGCACGAAGCTCACGTCGCGGCCGCTCTTCGCGAACACCATGTACTGGCGATCGTAATTGTTCAGACAGCCGGGGAGCGTGCGTCGGTCGGGCAGCGCGGTGGCAATGCGCGCAATCCCGTGCTGATCGGTGACGCCCCGCCAATGCTCCTTGCCTGCGCAGTCCTGCACCGACACGGCGGCCTTTGCGACCGGCTCACCGCTGTCGAGCGCGGTCACCCAGACCAGCGACGCCTCGCGCCCGAGCTTGAAGTGCACGGCGAGATTGGTGACCAGCGCAGCGGTGGAAACGTGATACACCGGCTTATTCTTGGCGTGCGGCTTAGAGCCGGCCAGCAACGCTTCGCCGAGCCTGGGACTCGCCAGCTCCACCACGTAGAAGCCCGGTTGCGGGAGGGGGATGCCGACCACCTCGAAGGCGCGCTCGCCACCGGGCTTGGGCACCTTGATCGCGCGCGTTGCGTCCTGCTCGGTGAAAATCGAGTGGGCCGCTGCGTAATGCGCGACCGGCCGCTCTTCTCCTTCGGCCTCCTGCCATTCGATGCGCTGGGCCTCCTCGAGCCGGCGCAACCAGCCGGCGATCTCGCTGGCATTGGCGTTGCCGATCCGCAGCACCGCACCCGGGACGTCATCGCCCGAGCTCCACTGGCGGCCCGGCAACTCGGCCTCCACGTTACGCAGGGTGACCGGCAACGTGGGATCGGCCTTCCACTCGATGATGCCGAAGCGCGCCGCGAACTTCGCGAGCGGCGGCGCGATGTCGGTCTTGACGGTGAGCGGAAAACGCTTCTGGTTGACGAGTTTGCGCCCGGCGTCGTCGTGCAGGTCCGCGGGCAGCTCGAGCTTGAATTCAGCCTGCTCCGGGAACGGTCCAGTGAAGCTCACCTCCTGTACGAACTCACCGTCTTCGCGAACTTCCGGCAGGGCCGGCTTGTAACTCTTGCCTTGCGCCCCGCGCAGGGTGATCTTCGCCGCAAGCGCGCGTGAGACCGGTGCGCTGAATGACAGGCGCATCGGCAGAAACGGCAGGCAATCCGCATCGCGGTTGACGCGCTCACAGGAAAAGGACGCGGTGAAGGCCGGCCGCACCTTGAACTGGACGATCTGATCCTGCGCAGTCGGCACACCGCTGCGCGAGGCGATGCCCTGTCCCCAGATCAGGCGTATCGGAGCATCGCTGGGCAGGCGCCGCGCACAGCGCGCCAGGACCACAGGAAAGTTCGCTTCGTCGGCCTGCTGCAGCTGTTCGGCGCGCGTTCCGCGCAGCAGATCGCGCTCGGCGATCGCTGCGAGGTGTCCATCCTTGTAGAGGGCGGCCAGGTAGCGATCGATGAAGTCACGGCGCTGCTCCAGCAACTGCAGGCGCTGCTCCCCGGTCACCAGCCGCAACGGAATTTTCTCCGCAACCCCGCGCGCATCGCAGTAGGCGTGTTGCACGACGGTTTGCAAATCGACGGGCGCGTCCAGCCCGAGAATGAAAATCTGCTCCTCGTCGACGATGTCCTCGCGGCTGGGGAGACTCTCGATCACCGCCGGGCCTCCGGTCGTGAACGCGAACGACTGTGTGTCCAGCGGCTTTCCGGCCAGGGTCGCAAGGCCGGGCTTCACCTTGAAGGCGCAGCGCACACCCGCCGGCAGGTCGCGCTCGAAGTCGTACACCCAGTTCTTCTGATCGGCCCAGCGCCCCGTGCCCGGTTGCGGGCAATCGATGTCGAACGGGGGCTCCAGGCGGGGATCCCCGAGCGGGACCATCGCCTCGGAAAAGCGCGCTGCAGCTTGTCGTACGCCTTTCACCTCGCCCTGCGGAGAAAATAGCTCCACCTCCGCCGCGCGCGAGAGCACGGACAGCGCGAAAAACGCAATGATCAGCAGGCTGCGCGTGAAGCCCTTCATGAGCCCCCTCCGGGTCTTAAACCGCGCGCGTATCTTACCGGGAGTCCGCGGGGACGGCCGAGTCAGGGCAGCCAAGGACCAGTGAACGCCCTCCCAGGGAGGAACGCGTTCGCTGTAGGGATTTATCCTACAAAATACCGGAAGTCAGTCTGACTGTCACCGCACACCGACCCCGGCTACTGTAGTGTCGCTCACCGGGCTATGTGCGGGGGTGCGGCGTCACGATTCATACTCGTCCCCGAGCCGCCGCCGCTCCGGGAGTCATAGCCCGGTCGAGCGCCTCATGGTTCGTCGTGTTAGCCGATTGCAGGAGCCGCTATGACCCAACCTCTGCATACCTGGAAGCTGACGCCGACCAGCACACCGTCGGCGCTCTGGCACTTGAGCACACTGCGCTCGCCGATCCACGTGCGTGCAGCGGGTCCATTGGAGGCGCGGGAGCTTGCCGCGCAGCGCTTTTGCCAATGGACTCGCACCCCCTCCGGCAAGGATCGGGCCGGCAGCCCGTGGTTGGACCCCGATCTGGTCTACTGCACAGAGGACCAGGATGAACGCCTCGCTGCGCTCGGCGAGCCGTGCATCGTCCCGGACTAGCTTCGCCCCGCCTGCGTTGAGACGCTAGGCTGACCAGCGCGTCCCGCGTGGGGGGCCATGCCTGCGCCTTGGCAGCGGCCTTTTCAGGGATACACTACGCCCGCGTGCTCGACCCGATCGAACGGCGAGTTCTCCACCAACTCGACGCGCACCAGCCGGCGCGTGCACCAGGGGCTCTTCAGGTGTGCAGGGGCTGCCTCTTCTCTAAAGCGTTCGGCAGCAAGCTCACGTGCGCGGATCGGGTCGCCGGCACGCGCCATCACCAAGCCGCGGTAGCAACTCGTCAGCCATGTGTCGTCTGCCCTCCCCGGCTCGGGGCAGAGCTTCCAGGTAAAGAGTTTCTCGCGGCTGCCCGTCGCGTCGTCGCCGCGCTGCGAGCCGCCTGGACCCTCGGGGAATGCCACATTAAAACCGGTTGATTGATAGCCTGGCTCCGGCCTGTAGCACGAAACGGCTGTTTGCGGGCCTGTACGCGATGGCCGATCACCCGCGATATAAGGCTCGGCTTTCAGTGCTGCATCGAGGCCCTTCAGCAGCACCTTCGAGGTGATGTCCAGATGGGCCTCTACGCCCCGGCCGATCGCCGTGTCCACGAAGAATGCGGCCCGTCGCGCGAGCGATTGCAGGCGGTAGATCTCCCTCACCAGACGCGCGACATCGGGATTGGCCAGCTTTAGATAAAGCGCACGCAATTCTTCGCTGGACAACGCCGCTTCGGGGACAGAACGGCCCGGCGGCATCAGAGCTGATTGAGCGTGCGGGCCAACCTGCATCGACGGCAAGCGGTCGCGTGACGGTCCGGCGCTTTCGCGCATCGTCTCGTGCTGTTCCCGTTTTACATCGTCGACCCGAAACCAAGCGCACATGGATTTGCTCCAGGATCATGTAAGGTCGTCGCTCCTGCAAACATATACCACTTGCCCTGGCCCATCAACCGCGCCACCACCAGCCGCGCTGGCACAGCTCCTGCGTCCTCAGCCGGACATCAGCGCTCGCGCACACGCCGTGCCCGAGCTTTTTGCTAACAGATGGTCAACCGACCGTGCGCGGACTCGCGCCGGCGGCGGTGAGAACAATGAGCGTCGAGAACATCGTCATATGCAGCCGGGCGCGGATGCCCAGCCCCGCAGACTGGCAGCAGGCCATCGCAGCCGCTGGCTTCGCCCTGCGTATCGACCGCGCGTTCGATCCGCTGGCATTCTCTGGACGCCTGCACTGCCGTGAGGCAGGGCAGAGCTGCGGCTTCGAATACTTCTGCGACAATCTGGATCAGGAGTGGTTGCAGGATCTGAAGATCGAGCTGCCGGCCGATTATGACTGCGTGGTGTGCCTGGCTACGCGCGCAAGCTACGACGATGCTGTGGCATCTTGCATCGCCGCCGCGGTCCTGGCTTCGATCACGGGGGGCGCGCTGCTGGAAGGCGGTGAGGCGCCGTTGATCGCGAGCGGTAAAGCACTCGCGTGGGCGCAGCGCGCCGTACGCGAGTTGCGCGAGCTCAAGCGGCGCGACGAAGAAGCCGAAGCGCTGGCCGCGCGGCTCGTCCAGGATCCGCGGCAGGCAGCCACGGCATTCACCCAGGCGCTCGCGGCCTTGTCCGGACAGCGCATCGAAGATCTCTCCACTCTGGAAGGCTCGCCGGTGCTCGGCGTACGCTTCGCCAACGGTATGACCGTGAGGGGCAAGCGCTGGGAGCTCGATACACCCGATGCCGGCTCGATCGTCTCGCCCGCGCCAGGCAGACGCGCAATCCGCAAGGACGACGGGGTGCTCGCCGCCGTCAAATACCTCGAGCAGCGCCTAAGCGCCGTGGCGATCCGCTACGCGGAGCTTTCCGCCGAGCATGGGCTCACGCTGTGGTTCGAAAACGGCGCGCGTCTGCGCATGCACCAGGGCGACGCGCTGCACGCCTGGGAGCTGCGCACGCCGCAGTTGCGCTTCGAGTTCGTCGAAAGCGAGCTGCAGATCAGCGCCGCCTGATCGCCGGCGCCAACCGCGCCGATCCGCAGCCGCAACCGCGTTACAATCACAAGCCGTTTGACCCGAGCGCCCGCAACGGACCGATCTCCTCGCGATCGGATACCTGCGCACGCATGGGCTGCCAGGGCGACTACTGCGAGCCGCCTCTAAGCGCACCAAACACCAACCGACCGGAGACCAGCCATGAAGATCGAGCGCATCGAAGCGCTGCGTGCAGACGGCATCTGGCGCGCATTCGACTTTCTCAAGATCACCACCGACAATGGCATCGTCGGGTGGAGCGAGTTCAATCAGAGCTTCGGTGGACATGGCGTCGCCGCGATCATCCATCAGGTCACGCCCCAGCTCATCGGGCAGGATGCGGGCCGGTACGAAGCCATCACTGCGTGGCTGTACGCCCGCATGCGCACCGCGCAGGGCGGCATGGCGCAGCAGGCGATCGCCGCCATCGAGAACGCCCTGATCGACATCAAAGCGAAATCGCTCGGCGTTCCGGTGTACGAGCTGTTCGGCGGGCCGGTGCGCGATGCAATCAGGCTGTACTGGTCGCACTGCGGCACTTATCGCGTACGCACCGAGAAGATGGGCGTGCCGCAGGTGAAAACCTATGACGACATCGTCAAGCTGGGCAAGGAGGTCGCAACGAGCGGCTACACCGCCCTCAAGACCAATGTGCTCTTGCTGGGCGATGGCAACCCGCGCGTGCGCGGCGGGGGCTTCGGCCGCGGCGACGGCTATCCCGATCTCAATGCCGATCGCTACGTGCTCGATGCGCTGCGTGCCGAGCTCACCGCTTTTCGCGAGGGCGCCGGCCGGGACATGGATATCCTGGTCGACCTCAACTGGAACTTCAAGACCGAAGGCTTTCTGCGTGCGGCGCGCGCGATGGAGCCCTACGAACTGCTGTGGGTGGAGATCGACACTCGCGATCCGAAGGCGCTCGCCTACATCCGCAACCGCACCACCATTCCTGTGGCTTCCTGCGAATGTTTGTTCGGGCGTCGCGACTATCGTCCGTTCTTCGAGCAGGCCGCCATGGACATCGCCATCATCGACGTACCGTGGAATGGCTTCTCCGAGTCGCTCAAAATCGCCGCCATGGCCGACGCCTACGAGATCAACGTGGCACCGCACAACTTCTACGGTCATCTGTCGACCATGATGAGCGCGCACCTGGCCGCTCTGGTTCCGAACCTGCGGATCATGGAGACCGACCCCGACGTGGTACCCTGGCACGATGACCTGTGCACGGTCAAGCCGGTGATCAAGAACGGGCAGATGATGCTGCCGACCGGGCCGGGCTGGGGCACGGAGATCAACGAAGCTGCGGTGCGGGCTCATCCGGCACAGACCGATTGGTAGGTTGTATCCCCTCGGCGGGAATCAGAATCGTCCGTGCCCTCACCGGCTGAGGGCTTGTCTCCGTCAACGCTCGCGTGGACAGCGGAACCCCTGCGCTCCCCAACGATCATAAGTATCCGTCGGACGACGAGCGGTCGTCGCACGACCGGGTGCGACGCTCCAATTTCATCGCATGGTGCTCAGTTCAGATCGGCTTGCTTTATAGTTGTGCTCGAAGGCTGCTGCCTGACCTGGCGATCGATTCCATGACGATGTCGCTTAAACCATACGCATACCATTCGATTCGGCGCATGGCCATCGCGAGCGCTACCCTGGCGATCGCGTTGATGGCACTTGTCATCGAACCGGCCTCTGGTGCAAGGCGCGACGACGATGTCGACAACGCCGATCCGCTCTCAAGAGCCAGACGTAACGTCGTTGCGGTGGTGGATTGGGATCGAGCCGATGGTAAGGCGGTGCTCGGCAGCGGCATTCTCCTGCAACGCGACAAAGCCCTCATTCCGTGCCGCCTCGTGGCTACTGCACGCAATATCGGCGTCAGTCAGGGGCAGCGCCGATCGCAAGCCAAGCCGATCGACCGGCGTTCGGGTGGTGGGCTCTGCGAGTTGAACATCGTGCATCCGGTCCACTTCGACCCACTGCCGCTGGAAATCCGGCCGATCGAGGAGGTCGCGGTTGGCGATGCCGTCTACGCTATATCGACAGGTTCCGGGCAAGAGTTGTCGATGACGAAAGCGCGCATTGCCCGGATCACCGGCTCCGGCGAGAACAAGGTGATCCGCATCTCGCGGCGCTTGGGCGGGGCGACTTCGGGCAGCGCGTTATTCGATCACACCGGTGCCTTCATCGGCATGAACACGGTACGCTCCACGGAGAGCGAAGAGGCCGCGTTCAACTACCCTATGGAGTATTACCTGCAAGGGGAAGAGATCAAGGCACAGCAGGCCAAGTCCACCACCCCACCCTGGGAAGACACCAAGCCCCCGGCGCAGCTCCGGGTCAATGGCGAGCCGAACCAGCCGCCAAAGGCCGCGCGCACGCAACGAAGCGCCGAGCGCGCGACCGCGGACAATCTGGCGTATAAACAAGCGGTGAAGGAGTATCTGGAGGACATCGTGCGGGCTTCCACGCGGCACGTCGTCTATCCCGATTCCGCGCGCAAAGCACACTGGACCGGGACCACTTCAATCTGGTTCCGGCTCAACTCGGGCGGCGAGCTCGGCGAATCGTTCGTGGACACGTCCAGCGGCTACGCGACGCTCGACGTGGCCGCACTGCTGGCCGTACGCAGAGCGATCAGCGATCTGCAGGCGCCGCCGCTGGTCAAAGATCGCGGCATGATGGCCACGGTGGCGGTGACGTTTGCGTTGGGGGAGAGGTAGTTCAGAACGTGAAGAGGTGAACAGGTGAAGAGGTGAAGGTGAACCTCGGGAGGCAACGTGTTTACACGTCGGCGATTTACCCCCCTTCTTTGCGTGGAAATAGGCTGCCAAACTTACTTCCTCGCCTGTTCGGCTGTTCACCTCTTCACCTGTTCACCTCTTCACTTAGTGAGCTTCCGATACTCCCCCAGATGGCGGATCGCCCGCCGCGCATCGCCCGCCACCTGATACGCAAGCGCCAGGTTGTAGTGGCAGTCTGCGAATTTCGGGTCGGCGGCCAGCGCCGCCTCGTACAGCGGAATCGCCTCCCGACTCCGGCCCGCATCCTCGAGCACGGCCGCGAGATTGAACAGCAGCAACGGATCTTTGCGATTGCGCTCCAGCGCGGCGCGATACACGCGCTCAGCGCGTGCGAGCTGACCCGCGTCATGCCATAGCCTGCCCAGATTGGTGCTTGCTCCCGTGTGCGCGGGATCGAGCTCGAGCGCGCGCTGGTAGGCCTCTCGCGCTTGCGCTGCATTAGTTCCTTCCAGTTCCCAGCCGCGGTTGAACCAGTCTTCGGCATCGGATGTGGCCGTGGCGACGGAGTGCTCGAGGAGGCTCAGCTCGCCGCCGGCCACGCTCACGTCGAGGTCGAGCAGATACTGGCCGGAGTCGACCTGCCAGCGTTGGCTCCCCTCCTGCACCACCACGCGATCGCCCACGGCACGGATGGAAAGTCCCGACAACGGGATCTGCTCGGGAAGATGCTCGCGCAGTTGCTTCAGCGAGCTCGTGATCCGACGCGGGGGCACTTGAGCGGCATTCAGGGCACGCGCGGTGCGCAGAACGATGAGATCCTGAAAAGAGAACAGATACTCGCGGCGCGGCCCGCGCGCCGGCGATACGAACCCGGCCTTGATGAAACTGCGGATCGTGCCGCGCGACATCTGCAGCACGCGCTCGACATCGGCTACGCCGTAGGCGGGCATTGGTTCAGGAAAAGGGTGAAGGAGTGAATGCGTGAAGGAGTGAATGCGTGAAGAGTGATCCCCCTCACCCCAGCCCTCTCCCCCAGTGATGGGGGAGAGGGTGCCTTAGCATTGGTGCAGAGCACCCTTCACGCCTTCACTTATTCACGCATTCACTTTTTTCTCGCCGTCTTCTTCGCCGGTGCCGCCTCGGGCTCCTGCGCCGCGCGCTTGGCAGGCTTGCGCGCCGGGGCGGATGCAGGCTCGGCGGCTGCCGGTGCTTTCTTGCTCAGACTCGCACGCAGTGCTTCCATCAGATCGATGACCTGCGCACCGCCTTCCACCGGCGGCTCGGCCAGCGAGATTTCCTGACCTTCCACCTTCTTCTGCACGGCGGCCTCGATGCGTTCGCGTACCTGATCGGTGTACGCGGCGGGATCGAACTTATCGTTCGCGCCCTGTTCGATCAGCTGGCGGGCCAGGTTGAGCTCGGCAGCGCGCACGTCGGCCTTGGGAATCTCCAGCTCACTGATGGAGCGGACTTCGGTCGCGTACATCAGCTGCTGCATGACCAGGCCTTCCTCGACCGGCCGCAGCATGACGATGTATTGCTTGCCGCGTGCAGCCCAGCGCCCGAGCGCCGCGCGCCCGGAATCACGCAGGGCTTGCGTGAGCAGCGCATAGGGCTTGGCGCCGCCCTTGTCCGGAGCCAGGTAGTAGGCTTTGTCGAAATAGACGGGGTCGACGGTTTGCGCCGGGACGAACTCGGTGATCTCGATGGTATGCGTGCCGGCCTCTTCCATCGCCTTCAGCTCTTCGGGGGTGAACATCACATACTGGTCCTTGGCGAATTCGTAGCCCTTCACCATGTCGTCGCGCTCGACCACCACGCCTTCCTTCTGGCAGAGGTACTGCTGCTTGAGCCGCGAGCCGCACGTCTTGTGCAGCAGGTTGAACGAAATTGCGTTGGATGCCTGCGTGGCCGAATACAGCTTGACGGGGATCGACACCAGCCCGAAAGAAACCGTCAACGATGCGATAGAGCGAGCCGCCATGCTGTCCTCTGTTCGATAGTTGAAGAACAACCCATCCCGTCACGCCGGCGCGCGCTCGAGCGCCTCGGTCAGGCTCTGTTTCGCCCGCAGCGCGTCGCGCCAGACGTCGCCCGCGCGTTCCAGGCGGCGCATGACATTGGGAATCCGAAAATCC
>Ga0335082_10004086_pt1 | contig 15869 bp, 17 predicted proteins | sample Lox_Sample_41_FD_206718 | JGI IMG/M metagenome (GOLD analysis project Ga0335082, IMG submission 206718) | Soil microbial communities from Loxahatchee National Wildlife Refuge, Florida, United States - Lox_Sample_4.1 | ecosystem: Environmental > Terrestrial > Soil > Wetlands | place: USA...
CACGGCTACGTGGGGCAGGGCGGGATCACCGGCCCCAGGCTCGCGCCCAATCCCATGCCGCTCGAGGCGATGTCAGTCTTCGTGCGCAATACCCGCGGGGCCATGCCGCCGTACCAGAAGGCGATCCTGTCCGACGCAGACCTCGCCGATATCCACGCCTACCTGAGCTCCCTGCCCAAGGGCCCCGACGCGAAGAGCATCCCGCTGCTCAATCCCTAGTCAGTGCGCGTGGCGCCGCGGGGCCGGCGCGCGTGATTTCTCCTTGTTGAGCAGCAGCGTCTGCCGCAGCAGCTCGGCCATGGTCCAGACCGGCTCCCGGCCCGGCTCGATGACGCGCGCCCGGATGGTGCCCTGGCGGTCGATGAGGAACTCGACGTGGCGCGGAGGCGCCGGCTGCGGGCCGACGATGGTGCGCGTGAACATCGCGTAGGCGGCGGCGACCCCCGGGTCCGGGACGGCGAGCATGGAGGCGTCCACGCCCCTCGCGTCGCGCGGCGGCGTCCCCGCGAGCGGCAGCGCGATGACGCGCACGCCCATGCGCGCGAACCGGCTCGGCTTCGCTTCCGCCAGCTCGCGCAGGCGCGGCAGCGATTGCGGCAGCGAGTAGAACACGAGCAGCACGATGGTGCGGCCGCGCTGCCCGGCGAGCGAGTCCTGCGCGCCGCGGCCGATCTGGAAGGTGAAGTCGGGCGCGGTGACCGGCCGCCAGCGCTCGACTGAGGCGTCCAGGCGCCGGCCCGCGTCGACGTTGGCCTGGGCGCGCACGAAGTTGAGCACGTCCCAGATCTGGTTCTCGGACAGGCGCGCGAAAGCCGGCATCGCGGTTCCGGGGACGCCGTGCGCGACCGCCCACGCGAGGTCGCCTTCGCGTGCAGCGGCGAGCCTCGTCGCGAGGTTGGGCGGGCGCTTCTCGAGCGAGTCGGCGAGCGGCCCGTCGCCGTTGCCGTAGGGGCCATGGCAGCCCGCGCAGTCCTCGGCGTAGAGCGGCTCGCCGCGCAGCACCGAGGGCGCGCTGTAGGGAACGGGGGACTCGAAGTAGGTGGTCGGGTGCGCGGGAACGGCAAGCGCCGCGGCGGCGCCTGCCGCGACCGCGGCGAAGAGCGCCACGCCCGCGGCTGCGGCGCCGGTCCTTCGCGTGATCGCCCCGAACACGGCGGCCGCGGCGCCCAGGACCCCGAGGAAGGCCGCGGCGGGAACGACCTCGCGCGGGCGGACGAGCGCGCTCCACTCGAGCGTGTACGGAAACGGCCAGACGATCTTCGCGTGCAGCGCGGGGACGGTGACGCCGAGCGCAGCGACGAGCGCGAGGACGCCCAGGCCCAGCGCCGCCTCCGCCAGAGCGTTCCTGCGCAGGCGCGAGAATGCCGCGGCCGGCGTCCAGCGCAGCCGGTTCGCCGCGGCGAACGCCACCATGACGGAAAAGATCGCGAGCTTCGCGCACAGCAGGACCCCGTACCGCGTCCCGAACAGCCCGGGGACGTCGCCCACCGTGTACCAGGCGTTCACCGATCCCGTGACGATCAGCGTCGCCACGCTCGCGATGCCGACGGCGGAGAAGCGCCTCACCGCGCCGGCCGCGAACGGAATGTCGGCGCCCTTGCGCAGCGCATGGGCGAGCGCGGGCAGCGCCCCCAGCCATGCGCCCGCGGCAAGCAGGTGCAGCGCATCGGCCGAAAGGTGCACGCTGCGGTCGGTACCCTGCTCCGCGGCGCCGTGGCCCGTCGCGGCGAGCGCGGCGAGAAGCGCCGCCGCGAGCGCGCCGCACACGGCGAACAGCATCGTGTCGCTGCGCGCGCGCGGCAGCAGCGCGAGCACGGCGGCGAGCGCCAGCGAAAGCGCGAGCCGCGCCGACGCGACGCGCCCGAAGAGCGTCCCGGTGAGCGCTTCGGCGAGCGTGGCGCGATCGTAGGGCCCGCCGCTCATCGCTTCCGCCTGCACGAAGAACCACAGGACGCCCGAGGCGAGGACGAGGGCGAGCCAGCGCGCCGCGACGCGCCGGCAGCGCGCGGTCCACTCGCCGCGGTCCGCGGGGCGCAGCGGCAGCGCCACCCACAGCAGGAAGGCGAACTCGCCCGCGAGCGCGATCGCCGCCGCGTAATGGACGAGGCGCAGCGCCGCGGTCAGCTCGGACACGCTACGGGGCCACCTCGAAGCCGAACTCGCCCCGGGTCACGTGGCCGTCGGCCGAGAGCACGCGCCAGATGACGCGGTAAGGACCCGGAGGAAGGGCCGGCAGGGAGACCTTGAGGAGCTTCGTCTCGCCCGCGCCGGCCTGCTTGTCCTTGAGATCGACCTGCCTGCCGCCGCGGTCGACGACGCGGACGGTGCTGAACGCCGGCTCGAGCGCGTGCGAGAACCACAGCCTGACCTCCGCCGGCGAGCCGTGGACCGTGCTGCCCGCCTCCGGCACGGTGCGGTCCAGGTAGGCGTGGGCGAGGGCGGCCGTCGCGGCGAGGCACGCCGCGGCGGCGAACAGGAAGCCGAGCCATCGGCTCATGGGACTCCTCTCCGGGGCAAGTGTACGCGTACAATCCGCGGCATGAGAACCTCGGTCCGCGCCGTCGCTGCGGCAATTTCCCTCCTCGCCGCGTCCGCCCTCGCGCAGACCTATCCCGCGAAGCCCGTGCACATGATCGTGCCCTTTCCCGCGGGCGGCCCGGCGGACCTCGTCGCGCGACTGCTGTCGTCGAAGCTTCCAGAGACCTGGGGGCAGCCGCTCGTGATCGAGAACCGCGGCGGCGCGGGCGGCAACATCGGCACGGCCGCCGTGGCGCGCGCTCCGGCCGACGGCTACACGATCCTGCTCACGACCTCGGGGCTGATGTCCAATCCCGGCCTCTACAAGGATCCGGGCTTCGACCCGGTGCGCGACTTCGCGCCGGTGACGGTGGTCGGCAACTCGGCGACCATCGTGGTGCGCCACCCGAGCCTCGCCGGAGTGAACACCATGCACGATATCGAAGCGCTGGCGCGCGCGACCAGGGTCGACTTCGCTACGCCGGGGATCGGGCTCGCCGGGCATCTCGCCGGCGAGCTGTTCAAGACGCTCGCGAGGGTGGACATGCAGGCGGTCCCCTACGCGGGCGCGGCGCCCGCGATGGCGGCGGTGCTCGCAGGACAAGTGAAGCTCGGCTTCATGGCGGCGCCACCCACGCTGCCGCAGATCAAGGCGGGCAAGCTGGTGGCGATCGCGGTCACCAGCCCGAAGCGCCTCGCGGTGCTGCCCGACGTGCCCACGGTCGCCGAATCGGGCTACCCCGGCTTCCAGGTCGACAACATGTACGGCGTGCTTGCGCCGCGCGGGACGCCGCCCGAGGCGGTGAGGAAGCTGCACGACGACATCGTGCGCGCGGTGCGCTCCCCCGAGACGATGAAGGCGCTCGAGGCGGCGAGCATCGACGTCGTCGCCAACACGCCCGAGGAGTTCGCCGACTACATCAGGTCCGAGACCGCGAAGTGGGCGCAGGTGGTCAAGGCCTCGGGCGCGAAGGTCGAGTAGCGCGCCGGCATGCGCGACCAGGCGCTCGTCCTCTTCTCCGGCGGACAGGACTCGACCACCTGCCTCGCGTGGGCGCTCGCGAGCTTCGCGCGCGTCGAGACCGTCGGCTTCCGCTACGGACAGCGCCACGCGGTCGAGCTCGAATGCCGGCCGGTGATCATTGCCGAGCTGAAGAGGCGCTTCCCCGCCTGGGGCGCGCGTCTCGGCGAGGACCGAGTGATCGACCTGGACGTGATCGCCCAGCTCGGCGCCACCGCGATGACCGCGGACATCGCGATCCGGATGACCGACTCGGGACTGCCCAACACCTTTGTCCCGGGCAGGAACCTGCTGTTCTTCACCGCGGCGGCCGCGTGCGCGTACCGCCGCGGGATACGCACGCTCGTCGGCGGCATGTGCGAGACCGACTTCTCCGGCTACCCCGACTGCCGCGACGACGCGCTCAAGGCGCTGCAGGTGGCGCTCGGCCTGGGCATGGATACGCGGTTCACCATCGAGACGCCGCTCATGTGGATCGACAAGGGCGAGACCTTCGCGCTCGCCGAGGAGCTGGGCGGCAAGCCGCTGCTCGAGATCATCGCCGAGCACACCCACACCTGCTACCTCGGCAGCCGCGAGCGCCACGACTGGGGACCGGGGTGCGGCGTGTGCCCGGCGTGCAAGCTGCGCCGGGACGGCTGGGCGCGGTATCTCTCTTCGAAAGCGGAGCGCAGGAGCGCATGAAAGCGCTTCTCCTCGCCGCGATCCTGGGCGCAACGCCGGCGCTCGCGCAGGATCCCAGGGGCGCGCTTTTCGCCGCGCTGGAGAAGACCGACGCGGTGGTCGAGGGCGCGAAAGAGCCGAAGCGCGTGCTCCACGTCTTCTGGGACGCGAACTGCTACTACTGCAATCTCACCTGGCGCGCGCTGCAGCGCTACGAGCGCGCGGGGCTCCAGGTGCGCTGGGTGCCGGTCGCCTACCAGAAGGAGAACTCGGCCGCGCTCGCCGCGGCGGTGATGGGGGCGAAGGACCGCGTCGCCGCGCTGCGCGAGAACGAGACGCGCTACCGCGCGAGGAGCTACGACGGCGGGATCAAGGCGGCGGCCCAGGTGCCCGCCGACCTCGCCATCGAGCTCGAGGAGAACATGACGCTGATGGGGCGCTTCGGCATGTCCGGGACGCCGGCGCTCGTGTGGAAGGACTCGGGCGGCCAGGTGCAGACTCACCTCGGGATGCCGCGACTCTCCAGGCTCCCGGCGATCACCGGGCTGCCCGAGCAGAAGATCGACGATCCGGAGCTCGCGAAGTACCGCTGAGGGTGCTGCTGCGCTGCAGCGAACAGGCGGGAAGCGAACGGAATCCCTGGGGGGCTGTCACAGCGGTCGGAGTTCCCTCACAATAACCCGAAGGAGGAAACCATGACACGACAAATCCTGGTCGCGGCGGCCGCGATGCTGGTCGCACTGTCCGCGTTTGCCGCGGACGAAGACACCCTCACCATCGGCTACACCGTATCCCGGACCGGAGCGCTCAATCTCGATTCGCTGGCGCAGGAGCGCGGCTTCGAGATGTGGCGCGACGAGGTCAACGCCGCGGGCGGCATCAAGGCCGGAGCGAAACACTACAAGGTTCGCTTCGTCAGCTACGACGACCAGTCGCAGGGCGGCCGCGTGCAGCAGCTGTATACGCGGCTGATCGTGCAGGACCACGCCCAGTTCCTCTTCAGCCCCTACTCCTCGGGCCTGGTCGCCACGGCCACCGTGATCTCGGAGCAGTACGGCAAGCTCATGATGAGCATCGGCGGCGCGGAAGGCAAAACCTACCAGCTCGGCAACCATTACCTGTTCCAGACTTACACGCCCGCCGACCAGTACCTTTCGGGCGCCATCGCGCTGCTGAAGGAGAAGAACCCCCACGCCAAGATCGCGCTCGTCTATTCGGACGATCCCTTCTCCAAGGCCGTCGCCTCCGCGACGCGCGAGCAGGCGAAGCAGGCGGGCCTGTCGCTGGTGATGGACGAATCTTATCCGCCCAGCCAGACCGACTTCAGCGCCATCATCAACAAGATCGTCGCGTCGGGCGCCGACGCGCTGCTCGGCGGCGGGCACTATCCCGACGGCGCGACGCTGGCGCGCCAGCTCTACGACCAGAAGGCGAGCCTCAAGTGGGCGACGCTGCTGGTCGCGCCCGACAGCCCGCAGTTCGCGAGCCTCGGGCCCGCCGCGCAGGGCATCTCCGTGCCCTCGCAGTGGGCGCCGCAGGTGACCTACAAGCCGGACTTCGGCCCCACGCCGGCCGAGTTCACCAAGCGCTTCGAGGCGAAGTACAACATCGCGCCCGGCTACCACGCGGCGGGCGGCTACGCCGGCGGCATGCTGTTCCAGCACGCGATCGAGCGCGCCGGCTCGGTCGAGCCGGACAAGGTCGCCGCCGAGCTGAACAAGATGAAGGCCACGACGCTGTGGGGCGGGACGCAGTTCTCCACCGATCCCAAGAGCCACGGCCTGCAGCTCTCGCACCAGATGGTGCTGACGCAGTGGCAGATGGAGGGCGGCAAGCTCGTCAAGGAAGTCGTCTGGCCGGCCTCGGCCGCGACCGCCAAGGTCGCGTTCCCCTACCGATAGCCCGCCGACGCCGCAATAGGGCCGCGCACGCGGCCCTTTTGCTGTGGTGAGCCATGTTCGGGATTCTCGCGTCCATCCTCGACGGCGTGCTGGTCGGAGCGGTCTACGGGCTCGCCGCCATGGGCCTCACGCTGATCTGGGGCGTGATGAACGTGATCAACCTCACGCACGGCGCGATGATCGTGGCGGGGATGTTCGGGCTCTACTATCTCGCGAGCGTAGCCGGCCTGCCGACGTATTCCGCGATTCCGCCGATCGCCGTCGCGGGATTCGGATTCGGCGTTTGCCTGTACTGGATCGCCGTCCACCGCGTCATCGGCAGGCCGCCGCTCATGAGCCTGCTTGCGACCTTCGCGGCGAACCTCGTGCTGATCGGGCTCGGCACCTCGGCGTGGGGCACGGTGCTGTTCAACGTGCCGGTGTCGCTGCCCGGCCTCACCTACGAGGGCTACACCTTCACCGGCACCCACATGATGGCCGCGGTCCTGACCGCGGCGATCGCGGGCCTGCTGTATCTCTTCCTCTACCGCACGCGGCACGGCAAGGCGATCCGCGCGGTCGCCGGCAACCGCGAGGCGGCGGAGCTGAACGGAATCCCGACGACGCGGGTGCTCGCGCTCGCCTTCGGGCTGGGCGTCGCGCTCGCCTGCACCTCGGGGGCGCTCATCGCGACGCTGTTCCCGTTCACCGTGCTCGCGGGCGCCGCGTACCAGCTGAAGAGCTTCGTCGTGACGGTGCTTGGCGGCCTGGGCAACCCGGCCGGAGCGCTCCTCGGCGGCGTCGCGCTCGGCCTGCTCGAGGGCGCGATGACCCCGTTCATGCCGGTGAGCTGGACCTCGATCGTCGAGTTCGTCGTGTTCGTGGTCGTGCTCATCGCATTCCCCGCGGGCCTGCTCAGCTTCCGGCGATCCTAGCGCGCGATGCATTCGCCGCCGTTTTTCGGCAAGCCGACCTGCTGGCTGATCGTGCTCGCCACGCTCGCCTTCGCGTTCGCTCCGCTGTGGCACGACAACGTCGAGCTGCGCGAGGAGCTGCTGCTCGCCGCGATCTACGTCATCCTCGCGACCAACCTCAACCTGATGATCGGCTACGCCGGCTACATCAATTTCGGCAACATCGTGTTCTTCGGGCTGGGCGGCTACTTCTGCGTGTGGCTGGTGAGCTCGCACGGCTGGCCGCTGGTCGCAGCGGCGCTCGCCGGCGCGGCGGCGGTGAGCGTCCTCGCGCTGCTCTTCGGCCTCGGCATCCTGCGCCTGCGCGGCGCCTACTTCGCGCTTTCCACCATCGGCGTCAACGAGGGCGTGAAGGCCTTCGTCGCCAACTTCACGCCCTGGGGAGGGTCGACGGGCATCTATCTTCCGATCGATGCCTTTGCGCCCCTGGGAGGGCCCGCGACGGCGCTGTGGGTGATCTACTTCCTGCTGGTCGCGGTCATGGGACTGTCGCTGCTGCTCTCCTTCGCGATCAGGAACTCGAAGCTCGGGCTGGGCCTGCTTGCGATCGGCCAGAACGAGGACGCGGCCGCGGTGCTGGGCGTGCCCACGCCGCGCTACAAGGCGTTCGTCTACAGCGTCTCGGCGTTCCTGCCGGCGGTCGCCGGCGCGCTGTTCTTCTTCAAGAGCGCGTTCATCCAGCCCGACGACGCCTTCGACCTGGTGTTCTCGACCGAGGCGATCGTCGGGGTGATGCTGGGCGGGCAGGGGACGGTGCTGGGGCCCGCGCTGGGCGCGTTCGTCTACGAGGAGCTGCGCAGCACGCTGCTCACCGCCGAGACCTTCTCCAATTTCCAGATGGTGATCGCGGGCGCGCTGCTGCTCCTCATCGTGCTGTTCGTGCCGGGCGGCCTCATGGGCTGGATCCACCGCCGCTGGCCGCGAGCGAAGAAGGTGCTCGAGTGAGCGCGCTGCTCGAGGTGCGCGGGCTGGGCCGCCGCTTCGGCGGCCTGCAGGCTGTCGACGCGCTCTCCTTCGCCGTCGGCGAGGGCGAGATCCTCGGCCTGATCGGGCCGAACGGCGCCGGCAAGTCGACCGTGTTCAATCTGATCAACGGGGTGCACCTGCCCGACAGCGGCAGCGTGATCTTCCGCGGCGAGGACATCACCGGCGAGCCGCCCTACCGCGTGGCGCGGCGCGGCCTCGCGCGCACGCACCAGATCGTGCAGCCGCTCGCCAACATGAGCGTGCTCGAGAACTGCGTCGTCGGCGCCTGCTTCGGGCGCGAAAACCTGCCGCTCGGACGCGCCGAAGCCGTCGCGCTCGAGATCGCCGGCTTCGTCGGGCTGATCGACCGCATCGGCGATCCCGCCGGGACTCTGACCATCGCGGGCAAGAAGCGGCTCGAGCTGGCGCGCGCGCTCTCCGCGCGGCCGGTGCTGCTCCTGCTCGACGAGGTGCTCGCGGGGCTCAACCCCTCCGAGGTCGAGCGCATGATTGTCGTGATCCGGCGCATCCGCGAGCGCGGCGTCGCCATCCTCATGATCGAGCACCTGATGCAGGCGATCATGAGCCTGTCCGACCGCATCGTCGTGCTCAACTCCGGCCGCAAGCTCGCCGAAGGGCGGCCCGAGCAGGTCGCGAACAATCCGGCGGTGATCGAGGCGTACCTGGGCAACCCGGAGGACGCGGCGAAGCTCCGCGGAGAGAGGCCGTCGTGAGCGAGGCGCTGCGCATCGAGTCGCTCGAGGCGGGCTACGACCAGGTCCAGATCCTGTGGGGCGTATCGCTCGCGGCCGAGGTCGGCAAGCTGACGACCATCGTCGGCGCGAACGGAGTCGGCAAGACGACCACGCTGCGCGCGGCGATCGGCAGCATACGCCCCTGGGGCGGGCGCGTCGTCTTCGAGGGCGAGGACGTCACGCGGCTCTCGCCGCACGCCAAGGCCGAGCGCGGCCTGGTCCTCGTGCCCGAGGGGCGGCAGCTCTACAACGCGATGTCGGTCGAGGAGAACCTCGAGATGGGCGCGTTCTCCGCGCGCGCCTCGCGGAAATTCGCCGAGCACCTCGAGCAGGTGTACGCGCTCTTCCCGCGGCTGAAGGAGCGCAGGCGCCAGCGCGCCGGAACCTTCTCAGGGGGCGAGCAGCAGATGCTCGCGATCGCGCGCGGGCTGATGACCGACCCGGACATCCTGATCATCGACGAGCTCTCCCTCGGCCTGGCTCCGGTCGTGGTGCAGCAGCTCTTCTCCACGCTCAAGGCCCTCAAGGACCAGGGGCTGACGATCCTGCTGGTCGAGCAGAACGTGCACCTCGCGTTCGCCGTGTGCGACTACGCCTACGTGATCGCGGAAGGAAAGGTGTTCACCGAGGGGCGGCCCGACGAGCTCGAGGCGCGCCAGGATATCCGCCAGGCCTACCTGGGCCTCTGAGGCCGCGACCCGCGTCTATTCCCGCTTCTCGAAGCGGCGCTTCCTGCGCTCCTCGACCCCGGCCTTCTTCGCCGCCCTGGCCTGGTCCTGCTTGAGCGCACGCCGCTCCTGGGCCTGCCGCTGGGCCTGCGCCTCGCGCTTCTGAGCCTCCTGGAGCCGCTGCTGCTTCTGCGCTTCCTGGCGCTGGCGGAACTGCTCGCGGCGCTGCTCGGCCGCCGCTTTCTGCGCCGGCGCCGCTTTCGCGCGCTGCAGCTTCCGTTGCTGCACCTGCTTGATGCGCAGTTGGCGCTTCTGCTCGAGATTCTGGTGGATGCGCTGGTGCAGGCCCTCGAAGCGCTTTTCGTTCCTCGTCGGCCTGAAGAAAGCGGGAACGCGGTCGAGCAAGCGCGGCTTCACTGTGCCGCGGCGGGGCACGAAGCCCGCCTGGTTGGGCTTCACGATGACCGAGCCCTGCGCCGTGCGCATCTCCGTCTCGCCGATGTTCACGCGGTTGTAGGTCCCCGCCTCGCCCGTCTTGCTGCCTTCGGGGATCACGAGCGGCTCGTAGTCGGTGCCGCGCACGCCGATTGTCGCAGTCGGCGTCTGCACCTCGGCCCTGCGGCCGCTCGAGCCGGTGATCCAGCCGGTGACGGCCCTGAACGAGCCCTCGAGCAGGTTGAGGAGAAAGCTGTCGTCCGGGCCGCCCTCGGCCTTGAAGTTGACGATGTTGAGCTTCGTCCCGGGGCGCACGCCGATGTAGCCGCCGTCCAGCATGTCGAAGTGCACCTCGCCGTCAGTGCCTGTGACGACTCCCTCGCCCTCGTAGATCGGGTCGCCGACCTTGGGCCGGCGCGCCTGCTGCTTCGCGTCGAGAAAGCGCACGTCGCCCTCGACCAGCGTCACCGCGCCGGCGGGCGAGCGGTCGCCGGCGTCGGGCGAGGCGGCTTGCGCGCAGGCGAACTGCGCGAGGAATAACAGAACGATTGCGGCAGGGCGAAGCAAGGAGGGTCCTCCCACGGGTGCTTGTTCTGCAGTACCGGCGCAGTATTGTCGCGCCTGTCCCTGACAAAAAGCCGAGCGATAGCCGCGAAGTCTCGATCAGAGCACGGAGAAAGCGGTCAGCGTCCCTCCCCACGCCAGCAGCACGGCTCCGGCGACGCGCGCGATGCGTCCGTGATGTCGCCTCCGCCCATGTCCATCTGCTCCATGCCGACGCCCGCGCCCGCGAGAAGCCAGCCCCAGGCGAGCGCGGCGGCGCCGAAGAGCGCCGCGAGCCCCGCGACGCCCGCGCGCCTATCGTCCATACTCGTCGTGCCGCTTCACCCAGTACGGCCCGCGGCCACCCTCGTCGCGGCCCTTGGGCACGACGTCGAGATACCTGTAGTCGAGGTTGAGCGCCTCGATGCCGCGCGCGAAGGTCGAATAGGTGCGGTACACGTCTCCCCTGGCGTCCCTGGCGAACACGCTGACGCCTTCGCGCTCCGGCGCGTCCGGATTCTGCATCTTGTAGTTGTAGAACGCCTTCTTCTTCGCCATTTCCTCGGGCGTGAACGAGACGTTGAAGTCGAAGTTGAAATCCGAGCCGAAGGAAGACAGCCACTTGAAGCTCCAGCCCATGCGCTGGCGGTAGGCGGCGAGCTTTGGATAGGGGGCGCGCGACACCGCGACCATCGTCACGTCGCGCTGGTTCAGGTGCACGACGATGCCGTTGAAATTGTCGGCCCAGCGCGAGCAGTGCGGGCAGCCGGCGGGCCAGTCGGGCCCGAACATGAAGTGGTAGACGACGAGCTGGCTGCGGCCGTCGAATAGCTGTGCCAGCGTCTCGCGTCCGTTCGGGCCTTCGAAAACGTAGTTCTTGGTCACGGACTCCCAGGGCAGGGCGCGGCGCTCCTCCGAGAGCTTGTCGGCGAGGCCCGTGAGCTGCTTTTCCTTCGCGAGAAGCTTCTTGCGCGCGGCAAGCCACTTCTCGCTCGATACGACCTTGTGACCTGCTGCCATGCGGGCCTCCTGGGCGGGACGGATTCCAATATTATGCGGTCATGTGCGGCCGCTTCGTCAGCCCCGAGGAACGCGCGCTCGAGCGCGCGTTCGACCTCGGCCGGCGCGACAGCCCGAACCCGTTCGCGCGCCGCTTCAACGTCTTTCCCACCGACACGATCCCCTTCCTGCGGCTGCCTTCGAGCTCGGACCGGGTCGAGCTCGCCCTGGGTCGCTGGGGCCTGGTGCCGCACTGGTGGAAGGAGGCGAAGCCGCCGAAGACGAGCTTCAACGCACGCCTGGAGGAGGCGGCGGGCAAGCCGATGTGGCGCGACGCCTTCGCGCGCGCCCGCTGCCTCGTCCCGGCCGAGGGCTGGTACGAGTGGCGGGCGGTCGAGCGCGTCGACCCGTCGACGGGGGAGATCAGGGCGGCGAAGCAGCCTTACTTCATCCGCCCCCGGAACGCGGAGATATTCTGCTTCGCGGGACTCGCGGCCTACTGGAGGGACCCGGAGACGGGCGAGGCGCTGCGCTCCTGCGCCATCCTCACGAGCGCCGCGACCGGAGCGCTGGCTGAAATCCACGACCGCACGCCCGTCGTGCTGCCCCGCAGCGCGCACGCGCAATGGCTCGACCGCAGGCTCACGGATCCGCGAAAGGCCAGGGCGCTCGCCGAGGCGGCGCTGCCGCCTTCCGAGCTCGTGCAGTGGAAGGTGCGGCTGCTCGTGAACGACGCCAGGGCCGACGGCCCGGAGCTGATCGAGCGCCTCGACGAAGGTGGGCTATAGTTATCGTAGCGGCGCCCGCCGGTGCACTTGCAAGGCCCGCGGCATTCCAATGACATCTTGGTCCGCACGGGGGAGGGCGATGCGCGTCGTCGTAATCGGAGGCTACGGAAACTTCGGCGCCCGCGTGTGCCGCGGGCTCGCCCTCTCCGGCATGGAGGTGATCGCCGCGGGCCGCAACCCCGACGAGGCCGGACGCGCCTTCGGCGAGCTGCCGGTGAAGCACGCGCGCCTCGACCATTCGGCGGGCGATTTCCAGAGCGGGCTGAAGCGCCTCGCGCCCGACCTCGTGATCCACTGCGCGGGCCCGTTCCAGGCGCAGAGCTACGGCGTGGCGCGCGCGGCGCTCGGCGCCGGCGCGCATTATTTCGATCTCGCCGACGGACGGCAGTTCGTCGCGCGCTTCGCCCAGAACCTGCAGTCGGCCGCGCGCTCGGCCGACCGCCTCGCCGTGTCGGGTGCGAGCAGCGTGCCCGCGCTGTCGTCGGCCGTCATCGCGAGCCTGGGAGTGCGCGTGCCGACGATCGAGGAGATCCAGATCGCGATCGCCCCCGGCCAGCGCGCGCCGCGCGGGCGCGCGACCCTCGCGGCGGTGCTCGGCCACGCCGGGCGGCCGTTCAAGTGGGTGAGCGGCGGCAAGTGGCGCGACGCCTGGGGCTGGCAGGAGCTGAAGCGCCTGCGCTTCTACGGCCTGGGACCGCGCTGGGCGGCCGCGTGCGACGTGCCCGACCTCGAGCTGCTTCCGCGCCTCTATCCGGAGGCGCGCACCGTCGAATTCCGCGCGGCGCTCGAGCTGGGCATGCAGCAGAGCGCCCTGTGGCTCGCCGCTAGCTTGCGCCGGCACGGCGTGCAGCTGCCCCTCGAGCGCTGGGCGGGAGCGCTCGACTGGGTCGCCTCGCGCATGGACGGCCTCGGCGGCACCCTCGCCGGGATGCTGGTGAGCGTTTCGGGAAAGCGCGCCGACGGCAGCCGCGTACGCGCGGAATGGCACCTCACGGCGGACGCCTTGCACGGCCCCGAGATCCCGTGCATGCCCGCGATCCTGCTCGCCCGCAAGCTCGCAGGAGGCGGCCTCGCGCAGCGCGGCGCCTTCGCCTGCACCGGATTCCTGACGCTGCCGGAATTCGAGCGCGAGTTCGCGCGCTGGCGCATCACCACGGTGATGAGGGAGCGCAGCCTCGACTAGGCTTCGCGCGGCTGCTGCGAGAGCGCCCCGACCCGCACCCCCAGCAGCCGGATGCGACGCTCGAGCGGCACGCGCCTGAGGCACTCGCCCGCGGCGCGGCGGATGGCGGCGGCGTCGCGCGTCGGGGCTTCCAGGGTGCAGTCGCGCGTCAGGGTCTTGAAGTTGTCGAAGCGCAGCTTGAGGCCTATGGTCCTTCCGGCGCAGCCCTTCCTCTCGAGATCGCGCGCGAGGCGCTCGCACAGCTCGGTGAAGACGCGCGACAGCGCTTCGCGGTCGTCGACCGGGTGCAGGTCGTCCTCGAAGGTGGTCTCGCGGGAGATCGACTTCGGCTCGCTGTGCGTCACCACCGGCCGCTCGTCGCGGCCGTTTGCCGCCTCGTGCATCCACGCGCCGTGCTTCTGCCCGAAGCGCTCGACGAGCAGCGCGGGGTCGGCTTTCGCCAGCTCGCCGATGGTGCGGATCCCCATCGCCTCGAGCTTCGCGGCGGCCTTCGGGCCGACGCCGTTGATCTTGCGCGCGGGCAGCGGCCAGACGCGCTCCGGGATGTCGGCCTCCGTGAGGAGCGTCAGCCCGCCGGGCTTGTCCATCTCGGAGGCCATCTTCGCGAGCAGCTTGTTCGGCGCGACGCCGATCGAACAAGAGAGCCGCGTCGCCTCGCGCACGGCGCCCTGGATGGCGCGCGCGAGGTCGTGCGCCTCCGACCATTCGGCGGCGAGGGCGCTCAGATCGACGTAGATCTCGTCGATGCCGCGGTCCTCGATCTCGGGCGCGAGCGCGCGCACCGCCTCCTTGAACAGTCGCGAGTAGCGCCGGTATTCGTCGAAGTCCGCCGGCAGCAGCAGCGCGTCGGGCGCCTTCTTCGCCGCCCGCATCAGCGCCATCCCCGAATTGACGCCGAGGGCCCGCGCTTCGTAGGTCGCCGTGGTGATCACGCCGCGCCCCTTGTATTCGCGCAGCGTTGGGAAAGTCCCGTGTTCCTCCGACGCGCGCCGCCTTCCGCCGATCACCAGCGGCTTACCGCGCAGCTCCGGATAGCGCAGCAGCTCGACCGACGCGTAGAACGCGTCCATGTCGACGTGGGCGATGAAGCGCATGGCCGCACGGCGAGAGCGCGCTAGACTCGAGCTGGCGGCGCCAGCCGGTCTCGAGTCATCTGCGCGAGCGCGGTGATCCCGAGCAGCGCCATGTCGCGGTCGACCTCCTCGCGCAGCAGCCTGATCGCGTGGCGCACGCCCTCGTCGCCCGCGATCGCCGCGGCATAGAGGAAGGGCCTTCCGACGAAGACGAACTGCGCGCCGAGCGCGAGCGCCTTGAGCACGTCGGTGCCGCGGCGGACGCCGCTGTCCATCATCACGGCCATGCCGCCGGCCTCGGCCGCGACCCCGGGGAGCGCGTGCAGCGGCGCCATCGCACCGTCGAGCTGGCGCCCGCCGTGGTTGGAGACGATGACGCCGTCGACGCCGCTCTCGCGCGCGGTGCGCGCGTCGCGCGGCTCGAGCACGCCCTTCAGCACGAGGCGCCCCTTCCAGATCCGGCGCATCAGCTCGACGTGGGGCCAGGAGAGCTTGTCGCGCGGACCCGTGTAGCGCTCGGCCGTGCTCGTGATGAGCGGCGCGCGAGAGCCCGTGTTCTCGAAGTGCGGCATGCCGTGGAAGATCAGGGTGCGCAGGAACATGCCGCACAGCCATCGGGGCCGCAGCGCGCTGTCCCACGCGAGGCGCAGAGTAGGGCGCAGGGGCCGGTTGAAGCCGCTCCTCACGTTGTTCTCGCGGTTCGCGCCGACCGGCACGTCGACGGTGAGGACGAGGGTGTCGAAGCCGCCGCGCGCGACACGCTCGACCATCGTCCTGATCGCGGCGTCGTCCCCCGGCAGGTAGGCCTGGAACCAGGCAGTGCGTCCTGCGGCACGCACGTCCTCCAGCCGCGTCAGCGACGCTCCGCTCATGATCATCGGGACGTTGGCTGCGGCGGCCGCGCGCGCGAGCACGATGTCGCCCTGGTACGCGGCCATCGAGCTGCCGCCCATGGGCGCGATGCCGAAGGGCGCGCTGTATTCGCGGCCGAAGAGCGTCGCCTTGGTCGAGCGGCCGGAGACGTCGACCAGCACGCGCGGGATCAGGGCATGGGAGTCGAACGCCGCGCGGTTCGCCCGCAGCGACGCGTTCGTCTCCGCGCCGCCCGAGACGTAGCCGTACATCGGCCGCGGCAGGTAGCGGCGCGCGGGGGCCTCGAAGTCGTCGAGCGCGAGGATCCTACGCAGGCGCCGCGGCAGGCTCTTGTCGACCTGCCGGCCGATTCCGGCATGGCGCTGCGCGGAAGCGGAGGCGGAGACGGTCTCGCTGGCGTCGGGCATAGGGGTCCTAGTCGTCGAACGAGACGATCTCGACCCAGTTCGATCCCTTGCCGGTCGGGTACTTCCCGACGCCCTTGAGCGCGCCGGACGCCGCTTCGATCGCATACACCGACAGCGTCTCGGA
>Ga0335082_10004087_pt1 | contig 15869 bp, 19 predicted proteins | sample Lox_Sample_41_FD_206718 | JGI IMG/M metagenome (GOLD analysis project Ga0335082, IMG submission 206718) | Soil microbial communities from Loxahatchee National Wildlife Refuge, Florida, United States - Lox_Sample_4.1 | ecosystem: Environmental > Terrestrial > Soil > Wetlands | place: USA...
CGGGAGAAGGCTTAGGCCGTACGGCCCGCGTGTACGTCTCCGAGGAGTCACACAGCGGCATAATACCGATGAAGCACTCGAACAAGGACGGAACGCTCGTCGGTGGTCGGGGCGTCGGCTCCGCCGCATTCCAGCGGCTTCACATGGTCAACCACGTAGCCGGGGCAGCGACCTGACACCTCTAGGAAGAATCAGTGAAAGCCTTCAACCAGCATGAGGTCTCCTTCCATGCGGTCGGCAGTGGCGAACACCAAGGTGTGGCCGTCAGCGGACAGGCTCGCTCCGGATCCCCAATCGGGCAGACGACCAGAAACATCGGAGACATGCGAGATTTTGCGTGTGGTTAGGTTCAGCAGATTAAGGGTGGCCGGCGTCTTACTGCCGTCCAGAAAGTAAATGCCATTAGGCCCAGGAGTCCATCCATCCACAGACAATTGTTCCGGCGTTGTCCCGATCTCACTATATTCCTGTTCATCACCCCCAGTGACTGACACCGATCTTAGCGGCTTCGGAGAACGCCAACCAGTGAAGTAAAAAACTCGGCTTCCGTCAAACGATTCCTGTGGCAGGTATCCCCCTTCTGCAGCCAGCTGGACGGCAGCGCCGCCTTCGGCGGGTACTTTCCAAATTCCTTTCTTGTTCTGGCTGACAGAGAAATAGATCCATCGTCCGTCATGCGACCAGGACGGCTGGGAAGCGTCTGGCGCGCCCGTTTGCAACCGACGCGCTGGGCCTCCATTCGCGTCCACCACATACAGCTCAGGATGACCACTCGCGCGAGAATCGAAGACAATGAGGCGGCTGTCTGGCGACCAGCGCGGCATCCCGGTCAACGGCCCGCCGAAAGAGGTCAGCTGAATGAGGTTCGAGCCGTCACGATCAGCGACCCATATCTCGACATTTCCCGAGCGCCCGGAGTAGAACGCGATACGCTGGCCATCAGGAGAAATACGTGGTTCTGCCTGACCACGTCTGGAGGAAATTACCTTGATTGGCGCGCTCTTTGCTTTGTCCGGCGCGCTGAGATCGAGGCGCCAGATGTTCAGATTGTACTCCAACGAGTTCTGCGCATAGGCAAGGCGAGCGCCCACTCGCGCCACAGCTGGCGCTGAACCATTCTGCCCGAATTGCAGTTTCTGTGGGTGTCCGTCCTTCACGGCAACTCGCCACAAGAAACTGTTAAGGCTATAAACAATGGACTTGCCATCTGAGGTCCAAGTCAGCCCTCCGAAGCCTCCGTCGAGCCGCTCAAACTCTCGGACGACGGCACCCTGCACGGATTGGATATAAATTCTCCCGACTGTAAACTTATCCGCACAATATGAGGCGATCTGATCGCCGGCAGGAGAAAACGCAGGTCCCAGAGCAGCCGCGCAGGTGGATGAGGGGTAAGGCAAGATCCGTGATTCGAGTGTCTCGACATTGAGCAAATAGATTCGCGCGCCGGACACTATGTCCGTACTCCTGGAATTTTCGGGGCCGGGGAAGGCCAGCCACTTACTGTCAGGCGACCAACTCAAAAATGGAGCGAGATAGACGGCGTCGGAAACATCACTCAGTTTGCGTACTGGCCCACCCAGAGCAGGAACCAGGTACAGCCCGGAGTAGTCAGTACCGACACGTATGTATGCGATATATCGTCCGTCCGGCGACCAAGCCGGCGTTAGCCCCTCGTTGGCATGAGTCGTGGTCAAGCGAACCGCCTTTTCACTCCCGACCTGTTTCCGATAGAGGTCGAAATCCAGGCCGGATTCTCCGCCAGTCCAGGCAAATGCGATCTCATTTCCGTCCGGAGAGAAGGCCGGATACTGTGACCCGCCAGGATAAGACGTGAGCGGCACAACGTTCACGTTCTCCGCAGGAGCGTTTGCGCTCCGGGTCATCAAATACAGACCCAGGAACACAAGGATTGCGAGCGCTGCCGCCGCACCTGCCCAGAAATAAACGCCAGACTTTCGCTTATTCTGTTCGCGAACCTCCACTTGCTCAACGGAAGTACTATCGCGCCTGAGCCGCCGCAAATCGGTGCGCAGCTCCGCGGCACTTTGATACCGAAGGTCCGGGTCTTTTTCCAGGGCTTTGCTGACTATCTGATCAAGTTCTGGCGGGAACTCGGGATTCAGTCTCCCCAGAGTCAGCGGTTTCTTATGGAGAATCATATCTTGGATGGCGCCGCTGGTTTCTCCAGTGAAGGGATGTTTTCCTGTTGTCATTTCATACAGCACTACTCCCAGAGAAAAAAGATCCGTCCGCGCGTCTAGCGGCTTGCCCAACACCTGCTCCGGTGACATATATTGCAGCGTCCCCAGCACAGCATCGCCGCTGGTCAGTTCTGTGCTCACCGCTGTTGGAGCTCTATTGGCCGTGTTGTACGCCATTTTGGCTATACCAAAATCCAGAATTTTAGTTTGCCCCGCAGCAGTGAGGAACAGATTGGCCGGCTTGACGTCTCGGTGAAAAATGCCTTTTCGATGTGAGGCGTCAAGACCATCCGCAATTTGGATTGCAATGTCTAAGGCGCGTTGCAGATTGAGGGGACCGCGCAAGATCGCCTCTCTCAGTGTCTCCCCTTCGAGCAATTCCATCGCAATGTAATCGCGTCCACCCTCATTTCCGATGTCGTGAATTGTGCAGATACTGCTGTGATTCAGTGCCGAGGCTGCGCGGGCCTCTCGCTTGAACCGCTCCAGTGCTTGGGGATCTTTAGACAACTCGTCTGGAAGAAACTTCAATGCCACAAGCCGCCCCAACCGGAGGTCCTCGGCCTCATACACGACCCCCATGCCTCCACTCCCGAGCATGCGCATGATCTTGTAATGCGAGATGGTGCTGCCAAGCATTGGGGCACACTCCAACGGTGCGGATGTTAGTTCGAAGACGGTCGCAAATCAAGCTGGGTGTCCAACTCTGGGTCGCCGTATCTTAGGGGGCACGGCGCGCCACGCGGTAACTCGCGCATCCACAAAACACCGCTTGTGGGACACGGATATCGGTCCGCCTGCTGGACCTTTCAAGAATCAGGGTAGTGTGTCAGATATGTTGAGTACCATTAGCATGCATGTTGTGAGTGATTAAGTGCTCGTTGGAAACAGGATGGTAGAAAAAGTGAAGCAAAGTAAGCACTACGTATTCCGGCGCTACTTGCGGCTCGGCAGCCGCGCCCGAGCTGCTGAAGAAGTGCGTATCGACTCTTCGCGTCGTCGCCAGGAAGATCGGATCGAACGGTTGTGGACACCTCGCACGGTTCGCCATAAGGAACAACTCGCCTATGTCTGGTAAGACCCTCAAGCAACAAGCAAAGGATCTGGCTCTCTGTCTTTTTCTTTTGGAGCGGAACGACGACGCCTGAAGACGCTCCTTCATACTTTCCAAAAAACTCTATCGCAAGGTCTTCAAGGCGGCAGGTATCGAGGGATCGAGCCACGACTTCACGTACGCGGTCGAACTCTTGAAGTCGGGTGTCGACATCAGGACAGTGAGCAAGGCTCTCGGCCACAGCAGCGTGACAGTTACAGAGCGCTTTCATTCGAAATGGTGTGTCGGACAACAAAACAACTTGGACAACACGTTGAGAATGGCGTTAGGCGGGTAGACCCCGAGACCCAGAGGGTTAGGGCGGGCCGAGAAGCATCGGCCCAGTATCAGCGAGTGACACTTCTGGCGTCGTGAGGGGTAAGAGGGTTCTGCCTGTCTTGCGTCAGTCTATGGTCGCGCCACCGCAGCAACGCTTGTACTTCCTCCCGGAGCCGCACGGGCACGGGTCGTTCCGCCCAACCTTGGGAGCAGTGCGCCGAGGCTCACTCGTGTGGGCACTGGAACTGACCTGCCGATGCTCCCGGAAATAGCGATACGCCGCCACTAGCCGCGCGGGCTCACGGACAAGCGGCGGGTGTTAGCGCTACAATTCCAACCGTAGCTCGTGATCGCAATCGAGCGGGAGGCCCCTATGCCCGTGTACGACTACGTTTGCCACGATTGTCATAAAACCTTCGAACTGATTCTTACCCTGAAGGAACACGAAGTGGAGGCGAGATGCCCCAAGTGCGGCAGCAAGAACGTTGAGCAAGAAGCGACTGCTTTTTATGCCGTGACCGGGAAGAAGAGTTAGGCTGGAAATAACCGAGCGGAGCCGTGTGGCGAGGTTGGTAGATTTTGTGCGCCTCGGGGATTCTAGTGGCGGGTGGCCGCTGCATTACCACCTTAGGGGATGATGTCTTCGCCAAAAGCACGTCCTCGGTGGGGGGCCTCGACGACAACCTGTACGACCAAATCCCCGATCATGAAAGTGGAGACTTGCCCCATGGCAAACATTGTTCTCAGACACGCGAGAGCGGTTTGCCGAGTACCTGTTCGACATCTCTGACCTTGCCTTCAAGACGGCCGGTTGCGCCTCTGCGATCGTCGATGGTGATGCTGGTGAGCACGCGCGGCGCCAACTCCAGCATGCGGCGGTGACAGCGGAGAATTACGTCCATGACGCGATCTGAATCTCCTTCGATGGTGGTGTGCATGGCTCCCAGCTTGTAGGAAAGGCCAGATTCGTCGACAATTCTTAGGGCTTCGGCTACCAGCTCTTTAACGCCACCTGCGACCCCCATAGGAACTACTGCGAAGTCCGCAAGCATAAAGCTTCCTCCGATCAATCTCAAATAAATTTTGCCCAAATGTTCTCGGCAACGGTTTACGATACCACCCTCGATTGGCTGGCGGTTTTCGATTCGACGGCACTTCTCTCTGTGTCCCTCTTGCCCTTCAGACTAGCCAGCAACCCCGAATACCGCCTCTGTGGACGGTCGTTGCGGACCGCGATGCCCAGCGAACTCGGAAAGCACCCGGAACAACAGCAAGAACCTGATGGCGGAGACTTGGAAGAGACCGTAGACTGGTTACGGGCTCAGGACTGGTTTTTCGCAGACTGGATGCATCCGTCGTGTTCCCGGGTTTTTGCTCAATGAGAATCGCACAAGTTGCGCCACTTTACGAAAGCGTTCCGCCCACACTATATGGGGGTACGGAGCGTGTTGTGTCTTGGCTTACGGAGGAGTTGGTCCGTCTTGGTCACGAAGTGACTCTGTTCGCCAGCGGCGATTCCCTCACAACTGCCCGTCTGGTGCCAGCGTGCAAGAAGGCTTTGCGACTGGATTCGAACTGCGTGGACCATTGGTCACGGTGCGGATTGATCGTTTCGGCGATGGCACCTTCGACTCTGTTTTCGAAATCGCGGCCCAGACGACCAGCAAATTTTTCCAGTTCGCACTGTGAGTGGGTCAGCGCATCTCGAAATTCGGCTCTTCGGCGCTTGCCACGCTGCGGATCGAGGAAATACATGCTTAGTACGCCAGCTCCGTAGGCGCCGACCAAACTTTCGGTGACTGTCTGCTTCTTCATAAACACCTCCATCCGGCGCAGTACTTCGTTCCGTGCTCGGTCGCACGGATCAAGGGAAAGCTGAGTCCGGAGCTCTTTGCGGCAAAACCGCGAATAGTTGTTGCCGTGTACTGCTGAGCCAACGCGACGGCATAAGGCAAAGCTCGCTCCGCGTTCGGAGAGAAGTTAGTGAGCAACAACGGATTCCCAAGCCTTACGCGATTGGTTGTCCGAGGTTCCGGTGCTACGTCGGACTTGTCGCTAGATACCGTTGTGACAGCTCCGCGTGTTGCCACATAGCTCTCTACAAAGCTAGCATTACATTCTGATCAGCGTGAAGCGGTGACGAAAATCACACCGTAGGGTAAGATCGATCACGCAGCACAAAGAGCCACAGTTGACGGGGCCGGACTCCTCCAAGAGAGGCGCCGTTCTCGGGCTCACGGATGTGGACGTCCTAACGGCCTCCATGGCAAAGACTGCCGAAGGGCAAATAGCAATTCCGGCCGCGGCCCAGGCCATTGCCATCGGAATACTGTCCAACACAATTCTGAAGCTGTTTCTGAGAGCCGCGATTCGACGGGGATCCAGAAAAAGGCTGGCGTCGCCGGTTCAACCATGTACTCATGTCCGTCGAGTAAGAATCGAGCGCCGGCCTCTCATCCGCTTTGTTCCCCGAGTAGCATTCCACCTGCACGTTCATCCCATTCATTCTCGCCCAAGATGCAAAGTCTGATCTAAAGGGCTCTCAGCCGTCGGGGCCAAAGAAGATACCGGGCGTCGCGCGCTCAAGCCCGCTTGGACTGCAGGGGACGAATGTTAACCCTCGGACGACTCCCGGCCTAGTTTCTTTGTAGCGCAACACTTCCAGGGATTCAGTGATCGGGTGCACTGTGGTATCGGGCAGGAATGGGGACTAAAGAAGACATCGCGCGTTAAAAAGGCTGCGGCATTAGTTACGCTCTAGTCATCGGCTCTTGCGAGAGAGCCGACACCGTGGATGCGTGCACCGTCGCGTTAGGGCCAGCGCCTCGGAGCAACCGAGCAGGACTCGATCACGGCCGCCAAATCTGCACGGGAACGATTCCTTGCTGCTCGTCTGCGTCTGCCGTCTTATCTTTTAGCGTTGGAGGAGAGCAGCCAACCATTTCCTTTGCACTACAGCGCTCAGCTTGAGAAATTGTGCGATCAGATACGAAAGACATTTGTAAAGTCGTCGTTCGTTGGATCATCACAAGCAGATCTCGGGCGCAAACTTGCTTGAACCGTGGTTGACTGATTTCGTTAGTTCCCAACCTTCACCGGGACAGGAACAACCATGTCAGGGTCTCTCAGCCGCAGTCTAATCACGCCTGGCATTAGAGAGCATGTCCGCAGCCATCACAGGACCTTGGGTTGACAGACTGAAGCGCTCTAGTCAGGTCCAGCGGGCGGCGTGTCTCCGTATTTGCGCCATTGCACGCGCAGTAAGAGAGACAGAGCGCATCGTCTTTGAGCACTTCAATAAGGGCGCTCAAGTGTCCTCCGGCGGACCAACTCATGCGACAGCGCCTGATCCTGCGATGCCAGCAGTTCGTGGAGTTGAGATGCCGGCCAGCATATGGTGAACATTGTCTGAATTGTCATGCAAGACGATGTCTGCCTGAGCCACGACTCCTATGCACCGGCCCTGTTTATCCACGACCGGGATACGGCGGACTCTGTGCTCGCGCATGAGGTCTTCGCATTCTTGTAACGAGTCGTTTGGGGAACAGGTGACTGGGCCTTGTGACATCAAGGCGGCAATGTGTGTCGTCGCGGGATCCCTGCTTTCGGCAATGAGACGGAGGCAAAGATCGCGGTCAGTCACAATGCCCTCGAGCCGCTTCGACACAAAATCAGCGACCACCGGGACCGAGCCGATATCGTGCAGTTTCATCAGGGCTGCTACGCTCTGGGCTGTGTCAGATTTCAAACAAGAAACAATTTGCTTCGTCATTGCGTCAGATACCTTCATAAATTCCTCCACGGCGTTCGCGACTCCACGCTATCTCCACTTCGCAGCCGAGGGCAGTGATGACACGCACGAGGCGATGTGAGGCGGGTCACTGCCGCACACGCCGACATAGGAGAAACTAAAATACCAACGAAAAGGAGAAAGCACATGTCTACAGTTTCCATCCAACGTGCTTCAACCCCCACTGCCCTCAGTCGCAGCTTGTACGACTATATGAATGAGCTCTACAACAAGATTTCACACCGAGCCTTCAGCGTATTTGAAGAGAATGGCCGAATTGACGGCCACGATTTGGCTGATTGGCTAAGAGCCGAAGCTGAAATCCTTACTCCCGTCCCATTGGAGCTGTCCGAAACGGACACTGAACTTTTAGTCCGGGCGCAAGTACCCGGGTTCACGGAGAAGGAACTGGAACTCGTCGCTGAGCCTGGACGCTTGTTTATCACAGGCAAGACAGAGAAAAAGAGTGAGGAAAAGAAGAAAAAGACAGTGTATTCCGACTTTTCCTCAAACGAGATCTTTCGCGCTGTTGCCCTTCCGGCCGAGATCGACCCGGAGAAGATAAGCGCGGTGCTCAAGAACGGAGTTCTGGAAGTATCGATGTCCAAAGCCAAGCCCGCCACAAAAGTGCCGGTCATGGCCAAGGCAGCTTGACCTTCCACGGGGAGGTGGATGTGCGTGTCCACCTGCAGCTTCTGCCTCCTCGCTCTTGGATAACCGTCCGAGAAGCTAAATTCTGCACAAGAGAAGTCACAGGTGCACGATTGCGTGTCGAAACAGGACGCAAGGCGCAGTGGCCCGGAGGCAGAGTCCTTGAACCTTGCTGCGTCACTCGCACGGCGCTGGGAACACTTTGAGCACGCCGCAGACATGGGTGTGCGCGGCATTGGTGCCACACGCGAGGCCGCGTTCGAAGAAGCGGCGCTAGCACTGTGCGCGGTAATCACAGATCCCGCGCTGGTGCGTCCGGACATCCTGTTCGAGGTGGATTGCCATGCTACAGACGATGAGTTGCTTCTCGTGGACTGGTTGAATGCACTCATCTCAGAAATGTCTGCGCATCGCATGATCTTCAGCAAATTCGAAGTCACTATCTCTGGTGGTCGTGTGCATGGTCGAGCGTGGGGTGAAATTGCTGTTCCGGCCCGGCACCACCCTGCAGTTGAGGTGAAAGGGGCTACGCTGACAGAGCTCAAAGTCTTCCAGAACCCTGATGGACTCTGGACTGCGCAGTGCGTAGTGGATGTGTGAGTAGAGATGGATCTAGATCGCCTGACGCGCAAATCAGATTCCGAATGGTGGATCCCACCTACGGGCACAATGCGTGTCCCCGGCGTGATTCTGGCTACCGAACAACTTGTCCAAGAGATGGATGACAAGGTATTCGAACAGGTCTCAAACGTGGCAACGCTGCCGGGCATCGTCAAGGCATCTTTCGCCATGCCAGACGCGCACTGGGGTTATGGCTTTCCGATCGGCGGTGTGGCTGCCTTTGATCCTGACCAGGGCGGAGTCATTTCAGCCGGTGGGGTCGGATTCGATGTTTCCTGCGGAGTACGAACCCTAACGACTGGCCTGAGGCTGGAGGATATCTCTTTGCGCAAGCAAGAGCTGGCGCACGCTCTCTCCCGCTCCATACCCGCGGGGGTGGGCAGCACAGGCCGACTTCACCTTGATGAGGATGACATGACGGCGATGCTGTGCGGCGGCGCCCAATGGGCAGTGCACAAAGGGTATGGACATCTTCCGGATCTCGAGCATATCGAAGAACATGGCCGAATGGCAGGCGCGCAACCGGAACATGTATCTCAACAGGCGCGCAAACGCATGCGAGATGAGGTTGGCACTCTTGGATCAGGCAATCACTACCTGGAAGTGCAGCAGGTTGCACAGATCTTTGACAAAGAGGCCGCTTCTGCCTTTGAAATCCACGAGAACGATGTGGTGGTAAGCATCCATTGCGGTTCGCGTGGCTTGGGCCATCAGATTGGCACTGAATTCTTACGAGAGATGGCAGAGGCGGCTGCCTCTTACCATATTGACCTTCCCGACCGTGAGCTAGCTTGCGCCCCGATTCGCTCGCCCCTCGGCGAACGCTACCTCGGGGCGATGAGGGCTGCAATCAACTGTGCGCTGGCGAATCGCCAGGTCCTCACGCACCTCACACGCCAGGCATTTGAGGAGATCTTTCCCGACGCCGAATTGAAACTTCTTTACGATGTCTCTCACAACACCTGCAAGCTTGAATCTCACCGTGTGGATGGCCGTGAAGTGGAATTGTTCGTTCACCGCAAAGGCGCTACCCGCGCCTTTGGCCCGCGGACGGCAGAGCTGCCTGACGCCTATAGCGCCGCCGGTCAGCCAGTGCTGATTGGAGGCACTATGGGTACGGCCTCCTATATTTTGTCGGGCACGTCGGCCAGCGAGCAAAAGGCCTTCAGTTCCGCCTCCCACGGCGCTGGACGGTCGATGAGCCGCCACGCGGCTACCAAGCGCTGGAACGGTCGACAGCTGGTCGACGAATTGTCACGGCAAGGGATCATTGTAAAAAGTCCGTCCCTGCGTGGTGTGGCGGAAGAAGCGCCTGGCGCATACAAAGACGTACATGCTGTGGTCGACGCCACAGAACAGGCGCAGCTCGCACGGAGGGTAGCAAAGCTTTTACCGCTCATTGTGATCAAAGGGTAGTCTCGGTGCCAGCGTAAGCAGAAGTGGAATATTTCTCGAATCATGCGATGAATAATGAATGCCGTGGACCATCCCGATCGGGAGACGTCCTCTGCGTCTGCTGCGTACTGGCGATTATAGGACTGCTCAAGGCGGATTGAACCAACACAAACTCGCCCAGATTCTCCAGTGTGAATAGACCGACTAGGCGTCCGGCTTCCATGACTGGCAAAACACGGCACTCAGGGTCTTGCAATTTCTCCATAGCGGTTTGCAGCGCATCGGAACTGGAGACAATTGGGTATTCCTTACGCATGGCGTTTGAAACAGAACTATCAGGCCCGCTTTTTGACAAAGCCTTAAGCAGTTCTCTGCGTGTCAGGATTCCCACCAGCCGGCCGGCATCGACGACAGGAAAGTCCTGCTGGCTCCCATGCAACATCAGTTGAACCGCATGCGCAAGCGTGTCCGAAGGAGAAATCGTTTTGAAGTCAGTTACGGTAACCTGACTTACCCGGATCCCCTCCAGAGCGGTCTTCATTTCCGCCAATGCAGCTTCCTGCCCGGCGCCAATCCAAATGAACAAAGCAACTAACACTAGAAAAGGATTGCCGATTATGCCTGCAAGAGCAAATATGACCGCCATCCCCTGCCCGATATTTGCTGCCACGCGGGTAGCCCTGGAGTAATCCATCCGCCTGGCCAGCACGGCGCGGAAGATACGCCCACCATCCATTGGAAAAGCGGGCAAGAGATTAAAGACGGCGAGGACACCATTGGCCACCATCAGTTGCGCGACGAACGGGTAAATCTTAGCCCACGAGTCGAGTTGAACCATTTGGTTCATGGGAGCCGGGGCATGCACGGCCCAAAGAAAGAACCATAGTGCTGCGGCCACGGCCAGACTCACCAGCGGACCTGCAAGAGCAATCCACAATTCCTGCCGCGGATTATCTGGTATGCGTTCCATTCTGGAGACGCCCCCGATCGGCAACAGGATAATATCGCGCGTAGCGATACCCGAATGCCTGGCGGCTAGAGCATGGCCAAACTCATGGATGACTACACACGCAAAAAGGCTCAGGATGAAGAGCACTGCACCTACGACAGCACGGGTACTGTGCGTTTGTTGCCACTCCGTCAGCACTAGCCAGGCAATGAGAATGAGGAACGTCGCATGCACATAAACGTCGATTCCGGCAAATCTGCCTAATCTCCATGACCATTTCATGACATACCTCTTTACAAGAATGAAACCATCATGCCATGTGACGCCCTCGAGAACCTATAACACCACAGAGGAGCGGATGACTGGCTGAGAGTTCAGAGGCTAAAATCTACTTCTTCGATGAGATTTCGCCCCGTGAGCACAACCGGGTATCCAGTAAATCCGACAGCCCAAAAACTAATACCAGAGATGTGAGAACCAGCAGTGCCTGAAACACAGGCAGCCTGAAAAAATCCGCGAGAGGTGGCCACACCGCATTTGAAAAGTTGACATTCAGTTCCTCATTCCTCCACAGCAGGCTCGCACACAACGAAGCAGGATGGAGGAGCCAGGCAATTGCCGGAGCAGCCTTAGGAATTCGTCAAGCTCTCTTGACCGATGCAGAGATCCTGATGGTTGAAGCAGACACTGCAACTGGATTCAGTGGCGCAGCGGCCTTATTGCGCTATTAACGGCACTTGGCGAAGCGCCACTCTGAAAGGAGGGCAACTACATTGAGGACGGATTTTGGCTGGTTCTGCTGATGGTGGTGATTGCCTTCTTCTGGTTCTAGCGGCGGGGAAAACGGCCGACGAGCCGGTCCAATGAAGATGAAGAGGCCATGAAGACTCAGCATGCAGGCAAGTCGGTCGAAGCCCCGAAGAAGGTAGCTTGATTGCCGCGCAATAAAATGACATGAGGACCCGAAAATGAAGACGAGAAAAAGAAACATCAGGAGCAAAGCCAGGAACAAGACAACGAACCGCAAACCAGCAGTGAGCAAAGCAGGTGGGAGAGCTCCAAGAAGGATTGCGATCGCAGCGCGCAAGACGGTAACGGCACGAGGCCCAATTGAATATGCGGTAGCCCAAGAACTCTCAGTCACCGTCTACGAACGTGTCGAAACTGAGGTATATCGGGAAACCAGTCCAGAGGCTGATAAGGAAGAAGAGGAGTTCGGAACCTAAGGCCTGACTCGATATTTTCTGGCTAAGGGGTCCATACTCGACAAGACAGGACAAAGGTGGGCCCCGGACTAAGACGGGTATCCGCGGGCGCGATTCATCGAAAACGGCAGGTCTTATGGCTGTCAGGAAAACCCGGTGGGTGGCAAGCGTGCAGACAGACTCCACTCATCCACCTCCAGGCTTGTTTACCAAGAGTGCCAGCACAATCACCAAGGCCCTGGCTTCAAAGAGCGTCTCGCCTAAAGGCCCCGGTTCAGGCATGCGCATGCTCACGTACTTCGTAAACCGGGCGGGACGTGGGCTCAGCGAAGAGCGACGGGCGGAACTCGAAAAAGCGAAATCCTTGCTTTCAAGAACCATCGAGCGGCGGAAGAAAGCAAAGGGTCGGAAGGGAGCGGTTTAGGTTTCGCTGGATCCGGCCAGCACCTCCGTCTGAGGACGCGGTCTCCACGCTCAGTGGGCACGGCAAGGTGGGGAAAAGTTTTTCAGCAACCGGTCCCATGAGGAGTGCTTGAATCCGGTGCGGCCGTGGGTGCTCACGATGTTCAGATCAATGTTTGCTCACGTACAGTCCGAAATTCAGGCAGGCAAAGGCAAGAGGAAGGCAGCGCCCCCCACTCCATTGCGGAGGTGTTCGACGCACCAGCCCTGCCGCTGCCCTCCAAGTGGTGCAGTTTGAAATCCACAGGGCCGCAATGCGCTCCAACCTGTGGGAGACTGTCGGCATGGCAGAAAAACGAACCAAAGCGGATAAACGGCAGCGCCAAGCCGACAAATTGGAAAAGAAGGCGCGTCACCCACATGCGCAGGGGACGAAAAAGAAGCCCCGCGAGGACTTCAGCGAAGCCGCTACCCGGATCGTGAAGCAGGCGCCGAAAGCCGAAACAGCCTGGTGACGGAGGGGAACAGCAGGCCTTTGCCCGGCCCTATTTCCTACGTTTGCGGGCCTTTTTTGTGAGTTGCCGCAGGGTGCGCTGCAATTCGCGGAGTGACTTGTCAAACTCAGCTTGCAGCTTGGCCGCCCCAGGGCTGGCTAGCCACTTTATATCTTCCTCTAATCTGCCCAAGGCGCTCTGAGCGGTAAGAGAAGACCATTTTATGTCTTTCTGTATTCTGCGTAAGATCTCAGGAGCGGTACGGAAAGACTTTGCAGGCATAGTCTTTACCTCGTTATCTATACAGGAGTATTGCCGGAGATCGTGTGAGCCGCAGTGACAGAGAGCACACATCCATGTGATCGGCCGCGCAATAGGGTTGTTCGCCAGCCGACGCAGCCTAGTTACCTCCGGGCATGTGCGGCCCACGGTTGTGCGGTTGTAATCCTGCACCATCCGGCCAAAGCGGAGGGCAGCACCGGCAGAGGTTCGTCTGCCATCCGCGGCGCGTGCGATCTAGCATTCCTCCACACGTTGGACAGGGAAAGCGGGTTGATTACCCTCAAAGTGGACAAGAACCGCCTCGGCGCGAGCCGTACCATCACGGTCAGGGCCGATTTTGAAGAAGGTAAGTTTGAACTCGCAGAAGCGCCCTACATCACGCGGCGTAATGACGAACTCGACAGATTGGAACAGGTCATCAAGGACAATCCCGGTGTAACCCAGAACGCCATTTCAAAACAGTCAGGAATGATGAAATCGCGGCTCGTTCGCCTGCTGAAGGAGGGTACAGGGACACGTTGGCGAACTGAAAGCGGAAAACACGGGTCAATTTGCTATTTTACTTGTTCTGCGACTTGTTCTGATCTTCCCAAGTCTTTGTTCCCAAAGGATGGAACAGCTAGAACAGGTGATCCAAAACCCATCTCCGAGCACACTTGTTCTCCTGTTCTCTCCCCTTTAGGGGAGAACGGAGAACAGGTCTGCGAAGGGCGGGAGGTAAGGCTGCCCTCTTGCCCTCATTGCGGGGGCTTCGCCGTCTATCCGCAGGCTGCCGGAAAGCACAGTTGCATGACGTGTAAGCAAACTTGGTGAGTAGCCCAAGCGCGTGAAAACAACCTCCCGAGCACCAGCCCTAGGCTGCATCGGCCATCGGCTTCCTGCGGGCAAAAGTGACGCTTCTCAGGAGCCTGTCTTTGTGTCGGGAGATGACGGCGAAACCCTCGGGAGTGCGGTGGGCACAGTCTGGGAGCGAATCAGTACCGACTGTTCCATCTTGCCCGAGACACAGCACCATAAACTCCGAGCAGCGGCTGCACAACCAGAAGTATTCCACCTTGGTGGAGTCGTTGGCATAAGAGTTGGCAGAAGGGTCGGGGTCGGCTTCCAGCCGAAAAAGTCTTCCTTCTTGGAGATTGCGGAACGATCTGAAACAGGACGGGTTGGCACACTTCGCCAGCATAGAGAACCGCCCGCGAGCATCACTTTCCCACCAAGCAGTATTCGCCAAGTTTCTTATCTTTATCTGGCGTGACGGCGGACTCGGGATAAACTTCGACGTCCTTGCACTCGTACATTCCGAAATTCTTGGGAAGTTCGACTAATTGATATCTACCGTTCTTGAGCGCCGCACAGCTTGGTGCACCGCGGTTGCACTGCAGCTCGTAAGCCTTGCCTGCTTTCAGGACATCCAGGATCACGACCCCGTTATTCAGTTCGCTTCCTCTTACGGTGATGAAGGATTGTTCTTGCGCCGACACTTCCACTGACCCAAACAGGAGGAAGAGGGCCAGCAGAAGAAAGAGAGTAATTCCTTTCTTCATACGCACCCCCTCGGGTCGAAACTAAACTTCCTCTGTTGTCTTCCGTAAGTTAATTTATACCCATCAATTCTGCGAAACCTGTGACCACTATCACAGTTGTTGTTGACTGAGGCTCAGCAGCTTGCGCATGGTGTTACGTGATTTTCCCGTAGCTCCCCGCAAAGCTACGCAGCCGGTCGCTTGGCTTACTGTGAGATTTGAACTTTTTTGGCGCGGTAGCGTTTGTAGCATCTAAATGAATGGAGCAGGAAACGTATGTCAGCGTAGAGGAGGATCTTATGGCAACCCCACGAGAAGCTGTCGCTGCTGCTGTTCCTCTTTCGAACAAGGATCGGCGTGCAATACAGGAAATCTACCGAAAACTGAGAAACGCCGACGCGAAGCTGGTCGGGCCTGACGGTAAAACGCAGGTGCTACCGAGCACACTCTATTCGTTCCTGTGTACATTGTTTGCAGATTTGAAAGCCGGCCACACTGTGACCATCCTGCAAATCAACCGAGACCTTTCGACCGTTGAGGCAAGCAAGATGCTCGGAGTTTCGCGCCAATTTTTGAGTGGTTTACTGGAGAAGCAGAAAATCCCGTATCACATGGTAGGAACCCACCGTCGCTTGTACCCCCGGGATGTTCTAGCCTACATAGCCACACGCGACACTGTGCTTCCCAAGACTCTGGATGATCTAGCACGCGCAGGATACAGAGAGGGTATCGACATGGTGCCAGATGACATCCATTGAAGTAAGCGGGCTCGGGAGGCTGTTTTCACGCACAGACCCAACGCATAGTGACTGTGCCGAACAGGGCGCTCCCCGCCTCTTACATTCGCTCGGAATTACGTTTAGGGACGCTCTGAATAAGCCCTCGTTCTAAGTCGAGTAATATCAGTACTCAGGAAACCGGGCTACCGATGTGACTGTCGAACCCGCGAACTTGTTTCGCCTCGCCCTTTCCATCGCATGGTCGGCG
>Ga0335082_10004088_pt1 | contig 15868 bp, 13 predicted proteins | sample Lox_Sample_41_FD_206718 | JGI IMG/M metagenome (GOLD analysis project Ga0335082, IMG submission 206718) | Soil microbial communities from Loxahatchee National Wildlife Refuge, Florida, United States - Lox_Sample_4.1 | ecosystem: Environmental > Terrestrial > Soil > Wetlands | place: USA...
TTTCCCGAAGCGCTCTATGTGCTGGAGCGCGCGTCGGCCCGTGAGTCTGCTGCCCGCGTCGCGGTGGGTGGCCTCGCCAAAATATTCCTGAAAGAGCTGGGCATCGAAGTGTTAAGCCACGTAGTCTCGGTCGGAAAAGCGGCCATCCATGAGGAAGTTCCCTGGGAGCGGATTGCTGAACTCTGCCAGCGCGAAGAGATCCTGCTGAACTCTGCCGATAACAATGTGGAACTCCGCATGAAAGACGAAGTCGATCAGGCCCTGACGACGGGAGACTCGGTCGGGGGCGTCTTTGAGGTGGTCGCTCACAACGTACCGCCCGGACTCGGCACCTACGCCCAGTGGGATGAGCGTCTGGACGCGCTTGTAGCCGCAGCGCTCATGTCGTTGCAAGCCGTGAAAGCGGTTGAGATCGGCGCCGGAATCACAGCCGCGTCTTCCCCTGGATCCACGGTGCATGATGAAATAAGTTATGAGAAGTCAGTTGGGTTTACGCGCGCCAAAAACCATGCGGGAGGCATCGAAGGCGGCGTTTCAAACGGTGAAGAGATCCGGGTACGTGGTTATCTTAAGCCGATCTCCACGTTGCGCCGCCCCTTGCAGTCCGTGGATTTTGCCACGCGGCAGCCGGTGAAGGCGGCTTATGAGCGCTCCGATGTTTGCGTGGTGCCGGCCGCTGGCGTGGCCGGGGAAGCCATGGTGGCGCTCACTCTGGCGAAATGTGCGCTGGAGAAATTTGGCGGCGACTCCATGGGCGAGACCCGGCGCAACTTCGAAAGCTACCTGGAGCAGTTGAAGAACTTCTGATGATCTATCCCATCGTAAAGTTTGGCAATCCAGTCCTGGAGACACCAGCGGAACGGGTGACGGACTTCGACGGCGAGCTGAAGAAGCTGGTCGAAGACATGTTTGAATCCATGTACGAGGCGCATGGCGTGGGTCTGGCTGCGCCGCAGATCGGCATCTCCAAACGCTTGGCAGTTATTGACGTGACCTTCAAGGAGGATCCCGACGCTAAGCTGGTGCTGGCGAACCCGGAGATCATTCACGCCGAAGGCAAGCACACACAGCCGGAAGGCTGTCTCAGCATCCCGGAGTTCCGCGAGCCGGTCGCGCGGGCGAAGAAGGTTACGATTCGCGCGCAGGACATCAACGGGAAGTGGTACGAAAAGACTGGCGAAGATCTGCTGGCGCGGGCTTTTCTTCACGAGACCGACCACCTGAACGGCAAGCTTTACATCAGCCACATCAGTGCACTCAAGCGCGACCTGATGAAGCGCAAGATCCGCAAAATGATGAAAGCTGGGGAATGGTAGAAGCGGTGGGTATTGAATCATTGAGTGATTGAATCATCGGATCAATGACTCAATGACTCAATCCCTGAGCCTGGTTTTTTGCGGCACTCCCCAGTTCGCCGTGCCAACCCTCTACAAGTTGGTAGAGGCTGGTTACCTCGTGCGTCTGGTAGTTACGCAGCCCGACCGCCCGCGCGGACGGCATCTGGAGCTGGTGCCTTCCCCAGTGAAGGCGAGTGCCACCCAGTTGAAGTTGCCGGTTACCCAGCCGGAGACGATCAAGAAGAACGAAGCCTTTCAAGCTCAGTTGGAAGCACTCAAGCCGGATGCGATCATCGTAGTCGGCTACGGCCGCATCATTCCCGACTGGATGCTCGCTTTGCCACGGCTGGGCAACATTAATCTGCATGGATCTCTGTTGCCCAAATATCGCGGTGCGGCGCCGATCCAGTGGGCGATCGCGCGCGGCGAGTCAGTCACCGGTGTCACCACCATGCGCATCGATGCCGGACTCGATACCGGCGACATTCTGTTGCAAAGGGAGATGACGATCGCAAACGAGGACACTGCGGAGACGCTGGCTTCGCGGCTGGCGGTAATCGGCGCGGACTTGATAGTCGAGACGCTGCACGGGCTAGAACACAGCACGATTCATCCCCAGCCGCAGGATCACAGCAAAGCAACCCTGGCCCCCATCCTTAAGAAAGAAGATGGCCGCGTCGACTTCCAACGCAGCGCTTTCGAGATCTTCAATCGCCTGCGCGGCTTCCAGCCCTGGCCGGGGGCGTACACCAGTTTTCGAACCAAGAGTTTGAACATCCGTGCCGCACGCCCGCTTGAGCGCCGCATTTCGCAGGGAAGTTTACTGGCTGATGGTGCCCGACTGCTGGTGGGTTGCGGCGAAGGAACCGCGCTCGAACTTCTCGAACTGCAGCCCGAAGGGAAGAAGCGGCTGTCTGCGCCAGACTTCATCCACGGCTACCACCCTCAACCCGGCGACCGGCTGGGCGAGTAATGTCCGTTTCTCCTTCACGAGCGGCCGCCTTCGACATACTCCTTCGCGTGGAGAGCAAGAATGCCTTCGCGGACGAATTGCTGCATTCATCTGCGTACGCAAAGCTCAGCGCTGCCGACCACGGTCTGGCGACAGAACTGGTGATGGGCGTGCTTCGCTGGCGTTCGGTGCTGGACGAAGAAATCGCCGACCGATCTTCCCAGAAGCTGGCCCGGCTTGATCCCGAGGTCCTCATCTCTCTTCGTCTGGCTGCGTATCAACTTCTTTATCTCACTCGCGTACCCGGCCGCGCTGCGGTCAACGAGAGCGTGGAACTCGTCAAACGAGCCAGAAAGAAGTCTGCTGTCCCGTTCGTCAATGCGGTGCTGCGTAATCTAGATTCTGTTCCGAAGCGTTCGGCTGCGGCGGCTGCCGCGACCGCCGCGACCGCCGAGGAACTGGCGCAATCTTTTTCGCACCCGCTGTGGCTGGTGGAGCGTTGGGTCAAACAATTTGGCTTCGCCGCGGCCGGCGACATCTGCTCTCACGACCAGCAGGTGCCGCCGCTGTCGATTCGGATTCACAGCGATGCCGCCCGCGACGAACTGCACAAAGCCGGCGTTGCGCTGGGTCTCGGGCGCCTCCTCAAGTCAGCTCATCGTGTGGCCGCAGGCGATGTCCACCACACCCATGGGTTTCGCGAGGGGATGGTTACCGCCCAGGATGAGGCCTCGCAGCTGGTCGCGCTGCTGGTTGGTGACGGTTCGAGCTTCCTCGATTGCTGTGCGGCGCCGGGCGGGAAGACTCGAATCCTTGCCGAACGCAATCCGTCCGCAACCGTCTTGGCGGCGGAGTTATATCCACAGCGTGCCCGCCTGCTGAGGAAACTGGTGCGGGCCAGCAATGTTCAGCTCATTGTGGCCGACGCTCGAAATTTCCCAGTCTCCACTCTCTTCGATCGTGTGCTAGTCGATGTCCCGTGCTCGGGAACGGGTACACTGGCGCGCAATCCGGAGATCAAGTGGCGGCTCAGGCCTGAGGATTTGACCGATCTTCAAGGTCGCCAGATCGCCATTCTGCAGGCTGCGGTGCAGCACATGGCCAAGGGCGGACGACTGGTCTATTCAACTTGCTCGCTGGAGCGCGAAGAGAATCAGGATGTGGTCGAGGCTGTCCTGTCAAAAGACAGTGCCTTCCACCTGATCGAAAGCCGGACGCGGCTGGCAGAGCTTCAGGCTGAAGGCGAGCTGGTATGGACTGATCTGAATTCCCTTGCTGATGGACCCTACTTGCGAACGATTCCAGGCATTCATCCCTGCGATGGCTTTTTTGCCGCGATTATAGAGAAGGTCTAGACACTACTTCGATCGGACACCACTTAATCCTGAGGTCTCAGCGAACTTCAAGGTTGATCGTGTCTCCGGCGACTACTTTTTGTCCTGCAACCGGATTCTGAGAGGTGATGATACCGGTGGGCGACGGCGCAGTATTGTCGACTCCCGCGGCAACCGTGACGTTCCCAACCTTGAATCCCGCACTCTTCAACAGGGCGGTTACATCTCCGAGAGTCTGCCCCATGAAACTGGGCATCACAAACGCCTGAGGAGGAAAGGCTTCCGAGGTCAACAAGCTGATCTTCGGGGCGGAGATGCTGCTGGCGTTAGGGGACGGGCTCTGCGCGATGACCTGTCCCGCGGGAACGTCTGGCATGGCAACCTGCGCCACCGCGGCAATGTCCAGTCCACGACGTCGAATATTGATTTCTGCCGCCCGCTCGCTTTGCCCGAGCACGTCCGGAATCTCGACCCGCTGTGGCCCCAGGCTCTCAGCGACACGAATTTGCCAGCCCCGGCGAATCAACGTTCCTGCAGCGGGAAGTTGCGACAGCACTCGGCCTTCCGGCACCGTGGCGCTGTAGTATTGCCGCTCTACGGCAAATTCAAAGCCACTGGCTTCGGCAATTCGCCGGGCTTCCGCGGGCGGTTTGCCGGTCAGGTCGGGGACGCCAACTTCGCGGCCGTGGATCGCCAGGCGCATGGCGGTCACTGCCGAGGCCAATGCCACGATCAGCAACAACAGCGCCTGCAACGCGAATCTGATCAGGGCCTTCATAATCTTCGTTTCTGCCTCAGTGCGACTCTTCCTCCGCTGGCGCGGCGTCGGGCGTATCCACTTTCTTTCCGGCAACGGCTGCTGGCGTTTCCGGTGGCGGCTGAAACTCTCCTGGATCCTTGCCGGCAAGCGCCACTTTCATGAAGTCCATCCAGATCGGCAATGCCGCCCGTGCCCCGCTTTCCCGCGCGCCCAGCGATTTTTTCTCATCGTAGCCCAGCCAGACTCCCGTCGTCATCGTAGGAGAGAACCCGATAAACCATGCGTCGGTGAAATCGTTGGTCGTTCCGGTCTTGCCTGCCAACGGATATGGCATGTTCGCAGCAGCAATACCCGTACCATGCAGCACGACCTCACGCAGCATCGAGGTCAGGATTCTTGCTGTCCGGACGCTGATCACGTCCTTGACCTCAGGAAAATCCTCCTCCAATACTCGGCCTTCATAGTCGGTCACCTTGGTGATGTAGCGCGGAAGAATGCGGACGCCGTCGTTAGGAAAGACGCTGAATGCCGAGGTCTGCTCATAAAGCGTGATCTCTGCAGCACCCAGGGCGACCGGCAGGTACGGTGGCATGTTCGAAGTGATCCCGAAGCGGTGGGCATAGTCAATCACGGTTTTGATCCCTATACCGTCGGCAATCTTCAACGCCGGAATATTGCGCGACTGGGCCAGGGCCCGCCGCAGGGTAATGTTCCCTTCAAATTTCTCGTCGTAGTTGTGCGGAATGTACGGGCCGGATGGGGTTTCGAAGCTGACGGGTGCGTCCAGCACCGTATCATCGGGAGTCGCGCCCTGATCGATTGCCGCCGTATACACGTAGGGCTTGAACGACGATCCCACCTGCCGCAGGGCCTGCGTTGCCCGGTTGAACTTCGAATCCTCGAAGTCGCGGCCGCCCACCATCGCTTTGATCGCGCCGGTTGCGTTGTCGATCGCCATCAGCGCGCCCTGCGCCCCGGAGTCCTCCTCCAGGCTCGCACGGGCCTTGCCATTGCTACCCAGAGACAGCACTTTCACATAGACGATGTCGCCCGACTTCAAGATGTCCGGCAGCTTGCGCCCTGTCCATTTCGCATCTGCCGGAGAAAGTGCTGCGTTGTAGCTGCCAAACTTGATGGTCGCCAAACCGGGCGACACGCCCGTCACGAGCGCGTGAATATACCCCGCGACTTCTGGCTCATCCTGCCAGTCGGGATGTTGATATGCGGCCAGCGACAAGCCGCTGTCCAGGACATTTTCCAGGTGTCCTCGCCACCCATGTCGTCGCTCATAGGCGGCCAGGCCGTCGAGTACCGCCTGGTTCGCCGTCCTCTGCAGGTCCATGTCGAGCGACGTGTATACCCGCAGCCCACCCTGATGGACCTGGTCGGTGCCGTACTTGTTTTCCAGGTAACGGCGAATTTCTTCCACAAAATAGGGAGCCAGCGAGTTGGGATCGTGCTCAAGCTTCAATTGGACGGGTTGGTTGCGGGCGTCGGCGGCCTGCTGGGTTGTGATCTTGCCATCTTCCAGCATGGCGTTGATTACCAGATTGCGCCGCTTCAGTGCGCGGTCTGGATGAAGGATCGGGGAGTAGAGTCCCGGCGCCTTAGGCAATCCGGCCAGCAGGGCAGCCTCGTCCAGCGTCAATTGTCTGGCGGGCTTGCTGAAGTAATACTCAGAAGCGGCCTCGAAGCCGTACACCCCATGGCCAAGAAAGATCTGGTTGGCATAAAGCGTGAAAATCTGCTGTTTGGTAAAGCGCCTCTCGATCTGAATGGCCAGCAGTGCCTCTTCAATCTTGCGATGAAACGAGCGGTCGGGCGAAAGAAATAAATTGCGGGCCAGCTGCATGGTGAGCGTGGAGGCTCCCTGAACTCGGCCTCCCGACTCGATGTCCCTGTAGGCCGCGCCCGCGATGCGCCACACGTTAATCCCCCAGTGGCGATAGAAATCCTTGTCCTCGATTGAAATCAGAGCTTCGCGCAGCACGGGCGGAAAATCGTTGTACGAAGCGACAACCCGCCGTTGCAGGGCAAACGTACCAATGACCCTGCCGTGGTCATCGTAGAGTTCCGTGGTTGAACTGGGGCGGTAATGTTCGAGCTGCTCCACTTGCGGAAGGTCCGTGGTGTAAACCAGAAGGAGCCCGGCCGTTGCTCCCAACAAGGCCGACAGCAGCACCAGCAAGCCGAACAGGACGCGGCCCACCAGCTTCCGGGGCGCCACTTCTACCGGGGGAAGGTCTTGGTAAATCACCTTCATGAGAGGTTACCGTCAGGATAGCAGGCGGGGGAAGGGGCAGCTAATCGGGCTCAGTTCGACCGGTGTACGATCTTGCCGCCCGCAATCGTCGCCACAACTTTTCCCGTCAGCTGCCAGCCATCGAAGGGGGTGTTGTTAGATTTCGATCGGGACTTGGCCACCTCGAACGTCCAGCGTTTCTTGGGATCGAAGACGGTTACGTCCGCGTAGCTTCCGCGGGCCAGGGTGCCACGGCCGCGTAGATCCACCACTCGCGCCGGGCCCGCAGTAAACAGCTCAACGATTCTTGCCAGGGGAATCTTATGCTCGCGGTGCAGCCGGGTGATGGCCAGACCCAGGGCTGTCTCTAATCCAGTGACCCCGAACAGGGCCTTCTCGAACTCGATGATCTTTTCATGAGTCGCATGCGGCGCGTGATCAGTGGCAATCGCGTCTACCGTACCGTCCGCCAGCGCGACCAAGAGGGCTTCCCGGTCGCTGGCTGATCGTAGCGGGGGGTTCATTTTGCAGAAGGTGTTGTACTCGCCGACATCAGCGTCGGTCAACGTAAAGTGGTGCGGCGTCACTTCGCAGGTAATGCGCACCTTGCCTCGCTTTGCCCGCCGCACCGCTTTGAGCGCATCCGCGGTGGACAGGTGAGCAATGTGCAAACGCGCTCCGGTGAATTGCTGTGCCAGTTGCACATCGCGGTCGACGATACTTGCCTCGGCGGCTGTTTTCATGCCCCGCAGGCCGAGCCGGAAGGACGTTGTGCTCTCGTTCATCGAACAGTTTTCGGTCTCGCGGGTGTCTTCGGCGTGCTGGATCACGGGCAGGTTCACCTCGGCAGCCAGGCGAAGAGTTTCCCGCATGATGGTTTCATTCAGGATGGGCCTGCCGTCATCGCTGACGGCGACCGCCCCGGCCCGCTGCAGGCCGCGGAAATCGGTGAGCACCGCGCCTTTGCTCGAATGGGTCGCCGCCGCTACCGGAAAGACGTTTACCACTGCGCCGCGCTGCGGCTGTTGCACCCACGCCACCCACTCCTGCGAGTCGATGATCGGAGAGGTGTTCGGCATGCAGCATACCGAGGTGAACCCTCCCACCGCCGCTGCGGCGGTCCCGGTGGCGATCGTTTCTTTGTATCCCTGCCCCGGTTCCCGCAGGTGGACGTGCAAATCGATGAACCCGGGAGCAACGATTAACCCCCGCGCGTCTAATGTCGTATCCGCACCGCCCCGGATTTTATTCGGGGGCGCGATCTCGGCCACGTGCCCGTCCCGCAGCAGGACGTCCATGGGAGCGTCCACGTGGGCAGCCGGATCAATCAGGTGCCCGCCCTTGATCAGAAGAGAACCGGTTTTGGATTTTTCACTCAAGATTCCATCTCACTCTAACGCTTACGTTGCCTTGCCCAACGCCTTGGCCAGGATCGCCATGCGCACCGGCACTCCGTTTTGCACTTCCTCGACGATGGCCGACTGCGGGCAGTCCGCTACTTCCCAGGTCAATTCCAGGCCGCGAATAATCGGACCGGGGTGCATGACCATGGCGTCTCGCTGGGCCAGCTTCAGACGGGCAAGCGTCATCTGGTAGCGGCTTATGTAGTCCTGCAAGCGAATCTTCATGCCTGCCAGCCGCTCCTTCTGGACGCGAAGCACCATAATCACATCGGCGCCCCGGACCGCTTCCTCTGCGGTCCGAGTGATGTGCAGGCCCGGCGCCAGGCAGGTGGCCAGCTCCGGCAGAAACTCCGGCGGGCCGCACAGCGTGATGTGGGCCCCGAATTTGCTCAACAGGTGAATGGCCGATCGCGCCACCCGGCTGTGATAAATGTCCCCAAGTATCGCCACCTGCAGCCCGTTCAGCTTCTTCTTGTGCCGCAGAATAGTGTAGGCATCGAGCAAGGCCTGTGAAGGATGCTCGTGCATCCCGTCGCCCGCATTGATAACAGGAATATCGAGATGCGATGCCATCAACAGTGGCGCGCCGGCGGAAGGATGCCGTACCACCATGATGTCGGCGCCTACCGCCCGCAGGGTGTAGGCAGTGTCGAGTAACGACTCTCCTTTTTCGATGCTGGAGCCGCTGGACAGCACCAGCGTCGTCATCGCCCCCATGGATTTGGCGGCGATCTCAAAAGAGCTCCGGGTGCGCGTGGAAGGCTCGTAAAAAAGCAGCAGCACCCGCTTGCCTTTCAACAGGGGGCGCGCTTTGAGCGGATTCATCCTCCGGGCAAGTTGCAGCAAGCCCGTGATCTCTTTTGCGTCGAGATGTTCGATACCCAGTAACGAACCGCGTGCGCCTTTGTTCATCTTCTAACTGGACCCATCCCCAGGCAAAAACCCGACCCAAAGGGCCCTAAGCTTTTTCCACCAGCAGAACCTTTTCTGCCTCGTCGAGCTCGCGCAGCTTGACTTCGATAATCTCCCGGTCGGTCGTCTGCACCTTGCGCCCGATAAACGTGGCTTCGATCGGCAGTTCGCGATGTCCGCGGTCGATCAACACGCACAGCTGTACCCGCTTCGGACGCCCCTGGCTGAACAAGGCATCCAGGGCCGCGCGGATCGTGCGCCCGGTGTATAGGACGTCGTCCGCGAGGACGATATTCTTGCCGGCGACCGGAAATCCAATATCGTTTTTTTGCACCACCGGTTTGGGCCCGACCGTGGAAAGATCGTCACGGTACAAGGAGATGTCCAGGGTCCCCACCGGAACCGGCGACTTTTCGATCCGTTGAATCATCTCCCCCAGACGCTGGGCGAGAAACACGCCACGGCGCTTGATGCCGACGATCCCCAGGTCCACCGCGCCGTTGTTCTTCTCGATGATTTCGTGGGCCAGCCGCACCAGCGTGCGCTCGATTTCCGAGGCAGACATCAGTTGGGCCTTCTCTTTGAGGCCGGCCGGACGGTTGGCAGGTCGTGGGCTCATGAACGCTGCATCATACTTGGGGGAAGTGCTGCGGGGCAAGGAGGGGGCGCGGCCAAGGGCTCTAGGGGTGGTTTCTGCGGCGCAGCAAAGCCGCTCCCACCGCCCCTCCCAGGCTGGCAAGGACCAGAAAGAGCAGGAACACCAATGCCAGGCCGAGTCCCATCATCAGGGCCATGCCGGCAGGGCTCTTGAGGTACTCTACCATCTGCTGGGCCTGTGGGTCGGAGGTACGGGCTGCGGACTGTTGGATGGCTTCCAGCATGGCCGCCCGCAGGGCTCCGCCGCCGTGAAAGACCACGACTTCGATCGCGGCAAACACCGCAAAAATCGCGAATCCCAGCATTCCGCCGAGCGCACCTACTCGTGCCCCTATGCCCGGCGTCAGCAAACGTGCCGGATTGCGGCGATGGTAGAACAGCACCGCCAGGGACCCGGCTGCCAGCATGCTCACACCAAATGCGCCGAGGGGAATGAACATCAGGAAAGCCGCGATGAGGCCAGCCAGCGCGGCTGAAGGCAAGGCTTGCGACCACTGGATCCCTGCTGCTGAGGCTCCCGGGGCGGCGGATCGCAGCGAGGAGTCTGTCCCAAGGGTCACATCGGGCTCGATACCGACCCGTATTTGCGGAGCATTGCACTGCGGACAGAAAGCAGTGCCTTCTTCGACACTCGCGCCACACTTGTAGCAGAGGTGTTCCACCAGGCTTCAAAGTACCGCAGGGGGAACGGCAGAGCAAGGAGGCGTGTCCAGTGGTAGTAGGTCAGTTCCACCGAAGACTGTGCGCGCCTCGCGGTAGTCCTTCGCGGTCTTTGCGGTAAAACAGGCTCTCCCCGTCGGTGCCCTCGGTCTAGATTGTCCCTTCCTTACCCCGCGCTTGAACGTAGACCAGGGCAAAGTCACAGCCGCCGCTTTGCGGTTCAACCGAAACCAGGTGCTGGTTGCTTTCGGTTCCGACTTTCAGTTCGACAATCTTCCCGTTGTTTCCATCCTTGCAGCTGACTTCGTTGGAGGCGTCCTTCCCGGCATGAATTGAGATGTCGCCGCCATGGCTGTTGGTGTGACACTCAACCACGTGCCCGTACTTCTTCAACTGGTCCCGGTAGAAGGCGAGAACTTTGTCTGAGGAATCTGCAGATTCAAACTCGATCGCCTCCACCTTGATGCCGAAAAGATTGCTGGAGATGTTGACATTCGCGCTCTTGCTGTCATTGCCCGTCTTCTCTTTCTTTTTTGCGCCAGGATAGATCGCCAGTCCCACATCGTGGACGTCAACGTCCTCGTTCACGTGGATCCCCCCGACCGGCGTCTCGATATCGACCTTGCTGTTACCGTCTTTATCATGGTCTTTCACGCTCACACTGCAGGCCAGGAGTGCCAGCGAACCCGCGACTGCCAGACAGAGAAGGAGCTTGGGCCTAATGCCCCGTATTTTGGAAGTAGCCATGGTGTGTTCCTCCTGCGGTGGCCGGCATCGGAAAGTCGATACCCGCACCCCGCTGGGCAATGTTCGGTATGGTGATAGGGAGACGGCCGTGGATCGGAATCTCGCCAAACAGCGCCTTCACCGCGCTCACCTCGGAAACTGAAACATTCGAAAACGTGCACAGATAATTCTGAATTGCAGGGAAGTCCTGCGCGAGGTATGGGTTTCCCATGGCCAGCACGATGGTCTTCTCTCTCGCATGATTGAGAATCTTCTTCAGCAACTCACCGTTGGCATCTATCAGCGCCACCGAGTTGGTCAATTCTTTTCCCTGCACAGTCTTGCCGGCAGTCGGCACGAGGAAGACGGCAGCGATCACTACCTTTGCCTGGTCGATGGCCGCCAGCACGTCGCTCGACTTCGCCCCCGCGATGGTTGAATCCACGTACATCACATCAGGGCCGGGCAGGCGCGCGCGAAGTTGTCGTTCGAGCGTGCGCCCTGACTCTGTGCGCACGTCGTCCGTGAACACGACGGCCACAACCTCGTTGCGCACCGCCTCCTGTCTTTGATACGGAAGCCCGGCAGGTTGAGTTCCCGAGGATTTCAGTGGCAATAGCCGGCTGTTATTTCGCACCAGAGTGACGGCGTCGTCGGCAACCTGCTCGCCAAGGTCGCGGTTCTCAGGCTTGCCCACCACCATGGGAAGCGCCTCCAGATCCACCATTCGTGCCCGATGCAAACCCAGCGAGGCCTTTGCTTTCAATATCTTGAGCACCGACGCGTCAAGCTGGGAACGGGGAACTTCTCCGCTTCGCACCGCGCTCACCACGGCCTCGTAGGAAGCCTCGAGGTCCGCAGGGATCAGCAGCAGGTCGTTTCCAGCTTTGAGGGCGTCCACGGCAGCCCGCCCGATGTGCCCGGCATAAAGACGGGTGAGGCCCGCCATCTCCAAAGCGTCGGTCACGACGATCCCCCGAAATCCCAACTGATTTTTTAGCAGGCCGGTCACCACGGCCGGCGAGGTGCTCGCCACGTGATTCGGGTCAGAATCCAGCGCCGGGACCGTGACATGGGCCACCATGACTGCGTCCGACCCGGCTGCGATGGCGTCACGAAAAGGGGGCAGTTCGACAGCATCCAGGCGCGCCTTGTCCGCCGCGACCTGGGCGACCCCGAGGTGGGAGTCGGTGGCTGTGTCCCCGTGTCCGGGAAAGTGCTTGGCCGTGGTCATCATTCCGTTGGCCCGTGCGGCCCGGATGTAAGCGGCAGCCAGAGCGCCGACCTGTTGGGGATCTTCCCCGAACGAACGGGTATTGATGATTGGGTTGGCGGGGTTTGAGTTGACGTCGGTGTCCGGGAAGAAGTTCCACTGTACCCCGATGGCGCGCGCCTCCTGCGCCGTGATACGCCCGAAGCCCTCCGCGTACTCAACTTTGCCGGCGGCGCCAAACGCCATGGCATGCGGGAATTCGGTGGTTCCGTGCAGCCGCATACTCAGGCCACGCTCAAAGTCAGCGGCCACCAGCAACGGCAAGTCCGAGTCCGACTGCAGCCGATTGAGCAGGGCCGCAGCTTCATATGGCTCATTGCGGTACAGGAAGGGCGGGTCCCAGCGCACGGTCATGGCAAACCCTCCCACGTGAAACTTGCGCATGGTATCGCGCAACTCCAGGTACTCGGGGCTGTCCACGTTGAGAAACTCCGCCCGCACCCAGACCATGAAAAGCTGACCGACCTCCTCCTCCACGGAGAGCTTGTGCAGCGTCTTCTCCGCCCACTTTTCCCCTTCCCGGTCGAGATGGACAGGCCCGGGATGCTGATACCGCTCTTTGGCAAAGGAAACACAACTCAGCAGGAAAATAAGAAGAAGCGCAGCACGTTGGCGGAGCATGTGCAGAAGATAGCACGGGATGGCGAGGCCGGCCTTTATTCCGGCTGCACCCGCTCGCGGACGAGGGACCTTGCGACTAACGCCAGCACGTGCTTCTGCGTGGAAGGATCGTCGCCAAAACCCGCCAGCCAAATCACGTCCGGCTCTCGCCGGAACCAGGTCATTTGCCGCTTGGCGTAGTTGCGATGGGCCTGCTGAGCTGCCTGCACGGCTGCCTGCTCGTCGATCTGCCCGCGAATCAGCTGTACCGCCTGCTTGTAGCCAAGAGAGCCTAGCGCACGGGCATCGCCATACTTTTCCATCAGACGCTGAGTTTCCTCCCCTAGGCCGCATGCAAACATGAGTGCTGCCCGGCGATTGATCCGCCCATACAGTAGCTCACGATCAGGATTCAATCCAATACGAAGAATTCGGAATCCCTTCAGGGGCTCGCGTCCCTGCTTCCACATCTCCGTCAGTCTCCTGCGCGACGCCAGACAAACTTCGATCGCTCGAACCAGCTTGGGGAGATCGTTAGCATGGATCTTGCCGGCAGCTTCGGGATCCAGACGCTGCAGCAAGCGATGCAGGTAGCCGGGGCCCTTCTCGACAGCTCGCTCGCGCAGCCTTTCTCGCAGTTCTTCCGATCGCTCCGGCCCCGGGAAGAGACCCTCGAGCAAGGCCCGCAAATACAGGCCAGTCCCCCCGACCACGATGGGCATTGCGCCCCGGGACTTGATGCCGTCCAGCACCTGCCGGCCCATGCGTGCATACTCCCCGGCCGTTACGTAACTACTCGCTTCCACAAAATCCAGCAGGTGGTGCGGTGCGCGAGCCCGCTCTGAAGCATTCGGCTTCGCGGTGCCAATTTCAAAATCCCGATACATGGCCAGGGAATCGCAATTCACGATTTCCCCCTGAAAATGTTCTGCGAGGGCGAGGGAGAGGGCGGTCTTGCCGCTGGCCGTCGGGCCCAAGACCACCACCAGCAGCGGTTCTGCAGACACCTTCAGCGCCAGCTCCAGGGGATGTGGTGCCAGTAACGGGCGAGCGTAAGGATCAGGATAAGCAGTGCGATCACCAGCAATCCGGTGGCTTCGAGCGTGTAAACCTGCGGGACGTGGTGGTGCTCGATCGGGTCGTGGTCGGGCTGCCGTTTTGGGGTTGCCGCCGGCACGCCCACATTGTAGCGCCGCTGGCAAGCCAAGGCAGTACGGGGATCGTCGGTCGGCTGGTTTGCCCCTGTTTCACACGCCTTGCGAAGCCTTGGCGACCTTTGCGGTTAACGGCTTTCGAATCTCAGGGATCGAAGCCATCAGGGTTGGGTTCGTTTGTGATCCTTTGTGTCCTCTGTGGTTGATGGTTTTCGCCGGGGATGGTATTTCCCGGAACCGGCGTCGACGGCGCCGCGTATTATCGGGTAGCGCCAGGGCGTAGTGTGTTCCCTGGACTGAGGAGCCGCCCATGCGACGCGCACTTCCGGCTGTCTTTCTCTTCTTCTTGGCCATGATTCCGCTGGCCCACGCGGATGAGTGGTCGAAAACCTACACCATTACGGGGAAACCCGACCTGCGCGTGGAGACCTCCGATGCCAACCTTCGGGTGGACACTTGGGACCAGAACTCAATCGATGTCCACGTGACCACCCAGCACTACAAGATCGGTGAGGGTGGCATCAAGATCTATGAGCATCAGAACGGCGATTCCGTTCAACTTGAGATCCGCTACCCACATCACAACTTCGTCATTCAGTTGGGCCCCTATCGTGTGGACGTAGAAATCCACATGCCCCGGCAGGGCCGCGTCAACTTGCACACCGGGGACGGCTCCATCAATCTCGCCAATCTTAAAGGCGAAATGGACCTGGAAAGCGGCGACGGCCACGAGGAAATTGACGGTGTGGACGGTTCGCTGCGCGCCCGCACCAGCGACGGGCACATTCGGGCCACCGGGCGCTTCGATACCCTCGACCTCAACACTGGCGATGGCCACATTGAAGCCCGGGCGCTGCCCGGCTCGGTGGCGGCCGGCAACTGGAACATTCGCACCGGGGACGGCAGCGTGACCCTTGAGCTGCCCAGTAACTTCGCTGCCGATGTCGATCTCCACACCAGCGATGGTCACATCAATCTGGACCTGCCGGTTACGGTAGAAGGTCGTCTCGGCGAAAGAAATATTCACGGAAAGATCAACGGCGGTGGCAACCTGTTAACCGTTCACACCGGAGACGGTTCGATCCGAATTGAAAGATCGTAGGCGGGAACCGGGGGGTTACTGCATGTCCCCAGGGCCGGGGTTGTAATAGAAGTTGAAACGCAACGACAGGAACTGCCCGGCAAATTCGCTCGGTAGCGGCGGAAACGGAGCCGAGGCCGTAACTCCGCCCCAGGCCCCTCGATCAAGCGCCACATCTCCCGAAGTCGAGGCCAGCCTCATGCCCGCAAGGCGTCCATCCTTGAGAATGGCAAATTCGATCGACAGTTTGCCTTTCTTCATGATCGGGGCCTTCGCCGATTCCGGTATCTGGGTATACCAGTTCGTCTTCACCCGGTAGAGCACTTGCTGCAGATACGGGCCGAAGTCGACCCCCATGGTGTCGCTCAGCACATCCAGATTGCCAAAAGCTCGGCCCTGTTTTCCTTGCCCCAGGCCAAACTCGCCCCCTTGTCCCGCGTATCCTCCGGGGTTCGCGGCAGCTGCGCGCGCCGCCTGTTCAATCGCAGATCCGGCATACTTCGGGCCGGTCGCGAACGGGTTGGCGGAGCCCACCGGAGGCGTTTGCAACTTTGCGGTGAGGTTCTGGTTCGGCGGAGCCGGCGGACCTGGCTGCCCCTGTCCCTGCATCGGCGGCGGAGTGTTCTGCGCCATTGCCGGCGGCGAAGGTTGTTGCTCAGGGCCGGCAGGGGCAGATGGCCCGGGCCGGCCGGGCTTGCTGCTATCCAGAATCTTCTTGAGCTCTTGCCGGTCGAGTTGCGGGGCTTTCGAGGTGGCGATCCGGTCCTTGTCCGAGAT
>Ga0335082_10004089_pt1 | contig 15868 bp, 16 predicted proteins | sample Lox_Sample_41_FD_206718 | JGI IMG/M metagenome (GOLD analysis project Ga0335082, IMG submission 206718) | Soil microbial communities from Loxahatchee National Wildlife Refuge, Florida, United States - Lox_Sample_4.1 | ecosystem: Environmental > Terrestrial > Soil > Wetlands | place: USA...
ATGGTTGCGATTTCGGTCTTGCTCATTGCGCGCTTTTTTTCGAAACGGCCTTCGGCGGCCAGGTCGAGCATTTGCCCGCCGGCCATGCCACCAAGTCCAGCGCCACGCGCGAGTTCCAACACGAGCGCCACGCGCACGTCCGGATCCGCGTGCACTTCCGCGCGGGCAATAATGTCAAAGGCGAGGGTCAACAGCGCGTCGCCGGCAAGAATCGCGGTTGCTTCATCGAAGGCCTTATGGACTGTCGGCCGGCCGCGGCGCAGATTGTCGTTGTCCATCGCCGGGAGATCGTCGTGGATCAGCGAATAGCAGTGCACGCATTCGAGCGCCGCGCCCGCCATCAGCGCGCCTGTGCGCGCGGTGTCAAATAGCGTCGCGGTCTCGACGACCAGAAAGGGGCGCAAACGCTTGCCGCCATCGAGTGCCGCATGACGCATGGCCGCAAGAAGACGCGGCGGTCGCATGATCTCGCCATCGAGCGGCGGGTCGGCCAACAGCTGCCGGAGCAACGTTTCGGTTTCAGCAGCGACCCGGCTGAGCCGGGCGGGAAAATCGGTCGTGTTCTTGTTCATCGTGGCATTGATAGCCGCTACGCATGGTCCCGAAAAGTAGGCACCCGTTCGCAAAAGGGATCTGGCATCTGGCCTGGTACGGTAGTCTCGGCAATTGACGGCGCGAATGGGCTAATCTCTGCGCGTGGGTGGATCGGATAAAAAATCTGGATATTTGAGGCTGCCGCGTGCGCTACGAGCGGCGACGATCGCCGTATTTGCCGTGTTGCTGCTGCCTTACCTGATCACGCCGCTTTATGCAGTGATTAACCCGGTTTCGACGGTGATGCTGTGGCGGCGCCTGAGCGGGGCCCGGGTCGAGCGCCACTATGTACCGATCGCACGCATTTCGCCGTCCGTGTCGCTCGTGGTGATCATCGCCGAGGATGGCCGCTTTTGCAGCCATCACGGCGTCGATTTCGCCGAAATCCGTGAGGCCATCGCCGAAGCCGACGATATCGATGAGATGCGCGGCGGTTCGACCATCACGCAACAAGTCGCGAAGAACCTGTTCCTCTGGTCGGGCCGCAGTATCGTCCGCAAGGTGCTTGAATTTCCGCTGGCGCTCTGGATCGATCTGGTACTGCCGAAGCGGCGGGTTCTGGAAATCTACCTCAATATCGCCGAATGGGGTCCCACCGGTGAATTTGGCGTTGAAGCAGGGGCCCAACGCGCATTTGGTAAATCGGCGCGAGATCTGTCCCGATACCAGGCGGCGCTGCTCGCGGCGGTCCTGCCAAACCCGGTCGAACGCAATGCACGCCAACCCGGGCCAGGATTGCGCCGCCTCGCCGGGCTTTACGATGCCCGCGCAGCGCGGGCACCAATGGCAGCCGCATGCGTGCGGCAAAGCCACTAGCTTTGGCGCCTGCCTTCCTCTATAAGCCCGGCTTCAAACGGACATTTCGCGTTTTTTCAGGAGTTTCGACCCATGGCTGTGCCAAAAAGAAAAACCTCGCCGTCGCGCCGCGGCATGCGCCGCTCTGCCGACGCGCTCAAGCGGCCTGCCTACGTCGAGGACAAGGATTCAGGCGAACTGCGCCGCCCGCACCACATCGACCTGAAGACCGGCATGTATAAAGGCCGCCAGGTCCTGAAGCCGAAGACCGAGGCGTAACGGGACGGCCGGGGGCCGAAAGGCAATCTGTGCCATGTTTGTGCTCGGCTTCCCCCTGCTGCTGGTTCCTTTCGCGATCTACAACATCATTGCGTTTCTGATGCCGGGTGTGACCTGGACCGGCGTTGTTACCACGGTACACATGGTATCGGGCGCCGACTGGACGATGTCGGTTGGCGACATTCTTATCGCGCTTGCAATTTTACTGCTGTGCGGCGAGGTAATGAAATCAACCCGCATCGGTATTCGTACAGTCGTCGATCATGCGCTGTCGCTGGTCTTGTTTCTCGGCATGCTGGTCGAGTTCATCCTGGTCAAACAGGCTTCCACTGCGACGTTCTTTTTGTTGTTGGTGGTGAGCTTCATCGACGTGCTCGGCGGCTTTGCTGTGACATTGCGCTCGGCCCAGCGCGATCTGACGGTCGAGGGTGTCGAGCGCGCCTCATCCTGATCGTCCAATAAGCCTGGTTTTGTCATGAGCCGCGATTTTCAGCTGCCCGGCCGCTCGCCCGTGATCGCCTGCGAAGGCATGGCGGCAAGCTCGCATCCGCTGGCGACACTCGCCGCCGTCGATACTTTGCGCGCCGGTGGCACCGCGGCCGATGCCGCGGTCGCCGCGGTGGCGACACTTTGCGTGGTCGAGCCGCACATGACCGGCATCGGCGGCGATTGCTTCTGCCTGGTGTCACAGCCGGGCAAACCGGTGTGGGGCTATAACGGCTCCGGCCGCGCCGGCGCCAAAGCGTCGGATGTGGCACTACGCGCGCAAGGCATGACGGAGATCGGCAATTCCATCCACGCAGTGACGGTACCGGGCGCGATCGACGCCTGGGAGGCTATCGTCAAGAACCACGGCCGCTTTGGGCTGGATCGCGCGCTTCAGCCGGCGATCAAATATGCCGAAGAAGGGTTCCCCATCGCCGCGCGCGTAGCCTGGGATTGGGCCCGGCATGTTGGCAAGCTCAAGGCGGATGCCGGCGCCGCGAAGCATTATCTGTTCAATGATGCCGCGCCCAAGGAAGGCGATGTCATTCGCTTTCCCGCGCTGGCTGCGACGCTCAAAAGGATATCCGCCAAAGGTGCGCGCGCCTTCTACGAAGGCGAGATTGCCGACGATATGGCGAAGACACTCGCCACGCGCGGCTCGTTCCTGACAGCGGAGGATTTCTCGCGTCACCGTGGCGACGCCGTTGAACCGATCTCGACCAATTATCGCGGTCTGGATCTCGTGGAAATTCCGCCGAACGGGCAGGGGCTCACCGCACTGGTGATGCTCAACATTCTTGAGAACTTCGATATCAAAGCGCTCGATCCGGTCGGGCCCGAACGCTACCATCTGGTGCTGGAAGCTGCGCGTCTGGGTTTCGCCGTGCGCGATACGCATATCGCGGACGCTTTGCATATGCGCACGCCGGTCGCGAATCTGCTCGACAAGGGTTTCGGCAAGAGGCTTGCCGCACTTATCGACATGAAAAAGCGCGCGATGCTGCCGAGTGCGCCGGCCCCGGGCAACGACACGGTCTATATCACGGTGGTGGACCGCGACCGCATGGCGGTATCATTCATCAACTCGCTCTATTCACATTTTGGCGTCGGCATCTGCACCGAGAATTCCGGTATCATGCTGACCAATCGGGGCGCCTGCTTCACGCTTGAGCCGGATCATCCAAATACGTTCGGTCCTGACAAGCGCCCGATGCACACCATCATTCCCGCGCTCGCCATGCGCAACGGACGCTGCGACATGAGCTTTGGCGTCATGGGCGCGCATTATCAGCCGATGGGTCATGTCCAGATCGTGCTCAATATGCTCGACTATGGCATGGACGTGCAGCAAGCGATTGACTGCCCGCGCTTCTTCTTTGAGGGCGAAAAAACCGACGTTGAGCGCGGCACGCCGGCAGCGACCATCGAAGGCCTGAAAGCGCGTGGACACGACGTCGTCATGGCGACGTCGCCCTGGGGCGGCGCGCAAACAATCAAGATCGATTGGGATCGCGGCGTGCTGATTGCCGGCTCGGAGCCGCGGAAAGATGGCTGCGCGTTGGGCTACTAGGTTCAGCCAAGCGCAGCGGTGGCCCGATACGCTGCTAATGCCTCAGTCGGGTCGGCGCGCCGCCGCTCACGAGTCTGCGGGTGCTGTTCTTTTGTTGCAATCAGTTGGGCGAGAAAGGCCACGTTACGATAGCCGGCCTGGCCTTCGGAGTGATCGATATTGGGCGCAAGCGCGACCAGCGCGCGGCTCTCGGGCGCAGGTGCAGCGTCAGCCGGTTCGGCCTGACGCCCAGCCGTGTCAGACTGCCGAAAAGTTGAAGCGTTAATCTCGCCAAGCCGCATCGCGATACCCGTCTCAATTCAGGACAATCAGCCGTATTCCACAGTCTGATTGGCAAGGGGCGTGCCGCGCCGGTTAATTGCGCCTGTAGCCTAAGGAAAACGCACATTTTCAAATTATTTAACGATTAGCCTTAGGTTCTCAGACTCATTCGTCGCATCAAGCAACGCCCAGACGCGCGTTGGCGTTCCAAAAAGGGGCGATTGTGACCCGCTTCGATCAATCGTCTGCTTCCCTCGATACCGCGAAAATTCTGCGGTCGGTCGGCGACGTTGCCTATGAATGGCAACTGGATACCGATGCATTGATCTGGAGCGACAATGTCGGTGAAGTGCTTAGCATCGATCCGGCAGAAATCGGCAGTGGCCGCGCTTTTGCGCGTCACGTCGATGCCGCAGGCGGGTTAACCCGCGCCGATATCATCCAGCAGGTGACGAAGCGCGATGCCGGCAAGGGCGTTCCTTATCAGATTCAATATGCGCTCAAGCGTGGCGACGAAAGGATCTGGCTGGAGGATACCGGCCGCTGGTTTGCGGGCCCCGACGGCAAACCACACCACGCAAGCGGCATTGTACGAACGATCAATGAGCGGCACGAGCGCGAGCGCTGGCTCGAACAAAGAGCCAAATTCGATCCGCTGACCGGCGAACTCAACCGCATATGCCTCACGGAAGCCCTCGGCGTAGCCCTCGATGAAGCAGTGCGCTTCCGCACATCCTGCGCCTTTGTCCTGGTTGCAATCGATCATCTCGGGCATCTCAACGAGGCTTACGGTTTTGATGTTGCCGATGCAGTGATCGCCCAGGTCGGAAAGCGAATCCGTGCTCGGTTGCGCAGCAAGGATCACCTCGGGCGATACTCCGGAAACAAATTCGGCGTCGTTCTGACCAGTTGCACGCCTGAAGAATTGTCAATCGCGGCTGAACGCCTGCTTGCAGGCGTGCGCGACGAGCCATTTTATACCGCTGCCGGTCCCATGGCGGTGACCATCACGATCGGCGGCGTGACCGCGCCGCGCCATGCCCGCACGGTGACGGAAGTTCTCGCCCGCGCGCAGGATGCATTGGACGCTGCACGCGCAAAACGCCACGGCTCCTTTATCGCTTACGCGCCGAATGTGGAGCGCGATGCGTTACGCCGGCAGAGCGTGCGTGGTGCCGATGAGATAGTGGCGGCACTTAACCAGCGCCGGATCGGGCTCGCGTTTGAGCCGGTGGTCGAGACGAAAAGCCGCAATATCGCTTTCTACGAATGTCTGATGCGCATCAATCGTAGCGACGATGGGATTGCTCAGGCGGGCGAAATTATCCCGGTAGCGGAGCGCGTCGGACTGGTGCGCATGCTAGATTTTCGTGTGCTTGAACTGGTAGTCGCCGAATTGAGCGCGGCGCCGGATCTGCGTGCAAGCGTCAACGTCTCGCCCAATTCCGCGATTGATCCGCATTGGTGGCAGGGCCTGGGCGCCTTGTTACGGGCCAATAGCGATGCGGCAGGTCGGCTGATTATTGAGATCACTGAAACCGCGGCGATTCATGACCTCGACGACGCGCGTGGCTTCGTCACGCGCGTCAAAGACCTCGGCTGCCGCATTGCCATTGACGATTTCGGCGCCGGCTATACGTCGTTTCGCAATCTGCGCAAGCTTGGCGTCGATATCGTGAAGATCGATGGTGCGTTCGTTCCGAATATCGTGACGTCGAATGACGATAGCGCCTTCGTACGCACCTTGGTTGATCTATCGCGGCGGCTCGGTCTCAAGAGTGTTGCGGAATGGGTGCAGGACGAAGAGACCGCTGCATTGCTTGCAGATTGGGGTTGCGACCACTTGCAAGGTGCGCTGATCGGGCTCGCGACGTCCGAGCGTCCATGGCGGAGCGAAAAAGAGCGCGCCGCCTCGGCATAGCCGATTGATCGGCTATTCCTTGCCGCCGAGCTTATCCAGCCGTTTTTGCATCTCGTCGAGCTGACGCTTGAGATCGTCCATTTCGCTGCCCGTGCCCTGCGGTTTGTCGGTTGGTTTCGACTGACCGCGCGCGAACGGTGCGAACATGGCGAATGTTTTTTCGAACATTTCCATATTTCGCCGCACCTGATCCTCAAGCGGCCCGAATCCGCCGACTCCGAAGGCTTGAGCCATCTGCTCCCGGAATTTTCCCTGTTCCTTTGACAGCGAGTCGATTGAGGCCTCCAGAAAACGTGGCACCAGCATCTGCATGCTATCGCCATAGAAGCGGATCAATTGCCGCAAGAAGGCGATTGGCAGCAGGCTTTGCCCTTCCTTGTTTTCCTGCTCGAAGATGATCTGCGCGAGCACCGAACGCGTAATATCCTCGCCGGTCTTCGCATCAAAGACGACGAAATCGTCGCCGGTTTTCACCATGGCGGCGAGGTCTTCAAGCGTCACGTAGGTGCTAGTCCCGGTATTGTAGAGCCGCCGGTTGGCGTATTTCTTGATTGTTACCGGCTCTTTTTTTTCCTCGGCCATGTCGATCACACGTTTCCCCTACCCAGATTTTGAGCATAGCCAATTTCCGCTTCTATGGGCCACCGTTTTGTGGCGGCGCGGCAGACAGCCGGACGGCGGGTTCACCCTTGCGAAAACATCAAAAAAGCGCCAATTCTCGCGGGTATCTCAGATGCTGGGTGTGTTGACAGACCCGCCGGGGCTGCCGAGGATGCGGCAGTGCCGAAACGGCCCCATTGCCCCGCACTCGACGTAGCAGGAGTTTCCAATGAAAGACGATATCGTGATCGTGAGCGCCGCCCGCACCCCTGTTGGCGCGTTCAATGGGGCGTTTGCGAACCTTCCCGCCCATGAGCTTGGCAAAAGCGCGATCAAGGCAGCGCTGGAACGGGCCGGTGTTGAAGGCGGCCGCGTCAGCGAAGTGATTATGGGGCAGATACTTACCGCCGGACAGGGACAGAACCCGGCGCGGCAGGCTTCCATAGCGGCGGCGATTCCGGTCGAGACGCCTGCGTGGGGTGTGAACCAGCTATGCGGTTCAGGCTTGCGTGCGGTTGCGCTCGGCTATCAGGCGATCCTCAACGGCGACAGCGAGATCGTGGTCGCCGGTGGCCAGGAATCGATGAGCATGGCGCCGCACTGCCAGCATTTGCGTACCGGCGTGAAAATGGGGTCGTTCGAGATGATCGACACCATGATCAAGGACGGTTTGTGGGATGCTTTCAACGGCTATCACATGGGCAACACCGCCGAAAACGTTGCAAAGCAGTGGCAGATCACGCGGCAGCAGCAGGATGAATTCGCGGTCAAGTCACAGAACAAGGCCGAAGCGGCGATGAAGGCTGGCAAGTTCAAGGACGAGATCACGCCGGTCACCGTCAAGTCGCGCAAGGGCGACATCGTCGTCGACACCGACGAATACCCGAAATCCGGCGTCACGCTTGAATCGCTGTCGAAGCTTCGCCCTGCCTTCGACAAGGAAGGCACCGTGACCGCCGGCAGCGCCTCAGGCATCAATGACGGTGCCGCCGCGGTAGTGCTGATGAAAGCGTCTGAGGCCGCCAGGCTCGGCAAGACGCCGCTCGCGCGCATCGTCTCGTGGGCGCAGGCCGGCGTCGATCCCGCAATCATGGGCACCGGTCCGATTCCTGCGTCCCGCGCCGCGCTCAAAAAGGCCGGCTGGAAGCACGACGATCTCGACCTGGTGGAAGCCAATGAAGCCTTTGCCGCTCAGGCCTGCGCGGTCAACAAGGACCTCGGTTGGGATATGTCGAAGGTCAACGTCAATGGTGGCGCGATTGCCATCGGCCATCCGATCGGGGCCTCCGGTGCGCGCATCCTGACGACGCTGCTGTACGAAATGCAAAAACGCAACGCCAAGAAGGGCCTCGCGACCCTTTGCATCGGCGGCGGCATGGGCATTGCGATGTGCGTCGAGCGATAGCGCAAATTGCGGCGTGCCGGAGCGGGGGACGCCGGTGCTTCCGAATTTGATCTACGTCATCGACGGCTCGCTCCGTCGATGATGAAAAGAGAAAATCTTTGGGAGGGGACGGCATCATGGCGCGTGTTGCGTTGGTTACTGGCGGTACCCGCGGAATTGGAGCGGCAATCGCCAAGGCGCTGAAAGCTGCAGGGTACAAGGTTGCGGCCAACTACGGCGGGAACGACGAGGCCGCGCAAAAATTCAAGGCGGAAACCGGTATTCCGGTATTCAAGTGGGACGTCTCGTCTTTCGAAGCCTGCGTCGAAGGCATCAAGAAAGTCGAAGCCGAGGTTGGGCCGGTCGAAGTCCTGGTCAACAATGCCGGTATTACGCGCGACGCGACGCTGCACCGCATGAAGCCCGAACAATGGACTGCGGTGATCAACACGAATCTGAATTCGCTGTTCAACATGTGCCGCAACGTCATTGAGGGCATGCGCGAACGTAAATTCGGCCGCATCGTCAATATTTCCTCGATCAATGGCCAAAAGGGACAGCTCGGCCAGACCAACTATTCTGCCGCCAAGGCGGGCGAGCTTGGTTTTACCAAGGCTTTGGCGCAGGAAAGCGCGCGTGCCGGTGTTACGGTGAATGCAATCGCGCCGGGCTATATCAATACCGAGATGGTGCAGGCGGTGCCGAAAGACGTGCTGGAGAAATCGATCCTGCCGCTCATCCCGATCGGCCGCCTGGGCGAGCCGGAAGAGATTGCGCGCTGTGTCGTGTTTCTTGCCTCCGACGACGCCGGATTGATTACCGGTTCTACGCTTTCCGCCAACGGCGGGCAGTATTTTGTCTAGGCAAGACCTGATGCGCGCATCTTGGTAGCCTGAACATCATTGCCAATTGGCGGGCGGGCCCATGAAGGCACTATTGGTCGGAGCAACGGTCATCGGCCTGTCTGTGTTGCCGGTGGCGTGGTCCGTGTCGGCTCAGGATGTCGATGCGCGGTGCGCCGGGATCTACGACAAAATTGCCTGTAAATGCGCTTTGCAGAACGGAGGGCGAGTTATTCCGCCGCCGGTCGGCGTCAAGCGTGAGGGATTGAAACTGCGCCCGCGAGAAAGTCCTGAATCCACGCAAACATTGGATGGAGGACGGGTTGCGTTCCCGAAATATTACCGACGAGAAGGCTTCAAAATCCGTCGAAGCCGCGCACTCGAAGGCTACCTGACCTGTATGCATCGTAACGGGCGTAAGTAACGCCCCAGGCAGTCAGGTTTTCAGCGCCGTCGTTTTGTCTTTCGTTTGGCGTGCGGTTTTTTCGGCGCGGCAGCTTTCGCTTTCTGCCGAGGCCAGGTGCCTTCGGCCTTGTCCAGCCGCACGTTCCAATATTCCCAGGCGCGTGCGACGGGGCCTGGCCGCAAGTTGTATTCACTGGCAAGGCGGGTTTCAGCGGGATTGAGTGGAGAAACGTAACCGAGCGTGTGCGCCTGAATCTGCAGTGCCGCATTGCGTGCTGTATAGACCGTACGGAAGGTGAGCTCTTCCAGCGTGCTGCCCGCGACCGTCGCGCCGTGACGGCGCATCAACACGATCCAGTGAGCTCCGAGCGCGCGCGCGAGCGAGGCGCCTTCCTCCGGCTTGGCTACAATCAGATTGGTGTCGCCGAACTCGTCACGGGAATCCCAGAACGGCACTTTCTCTCCCAGCGTTGCGCCGAGATGATAAACCGGCTTGAGATCCATGCCGGAGATGCAGAACGGCAGAATTGACGGTGCATGGTGGTGGCACACCGCGTTCACATCTGGCCGCGCCTGATAAATGGCGCCGTGGATCACGCGCTCGCCATAGAGCCGCACGTCTGTAGGTTTTACGGGCTGCGAATCCAGCGTGAACTCCAGAATGTCGTCCTGCTGGACCAGTTCTGGAGCGCGCGACCGCGACATCAGATAGCGTTTTGGATCGCTCGGATGCCGCATGGTGACATGACCAAATGCGTCAAGCACGCCCTCGTTGGCGATCATGCGGTTGGCGCGCGCGACCTGTTCGCGCGCCTCATCGAGTTTCATCGTCACGGTACCGTCCCCTTCCAGAAGATTTTCGCTGTTTTATCGCGTTTGATTGTGAGGCGACCAGCCGGCCGGCGCCAGCTCGAACCCCTCGAAGGAAAACCCCGGCGCCACGGTGCAGCCGGTGAGCGTCCAGTCCCCCAGGCTTTCCGCGGCCTGCCAGGCGCGCGCCGGCACGGTCACCTGCGGAACTTCACCGGCGTGAATGCCGGCGCCGAGACGGAATATCTCTTCCTTGGCGCCGTCGACCAGCGACAGCTTGAGCGGTGCGCCCGCGTAATAGTGCCAGATTTCCACCGCGTCGATGCGGTGCCAATGCGAGCGCTCACCGCGCGCGAGCAGAAACAGAATTGCCGTTGAAGCTGGCCGGCCGTCGATCTGCCGGGGGTCGCGAAAAGTCTCGCGGTAATGACCGCCTTCCGGATGCGGCTGGAGCTCCAGTGCGCGGATCATGGCGGCAGCTGTCGATGCGGGCATTGGAGCCGCTAGAACCTGTTTTTGCGTTCGCGGATTTCGGCAAACACCTGTGCCGCCGGTTTTCCTGCCATGCCGATGCCGGCCGCAACGTTGGGCACATCGGCGCGCAAAAACGGGTTTGCCCGCTTCTCTTCGCCGATGGTGACGGGAATGGTGGCCTCGTTTCGTGAGAGCTGCTGTTTGGCCTGCGCCTCGCGTGCGGCAAGCTCCTTGTTGTTCGGCTCGATCGTACGGGCGAATTTGATATTGGCGGCTGTGTATTCGTGACCGCAATAGATTTCGGTATTGTCCGGCAAGTCACGCAGCTTCAAGAGGGAGCGCCACATCTGCTCCGGCGTGCCTTCGATCACGCGACCGCAACCAATGGAGAAAAGTGTGTCGCCGACGAACGCAAGTTCGTCACCGTGAAACCAATAGGCGATGTGGCCGAGCGTGTGGCCGGGGGTTTCAATGACGTTGGCCGACAATTTTCCGACTGAAACTTTGTCCCCTTCGCGCACCGTCTCATCGACCGCGGGAATTTTTGAAGCTTCCGCCGCCGGCGCGACCACGCGGCATCGATACTTTTCCTTTAGCGCGCGGATACCCTCGGTGTGGTCGGCATGATGATGGGTGACCAGAATATCGGTCAGCTTCCAGCCAGTCGCTTTCAGCTCCGCTTCAATCGGCGCGGCCTCGGGTGCGTCGATCGCAGCGGTGGCGCCGCTTTCCGGATCATGGAGCAGCACCCCGTAATTGTCGGATCGGCAGCGAAACAGGCGAATTTCGGCAGGCATAATGGTCCTCGTCGCGTTCCGGAACAGATTAACCGTAACATGGGGGCAAATCATCATGCACGTTGGCGGGAGCCGTACCGTTAGCGGTTTGCTACGCGTTTCATGTTAGTTTCGGCCTATGTCGATCGACGTTGTGGACCTCCGCAATTTCTACGGCCAACGGCTCGGAGTCGTGGCGCGCCGCTTCATAGGACGCGGCATCCGTTCATTGTGGCGTGACACTGCCGGCCAGCGTGTGCTTGGGATCGGCTATGCCACGCCCTATCTCGGCCTGTTCCGCGAGGAGGCGGAGCGATGTCTCGCGTTCATGCCGGCGGGGCAGGGAGTCGTGAAATGGCCGACGACGCGGCCGGCGCTGTCCGTGCTGGTTGACGAGAACGAACTGCCACTGGCTGATGCGGCGGTCGATCGCGTGATGTTGGTGCACGCGCTGGAAATGACAAACGATCCGGGAGCGTTGCTGCGCGAGGTGTGGCGGGTGCTGGCGTCCGGCGGGCGCCTGTTGGCGGTGGTGCCGAACCGGCGCGGACTTTGGGCACGCATGGATACGACGCCGTTCGGGCACGGGCGGCCCTATTCGCGGAGCCAGATCAATCAGCTCCTGCGCGAAACCTGGTTCACGCCGACCGGGTGGAGCGAGGCGCTTTATGTGCCGCCAATAGCGCGCGGCTGGTTCTTGCGGACGGCGGTGGCCTGGGAGCGAACAGGCGCGACGTTGTCGGCCCCCTTTGCAGGCGTTCATCTCGTAGAGGCAACCAAGCAGGTGTATCGCGCAATACCGGCGCGGCGCGAAAAACAGCGACTGGTACCGGCACTGGAACCAGTGCTGGCGCCATCACCTGGCGCATAGACGCAATACTGATCCGCTCGCGGGAATGAGCAGCGCTGGCCTGATCAGTCAGGCTGCCGCGGCTCATCGCCGCCTTCATCGGAGTGCGGCGCTGCGGCCTGCGGATTGTTGCCGCCAAATTCCGGCCGGTCGGGGCGGTAGCCGCCGCCGCGATGGCGCCGACGCCGACGATGTCCGAAACGATCCTGGCCGCGGTCGCCCTGGTCGTGGCCGTTGGGACCGGGGTTTTGCTGCGGTTGCGCACCACCGCCGCCGGTGATGAAAGCCGGCAAGCCGCCCAGCTCTTGTCCGCCACCTTCGTGGCCGCCCTGATTCGGTTGCGGATAGGGCTGCTGCTGATGCTGCGGACGGTTTTGTACCTGTTGATCGCGCGGCGGGAATGGCTGGGCATCGCGCGGCAAATAAGGCTGCCCGTGCTGCACCTGCGGCTGTGGCTGGGGCGCGTAGCTCGGCTCGTTCTGACCCATGAAAGGCTGGCCGTCGTCCTCGCCGTCGTCGTAGTTGTCGTCGGCTGCGCCCTGCGGCGGTCCGCCCTGAGCCTGCTGCTGCGGCTGTTGATTGTTGTAATAGGGGTTCTGCTGGCGGAACTGCTCCTGCGCAGCGGCGATCAGGCGAAAATAATGCTCTGCGTGCTGATAGTAATTCTCGGCCGCGACCGGGTCGCCGGAGCTTTGCGCGTCGCGCGCAAGCTGGATGTATTTTTCTGCGATGTGTGAGGCCGTGCCCCGGATCTTCACGTCGGGGCCGTTTGATTCATATACGCGCGTCAACGGATTTTGACTCTTGCGGTGGTTACTGCCGCGTCCCCGCATGCGCTTCTGACCGTTTCTCATGATGTGCCTGTTCGTCGACCTTTCACATTAACTCGGCGTTCACCGCCGAACACCCGACTCAGATAGCAAGTCCATACAAATCTCATTGCGCGGCCGGACCTGCATCAGTAATCCGCGCCAATGATCGAAACGTTGTATTCTTTATCGCGATAGTCGCAGCAACCCCATAGCCGCAATCCTGTCGCGGCGTTGCCAACCTTTCGTTACGCGCATCGTCCTAGGTTTCGAAAATGATGCGCCCAACCGGTGAAGCGTCCAAACCCGTATCTGGCGATTTCGTTTGCCGTCTTTTCGAACGCCGGCTTTTCGTCATCCGCCTTGCGCCGCACCTCACAGAGCTTCTGGCTCCGGGGTTTTCGGCGATGCAACCGTCACGGGTCGATTCCGTGACCGGAAGCTAGTCGTTTCCGGGCCATAATCCAAGTGCTTTTTTTGAGCGATAATTGAGCTCTGCGCTTTTCATCAGATGGGAATGCGACCTGATCATGGCGAGCGACCCGCACCAAGGACACGCGAAATACCGGCCAAATCCTTGCGCGCGGCGCCGACGGTTAATCCCGCGTTGGTAAACAACGCGCGAACTGCCGCTTCCTGGCCTGCACCCAATTCCACGAACATTCGCCCGCCCGCTGCCAGAAGGCGCAGAGCCTCCGCGGCAATGGCGCGATAGGCAGCAAGCCCGTCCTCGCCGCCATCGAGTGCAACATTTGGATCGTAGTCCCGCACCTCCGGTGCAAGCGACGCAATCTCATCGTGCGCGATATAGGGCGGGTTTGATACCACAAGATCAAATGGGCCTTGCACGCCGGAGGCGATATCGCTGACGACGAAACTGCAGCGGGATTCGAGCCCGCATTGCGCGGCATTCGCGCGCGCAACGTCGAGGGCGGCGGGGCTGACGTCGGTGCCGGTGCCGGTTGCATTCGGCAACTCGCGCAACAGTGCCAACAGCAATGCACCTGAACCAGTACCGATGTCGAGAATGCGCAGCTTTTCCATGCGCAGGCCGCCACGCACGACGAAATCGAGGGCCGCTTCCACGACGGTTTCCGTCTCCGGTCGCGGCACCAGAACATCGGGCGTAACCCGGAGCGGAAGACTCCAGAATTCCTTCTGCCCAACAATACGCGATACCGGCTCGCGCTTCAGTCTGCGCGCGGCCAGCGCGGATATGACGGTGACTTCGCGCGCCTCGAGGACCCGATCCGGTTGTGCGACCAGCCGGGCACGATCGAGGTGCAGCGCATGGCCGATCAGCAAACGCGCATCGACCTGCGCGTCTTCGACGTCCGCGAGTTTGAACGAATTGGCCACAAGCTGCATCGCTTCGGAGACCGAGATGCCATCCTTCAGCCCCGGGATCGTTCTCACGTCGCGCCTTCGGCCGCCAGCAATTCGGCCTGATGCTCGGTCACCAGCGCATCGATGACCTCGTTCAACGCCTCGCCCTCCATTACCTGCGGTAACTTGTGGAGCGTGAGATTGATGCGATGATCGGTGACGCGGCCTTGCGGGAAATTATACGTGCGGATGCGCTCCGAACGATCGCCCGAGCCGATCTGTCCACGCCGCTCGGCGGCGCGCTCGGCGTCAAGCTTGGTGCGCTCCTGGTCATAGAGCTTGGCCCGCAACATCGTCATTGCCTTGGCCTTGTTCTTGTGTTGCGAGCGCTCTTCCTGCACGAAGACCACAATGCCGCTCGGCATGTGGGTGATGCGGATTGCGGATTCGGTCTTGTTGACGTGCTGGCCCCCGGCCCCCTGCGCACGCATGGTGTCGATCTTGAGATCCGCGTCGTTGATGTGAACGTCGACGTCTTCGACCTCGGGCAGCACGGCAACAGTCGCGGCTGACGTGTGGATACGGCCGGAGGCTTCCGTGTCAGGCACGCGTTGCACGCGGTGCACGCCTGACTCAAATTTGAGTTTGGCGAATACGCCACGGCCGCGCACCTCGGCGACGATTTCCTTGAAACCGCCTTTGGTGCCTTCGCTCAGCGACAGAATTTCCGTCTTCCAGCCCTGCTTGGCGGCGTAGCGCTCGTACATGCGGAACAGGTCGCCGGCGAACAGCGCGGCCTCGTCGCCGCCGGTGCCGGCGCGGATTTCAAGAATCGCGTTGTGATCGTCCATCGCATCCTTCGGCAGCAGAGCCAAGCGGATCTGCTCGGCAAGCTGTTCCCGCCGTGCCTGCAATTCATGCCGCTCGGCATCGGCGAGCTTGCGCATTTCCGCATCGGATTTCGGATCATCGACAAGCGCCGAAAGATCGGCGATTTCTTTTTCGGCGTCGCGATAGGCTTTGATTGTCGCGACGACCGGGCCCAGTTCGGCGAATTCCCGAGACAGCTTGACGTATGCGTCCGTCCCCAGGCCGCTGGCGAGTTCGCTTTCCACCAGCGCGTGGCGAGCGAGCAATGCGTCAAGCTTCTGTTGCGGCAGGACGATCAAAGCTGCAGCCCCTCGGCCGCCGCAAAGGTTTCGAGCATTTCGCGGATTGAAACGCTGCCGACCGGCTGTTCAAGGCAAGGCAGGAGGGCAGCCTCGCCTTTGCGGCAATCTAGGTCGAGAAGCAGCGCCTTAACGGGCCCGATTGCCGATGGCGACAGTGAAAGCGTGCGATAGCCCAGGATGGCGAGCACCATGGCGCCGATCGGCTGTGACGCGAGTTCGCCGCACAGCGCTGCAGGCTTGCCGTGCTTCTTCGCCTTGTCGGCAATGTCCTTGAGCGCGCGCAGGACAGGCGCCGAAAGCGGATCGAACCGCTCCGACACCCGCGGGTTGCCGCGATCGGCGGCATACAGGAATTGCATCAGATCGTTGGAGCCGACCGACAGGAAATCGACACGTTCGAGCAATTCGTCGAGCTGGAACAGGAGCGAGGGCACCTCCACCATGGTGCCGATCTCGACCCGCTCGGGCAACGTGTGTCCATGCCGACGCAGATGGGTCAATTCGACCTCGACGA
>Ga0335082_10004090_pt1 | contig 15866 bp, 11 predicted proteins | sample Lox_Sample_41_FD_206718 | JGI IMG/M metagenome (GOLD analysis project Ga0335082, IMG submission 206718) | Soil microbial communities from Loxahatchee National Wildlife Refuge, Florida, United States - Lox_Sample_4.1 | ecosystem: Environmental > Terrestrial > Soil > Wetlands | place: USA...
CGCTTGGCGGCGGAAGCGGTGGATGCACTAGCGGTGGGACGCTTGGCTTTACGCTCGACGAATTGGGGGTACAGTCCCTCGACCAGGGATTCACCAATTTCGTTGTCGCGGCCCGCGAATCACAACAAGGCGGGACCCCTTACTTCCGTGACACGACTTCCTACCCGATCGGCACACAGATTCGCGTAGTCATGATGACTGACGTTAACTTCACGAACTGTTACGTGTATGTCAACCCAACCAGCGCCGACCTAGGTACTCAAACACCCTCATTTGTGGCGTCGAATACCGCTAGCTTTATTGCGGACGCAGACTTCGGGAGCTTCGGACTGCGGAATTTCGGCGGCGCAGTGCCGACATCCGGGTTGTTGCTGTACAAGTTGTCTGTCTCGACCAACTACGCTGACGTCTACAACTTCATCACTAGCGGTGCCCCGCCTACGGATCCGTTCACGACTTGGCAGAACCATTATTTCACGCTGGCGGAACTGGGCAATCCCGCCTTCAGCGGGCCAAATGCCGATCCGCTGGGTAAGGGCATTAGCAACACCAACCAGTTCTTGGCCGGCTTTAACCCGACCAACAGCGCCGCCTACCTGCACATTATCAGCATCGCGCGGACAGCCGGCACGAACGTGACGGTGACGTACTTGGGGGCCAGCGGTGACAGTACGTACATGGGTGGGCCCGCGTCCCGCACTAACGTCCTTGAGGTCACGACGGGTACGGCAAACGGCAGCTACTCGAACAACTTCGTGAGCGCCGGCATCACCAACATTCTCAGCGGCGGCGCCGGCCTCGGCCAAGCGGCCGTGATGGTCCACACCAATGGGGCCGCCAGCCCGGCGCGATACTACCGCGTCCGCGTGTTGGTGCCCTGACAGGGGCCTACTGGTAGAAAACACGACGGCGCACGGACGGCTTAGGCTGCCCGTGCGCCATTGTCTTTAGGCATCTTGGCGACGAAAAGAACGTATGTCAGTAGCCGCGTAAGATCCGCTTTGCCTTGGCGGTGTTGTCGACGCGCAGAATCATCGCGCCCGTGGACGTTTCCGGGGGCGTGGCGCTGTAGGCGTATTCGATGTTGATCTTGTGGTCAGCCAGCTTCTTGGCGATTCGAGCGAGCTCTCCCGGACGGCTGCGACCCTCAACCGTCAGCACTTCCCGCTCGACGACCAACACCCCGTGTTCGCCCAGCAAATGCATGGCTTTGGTCGGGTCGCTGACCACCATGCGGACAACCGCGTGGTCGACGGCGTCGGAAATAGAGATCGCGTGGATGTTGATATTCTGATCCGCTAGAGCCTGACAAACAGCGGCGAGAGTGCCCGGTTTATTTTCCAGAAAGAGCGCGAGTTGTCTATCGATCTTCATGGCGCAGCCTCCGTGGTTGAGGGTTTCTACGCGGAAGCTTGACACGAAATCCAAGATCGTCAATGCTGCGGTTCTGCTGGCGAGCGAATTGTTCTATTCCGAATGTTTTTTGTTGCATTTCGTTCACATATTCGCTAATAATGCCCAAAAGCGTTCGGGTAAGTCTTCCGCCATGAACCACATCGCAAAAGTCAACCATGCGGGCAGGGTTCTCGACGATCAGGAGAAGCTGATCGTCAGAGCGTTGATACGCGACCCGCGGCTGAGCGACAATCAGATCGGCAAACTCTCGGGCGTGCCGACCCCGTCGGTTCGCCGCAAGCGCAAGAAGCTTGAAGCGGAAGGACTGCTCAGCTACTTCGCCGCACTTGATATGCAGGAGTCGGGCACGGGTGCGTTTGGCGCGCGTCACCTTTACGTTATCAAGTTCCGCATCGGCATCACCGTCAAGCAACTCGTCGAGGAGATTCGACACGAACCGAATGTGCGGACAATCTTCACGGATCTGATCTACGAATCGCACATCGCAGAAATTGACGGCCGCGTCGCGCTGGTGATGATCATTGAAGGCAAGCACGACGCCGACATTGTTGAGAACGTGCAGGGGAACATCGTGCCATCGTTGCGTAAAAATCACGGGCCAGACTCGATCGAGGAGATTTCCACGATTCGGCTGTTGAATCCCGTGCGAATATTCCATAATTATGTCCCGTTGGTGAACATGCGTCAGGGCGTGCTGAATCCGGATTGGCCAAACGACGCGGTGTTTGTAGGTTGAGGCGAGTATCGGGTGAATTCAGAATGAATCGGATTGGGTTGCCATCCAAGCAAGGACTTTACGATCCGCGCTTCGAGCATGAGGCGTGCGGTGTCGGTTTTGTCGTCAACATTAAGGGCAGGAAATCGAACGCGATCGTCCGCGACGCGCTGACGGTCTTGATGAATCTTCGTCATCGCGGAGCTTGCGGTTGTGAAGCCAACACGGGCGACGGCGCAGGCATTCTCATGCAGGCGCCGCACAATTTTCTCGCCAAAGTGTGCTCGCAGGCAGGCTTTCAACTGCCCGGACCAAGGGAATATGGCGTCGGGATGGTTTATCTGCCGCCCGACCCGGTGGAACGGCGCAATTGCGAACAACTCTTCGAGGAAATCGTCGAGACCGAAAGCCAGAAACTCCTCGGCTGGCGCACCGTCCCGACCTCCAACACGCTACTCGGCAAGACTGCTAAGGCTTCCGAGCCATTTGTCAGGCAAGTGTTCATCGGGCGCAACTCGAAGGTCGCTACTGACATGGCGTTCGAGCGCAAGCTCTACGTCATCCGCAAACTCGCGGAGAAAGGCATCCGCTTCGCGCACATCCGCGGCGGCAATCGCTTTTACATCTCCAGCCTCTCGTACAAGACGATCATCTACAAAGGCATGTTGATGCCGGGGCAGCTCGAGCCGTTTTATCCCGACTTGGCGGATCCGCTGATGGAAACCGCCATCGCGCTCGTGCACTCGCGGTTTAGCACCAACACATTTCCGAGTTGGGAACGCGCGCACCCGTACCGCTACATCGCGCACAACGGTGAGATCAACACGCTGCGCGGCAACATCAACTGGATGCACGCCCGTCAGGCGATGATGGAGTCCGATTTGTTTGGTGCTGATACCAAGAAGCTGTTCCCTGTGATCAACGAAGACGGCAGCGACTCGGCGATGTTCGACAATGTGCTGGAGTTTCTCGTGCTCGGCGGCCGCTCCTTGCCGCACGCCGTGATGATGATGATTCCCGAGCCGTGGGAAAATCACGAGAGCATGAGCGACGAGAAAAAGGCGTTTTACCAGTATCACTCCTGCCTCGTCGAACCCTGGGACGGCCCGGCTTCAATCGCGTTCAGCGATGGCGTGCGCATCGGCGCGGTCCTCGACCGCAACGGTCTGCGTCCGTCGCGGTACTATGTCACCAAGGACGACCGCGTGATTATGGCCTCCGAAGTCGGCGTGCTCGATGTTGCGCCTGAGAATGTGTTGCAGAAAGGCCGCCTCCAACCGGGCCGCATGTTTCTGATCGACACCGAACAGGGCCGCATCGTCGCCGACGAAGAACTCAAGCACAAGATTTCGACCGAGCGTCCGTATCGCCTCTGGCTCGATGACCATCTTGTCGCGCTGGAAGATCTGCCTGAAGCGCCGCACGTCCATGAACCCGACCATCAAACTGTCGTGCAACGCGAGCAGGCGTTCGGCTACACGTTCGAAGATTTGCGCATCGTGATGCTGCCGATGGCGCGCGATGGCGTTCAACCACTCGGCTCGATGGGAACCGACACACCGCTGGCGGTGCTGTCAAACAAGCCGCAGCTTCTTTACAATTACTTCAAGCAACTCTTCGCGCAGGTCACCAATCCGCCGATCGATTGCATCCGCGAGGAAATTATCACTTCGTCCGATACAGCCATCGGGCCTGAGCGTAATTTACTCAAGCCCGAGCCGGAAAGCTGTCGCCAAATTAAACTCAAAAGTCCCGTGCTCTCCAACGAGGAATTTGAGAAGGTTCGCCACATCAAGTCACCGCACTTTCGCGCCGTCACGCTGCCGATTCTGTTCAAGGCGTCCGAAGGCGGCAAGGGTCTCGAACGTGCCATCGACCAACTTTGCAGAAAGGCCAGCAAGGCCATCGCCGAAGGCACGAACTTCATCATCCTCTCCGATCGCGGCATCGACAAGGATCATGCGCCGATTCCCGCGCTTCTCGCCGTTTCCTCGGTGCATCATCATCTGGTGCGGCGCGGCGAACGTTGCCGCGTGAGTCTGCTGTTGGAGTCGGGTGAACCGCGCGAAGTGCATCACTACGCGTTGCTCATCGGTTACGGCGTCGGCGCAATCAATCCGTACCTCGCGTTCGAAGCCATCGACGATATGATTCGGCAGGGAATCCTCACCGGCATCGACCACAAGCATGCGGTGAAGAATTACCTCAAGGCCGTCGGCAAAGGCGTCGTCAAAACGATGGCCAAGATGGGCATCTCGACGATTCAAAGCTACCGCGGCGCGCAAATCTTCGAGGCGGTTGGCCTCAACAGCGAGTTTGTGGACAAGTATCTCACCTGGACGGCGACGCGTATCGAAGGCATCGGCATCGAGGAAGTCGCGCGCGAAGTTCTGTTGCGTCACAACAAGGCGTTCCCCGAACGCCAGGTCAACGGCGAAGTGCTCGACCCCGGCGGCCAGTACCAATGGCGCAAGGACGGCGAATATCATTTGTTCAATCCCGACACGATCCACAAACTCCAGCTCGCCTGCCGCACGAACAACTACAAAGTCTTCAAAGAATACTCCTCGCTCGTCAACGACCAGTCGCGCCATCTCTGCACGTTGCGCGGTCTGATGGAATTGAAGTTCGCGCCGAATCCGATTCCGATCGAGGAGGTCGAACCGGTCGAGGCGATCGTCAAACGATTCAAGACCGGCGCGATGAGCTATGGCTCAATCAGCAAGGAAGCGCACGAAGCGCTCGCCATCGCGATGAACCGACTCGGCGGCAAATCGAACACAGGCGAGGGCGGCGAAGACCCGGCCCGCTACGCGCTTGATCCCAACGGCGACTCACGGAACAGCGCCATCAAGCAGGTTGCGTCTGGCCGGTTCGGCGTCACGAGCCTTTACCTTTCGAAGGCGAAAGAGCTTCAAATCAAAATGGCGCAGGGCGCGAAGCCCGGCGAGGGCGGCGAGTTGCCGGGGCAAAAAGTTTACCCATGGATTGCGAAAGTGCGCCATGCGACGCCGGGCGTCGGCCTCATCTCGCCGCCGCCGCATCATGACATTTATTCAATTGAAGACCTCGCGGAGCTGATTCACGACCTGAAGAACGCCAACCGCGAAGCGCGCATCAGCGTCAAGCTCGTCGCCGAAGTCGGCGTCGGCACGATTGCCGCGGGCGTGTCGAAGGCGCATGCCGACGTCGTGCTCATCAGCGGACATGACGGCGGCACGGGCGCATCACCGCTCTCGTCAATCAAACACGCCGGGGCGCCGTGGGAACTCGGCCTGGCGGAAACGCATCAGACGCTTGTGCTCAACAACCTGCGCTCGCGCATTGCCGTTGAGACGGACGGACAACTCAAGACGGGTCGCGATGTTGTCGTTGCCGCGCTACTCGGTGCGGAAGAATTCGGGTTTGCGACCGGGCCGCTCGTGGTGCTCGGTTGCATCATGATGCGCGTCTGCCATCTCGACACGTGTCCCGTCGGCGTGGCGACGCAGAACCCGAAGTTGCGGGCGAAGTTCACTGGCGAACCCGACCACGTCGTCAATTTCATGCGCTTCATCGCGGAGGAGGTGCGCGAGGTGATGGCGCAACTCGGCTTCCGCACGGTCAACGAAATGATCGGTCGCACTGACAAGCTCGAAATGAAAAAGGCGGTTGAGCACTGGAAGGCGAAGGGGTTGGATTACTCGAAGATTTTCTACTCGCCCGAAGTGTCGTCCGACGTCGGCCAATATTGCCAGATTCCCCAGGATCATGGATTGGAGAGATCGCTGGATCTCACGAAGCTGCTGGAGCTGTGCAAGCCGGCACTCGACCGCGGTCAGAAGGTGCGCGCATCGCTGCCGATCCGCAACGTCAACCGCGTCGTGGGCGCGATCCTCGGTAATGAAATCACCAAGCGATACGGCGCAGCGGGCCTGCCCGACGACGCCATCGAGTTGAACTTCAAAGGCTCAGCGGGCCAGAGTTTCGGCGCGTTCATTCCGCGCGGCATCACCTTGACGTTGGAAGGCGACACTAATGATTATGTTGGCAAAGGCTTGAGCGGCGGCAAGATCATTGTCTATCCGCCCGCCGGCTCGACGTTCGTGGCCGAGGAAAACATCATCGTGGGCAACGTCGCCTTCTACGGCGCGACCGCCGGCGAAGCGTACATCAGTGGCATGGCGGGCGAGCGGTTCTGCGTCCGCAATTCGGGCGTGCACGCCGTCGTCGAGGCTGTGGGCGATCACGGTTGTGAATACATGACCGGCGGTCGCGTTGTGGTGCTCGGCCCGACGGGACGCAACTTCGCGGCGGGCATGTCGGGCGGCGTCGCCTACGTGCTCGACGACGCGGGCGATTTTCCCACGCGCTGCAACCGGCAGATGGTCGCGCTCGAAAGGCTGACGGACCGCGGGGAGATCGAGTTCGTGCGCGAGATGATTTCGCAGCATGCGGATTACACGAAGAGCCAGCGCGCGTGGAAGATCTTGTCGCTCTGGGATGAAATGGTGCCGAAGTTCGTGAGGGTCATGCCGAAGGACTACAAGCGCGTGCTCGAACAACTCCAGCGCGCGAAGGCGCAGGGGCTCAGCGAGGAGGAAGCGGTCGCCGTTGCGTTCCAGGAAAACGCCCGCGACCTCGCGCGCGTTGGCGGGAATTGACCATGGGCAAGCCCACAGGATTCATCGAGTTTCATCGCGAGCTGCCGAAGGATCGCTCGCCACTGGAGCGCGTCGACGATTGGCTGGAATTTCACGACCACATGCCCGATGAAAAACTCCGGTCGCAGGGCGCGCGCTGCATGGACTGCGGCATCCCGTTTTGTCACACCGGCTCGTTGCTGGCGGGAATGGCATCGGGTTGTCCGATCAACAATCTAATTCCCGAATGGAACGACCTGGTCTACCACGGACTGTGGAAGGAAGCGCTCGACCGCCTTCACAAGACGAACAATTTCCCGGAGTTTACCGGTCGCGTCTGTCCGGCACCGTGCGAAGGCTCGTGCGTGCTCGGCATTAGCGAGCCTCCCGTCACGATCAAGAACATCGAGTGCGCGATCATTGACAAGGGCTTCGACGAAGGCTGGGTCACGCCGCAGCCACCGGCGAAGCGAACGGGCAAGAAGGTTGCGGTCGTCGGCTCCGGCCCCGCTGGACTTGCGGCGGCGGCACAACTGAATCGCGCGGGCCATCTCGTGACGGTGTTCGAGCGTGCGGATCGGCCGGGCGGATTGCTGATGTATGGCATTCCGAACATGAAGCTCGACAAACGCGAAGTCGTGATGCGCCGCCTCTCGCTGATGGAGGAAGATGGCGTCAAGTTTGTCTGCAATACCGAAATCGGCAAGACGCTGGCTGCGGACAGGCTGATGAAGGAGTTCGACGCGGTTGTGCTCGCGACGGGCGCGACCAAGCCGCGCGATTTGCCCATCGAAGGTCGCAACCTCAACGGCGTTTATTTCGCGATGGAGTTTCTGCACAACAACACGAAGGCGTTGCTCGACGCGCACAAGAACGGCAATTTCATTAGCGCCGAAGGCAAGGACGTGATTGTCATCGGCGGTGGCGACACCGGCACCGATTGTGTCGGCACGGCAATGCGCCACCAGTGCAAGAGTCTGATTCAACTCGAGATTCTGCCCAAGCCACCACTGGAGCGCGCCGGCGACAATCCGTGGCCGCAGTGGCCGAAGATCTACAAGCTCGACTACGGTCAGGAGGAGGCCGCCGCGCGATTTGGCGACGACCCGCGCCAGTACCTCGTCACCGCCAACCGATTCATCGGTGACGAGCGCGGGCAGGTCAAGGCGGTTGAGATTGTGAAAGTCGAATGGGCGCGCAACGAGAAGGGCGCGTTCATCCCCAAGCAGATTGCCGGCACGGAACAGGTCTTGCCGACCCAACTGGTCCTGCTCGCGATGGGTTTCCTCGGGCCCGAGGACATCATCGCCGAACAACTCAATGTTGAGCGTGATACGCGCACGAATTTCAAAGCCGATTACGGCCGCTTCGCAACGAGCGTGCCCGGGGTGTTTGCCGCCGGTGACTGCCGTCGGGGCCAGAGTCTCGTGGTGTGGGCCATCAATGAAGGCCGCGCCGCCGCCCGTGAGTGCGACCGTTATTTAATGGGCAACACTGACCTGCCGTGAACCAGACCGCTGCATCGTGCTGGACGAACGTGCGAGCGGTCGGTATGTTGGACACCGATTTCTAACGGAGGGAACCGATGCGACGTTTGAAAATGATGTTCAGGCTGTTTGTCCCGGCGCTGGCCGCCGCGTTGATGTTTTCGGCATGTTCCAAGGAAGCGCCGCAGCCCGAACGCAGCCCCGCGGCGCCCAGACCCGAGGTCAGCAAGAGCGTCGAAGCGCCACAGGCCGCCGAGACGCCCTCGACAAATGTCACAATCGCGGGTCCATCTGTGCCACCTCCGCTGGCCCCAGCCGAACCGAGCGCCGAGACAGCGCTGGAGGTGGCTGAGTTGGAGAAGGCGTATGTTTCGAACACAGCGTTCACGGCGCGCGTCCAGCTCATCTACAAACTGACTGATGTGGACACAGCCGAGGCGGTAGGTGCGCTCGGCCGCTGTTTCCAGTTGGAGAAGGATCCGAATCTGCGTATCGAAGTGCTCGACTCACTCTCCGACATTGATGGTCTCGATGACCAGAAGGTCGCCATTCTCGCCGCGGGTGCGAGTGCCGATCAGCCGCAAGAAGTGCGCGAATCGGCGATCGACGGCTTGACCGACATTGATCCCAAGAAGGCGCTGCCGATTCTGCAAGCCCTGCTGAGCGATCCCGACGAGGACATTCGCGACGCCACGAAGGATGCGATCGAGTCGGTCCAGGATGCCATGAACAATCCGCCGCAAGCCCCCGCGCCATAGCGGGAACACGGCAAAGATAAGCGTTGACGCGCGCGCGAGCTTCCGCTACGTTTCCCCGCCTTCGCAGACCGCATTGAAGGCTGAATCCATGTACGCAATCATCAGAACCGGCAGCAAACAGTACCGTGTCCAGCCCGGCGACGTGCTCGAGGTCGAATTGCTCAACGGCGACAAGGGCAAGGAAATTGCCCTCGACGATGTCCTGCTCGTGGCTGATGGCGAAAACGTGCAGGTCGGCAAACCGACCGTCAAAGGCGCCCGCGTCACCGCCGAGGTTATCGACCCCGACAAGAAGGGCAAGAAGGTCATCGCCTTCAAGTTTCGCCGTCGCGAAGGCTACCACCGCAAACGTGGCATCCGCGCACACCACACGGTTTTGAAAATCAAGGAAATCGTCGCAAAGTAATTCTCCAAGGGCGCCCTGTGAGCGCCCAGGAGTGACCAACCATGGCCCACAAAAAAGGACAAGGCAGCAGCCGCAACGGGCGCGACAGCGTCAGCAAAAGACTCGGTGTAAAGGCCTATGGTGGCGAACTCGTCACCGCCGGCAGCATCATCATCCGTCAGCGCGGCGCGCGCTTCGTCGCCGGCAATAACGTCGGCACCGGACGCGATTGGTCTCTGTTCGCGTTGACGGAGGGCATGGTTCGCTTCGACAAGAACGGCCGCCGCGTCAACATCGATCCTGTCGCCGGCCCGTCGTAACTCCAGCGCCCGCCTCTATCAGTCAAGGGCATTTGTCAAAAGACGGATGCCCTTTTTTATTTGGGGAATCGTGGGAGCGCCGAAGCTGAGGCGCATGTAATTCCGTGGGATGGGACGGGACGGGTTGCAGCAGTAACACATCTCGCCGGGAACGTAGAGGACACCGGCCTTGAGGGCGCGGCGAAACGGCAGGCTCGATGCGCCTGTGTGCGTTCGCGGCTCAAGCCTAACCCACACGTACAGTCCACCGTGAGGTGTCTCATAGCGCGCCGACTTCGGGAGAGTCACGTCGAGTCCGGTGACCATCGCATCGCGCTTGCGCCGATAGGCGGCAGCGATTCTGGGCAAATGGCGCTCATACAGACCCTCGGCCAACGCGCGAGCAAGAATCGTCTGCAGGAAATTGGAGGAGCCGAAATCGTGATTGCCCTTGCTGCGCAGCACGACGCGCATCAACGTAGGCGGCAAGATGCCGTAACCGAGTTTGATGCCCGTGGCGAAAGGCTTGGTCAATGTGTTGGTGTAGGCGACGCGGTCGTTGCGCGTGTCCAGCGACTTGAAGGAGGGCACGTCTTCGCCTTCGAACCGCAGGTCGCGATACGCTGCGTCTTCGACGATGTAGATCGGGTGTCCTGCAGCCCGTTCGTAGTGTTTGACAATCGCCTGTGTCTCGCGTTTCTGCTCCAGCGACCACGTGCGACCGGTCGGGTTTTGAAAATACGTAACTAGGTAGAGCAGTTTCAGGCGCGGAAGCAGGCGTCGCCGCTTCAGATTCTCCAGTTTCGATTTGAGCGATGCGATCGACTCGAAACCAACAGCGCGTACACCCATAGCCTCGACGATGCCCAGATAGACGAAATACGTCGGGTCTTCAACGAGGACGATATCGCCGGGATCGCAGAGGACTTCCGAGGCGAGATAGAGCAGTTGCTGTGAACCGTTCGTAACCACGATGTCGTCGGCGGTGATCTGAGATGAGCGAACACCATCCTGCTGCTGCCAGCGGCGGAGAAGCTGATGGCGCAATTGCGGCAAGCCAATCGTCATGCCGTACTGCAGCGCGGCGTGAGCCGTCTTCGGCTTGGAGAGAACTTCCTGCGTAAGAGCCGCGATTGCGTCGACGGGCAGCGTCTCGTTGTCGGTGAAGCCCGCCGCGAGTGAGATCAAGTCTTTCCGCTCCAGCGCCAGCCGCATGAGCCAACTGATGGGTGGATCGCCGCTTCGTTTGGCCAGCCCGGAGAAGTGCCGTGGCGCACCAATCATTGAGACGGAGTCGTCTGCTGCGTCTGGGGCTGCGACTGCGTCGGCGGTTGGGCCGGCTGGCCTTGGCGTCCGCCTCCGCCTCCCGGACCGCCGCCACCTTGACCGCGGTTGTACTGGGTGTTCCGATAGATTTGCGGAACGCCGTCCACGAGCGACTGAACCTTGTCACCCTGCAATCCAAGATCAGCAGCGAGGTTCTGCAGTTGCAGCGTGCGATCTTGGTCGCGCAGTTGGTTCAACTGCTGGTAGGTGGCGCGCATGTCCGCACCGAGCTGCTCGATCTGGGGTTGCCGCTGTGGGTCGTCCTCGGGCAGATTGCGCGCGGCCTGCATCTGCGAGCGAAGGTCGTTCAATTTCGTGAGCGTATCGGTGATCTGACCGACCAGATCCGCCTCGGCCGGTGTCGCGGCGGTTTGGGCGCGCGTATCGAGCTGGACCATCTCATCTTGGAATGCTTGTTCGGCCTGCTGCCGCCGCTGTTCGCGTTGCGCGACAATCTGCTGGTAACGTTGCGGATCCTCCTGCCGCATCCTGTCGAGCCAGGCGTTCCCTTGCGCCCGAGAGAAGCCGGGTCCGCCCCCGCGCCTGAAAGAAGTGGCAGCCATAGAACTGGCGGCACCGGCAGGGCGCGCCGATGCCTGGTTCACCGAGCGCTGCAATTCCGTGTACTGCTTGTACAAGTCCGCATACTCAGCCTCCTTGTCGGTGAGCAACTGCCGCAACATCTCGTCGGGCACCCCGGCCGAATCGCTCGATGGGCGAGTGGCTTTCACCTGGTTCAGCTTCCCTTGGACTTCGTCGAGTCGGGCCTGTAGATTGTGAACCCGCTTGGTCTGGACGACGGTGGCTGTCGTCAGGCTGACGCACAGGATCGCAGCCACACCGAGCGTGCTTCGTAACAAAGGAGAACTGCTCATAGCCAAATGATACAACACCGCTGGTCTCTGTGCGATTCGTTTTTTTTGTGATACCGTAGCCCCGTTCATGACTGACTTGGCCGAAATCACCAGGAAATTGACCACCCACGCCAACCTGTCGCGTACAGAAGTCGGCGCCGCTGTTTCGGCGTTGCTCGACGCGACGGTCACAGACGACGTGAAGGCGGAGTTTCTCGCCGCCCTCACGCAGAAGGGCGAGACCGCGGAGGAGATCGCGGCGTTTGCGCGAGAACTGCGTGCCCGCGCCGTCGACCCGCAAATCGACGCCGCAGACTTCGGTGGGGTGTTGCTCGACATCGTGGGCACGGGCGCGGACATGGCGCATACGTTCAACATCTCCTCGTGCACAATGTTCGTCGCCGCCGCGGCGGGTGTCGCCGTCGCCAAACACGGCAACCGCGCGGCCACGAGCAAGTGCGGCAGCGCGGATGTGCTGGCCGCGCTCGGCGCGCGAATTGACTTGCCGCCCGCCGCGGCGCGACGATGCCTCGAAGAAGCGGGAGTGACGTTTTTTTTCGCGCCGGCGTATCATCCAGCGTTCAAAACCGTCGCCTCGGTTCGCAAAAAACTGGCGGAGCGGAGCCAGCGCACGGTGTTCAACATTCTCGGCCCACTGGTCAATCCCGCGCGACCAACGCACCAGCTTGTGGGCGTGTTCGACCGCGCGTTGGTCGAGCGCTACGCCGAGGTGTTGCGGCTTCTCGAACTCAAGCACGCATTTGTCGTCCATGGCGACGGGCTGGATGAGTTTTCCACGATGGGCGTGAATACCGTCGCCGAGTTGTGGGGAGGCCGCATTGAACTGACCGAGCGTGACTACCGCGTCCCAAGCTCGGAACTGCGATTGATGCCCGTGCAACCTTATGAGCTGGCCGGCGACGATCCGGCAACCAACGCGAACATAGTTCGCGAAGTGTTGAGCGGTAAACATCGCGGCCCGCGGCGCGACATCGTGCTGCTGAACGCGGCCGCGGCGCTTGTGGTCGCCGGCAAGGCAGACGACTTCGGTCGCGGGTGGCAGATGGCAGCCGAACTGATCGACAGCGGCGCGGCGGCGCACAAGCTCGCCCGGTTTGTCGAAACCAGCAATCGCGTGTAGAGTGCGTCGTGCACGCGTTTGTGACAAAACCGCTCGATTGGTTCTCGATCCAACTGGCGCGGCTCAGCGTGCACAGTGGCAATGGAACCGATGAACACGTCACGGCCGCCCAATCGCTGCTCGATCATCCCGATTTCTTCTGCGACTTCGTCGAGGCTCCGCGTGACATGCGATTTCTGAGTGAGCGCGAATTCACATACTCCTCGGCACTGGGCACGCCATGGCGCGAGAACAACGTGGTGCACGGTCGACTCTTCCGCAGTCGCGCACGCTGGCAGGACAAGCCCACGATCATCCTGCTCCACGGTTGGAACGCTGAGACAGGTTATCGTGTGCTCTTCCCGTATCTGGCGCGCCGCCTGATCCGCGCGGGCGTGAACGTGGCCATGATTGAGTTGCCGTATCACTGTCAGCGCAAGCCGCGGGGTACCGACGCGATCAGGAATTTTCTCTCTGACGATTTGGAGCGTGTGGTGGAGGCGACACGACAAGCCATCGCGGACACCCGGGCGATGCTGGCGTGGCTGTCGGCGCAAGGCTGTTCGCGCGTGGGATTGTGGGGCATTTCGCTCGGCGCGTGGCTCAGTGGATTGGTGGCGTGCGCCGACGGGCGGACGAACTTCGCCGTGTTGATGACGCCGGTTTCGCGGATGGACCGCGTGATCGCTGAGCTGGATTTCTGCGAACCGATTCGCCGACGGCTGAACGACTCGAACATTCGTCTGGATCGGCTGAACCTTATGGCGCATCGGCCGCGGCCGTCGCCGCATGAGATTCTGATCATTCAGTCGGCGCATGATTTGTTCGCGCCTGCGGAGACGATCGAGGAATTGTGGCGCGCGTGGGACGAGCCGGAGATGTGGCGGCTGGCGCACGGACACATCAGCATTTTGATGTCCGCGCCGATGATGGAGCGAACGGTGAACTGGGTTGCGCGGCACGCCCGCTCACAGACCTGAGTCGAGCACCGAGCGAATCGCCTGGCATAGCGCGTCGGTGTTGTAGGGCTTCTGGAGGAACCCGAGACAGCCGTGCTTGAGCATGCGTTGGCCTTCCTGGTCGTGACTGTATCCGCTGGAGACGATGACGCGCACGTCGGGGTTGATCTCTTTCATGCGGGCGAACAACTCCGGGCCGCTGATGCGCGGCATCACCATGTCCGCGATGACGATGTCGATGTTCTTCCATTGCTCGCGGTAAACGGCGAGCGCGCTCGCGCCGTCGTCGGCGGTGATGACCTTGTAGCCCTTCGCCTCCAGACCGAGTTGCGCCATCTCGCGAATCACGTCTTCGTCCTCTGCCAACAGCACGGACTCGCGTCCGCCGCGCACCTCGGTTGTGTTGATCGGCTGCTCCGCGGGCAACGGTTTGGACGTGGCGGGCAGGTAGACTTCGAACAGCGTGCCTTGGCCGACTTCGGAATCAACGCGCAATTCGCCGCCGAAGTTGCGCACGATGTTTTGCACCACGGACAAGCCGAGGCCCGTGCCCTTGCCGCGTCCCTTCGTCGTGAAGAACGGTTCGAAGATGCGCTTGACCGTCGCCGGGTTCATGCCATGACCCGTGTCGCGGAATCCAAGGACGACATACTCGCCGTCGGGCAACGGCAGCGCGGGCCGATACTGGTCGGTGACATCGAGTCGTCGGTTCCGCGTGGTGATGGTAAAAATGCCGCCCTCGGGCATCGCGTCGCGCGCATTGACCGAGATGTTGAGGATGACTTGCTCCAACTGCGACGGATCAATCTCGACAGGTTTCAACTCGGCGGCGAACTGTCGCTGCAGCAGGATTGATTTGTCGAAGCTGCGCTCCAGCATCTTCAACGTCTGCTCGATGGATTCATTCGGACTCACCACAGTCACGCGCGGCCCTTCGCGACGCGCGAACGACAGCAATTGCTTGGTCAGTGCCGCCCCGCGATGGGCGCTGGTCTCGGTCGCCTCGAGGTACCGGTACGTCGGGCTTTTCGGGTCGGTGCGCTGCTTGACGTAACTGGCGCACCCGAGGATGGCCGCCAGCACATTGTTGAAATCGTGCGCAATGCCGCTGGCCAGCGAGCCAATGGATTCGATCTTCTGCACCTGCACGAGGTCCCGGTACAACTCCTCGGCCTGCACCGCGCTGGCGATGACGGTAGCCACCGTCTGCATCTCCGCGGTCAGCGACGGCGAGATGGCGAATGGTTTGCGATAGAAAACGCCGACGATGCCGACGAGTTCGTCTCGGCGCACGATCGGGCTGAACGCGCCGCAGGCGAGCTTCTCCCGGTCGCAGAACGCGCCGAGTTCGGGCGCGAGGTCGCGCTGAGGGTTTTCGGCGACGTGCTGATGCGGATCCTTCGGGTTGTTCGCGAACTGGGGGAAGGTCCACGCGATCGCTTCGGCCTGTTCCGCGGTATGCGCGTTGAGCCCGAACACTCCCTTGAGCGGGAAGTTTGCAGGACCGGCTTTCTCATAGGCCCAAGTGGCGACGACGTCGGCCTCGAAAAGCTGGGCGATTTTCTCGAGCACTTCGCGCGGCATCTGGTTGACGTCGAGCTTGTCGATCAATGCGCGCGAGATTTGGTTCAGGATCGTCTGACGCTGGAAGGCGAGACGTTGCGACAAATCCAGTTCGCGCTCGCTGGCGGCCCGGAGGTCGCCGTTTTGTCTCTGGATGCGTTGGACGAACAGGTATAACTCGGCGGCGGACAGGCACAGCAGCAGGACCGACGCGCTGCTGAGCGGGAGGCTGACTTCGACCCATAGTCGGTTGTGGCTGTTGAGCCGGCCCAGAAGAAAATAGGAGACCGTGATCGCCAACGCGATTCCGTAGAGTGAAGCGCGCGGAGACCATGACTGCGGACCGTGTTCGATGGTCTTGG
>Ga0335082_10004093_pt1 | contig 15864 bp, 11 predicted proteins | sample Lox_Sample_41_FD_206718 | JGI IMG/M metagenome (GOLD analysis project Ga0335082, IMG submission 206718) | Soil microbial communities from Loxahatchee National Wildlife Refuge, Florida, United States - Lox_Sample_4.1 | ecosystem: Environmental > Terrestrial > Soil > Wetlands | place: USA...
AAGTGGAGCCGTCGATTGTGCTACCGCTCAAGAGACTGATCGTGTCAGCGGTGACACTGAGCGTCCCAGCGTCTCCGGCGGCCCTCGCCTGGCTGAGCAGCCCGCTGTCCGTCCCATGTCCGTCGCCGCCATCAATCGTGACGTCCTCGGTCGCCGTCACGCGCAAGCCGCCAATTTTGCCGGTACCTGACGAGCTGCTGTCGATCCTGGAGCCGCCCGTCAACTTGAGCGTCCCCACCGCGACGTCGATCCCGCCGCCATCCACTGCGCCGTTGGTGACCGCTGCCATCTGCGAGGCATCTTGCATCTCGAACCGCCCACCACGAATGATGATCGCGCCACCACCCTCGCCGCTGGTGCTGACCTGCGCCCCACCGGAGAGTGTGATGTTCCCGAGCTTAGCGACCGACCCAACATCGAGAGTCGGCGGCTCTCCCGGCGCCTCCGGGATCACCTCGCCTGATGCCACTACGCTCGCCACGTTGATGCGCCCGCTCGGCGCGCTCACGGATCCGCCCGTCATGGTAAGATCACCGCCGATCAGTGAAACCGTTCTGCCTTCGGAAACGGCGAGGTTGCTGTGGTCAATGGCGATCGGTGCCGGCTGTTGGCTCAGAAATCCGAACGCCGCGGGCACCGCGCTCGTCAGCACACTGTTGCTGGGCGTCTGCGCGTCGAAGCGCCCACCGTCGGCGAGTTTCACGTAGTCCGCCGTGCTCACGGCGAACGAGCCATGCACGTCGAGCGTCGCGTTCGGACCGAACATCACGCCGGCCGGATTGACCAGGTACAAATTGGCATTCGGGATGTCACAGCTCAGGCGCCCATCGATCGTCGACATGTTCCCGCCGGTGACGCGGCCGATGACGTTGTCGACGCTGTTCGGCCCGGTGAACGTTGCGCTCTCGTGCGTGTGTACGTTGAAGTCGCCGAAGCTGTGGAAGAGGTTGTTGCCCACCTGCTTGCCGACATCCGCGGAGATCACGTAGTCCGGTCCCTTCAGCGCGCTTTTCGGCCCGAGGGTGCCGTCGAGGGTGATCTGCGCCGACGTCTGTCGAACCACGAGCAGGGCGATCGCCACGGCCAGCCGCCGAACGCGACGAGCGCTTGCCCCCCGACCATGTGTCATACTGGCCCTTTGCCCCCTCCGTGATCGGCGCCTCGGCGGGCATATTGCGAGTCAGGGAAGCGGTGTCAAGCGCGCGCTAGGGACACGCCACCGCCGGTAGAGCCGAGCTGGGCAGCGTATCTGGCTCGATCGGCAGCGTCTCGCGGCCGGCGACGACGAAGCTGCTGCCGCGCGCACCGGCGCAACGTTGATTGAGCAACGCGTCGGCGTGCAGGAAGGATTGCGGCAGCGTGGCCAGCGCCCCGGTGATGTTGGTGTCCGGCGACCTGATGTCCACCGTGCCGGAGATGCCCTTGTTCGACGTGGCGCTGATGATGGTATCCGCCGACGCGATGAAGGCGTTGGATGATATGTCGATGTGGCCACCGTTGCCGTCGGCGGCGCGCGCCACGACGGCGCTCTGGTTGAGCACCATGGCGGGGGCGGACATGACAATGTCCCCGCCGTTGCCTTCCCCGTTGGCCACACTCGTGCTGACGGCACTGTGCTGCATCATCACCTGTCGAGCGCTGACCTCGATGCGGCCGCCGGAAGCCTGTGCGGCGGCCGTGCTCACCGACGCGTCGTTCATCTGCAGGTCGGCGCTCGCATGCAGGGTCAGTTTGCCCGCGTTCCCTTCGCCGTCGCTCTGCGCGCCGATCGCTGCACCATCCGTCAAGCTGACGTGGGTGGCGTCTATGGTGACATCTCCACCGGCTCCCGCCATAGACAGGGGTTGCGTGCAGTGCGTTCCGGCGCTGATGGAGCCGCCGCGGACGACCAGATCGTCGACGGCGATGGCGAGATTGCCGCCCGGCCCCACGCCAGTGGTATCCGACGACACCGTCGCGCCGTTCTCGACGGTGAGCGACGACGCGGATACCGACAGGTTGCCGGCGGGGCCACCCAAGCCCGGGGCGCAGGTGGGGTTCGGCTCGGTAGCGGAGGTGCTGTTCGGATCGGTCACCGACGCGGTGTAGATGCCACTCGCGAACCCGTCGGGACCGCGGCCGCTGAGCCGAATGCCGCCAGTCGCGCTAACGCTCAACTCGCCGCCGGCCCCGCTGCCGCCGACCGTCGCAGCGCTGATGCGGCTGCCGCCGCCCACTTGCAGGGTGCCGACATCGACGGTGAGCTTGCCGCCGTTTCCGCTGGTGGTCGTTTCGGATGACACCACAGAATCGCCGTCGAGACTCAGCGTGCCGGCTGTGACGTTCAGCGCGCCCCCGTTGCCAGTGGTGTTCGATGCATCGGTGCGCGTGTGGAGACCCGACATGGGCGGGACGACTCCCGAGCCGCTGAAAATGCCGCTCTCGCCGTTGAGCTGGATGGTTTGCGCACCAATGTGCAGCCTACCCGCGTCACGCGGTCCAAACGTTCCGCCGACGATGTAGCTCCCACCGCTCAGCAGGAGATTGGTGGCGGTGACGCTCACGTCGCCGCCGCGACCCTGCGCGTAGGATGTCGAGACGATCCCGGCGCCGTCCTGCAGGTTGAGCGTCGGCGCGGACACCGTCAGCGTGCCCGCGTCGCCTTGCGCGTCATTGCTCATCGCTTGGTCGAATTCGTTGATACCCGCTTGACTGAGCAGCGCGCCGCCGTTGCTGATGGTCATTGTCCCGGTTGCGCGAACGGAGACATCCCCGCCTTTCGCGGCAGCGGTGGTGGCGATCGTCGTTCCGCCGATGAAGCCGTTGTCGACCGTCAAGTCCCCCGCCTCGACATCGACGTTCGCTCCCGGCACGACTCCGCCCGTACTCGATGCTATGACAGCGCCGCCGTCGATGCGCACGTTCGGAGCGCTGATCGACACGAGGCTGCTGCCACCGGCAGGCTGCACATCCGCAGCGGTGTTGCTCAACCGGCTCACGCCCACGAGGCTCGTGATCATACTCGGACTGTTATCGCTGCCCTCGCCGGTGAGGTGGACACTGTTTGCTGCCCGCACGGTGATGTTGCCGGTGGGCGCATCGCCGAGCGTCGCGCTGAGAATCGCTCCACCGCCGCTGAGGTTCAGATCCGTGACGTCGATGCCGATGGCCCCGCTCGGACCGCTGCCGAGCGATGGGTCCAGCGGATTGATTGCGCCCGACGACTCGATGACGGCACCGTCGGCGATTTGCAGCGACTTGGTGCGAATGGACACCGCTGGTTCGGCGCCTTCGGCGTTGACGGCGAACGCCGCCGGTACGACCACGTTGATCGCGTCGGCATTGAAGCGCGCAATGCCTCCGGGAGCGCTGCTGGTGCCGGTGCCGCTCAGGCTCACCGAGTTGGTGGCGTGAATGTCGATGCGACCGCCGCCGCCCGTCGTGGCGGTGCTGATCAGGCTGCCACCGCTGACGCTGAGGTCATCGACGTCGATACCGATGTCGCCGCCGGAATCCGGCCACGTACTCGGATCGCCATTGGCAACATCCGCTCCCGGCACCGTCGTGACTTTGGACTGATTCTCCAACTCGAACTTGCCGCCGCGAATGACGATCGTCCCACCACCGTTCGTGCCGGTCTCGAGCGTGCTGTCGACGACACGGATACGCCCCAGGTTCGCACCCGAACTGACGTCGAGGGCGTTCGGTTGCGCCGGCGTACCCGGGACGACTTCGCCGGCGGACGCGACGCTGGCGACGTTGAGCTGGCCCGCCGGTGCGACCAGTGTGGCACCGTTGATCATCACATCGCCGCCGACGATCGACAGAGATGGAGCCTCGAGCGTCGACTCTTGCACCGTCACCGCGCCCGGCGCTGGGCCGACAAATCCGAAGGCGGACGGCGGGGCCGAGGTGAGCAGACTGTTCGACGGCGTCCGCGCGTCGAAGCGACCGGTGTCGCCCAGGCGAACGTAGTCGGCGGTGGTGACGGTGAACGATCCGTGCACGTCGAGCGCAGCATGCGGGCCAAACATCACGCCGCTGGGGTTGATCAGGTAGAAGTTCGCATCCGGAATGTCGCAGCTGAGACGGCCGTCGATGGTCGACAGGTTGCCGCCGGTGACCCGAGCGATGACGTTGTCGATGCCGAACCGATTGCCGGTGAACGTCGCGCTTTCGTTGGCGCGCAAGTTGAAGTCGCCGAAGCTGTGGAAGAGGTTGCCGCCGACCTGCCGGCCCATGCCTGCAGAGATCACGTAGTCTGGTCCCTGCAATGGACCCTTGGGGCCGAGCGTACCGTCCAGGGTCACCTGGGCGCGGGCGACGGGGTGCGCACCCAGCAACACGGCCAGGACGGTACCGAGTCGCGACAGGGCTCGCCGCCAAGGCTTCCGTTCGCGTCCGCGCGCTCGCATCATCTGTGTCGGCCGTGCAGCCGAGCGTTCGGTGTCGGGCCGCCAGTGACCGTCGGCGTGTTGGTGGGCGTCGCGGTGGAGGGGCGGACGCTCGGCGTGTTGGATGGCAGCCGCGTCCGCGTTGAGGTCGGGATCGATGTCATGGTCACGGTGAACGTCGCCGTTGGCGACGACGCAACAGCGGATGGGGTGAGTGGCGGAGTAGCGCGGGTTGCGGAGCGTGTCGGTGTCACGGTAGCGATGGGCGCGTTGAGTGCCGCCTGCACGCCCGGGTCGTCCTTGGCCAGATTGAACGCGTTGAGGTTCAAGGCATCCTCTGTGGCACCGCTGGGAGCCCCGGGTGCCAGCTGCACCGCGGCGACGAGATGTCTGATGTCCTGTGCGGTGTACCGGCACAGGTCGATGCCTTCGTTGACCTGACCGAGGACGAGGCGGACGGCCGTTTCGCTGATGTAGTCGATGTCATTCGAGACGCTGGTGCTCGTAACGAACGCGCGTGTTCGTCCGGCTTGAACGACAAAGCGACAGGTATCTTCACTTGTGCCGATCGGTAGCGCGATCCGATAGGTGCCGTCGAAGTTCGTCGTTGACTGAGCCGGATCGATGAGCTCGATCTGGCCGGTACTGCTCATCCGCCCGAGCATGACCATGACAGCCGGCGCCGGGAGAACGTTGGAGGGGGACGTGAGCGCCACCGCGGGCTTGCTCAGCAGCTCCGCCAGACGTTCGATGACGGACGGCTGAACCTGGCCATTGGGCAGCCGGACAGTCCCCGCAACGTTGGGGCCGGGAACGGAGCGAATGGTTGGGGTGGGGCTGGGCGCAGCGCACCCGCACGCGGCGCTGTTGACCGCGGCGAGCAACTCGTCGACGGTGACGCCGCCGTCATGATTGATGTCAATGGGATCGGACGCAGGTGCGGGAAGGCTCTGAAGGGCCACGCCAACTGCCGTCAGCAGGTCTTCGTTGGTGACGAAGCCGACGATGTCGCAATAGCTCACGCAACTCGCAGACGCGGCAGCGCCGTGCACGATGAGCCAGCCTGCCACGGGAATCATCGCACGTTGGCAGCGCTGACAATTCACCCACCAACGCGAAAGTGCGCAGTACCACTTCCTCCGGGGTGTGCCTCTTGCGTCGCTAGCGCGACGATCAACCCGGCAGGGCATTGCAGGGTTCCTTCCTCATACTGCCACCTTCGTACTCGTTGCCTCCGAGCCTCGTGCTTTGGCATAGGGCTCGCGCCGGAGTCAACGCGTTGCGCGGCCACGCGTTGCGCGGCCCGCCTTGACACCCTCGCAACCCGTACGGCAAGGTATGCGTTCTTGGTGCTCCGCAACCTTAAGCAGAAGACGAGTCCGCAACCGCCGGACTCCGCTTCACCCCACGCCGGCGGTTCGACGCGTCGGGCGACACGGCGGCGATGGCAACTGCACGCGTTGCTGGCGTTGCTCTTTCCCGGAAGCTCTGCGCTCGCAATAGCGACCCCGACCTTTCCTCCACTCACACCCACAGCGACGCCACAGGGCGCAACGGTGGAAGTCGACCGCTCCGCTCACGCACTGATCATCGATCCGCGTGCGGCAAAGACCGTCTACGCGGCCACCGCCGACGGCGTGCTCCAGAGCCGCGACGGCGGTGCGAGCTGGCGCCCCGTCAACGAGGGATTTCCGCTCCTGTCGGACGGCACGGTGGCCGTGTCGATCAGGGCACTGGTCGTCGATCCCCGCGCGACCACGACGCTTTATGCCGGGGGTACACCACAGTATGATCCTGTCACCTCGACGCCGGGATCCGGTGGCGTCTTCATACTCACCCAGGAAAGCCAGCGGTGGCGCCGCGTCAACGAGGGGCTCCCGACGTCCTCGGACGGAACGGCTTCGGTCTTTGCGTTGGCAGTCGCCCCCGACGAGGCCGGCACCATTTTCGCGGGAACCGATCAGGGCGTCTTTCGAAGCAACGACAGCGGTCGCCATTGGTACTCCGCGGACGCACCGATTCCCGATGGCGTTGCCGGCTTCATCGACGCCCTTGCCGTCGATCCACCCACTCCGAGCACCGTCTACGCGGGAACGAACGCGGGCATCTTCAAGAGCACCGACGGCGGCAGCCACTGGGCTGCGACGGACCTCGGCAGCGGTCCAAGCATCAACGCGCTCGCCATCGATCCACAGCACCCCAACATCGTGTACGCCGGCACCAGCAGTGGTGTGCTGAAGAGCATTGACGCCGGCACCACGTGGACTAGCGCCAGTGCCGGCCTTGGGAACGAGCCCGCCTACCCCTCGGTCAACGCGCTAGCGATTGATCCGAGTCGCCCGGACATCGTCTACGCAGCCACTACTTACGGGGTGTTCAGAAGCATCCATGCAGGGGCGAGTTGGACCGCGGCGACCAGCGGCTTGCCGACAGACGACGCAGCGTCGGTGCTCGGCGTATCGGCGATCGCGATCGATTGGTGCACGTCCAACACGCTCTATGCCGGAACCGTGAACGGTGTGTTCAAGAGCACCAGCGCCGGCGTGCTGTGGAGCAATCAGGTTGCGCCGCAGTGCGTCGGCGATTGCGACCACGACCGTTCGGTCTCGCCCGACGAGATCGTTGCGATGACGGCCATCGCCGGCGGTTTCGGCGATGCCGCGTTCTGCACCAACGGCGACGGCAACGGCGACTGCCGGATCACGGTCGATGAGATCGTCGCCGCCGTGACGAACGCCGCGGACGGATGCCCAACGCCTCCTCCCACAGCAACGTCGACTGCCACGCCGGTCGGTGGCATGCCGCCCGGGACGGCGACACCGGAGGCGTCTCCCACATCCGGCTCATGCCTGGGCAGCGGCGCGAGCTGCTTCGTGAGCTTCGATTGTTGCAGTGGCGTGTGCCAACTCAGGGTTTGCGAGTAGCGCCTCGGCGGCGCCCCCACTGCGGCGTTGACTCTCTAGGGGCACAGGGCTAATCGTCGAAGAGGCGCGGGGATGATTCCTAGCTTCAAGGAAATGATGAACGAGGTGGTGGCGTACGGCAGCTGCTGCGAGTGCGGCAGTTGCGTGCTGGTCTGCCCGCACAACGTCATCGACTACGTCGACGGCAAGCCCAAGCAAGTCGCCAAGGCCAGCAACCCCTTCGACTACTGTGGCATCAGCGAAGGCATCGGCTGCGACTGCTGCGCGCAGGTGTGCCCCCGTCTCGGCGAACGCGAGCATCATCTCACCGACCGCGTCTTCGGCGACAACCACGCCTACCGCGGCGCCTTCGGCGTCTACCGGCGCATCGTCGCGGCGCGCTGCAAAGACCCGGAGGTGCTGGCGCGCTGCGAGGACGGCGGCGTGGTGACCACCATTCTCTGCTGGGGCTTGCGCAACGGCCGCTTCGACGGCGCGGTGGTCTCGGCGATCGACCCGGCCAAACCGTGCCAACCGCTGCCCAAGGTCGTCACCAGCGTCGACGACGCCATTCGTAGCGCCAGCTCGTGGTACACCTACTGCCCCAACAATCTGGCGCTCGCCGACGCCGAGAAGCTCGGCCTCACCAAGGTCGCCTTCGTCGGCGTGCCGTGTCAAATCACCCCGGTGCGCAAGATGCAGCTCGTCGACCCCGCCTTCCTCGACAACGGGCGCAAGAAAGAAAAAATCATCGACAAACAACGTGGTTTTCTGAAAGGCTTTGGTGAACGCGTCGCCCTCAACATCGGCCTGCTGTGTAGCGAAGTCTTCAGCTTCAACGAGTTGATGGTCGACACCATCGAAGGACAGATGGGCATTCCGCTTTCCGAGATTCGCCAGTTCAACGTGAAGGGCAAGGTGCAGGTCTTCAAGAAGGACGGCGAGCTGGTGGAAATCAACCTGCGCCAGGCGCAGGAGTACGCGCGACCCGAGTGCCACCACTGCGGCGACTTTTCCGCCGAGCTGGCGGACATCTCGTGCGGCGGTGTCGGCGCCAGCAACTGGACGATCACCGTGCTACGCACGGAGAAGGGCGTGCAGGTCTTCGACGCCATGGTGTCGGAGGGACTCCTCGACGTGCGCCCGATCGAAGAGTTCGAGACCTCCATGAAGGTCTTCCTGCGGTTGACGCGCAAGCAACGTGAGCGCGTGCCGGTGCCACCCGGGCGCGCCGACGCGTGGGCACGACCCGCCGGATTCGGCGCCCGCTGAGTGTAGTGGTACCCGCTCATGGCTGGCTCGACGTCGCGTTTCACCTTTCCGCCCCACTATCTCGAACAGCTGATAGAGAGCTCGCCCGACATCGTTGTCGCCGTCGATCGCACCGGGACGATCGTGTTTTACAACGACGGCGCCGAGAAGAACCTCGGCTACTCCGCACCCGAGGTCCTCGGCAAGAGCGTCACCCTGATCTATCCGTCGATCGAGGAGGCGCGGCGGGTGATGGACGCCATGCGCAGCGGCGAGTCCGGCGGGCCCGGCAAGGTGAAGAGCTTCGAGACCGTCTTCGTCGACCGCTGGGGCAAACACCTGCCGGTGGCGATCTCGGGGTCCATCCTGTGTGATGAAGCCGGGCTCGAGATCGGCTCCATCGGCTTCGCGAAGGACATTCGTGAGATTCGGCGCAAGGACCGGCTCGCCACCCTCGGCGAGGTGGCGGTCGCGGTGTGCCACGAGATCAACAACCCGCTCGAGGTCATCCTCAACCAGACCGAGCTGCTCGATCATTTCGTCCGCGATGTGGCCTCCGACGAGCGCGCCGTGATCGAGGAGGAACGCGTGCAAGCGGTGCGGCGCGAGGTCGTCAAGATCCAGCAGATCATCAATCGCCTGGTGGCCATGGCGCGGGGCGCCGCGTACGGCACGCGCGAGTACCACGAGGGAACGCAGATGGCCGACCTGGCGACGCCGCGGCCGACCGAGCGTCCGCGCCGCACGCTCGAAGGCCTGCGTGTGCTCGTTGTCGACGACGACCTCGGCGTGTGCCAGTCGGTGCGCGACCTGCTCGTCGAGGAAGGGTGCACCGTCCTCATGGCGGGCGGCGGCCTGGAGGCGCTGGAGGTGCTCGACCACTCCAGTGTCGATTGCATTGTCTCCGACGTCGTCATGCCGGATCTCGACGGCTATGACCTTTTCATGGAGGTGAAGCGTCGTGGCAACACCCCGGTGCTGTTGATGACCGGCTACTACTACGACCGCGATCACGTCATCAAACGCAGCCGGCTGGAGGGCTTGGAAAGCGTGCTCTTCAAGAAACCGGTCAATCCCGAGCGGCTGAAGGCGTTGATTCGCGAGTTGTGCCACCGTCAGCCGGCCAACGACGCGGCGCCGGCGTAGGCGTAGGCGTCCGCGCCGCCGCCCGACGCGGCGACGGGGTGCGCGCGCGAGTCGGCGTCGCAGTGGCCGCGGGTGCGATCCACAGCTCGACCGGGCCGGCGTCGGATTGCAGCACGATGCGCTCTGCCTCTATCCGCACCAACCGACCGAGTCCGGGAACCTCCTCGTTGAGCCGATAGAGGACGTTGGCTCCGCTGGGCGTTTCGATGACGGCGAACGAGTCAGGATCGGCGACGGCGACGCCGGCGAGGCGATATCCGGGAGCCGCGCGCACCACAGTCGCGACGCTGGAAGGGGTTGCCGCCGGCGCCGGCGGCGGCGCTGCGGGCGTCGCCGCCGGTCGCGGCAGCGAGCTCGCCAGCCGCTGCCACAACCAGGCACCGGAGAGCAGCACCAGGAGCAGCAGTACGAGCATCAGTGCCAGCGCCAGACGTTGTGACTGCGTCATGGCTCCGTGTCGACGACTCCGGCGTGCCGCGGTTGCCGCCGCGCACCGGGCGCAGTACAACCATCTGGAGGCAGCACGGATCCGATGACGGATGGCAGACCGTTGGTCCCGTCGGCACCCGACGGCGAGCCAGCCCCCCGCAGCCTGACCGTACAGCTGCTCGGATACTGGGGTGTCGTGGCGGCGTGGATGTTGGTCATCTCAGGCCTGTCGACCGAGCCGTTCTCGGCGGCCAACACCAACCGCTACCTCGATCCGCTGTTGCGCTTCATCTTTCCCCATCTGTCGCCGGGCGAATTCGTCTTCGCGCATACGGTGATTCGCAAGAGCGCGCACTTCACCGAGTTCTTTGTCCTCGGCTGCCTGACCTTCTGGGCCTGCCGGCGCGGGCGCCCGCCGCGTTGGCGGGTCGTCTGGATGTTGCAGGCGCTCGCCCTCGCGATGCTGTACGCGCTGGTCGATGAGGCGCACCAGGCGTTCGTGCCCAATCGCACCTCGTCGCTGGCCGACAGCGGCATCGACTCGCTCGGCGCGCTGGTCAGCCAGCTCGTCATCTACCTCCGTCACCTCAGGCTCGATCGTTTCGGGCTCCTGCGCTGAGACGGGAATAGAGCACAGAGACGCGAACCCAGACAACCCGTGTGCGTCTCGACAGGGGTGGCCGTCTGTGCTCTCTCTGTGTGCGTCGGTTGGGTGTGTCGAGATGGCGGTGGGGAAGCGACAACGGCGGCAAGCGGCGCGAATGGGAGTGCTGTTGCGGGTCGAACGCCAGCTGTGGCGTCTGGGCCTGACGCGCATCGCCGGCGTCGACGAAGTCGGGGTCGGCCCGTTGGCCGGACCGGTGGTGGCGGCGGCGGTGATCGTACCCGACGGCGTGCACGTGCGCGGCGTGGACGACTCCAAGAAGCTGCCGCCGGCGCTGCGTGCCGAGCTGGCGGCGCAGATCGGCGCCTGCGCCCTCGGCATCGGCGTCGGCATCGTCGAGGTCGACGACATCGACCGCCTCAACATCTACCGCGCCGCGCTCGAGGCCATGCGGCGCGCCGTCTTGGCGTTGCCGGCACCGCCCGATCACCTCGTCGTCGACGCGCGGATCATTCCCGGCATCGACATCCCGCAGACATCGTTGATCGGCGGCGACGGTCGCAGCTATTCGGTCGCGGCCGCCTCCATCGTCGCCAAGGTGACCCGCGACCGTCTCATGTGCGAGCTCGATGGACGCTATCCGCAGTACGGGTTTCGCGATCACATGGGATACGGCACGCCGCAGCATCTCGCCGCCATCGAGCGTTTCGGTCCCTGTCCGGTGCATCGCCGTTCCTTTGCTCCGGTGCGCGAGCTGCGTCTGCCAGGCCTGTGAGGACCGTCGTCGCGCCCGCTGCCGATCAGCCGGCCGGCCGCTGCGCCGCGATCAGCTGAACGAGTTGGCTGGCCTGTAGCGCACCAACTTCGTCGACGATGGCGTCGGCACCGGCGGCGACCAGTCGGTCCCGCGGTGTCGAGGTCAGCACGGCGACCGCCAGCATGCCGGCGCGCTTCGCGGCTTCGATGCCGTGGATGGAGTCTTCGACGACGGCGCACTGCGACGGCGGGAGATGGAGGCGGCCGGCAGCGCGCAGGAACGCTTCCGGGTGCGGTTTGCCTTCGCTGACATCGTCGGCGGCAACGCTGGCGTCGACCAGGGCGTGCGCCCCGATCGTGTCGACGAGCAGCGCTACGTTGGCGCGCGGCCCGCTCGACGCGATCGCCACACGCACGCCGCAGGCGTGCAGCTCGGCGAGCAGCTCCGGGATGCGTGCGTAGACGCGGATGGCGCCGGCGCGGACGCCCTGCCGATACAGCTCTTCCTTGCGCAGATCCAGCTCCTGAAATCGCGCCGCCGTCACCGCGCCCAGCCACGCCGGGATGATGCTGGCGTTGCGCTGGCCGAAGGTCTGCTGAAACAGCGCGCGGCCGAACGGGGTGCCCACTTCATTGCCGAGCTGCTGCCAGGCGCGCTCGTGTGCGGCAGCGCTATCGACCAGCACGCCGTCCATGTCGAAGATCACGCCGACCGCGTTCATCGCGCGACGCTAGGTGAGGGGGCGCGACGATGCAAGCGCCGCGGCTCGCACCACACCTGCTTCTGGTCGCGCCGCCCGATATAATCCGCCGCGGAGGACGAGCCGATGCCGATCGAGATCACCATGCCAAAGCTCAGCGACACGATGGAAGAGGGCACGATCCTGCGTTGGATCAAGCGCGTCGGCGACCGCGTCGCCGCTGGCGAGGTGCTCGCGGAGGTGGAGACCGACAAGGCTGACATGGAGCTGGAAGCCGAGGCCGACGGCACGCTGGCAGAGATTCGCGTCCAGGAAGGCGAGCCGGCACCCGTCGGCGCGGTGCTGGCGATCCTTGGGGACGCCGGCGGCGCTGCCACCGCCGTCCCGCCGCCGGCGGCCGCCGAGCGCGTGCCCGCCCCACGCGCAAAGCGCAGCGGCGCCGCGGTTCCCCCACCGGGGCACGCAGCGTCCGCGACGGTGCCGCCACCTCCCGGCAAGGAAGGCGGCCCGCCGGCAGCCCCTGCGCCGTCGGCGCCGCGGCCGAGCGCGCCCGTCGGGGCGCCACGCGGCCGCCAGGAGCTCTCCAAGTTGCGGCTCACGGTGGCGAAGCAAATGGCTGCCTCGAAGCGCGAGGCGCCGCATTTCTACGTGACGAATGAGATCGACATGTCCGAGGTGGCGCGCCTGCGCCTGTCGCTCGCCGCCAGCCCGGCCGTCCCGGAACGCATCACCTTCACGCACTGCATCATTCGCGCCCTGGCGCTGACGCTGCCGAACCACCCGCGCGTCAACGCGGCATGGACCGATGGAGCGATCACCTTTCACGACGACGTCAACATCGGTGTCGCCGTCGCCATCGACGATGGCCTGGTCGCGCCGGTGCTGCGCGGCTGCCAGCACCTGTCGTTGCGCGCCATCGCACGCGTCACCACCGACCTGGTGCAGAAGGCCGCGGCCGGCCGCTTCGGCGGCGACGAGCTGAGTGGTGCAACGTTCACGCTGTCGAACATGGGCATGCTCGACATCGAGGAGTTCAGCGCCGTCATCACCCCACCGCAGGCGGCCATCTTGGCGGTGGGTGCGATCAAGGACCGCGCGGTCGTGCGCAACGGTCAGCTGGCGGTGGCGAAGACGATGCGCTGCACCCTGTCTGTCGATCATCGCGTGCTCAATGGCGTCGAGGCCGGGCGCTTCCTCGAGGAGTTGAAGCGGGTGCTTGAAAGCCCGCTGGCGCTGGTGATGGGGCCGGACTGAGATCGGGGCCGTCGCGACGGCCCCGACCGACACTCAGTGCACCACCAGATCGGGCAAGCTCACCGGCGTGACGCTGGCGAAGCGCTGCATGCGCCGCATCACCTGGTTGGCTTCGGTCACCAGGGCGTGCCGCAAACCCGGCTTGTGGGTGCGCGCACACCAGTCTCGCAGGGCCTGCAGGTCACGCCCCAGCTCCTCCATCTGCACCACGTGCCGGCGCAGCCGGCGGTCGCGCTTGGCGTGTGCGATGGCGGCGTTCCAGCGGATGAGCTGGCTGTCGATGACGTTGACCGCCAGATCGAGCGACGCGGCGGCGCTCGACGGCACGGGACGTGGCGTCGGGCGCGCGGCCGGCGATGCGTCGGCGCCGGGTGTCGCCGCGGGCGGCGCCGGGCGCTTAGCGGCAAAGCCGCACTTGCGCAGGATGCCGGCCACCACGCCGACGATGCGCACGTGATCGCCGCGTACTACCAGCGGCAGCATCTCCGGGTTCGCCGGTTGCAGCCGCACCTGCCCACCCGATTCGCGGAAGTACTTCTTCACGGTCACGCCGCCGTCGATCTCCGCGACGACTGTTTGGCCGTTTTCGGCGATCTGGCGGGGTTCGACGATCAGGTAGTCGCCGCTGTGTATGCCTTCGTCGATCATCGAGTTGCCGCGCACCCGCAAGGCAAACACCTGCTTACCCGCCCACAGCGTCGTCGGTACGCTGAGGGTCTCGTCGAGCGCGAAGGCTTGGTATGGCCGGCCGGCCGCGACCACGCCGAGCAAGGGGATCTGCATCGTTTCACAGAGCTCGAAGCTCTCGTGCGCCATCGACCACGTTGTATCCTGCATCCCCATATTCACCATCCTTTCGCCCGTGACGGAGCATACGCAAAGAGATGGCGAAGGTCAAACGGGCGCGCCGACTGGCTCGCCGACGGCGTCCCAAGCTCGACAGCCGCGGGTGGGAGTTGACTCACCCCCGGCCCTCCACGTAGATCGGGTTGCCATTTCTTGCAGGTCAGCCTGACACTCGGCAACACCCACACCAGAGGATACCTTGGCCGCGGCCGCGCATAGCCGATTGTCTTCCTTCTTCAGAGTCGTCATTGCCAGGTGCGGCGTCGTCGCGGTGTGCTACGCGCTGCTGGTGGTGCCGAGTGCGTATTTCGCCGCGCAGGTGCGACAGGACAACTCGCTCGATCGGCTGGTCACCGCCGGCGATCCGGACTACCTCGCGACACGCGACTTCGAGCGCGTCTTCGGCGGCGGTGAGTTTGCGCTGCTCCTGGCGGAAGCCGACGACCCGCTGTCGCCGGAGGTCATCACCGGAGTCGATCGCATCGAGCGCGCCCTACGCGATGTTCCGCACGTGGTAGCCAACTCGGTGCTCTCGGTATTTCGCCGCGCCCATGCCGGCTTCGAGCCGACGCCCGAACAGATCGACGCGTTCCGCCAATTTGCCACCGGCACCGATCTCTTCCGCAAGCAGGGCTTGGTGAGCGACCATTCGCTGGCCATCGGCCTGACCCTGGACGTGCACGGCAGCGAGGAACGCGAGCAGACGCTGGCGGCCATCGATCGCGCCATCGAGGCATCCGGAGCCGGCGCGACGCTGGCGTTGCATCGACTCGGTCAGCCGTACGTGAACGCCTATCTCGACAGCACGCAGCGCTCTTCGTGGCGGTTCTTCGTCCTGTTCGTCGCGTTCGTCGTTGTGCTCAACCTCCTGCTGTATCGCTCGGCACGGACGCTCGCCGCGTTCCTGATCACGCTGGGGGTGTGCTTGGCGGCGGCGGTCGGCTACATCGGGGCGACTGGAGGCACCCTGACCATCGTCTCGCCGATGGTGCCGATGACGGTGCTGGTCACCGCCACGGCCACGTTGGTATACATCCACTCGCGCTTCGTGGAGCGGCCCGCGGGCGCCGCGCTGGAGGCGCATCAGGTATTCGCGTTGACCAACAAGTTCGTCGCCTGCACCGCATCGATCTTTGCCACCGCCGTGGGGTTCGCGGCGCTGATGGTGTCCAACATCCGACCCATCTTCGAGATGGGATTGTGGGTTGCCGTGGGGTTGGTGTTCGCGTGGGTCATCGTGTTCACCCTGTTTCCCGCGTTGCAGACGCTCTTGCAGACGCCGACGCAGCACGAGCGTCGGGTCGCCGGAGTCTGGTTCGACACCTTCACGGTCTGGCTGCCGCGCTTCAGCTATCGCTGGCGCTGGTTCCTAGTCACCACGGCATTGGCGTTGAGCGTGCTCGGCGCGGTGGCGTTGTTTGGTGCGCCGGGGCTGGTTGCACCGATGCCCGTGCTCACGGATCCGGTCCAGTATATGGACCACGATTCGCCGCTGTACCGGGACATCAAGCATCTGCAGCCGGTCATCCCCGGCTTGTCGATCACGCAGGTCTGGCTCAAGGGAACGCTCGGCAGCGTCTCCGAGCCCGGGGTGTTGACCG
>Ga0335082_10004094_pt1 | contig 15863 bp, 6 predicted proteins | sample Lox_Sample_41_FD_206718 | JGI IMG/M metagenome (GOLD analysis project Ga0335082, IMG submission 206718) | Soil microbial communities from Loxahatchee National Wildlife Refuge, Florida, United States - Lox_Sample_4.1 | ecosystem: Environmental > Terrestrial > Soil > Wetlands | place: USA: Florida...
CCGCAGCCGCTGCCCTGCGCGAACGCGTCAGCGCCTGCAGCACGCGGTGCTCTTCCGTAGTCAGACCGAGGATAGAGTTCATGCCTCATATGGTACTATGGAAATCAGCGTTACAGTCCACTAGTGCCAGGAGCGGTGAAGGCAGCTGGCGATCCTCGCACACGCCGAGCGCGGATTCACGATTCAAGACTTGACCCCGTTCGTGTGTGCGGATTCACGATTCAAGACTTGACCCCGTTCGTGTGTGACCCCGTTCGTGTGACCCCGTTCGAGCCGCGGTCGTGCCGTTCGCCTGACATAAGGCGGATTCGTGATTCATGCCCCTTTCATCGTCACCAGCTGCCGCTCGCGCCGCCGTGACCACCCCGCCCGCTCGGTCCGGCGCCGGCTGGTGGGCCATCCCCACCGCTTCCCCCCGAGTCCGTCGGGCCACATTCATCGCGACAAGCATCCTGACAGTAGTCCCGCACTTTGATCATGCACACCTGTGTTTCGACATAATCGTAGTTGTGCTCTTTGACGCATTCCTGGAAGATCACGGTCTTCCGCTCTTCGCATTCGGCCTTGCATCCCCATGCACTTGATGCGCCGCCGCCGCCACCCCTTCCCCCACCCCCGCAGAACGTACCCGTACACGGTTCCTCTGGCTCGGCATTAGGATCCCAGTTGGCGATCTTCTCGGCGCCCTTTTCAGCCTCTGGAAGCCACCTGACCCACTTGTAAATCTCGACCAATACCTCGAACCAGTGAGTCCCTCTGGGATCAATCCGCGTCAGAGGGCTTCCTTCGACATACGCATAGAGATTCAGACCGCCCAGCAGGTTGATCGGATCTTCTGCCACGAAGCGCTTTAGCACGGGATCATAGTATCTGGCCCGGTAATAATACAGCCCCGTGCCGTCGTTCTCTCTCGCGGTGTACTGGATCGGGTTGCCCGAGTCGTTGCCACTCGAGCTCACCTCGCCGTAAGGGCTGTACGCGTAGCGGCTCTGTATCGACTGATCGTCTGCGACCTGAGCAATGACGCTGCCCAGCCCATCAGTCAAGTAGGTGGAACGCGGCTGCGTCGCGTAGCGCGCGATGGCCTCGTCGATGGCGAGGCCGGACAGTTGCGTGGCCGAGACCGCTCCGTTGGCGATTTCGGCGATCACCTGGGCCGCGTCGTAGACGTATTGGGTGCTCACGCCGTTGACGGTTTTGCCGATGCGACGTCCCAGCGCATCGTACGCGAAGCTGGCGGTAAGTCCCGGCCCCTGCAGCGCGATGAGGCGGTTGGAGGCGTCCCACGTGTACAGCGTGACATCGCTGCTATCGCTCTGGTTGCCCTTGCGCAGCAGGTTGCCGTTGGCATCGTAGCTCAGCACATAGGTCTTGGGGTTGGCACCGGTCGGGGCGAGCGTGATCTGGGTTAGACGGTTGGTCGCATCGTACTGGGCGTTGAACGCCGTTTCCTGCCGGCTCGGGGTTGAGATGGACTTGCTGATGCGGTGGCCGTCGGCATCGTAGGCGTAGGTGATCGTCTCGATGACACTGGCGTCCGTACGCTGGTACAGGATCTGGAGCAGCCGGTCGGCCTGATCGTAGCTGTAGAGGACCTGGATGCCGTCGGGCAAGGTCTTCTGGGTCAACCGGTTGGCGGCGTCCCACTGGTAAGTGGTGGTGACCGCGTTGCCGATGCCCATCGCAGGGCTGCGGTAGCTCAACGCGGTTAGCCGCCCGGTGGCATCGTAGCTGTAACCCACCTGCTCGATGAGCTGGCCGTTGAAGCTCAACATCCGGGACGTGCGTCGGTCAAGGTTGTCGTACGCGTAACTCAGATCGCTCGATCCGGCCGGACCCGACTCGCTCACCCGCAGCAGCCGATTGGCTGCATCGTAGGCAAAGCTGTGACGGCTGGCCCCTTCGGTGATCTCGTTCAGGCGTCCGGCGGCATCGTAGGCGCGCGTGTGCACGCGCCCGTCTGCGTAGTCGACGCGAGTGAGCCGGCTCTCGCTGTCGTAGCTGAAACGGGTGACTTGGCCGTTGCGATCGGTGAGCTGGGTCGGCCGGTTGGAGCTGTCGTAGGTATAGCTCTGCGAACGGTTGAGGGCGTCGGTCCGTGTGCTCAGCCGATCCAGTGCGTCGTATTGATACGATGCTACGGCGTGGTTGAGTGGATCGGTCACAGCCGAGAGGCGTCCCGCGTTGTCGTATTGCAACTGGGTGACTTGCCCGAGCCGGTCCGTCGAGACGGTAAGGTCGTCCATGCCGTTGTATTGAATATAAGTTGTGAACCCTAGCGCATCGGTCGCCTGAACGGTGCGCCCGACGGCATCGGTACCGAGGACGCTGGTGTCCCCCACCGGATTGGCGGCCGCGACCAAGTCGCCTTGGTCGTTGTAAGCGAGACTGCTCACCTGGCCCAGCGCGCTGGTGACGCTGCTGAGCTGGCCTTTGGCGCTATACCCGTACTGCGTGGTCTGGTTGAGCGGATCCGTGCGACGCGTGAGCGTGCCCGCTTGCGGGTCGTATGCGTACTGCCAGCTCACCGGAATCTTCTGATCGAGCGGTGCGCTTTGGTCGAGATAGCGCGTGACGGTAGTGGGCCGGTTCCAGTTGGCATCGTAGCTAGCGTCCACGATCCGCCCCAACGCGTCTACGGTCTGGACCCGGTTGCCGCGCGTGTCGTAGGTGTAGCGCCAACGGCGCCCCAGCGAATCCACCTCCTCGGTGAGCCGCTGAGCGCTGTCGTACGTCGATTGCGTGGTCTGGCCTTGGGTGTCGGTCCGTGTGACCGGCATGCCGCGAGCGTTGAAGGCGATGCTGTAGCTCGCCCCATCGGGCTGGTTGACTGTCACACCGACTACTTGCCCACCGTGGATGCGCCAGCCGGCTTGGAAGTTGTCCCACGAGTCGACGGTGGGGCAGCTCGCTCCCGTGCACACCACGCCGGGGTTGGACACGTTGGTGACGCAGGCCCCGGTCAACTTGTAGGCGAAGCGAAACTCCCGTCCGTCATAGCCGACCTGGCGCAGCACCCGACGGCCCGCGCCGTAGAAGTTCTGAGAAGGCTGCGGGCGGCCCGGGTACTGGATCGTCTTGAGCCGCTGCCCCATCGTGGGCTGCTGCGCGGCGCAGGCGGGATCCGGCGCGATTTCGTCATCGCCCACGTAGCTGTACTGGGTTACCTTGCCTTCTGCGTCGGTCACGGTCTGGAGCCGATCGTCGGCGGTGTAAGTAAATTGCATCGTGCGCCCAGCGCTGTCGGTCATCCGGGAGACGAACCCGTTGGCCCCGTAGCTCATGCTCACCCCCCGCGCGCTGCCGCCAACGCGGGTGATGCGTCCGTTGCTCTGCCGTGTGATGGGCAGCACGTTGCCGTTCGTATCTGCCATCTCCACGACAAAGGTGGGCGGGCCACCGCGGATCCTGCCGGGAATGCCGGCAAACGGTGCAAAGCGCCAGCGCCGACCGTCCTTCAACCGCAGTTCCCACAGCCCGGCCTGCACATCCGTGGCGCGGATCACCGCACCGTCGAAGCGCGGGTCGGCTACATTGGTGTAGTTGCCACTGCCGTCGTCGAGGAAGTTGACGAACTGCCCGCCGGGGAGGATCAGCCGCTTCTGCGGGCCCTGGAATGGCAGGAACGCGATGTCGTAGTCCGAGATCCAGCCGTAACCGAAGCTGCCCACCGTGCCGGCGCGGTTGTTGAACGCGTCCACTGGGTTGTAGCTCAGCCCGGTGTCGATCGGGGTGAGGCCCGCACAGCGTAATCCGCTGGTGGAGGGCTGCTCCTGCCCGGTGTACAGATCCACTGGGTTGCCCGCCTTCGGCTTCGGGCAGGTCGGCGGCGACTGCGGTGGGTTGGGCGGAGGCGGACAACTGGCCGACATCAGCCCGCACACCCCGCAGAACCGCGGGATCCCCGAGCCAGGATCGGACACGATGCTCAGCCCGTCGGCCGACACTGTTCCGGTGCCGGCGATCTTCCACTGGCCCGAGCCGCCCATGGGGCTGCCGTCGAAGTACCAGATGTTGGTCTGGTCCCCCGGCTCGAGCTGCGCCACGTTCGGAAGCGTCACGGGGATCGGAGCAGACGGGATGCCGCCCATGGGCGTGCCGAAGTACAGTTGATATGCCTCCTTCATCGGGAACGGCGGTGCGCTTACCGGCAGCTTGTCTGCGTCGATGCGCTGCACCGCGATCCTCGTCTTCTTCACCCCATCCCATCCGGTGATGGTCACCCCCGCCGGCAGTGTGATGGCCAGTCCTGGATAGCGTGGATCGGTGATCTGCTGATCGGCCGAAGCATTGCTGATCGGCGTGAACTTGTCATCGGTGGGCGGGGGATTGATCGTCCAGTCTGGGATCACCATCACCCGGTTGGAGACCAAAGTTACGCTGAAGGGCCAGATCGGATACAGCGGATTGGCGGGAGTGGCATCCATGCGCAGCGTGATGGTTGCCGCGGGCAATCCAGTCAGCAGGAAGTTCCCCGCCGCATCGGTCGTGGTTTGCGGCTGTACATTGTTGCCGGTGTCTGCGCGCACGATGATGCCGGCGATCCCACGGCCTTGCGGATCCACGAAGCGGCCAGCCACGCCTGTGACGCCATTGGCCGCGGCGACTGTGACATTGACATTGGCGCGCTTGGTGCGCGTTTGACCCGCCTCGGCTAACCCTGCGTTCAACGTGAGCGTGTAGGTCCCCGGCGTCGCTTGCGCGTCGGCGCTCAGCGTCAGCGTGCCGTTCTGATAGGCGGACAACGTCGCCGGCGTGAACTTCGCGCTCACGCCTGCGGGCAATGCCGCAGCGCTGAGGCTCGCCAACCCGGTGAAGGCGTTGGTGCCGGTGCTCGATAGGCTCAGCCCGACCGTGGTGCTCGCTCCTTGCAGCAACGTGACGGTGGCGGGACTGGGGATGAGCTGCGCATCCTGATCGCGCACCACGGTAAAGGTGGGGCTCTGCGTGCTGCCGCGCGAAGTGGTGAGCGTGATCGGCCCGGTCTCCGAAAGCGGTGGCACGCGCAACGTCATTTGCGTACCGCTGGCGGTGAGCACCGTGGCTGCGGCTGCACCGCTGAAGCTCACCTGGTTGTTGCCGGGTGCCGGATCGAAGTTACGCCCGGTGAGTGTCACCAGTGTCCCGATGGGGCCGCTCACGGGACTGATGGAATCGATCGCCGGGCTCGCCGGCACGACCGAGAGCGTCATCAGGTTGCTCGTCTGGCCGTCGGGGTTGAGCACGAACAGCGGTACATCGGCCGCGGCGGCGAACACTGTCGCGGGAAGTTGCACCGACAGCTCTCCGGCGGAGACGAAGGCGGCCGACAGCCATTGGCCGGACACGCTCACCTTGGCGCCGGACTGGAAGTACTGCCCCTTGAGCGCGAGCGGGTGTGCCTGCGAATCCGCGGGCAGAGAGCTAGGGACCAGCTGCTGCAGAAGCGGCGCAGGCGCGAGCACTCGGAACGCGAGCGGCTGCGAGTTTCCACCCGCGGGCGCGGGGTTGCGCACAGTGACCGGGAAGCTGCCGCTGACCGTGAGCAGGCTCGCCGGCAGAGTGGCGCTCAGCTCCTTGGCCGAGACGTACGTGGTGGCGAGCGCGGTGGCGCCGAACCACGCGCGGCTTGCGCCCACGAAATGCTTGCCGGTGAGCTTCAGGGTCAGCGCCGCACTGTTCAGCAAAGCGTGATCGGGCGTGATCGCATCGAGTTGTGGCGGCGGATTGGGCAGCGCGATGAAGGCGACTTCGTCGCGCTCGGCGGAGAGGACCAGTGCTTGATTGCCGCGCGCGGCCACCGCCAAGTGCGAGGGCCGCGGCAGGCTCGTGTAGCCAGGGGTGGCGATCCCGGCAGCAAGATCCAGCAGGCTCACCGCATCGGAGGCCTCGCTCGTGGTGACCACGAGCGAAGTGTCGGGCTGCAGGCCGAGATTGCCCGGATGGCGTGGCAGAGCGAAGCCGATGAAGTCCGAATCCGATAGGCGCGTGGTCTGCGAGGTCAAGCGCGTGAGATCGAGCACATAGACCTTCGCGTCGTTGCTGCCGAAGACAGCCAGGTCCAGCGTCTCGTCCACTGCCACCGCAGTGGCGCGGAACGGCAGCTGGATCGTCTGCACAATGCTGCGTGCATCGAGCGAGAGCAGCGCGAGGCCGCGCTCCTCGGAAACCAGATAAGCGAGACCGCGGCCGCTGTGGACGGCCAGCGCGTCGTAATCATCGCTGGGACGCAGCGTGGCGCGCAGCGTCATGGACTGCGTGTCGATCAGCTGCACCCGATCTCTGGCGTCCGTGAGCACCACAGCGAGATGGCGCGTGGGATCGGCGGCCAACGCCTCGGGGCGCCCGGCCAGTTGCGCGCTCGCGGTGAGCAGGACAGGGCTAGTGCCGCTCAGCGCAACTGCGCGCAACGTCTGATCGGCCATCCCCACGAGGGCCACGTTGGCTGCGGTGTCCAGCGCCACACGCAGCGGACGTCCTGGGAGCGAGAGCGTCTGCGTCGAGCGATCGGAGAGCCGGATGCGGGTGAGCTCGTTGGTGCGATCGGCCACCGCCACCGCCTCGTCGGTGGCGTTGTTGACGACGATGTCCTTCAGCCGCTTGGCAAGCTGGAGCACCGCGATGAGAGGGGCCTGCTCGGGGTCGAGCCGCAACAGCGTCCGATCCGAAGGCTGGCTCACCAGCACATGGTTGTTGCTCGCATCGAAGGCAATGCCTCCGGCTCGCCCCGGAAGCACATACCGGCCATCCAGGCGCGCGGCACGCACATCCAGGCGGTTCACGCTGAAGTCGTCGCGCGTGGTGATGTACGCGCGCTCGAGTCCGGCGTCCAGGCTCAAGCGGTCCGGGTCGCCGTCCAGAGGCACGAAGCGGGACACTTGACCACCGACCACATCCACCAGACTCGCGCCGTCCTGGCGCTTGTGCACCACGACCGCGCGATCGCCGGCTTCCCAGTAGATGAGATCCCGGATCTCATCGCCCAGTACCACGGTGCTCACCGCAGCCCAGGTGTGCGCATCCAAGGTGTAGAGCTTGCCCTGGTCGGCGCCTACCAGCAGCCGCTGTCCCCCGGCACCATAGCTCAGCTTCACCGGGGCAGTGTCGAAGCTCTTCGAGCGCAGTAGCTTGCCGGTTGCCGGATCCAGCGCCAGGATCTGGCGTCGCTCGCGCTCGGCCACGAGCAACTCCCCGCCCGAAGGATTGAGCGCCAGCGCCTCGGGGTCGCCATCCAGCCGATAGGTGGCCGCCAGCGCTGGGCGCGCCGGCTGGCTCAGATCGACCACGAGAAGCCATTCATCGTTGGTGAGCAGGTAGGCGCGCTGCCCGGTGGCGTTCACGGCAAGCGCCACCACTCTTGATGACAGGCCCATATAACCCAGCGAGCGGCCGGTGTCCGGATGGACCACGCGCAGGGCGTTGGGCTCCTCTTCGCTCGCTACTAGGATGCGTGCGGTTGCGGCGAGCGCCAACAGACCTGGGCGCCCTGCGGGGCTGAAGGCGGCGGCTTCCGTGCCTGGCGACTGCAGCGCGACCCACTGCGCCCGCGCAGGGGTGAGCACGGCGCAACACAGCAGCGCGCACGACAACGCCAGCGCCATCCGCCACCACCTGCCCCTCATGCCTGCCTCCGTCACCCGCTGCTTTGCGATCTCTCGCGACAATTCACTTCCCTCGATATCTTCCTGCGATCCGTTCGGTCACTCGAGCGTCGTCGCGAGCAACCCGGCCGGCACCTCGTACGTCTTACCGGACACGGTGATGAGCGTGGCAGTAGACGGCGAGCCCACAGTGGCGGTGAGCTGGATGCGCTCGACGCGCTCGCCCATCGCATACCGCGACAGCGCATCGCCGAGAGAGGACACGATCGTGTACGTGGTCTGTGCCTGCAGCACGCTCGGGCCTACCGGCAGGTTCACCTGTGCGCTCGCCGTGGCGCTTGCGGTAGTGCCGGTGAGCGCGGGGCTGAACGCAATCACCGGCGCGCCGGTGGCTGGGGTGACGGTGAGCTTGACGATGTTGCCTACCGGCACGTTGGTGGTAGTGAACACAACGGTCACCGGATTAGGCGTGGTGGCCGGCAGTGTGATGTCGGCGCTGCCCGTCGGGTTGGCCGGTGCGGCTACGCCAGCGACGCTGGTGATGGTGAGCGCGGGGAAGCCGGCCACGAAGACTGCGCCGGGCGCGTCGAAGCTGAACACGGGGTTCGTGGCTGCGGTGCGGGTCATGGTTTCCGCCTCCAGCCGCACCCGGCCCACTGCGCCTGCCCCGGCCCCGGCGACGAACAGCCCGGACGTCGAGCTCGAAGAACCCGCCGCGCCGCTGGTCGCGCTGATCGTGCCGTTCCCGGCTATGGTCGTGGCGACGATGCGAACGCCGCCTCCCGCGCCTCCGCCCCCTGGGGCACCGACATTTGCACCCGCCACTGCACCACCGGCACCGCCGTTCGCGAGGATGGAGCCGGTGCTGGTGACGTTCACCGTCCCGCTCGCCGCGATGAGAAGGGCGCCGCCGCCCCCGCCGCCGCCTGCCCCTGCGAAGGCCGTCCCGCCTCCACCGCCGCCTCCGCCGGAGCCTCCGATGAGCGGCAGCAGCACCGCCGAACCGTACGCGGCTCCACCGGCGGGCTGCGTATAGCTGAAGCTTCCGACGGTGCAGCTCGCGAGGCCGCCGTTGGACCCGGACGCGCCGAAGCCGGCTCCCGCCCCACCCATCACGACGGCACCGAAGCAGCTGGAGCTGATGAGATAGGAAAGACCTGCAGTGCCCCCGCCCGGACCCAAGCCCGAGCCCCCTGGATTCTTCACGTTCGGGTTGGACGACACGCCGGGATTGTCGGAGCTCGCCGTCCCTCCGCGCCCGCCGTCGAATCCGCCCGGACCGCCTTTGCCGGGAAGCCCATCGTCGCCCTGATTGCCATCGCCGGCAGCACCCGTGGCCGCACCCGCGCTGCCGCTCACGTCGATGGTGCCGGCGATCGTCACATCCCCGGAGGCGAGGATCACCACCGGTGTGTTGGCCGTGTTCCGCTTGAAGGTGACGGTCACGCCTTGGGGAATGTTCACGCTGGTGTAGTTCAACACCCCGCTGTCGGGCAGCGGGACCTGCGTGTTCACCGTGGGGTTCAACGGCCCGTCGGCGCCGGTGCTGCCGCTGCTAAAGGCCAGCGCGGCGATCGGCGTAGCCGCGAGCAGTGCGGCCAGGGATTGCATCAGATGAGACTGGATCGAACGCATGGTCGTGCTCCTCTTCCTGGATCGAGATTCGGGTTGATCGGCTCTACGCGCCGGATCGCGACGGATGCAGGCGCGAGAGCTTGAATGACATACGCATGGCGTGTCGGGCATGCTGGGCCTCCTACGGCGAGGTCACGGTGAACGTGTTGGCCGGTGTCGCGGTGGAGCTGCTGGCCGCGCCGGGCACGAGCACTTGGATCACGCTCGAGCCGAGCGGCGCGTTCGGCGCGATCGCGACCCCGATGGTGAGCGCAGTGCCGTCGGCGCTTACCGACGGCGTGGTGGCGAACGTGAGCCCCGTGCCAGGCGTCGCGATCACGGCCGTCGCTCCGATGAAGCGCTGGCCGCGGATCGTGAGCGTGATGGTCTGGCCCTGAGCGGCCAGAATCGGGCTGATTGAATCGAGAGTCGGGACGCCGGGACCGATCTGCAGCAGCGCGGCGGACGGGTTGGCAGCCGGAGCGGCACCGCTTGCGGTGGTGAGCACCAGCGTCTGCACGATTGCCGGGGCATTGGCGGCCACCGAGACAGGCACGCTCACTTGAGTGCCGTCGAGGCTGACCTGAAGCGCGCCGAAGCTGAGTCCCGTGCCGGGCACGGCATTGACTCCCGCCGCGGCGCTCAACAGGTTGCCGCGGAACACGAGCGTCCCATTCGCTCCCGGCGCCAGTCCGCTTGGCGTTACGGACATCACCACCGGACCCACGGCCACGCCAAGCTGCGGGGCGAGGGTCAGCACATCGCGCGTGGCGGGCGAGGGCGCGCCTTGGAGCAGCACGCCGAGCGGAGGCGCAAGGATGGGACCGACGCTCTGCGGCGGCGGCGGTGTGCTGTCTTGCAGGAGTACACCGAGCGCGCGTGCCGTGATCGGAGTCACGATCGGCGCAGGCTGGGCGGTGAGTGTGAGCGTGTTGAACGGCGAGAGCGCCGAAGGAGACTCGCCCGCGGGTGTGGCGATCACGATTGCACGCTGCCCGGTGGCGGCGGTCGGAGAGACGGTGACGTTCACGACTGCCTGCGTGCCGTCCGCGCTCACGCTCGGCGGGACGCTCACGCTCAGCCCGTCCGGAGCCAGGATGCGGACCTGGGATGCTTTCTGGAAGTTGCGCCCGCGCAGGGTCAGTGCCACCGCGGATTGTCCGAGCGCGAGCACGTTGGGCGAGATCGAGTCGATCACGGGCGCAGGCAGCGTCACCAGGAACTGGCTCGCGGGAGGCGACGCGAAGGGGACGGCGTTCGTGCCGGCCGACACCTGCACGGCGCGATAGGTCTGCGGCGCATCCGGCGCGATGGTGAGCGTAACGCTTACCGTGCGCCCATCGGTCGAGACACTCGGGCTGCCCACCGTAAGGCCGGTTGCGGGAGAGAGCTGTACCGATGTGACGCCTTGGAGCTCGTTGCCTTGTAGCGTGAGGGTGAGGCTCTGCCCGACGACTCCGCTTGCCGGCGTCATGCTGGATACGACGCTGCCCACGCTCACGCCGAGCAGCGTGGAGTACGCATCGCGAGTGACGGATGTCGACTGGTTCTGCTGCAGCACGACACCGAGCGCGGGCGCTACCACGGGTGTGACGGTGGCGGTGATCTGGTTCGCGACCGTGAAGGTGTTGTTGGGGCTCGGCGTCGCACTGGAGCTGCCGCCCGGCGTGGTCACCACGACCGTGCGTTGGCCGACCGGCGCATTGAGGGCGAGCGCCAAGCCGACCGTCAGCGTGCGGCCGTCGGCGCTGACCGAGGGCGTCGCGTCGACCGTCAACCCAGCGGCAGGCGCAAGGGAGACGGACTGCGCCTGTTGCAGGTTCTGCCCGCGAACGGTCAGTGTGAGCGTGTTCCCGGGCACGCCGAACAGTGGATCGACCGACTCCACGATGGGTGCGGGGCGCACGATGCTGAAGCGGTCCGCGTCGGACGCGGCGGCTGGGAACGCGACTCCAGTGGACGAGCTGACGATCACGCGTCGCACCCCTAGCGGGGCCGAGGTCGATACGCTCACGGGCACGCTCACGGACGTGCCGTCCGATGCCACAGTCATGGCACCGAGCGTCAGCCCGTCGGATGGAGTCACCACCAGGCTGGCGGCTGCGCCCAAGCCGACCCCGGAGACGGTGAGAGTCGCCGGCCCGCCGCCGATGACCAGCCGGTTGGGGGTGACTGCGGTCACCGCCCCTCCCACCACCACGCCAACGGAGCGGCTGACGATCGGCCCGACATCCCGCGATGTGTGGGTGGAAGATTGGATGACCACGCCCACAGGCGCCGCGTAGCTGGTGTCCAGACCGCGGAACTCGCCGGTGATGTAGATGGGCACAAGCGAGCTGCCCAGCGTTGGCGAGGTCAGCGTGAGCGTCGTCTGACCGGCCGTTACCCCTGCGATCGTCGCCTGCGCCGTGGTCTGTCCGGCCGGGAAGGTAAGCTGAGCCGGAGTCACGCTCGCGTTTTGATTGGAGAGCGAGAGCGCGATCACATGGTCTATGGTGTCGGCATTGCTCAGCCGGACCGTGAACGGATGCGGCTGGTTGTCGGGCGGGATGGCGAGCGGCACCGGCTCGACCGCGAACTTGGGCAGCGCAGGGTTGACGGTAATGCTTGTGGCTGCGCTACCGGCTGCGTTGGAGACGGTCAGCGACTGCGAGCCCAGCGCCGCGGCGAGGCCGGCGCTGACCGTGAACGTGAGCTTGAGGGCGGAAACGCTCAGCCCGGATATTTCCAGATTGGGGTCCGACGCGCTGAGCCGCGCGTTGGTGAGACCGGTGCCGGTGATCTGGAACTGCTTCGCTTCGCCGCGCCGCAGGTCGGAGGGCTGAATGCTGGAGATGACAGGTGCCTCGGACTGCGCCGACGTGACCACCTGCAGCAGATTGCCGGCGGCGTCGTAGACGTACTCGGTCACGCGCCCTTGCTCGTCGATGACGCGCACCAGCCGGCCTAGAGCGTCGTAGTCGTAGCGCTCCTGGCCGGCCTGCAGCAGACCGCAGTCGATCGAACTCGCAAGCGCCACTATCGCCAGTGCGGCGAGGCGCACAGCACCGCGGGGCATCCGGCCCGCCCTCCCTTAGGCTCGCAACGACCGACAAGACCGGGGCGCTGTGCCTGCGGCACCCTTCTCGAGTCTGTTACTCTGCTTTCTGAGCTTGTCAGCTTGGCTTAAGGTTAAATGGGCTTGAGATAGACTTCAAGGCCCGGCCGGATCTTGTGCACGGCCGCGGGACCGAAGATGACACCGAGCGGAGCCGAGGTGGCTGCCGGCGCGCCGTCTAGCGTGAATCGATACGGGCTTGATTCAATGGAAATACTCCAGCGCGCGAGCAACGCCGACGGCTCCACCTCCCTGACTGCACGCGTATTACAGGCGCAACACCAGAGCCCACAGCCGCGCTTCGCGCGGCGGCGCAGCATGCGAGCCCGATGGGCAGGGGCCGTGACGTTGGTTGGGATGTTGGCCGCCGCGGCTCCGTCGGCGAGCGCGGTCTGCAGCATGGCCGACGTGGTCCAGCCTGCACCCGGAACCACGATCTCCGAGGCTCGACCGAGCATCGAATGGCGGCCGATCGAGGGCGCTGCGTCTTATCGGCTGCAGCTCGAGAGCAGGATCCCAGAGGGTCGGGTGCTCGCCAGCCTCGACACGCTGGTGACGGGCACCAGCTTTGTGCCGCCGACCGCGCTGACGGATTACCAGGCTGCGGTCAAGCTGCGCGTCTCCCTGTCATGCGCGGATGCCGACGAACCGACTGTGGGCGAGCTGCACCCGCTGTTCTATATCGACGTGAGCCCGACCTGTCCTGCAGTGAGCGAGTTGCGCTGGGCCGGAGCCGGGCGCATTGCCTGGCCGGCGCAGCCGGGCGCGCGTCGCTATGACGTGAGCATCTTCGCGGCGGCCGATGGCGCGCTGCTCACGCAACAGCAGACGACGGTGCCCTCCGTGTCCGTCGCGGCCGCCAAGCCAGTCGTGGTACGCGTGCAACCGGTCTGCGACGGCGGCAGGGGCCGGCCCCTGTTTCGGCGGATGACTCCGGCGGGCTGAAGCGCTCGCCTCTACGGATTGCTGTTCAAGCGCGCGGCCACTTTCTCGCCGATGCGCCGGCCCAGCGCCAGGCCCTGATCGTCGTCGTGGCGGAAGTGGATCCCGCCGTAGAGACGGGACTCGGCCGCCTCGACCGCTTCTGCCCACAGCACCTCGCGCTCGCCCGGGAAGAATGTGGACAACACGGCCGCCGCCGCGCCCGACACGGTAGCGTGCCCCGACACGTAGCTCGGGAAGGAGGGGGTGATCAGATAAGGCAAGAAGTCGGGATCCATCCGGTCGCGGATCGCGGTGACCGGGCGCTGCGTCCACCACTTGTACTTCGCATGCCAGCACGCAACCATCGAGTCGTAGAGGGCCACGTTGAGTGCTGTGAACAACGCGATCGTCGCGGGCGAATCGAGTCTGCGTTCGCGTGCCAGCCGCAGCGCCTCCAAATTCCACACTCCCACGGGAGTGACCGATCCCTGTTCCAGATTCCAGCGGTCCGCGCTCGCCTTCTGCTCGTCGGTGAGCCCCGCGTTGATGCGCTTGACCTCGCTCACTTCCGCCCAGTAAGCCTCGGAATCGAAAGCGACGGGAGGCGGCGGCTCGAGCTCCTGGCCATCGCGCAACGCGAACGTGCGCCACTCCCCGGCCAGCGGTTCCATCGGGTTGTAGGCGTTTAGCGGCGGGGTCGGGCGCCAGCGGCCAGGCGCGGGAGGCGGGTGGTCGCTGATCGGCCAGGTGCGCGCGGCTCCATCGGCCAGTGCCCGCCCCATGGTGGCTCGCGCTGCGCGCTCTCCCACACTCAGTGCGGAAGAGAACGCCGGCTCGGATTCAACGAGCTGCATGCCGATCCGCGTGAGGCTCACCGCCTCGTGACGGCCCGTCGTCTCCGACGGATAAAGGAATTGCAGCATGAGCCCGGCGGTGCGCTCGACGGCGGCCTCGGCGGCGGGCTCATCCATGCCCTCGCGCCGCGCGAGTGCGTAAGCGTCGTGCATCCCCGCGTGCAACAGTGCGAGCGCGCGCGCAGCGCGCAGCGGATTCTGCTGGTACTTGCGGATCAGCCCGATCGCGGTCTCGGTCCAATACAGAGAAGGCAGCTCGGATGGCGGTGCACGGGCGGGTTGCGAGCTCGATTCGCGCGCCGGCGCGAAGATCGAGAACGACCATTGTGCGGGCGCGATCGTAGACGTGTCAGTCCAGAGCGGCCAAGCGGCCGGCTCGCTCGCGAGCGACGCACCGGCCACCGCTGCCGCAAGCAATCCGGCTAGCGACGCGTGCAGATGAGGGGTGCGTCTCATGCGCATGGATTGTTCGAGCGCGAGCGGAGTTTGTCAATCGCGCCCGATGCGGTGCTGCGTGCATTGCGCAGATGCGCAAGCGGCAAGCCTGCCTCGGGGGAGGCACCGGACCGGGCAAGGGCGCTGCGCCCGGCACACGGTGCTCCCTGAGCGTATCTATCCGCGGTGGTCACCGCTGCAGCCGCATACCGGCGGACGAGCGGAGGTCAATCGTCATCGTCCCGGCCCTGAGTGTCGAAGTGCGTCGATCCTTGCTTGACATCGATCTTCCCATACAGCCCGTGCTGTTCGTCGCCGGGGCCGGCGGTGAAGAAGAGCGTGTTCACCGATTGCATCGCGTACCCGTCGCCGAATGCCAGGCCCCACAATCCGTCGATGTGCAACGCCTTCCCGTGCGAGTCCCGGAGCTGGCCGGCGAACTCGCCGCTCTCCAGGTCGTAGGCGTTGATGTGCCCGTCACCGAAGTTGCCGACCAGTAGACGGTGGCTGAAGCTTCCGAACCCGGCGGGCGCGATCGCCAGTCCCCACGGCGAGTTGAGCGGACCGCGGGCGGCGATGCGCTGGATCAGAGCTCCCTTCGGATCGAAGACGTTCACGAATCCATTGCCCCTGCCCGCAACGTCGTCGTGCTTGTCTTTGTCCTGCTTGGCGTAGGTGACGTAGATGTTGCCGTCCAGGTTGCGGATCCCAAAGGGCGCAAAACCCGCGGGAAGACGCGGATCCTTGAACGCGCCGGGCAGGCTCACCGGATGGAACATGCTGTCGAAGACATCGATCCGGTTATTGTGGAAATCCGCCGCGTAAAGCAGGGTCTGAGTGCCGTCCGCTCCCAACGCGAGGCCTTTATATACGGCTCCGGTGGTTTTCGAGTTGTCCACTTCCAGGGTTGCATTCTGCACGTGTTGAGAGGGGTCTCCGGGCGTCCATGCCGAGATCGAGCCGTCTTCGCTCGCAAAGATGAACTTGCTGGGTCCGCTGGACGTGGCGAACGCGTTCGTAGTGTTGTTGAAGACGATCCCGGTCGGATTGGCGCCCTCCGTGTTGTTGGCCGCCTTGGGGATCACCACGGTAAGGTCCACCGCCGTACCCGTCCCGTCGTAGAGGGTCGAGACACCGGTGCCGTTGTCCGCGATCCAGACCACGCCCGTGGGGTTGAACGCGATGCCCCATGCGTTCACCAGGTTGGCGTCGGTGTGGTCCGCGGTCACGAAGCCGTCGGACACCAGGTTATGTTGCACGTAGATACTGTCCGCCTGCGCGGCGGGAGCGGCCGCCAGCGCGAGCGCGAGAAGAAAACCCGGTGCGGTGTGTGTAGCGAGGTGCGAAGAGGTCGTCATG
>Ga0335082_10004095_pt1 | contig 15862 bp, 9 predicted proteins | sample Lox_Sample_41_FD_206718 | JGI IMG/M metagenome (GOLD analysis project Ga0335082, IMG submission 206718) | Soil microbial communities from Loxahatchee National Wildlife Refuge, Florida, United States - Lox_Sample_4.1 | ecosystem: Environmental > Terrestrial > Soil > Wetlands | place: USA: Florida...
GCACACTTCAATCCCGTGGTAACAACACCAGGCACGGTGAGCTCTGACGACGTGGCCGCGGCCCGCGCTCTGATCCGCGATGTGATCTCGGACACGCCCGTGCTCCACTCCCGGGTGCTGTCCGAGACGGTGGCCGGCCCGGTGTTCCTGAAGTGCGAGAACCTCCAGCGGACCGGGTCGTTCAAGGTGCGCGGGGCTTACTCCAGGATCGCCAGGCTCTCCGATGCCGAACGGGCCCGCGGCGTGGTCGCGGCCAGCGCGGGCAACCACGCCCAGGGGGTCGCGTTCGCCGCCGGGCGGCTCGGCTGCGCGGCCACCGTGGTCATGCCGACGGGCGCGCCGCTGCCCAAGGTGCAGGCGACGCGGGGCTACGGCGCAGACGTCATCCTGCACGGCACGTGCGTGGAGGACGCGCTCGGCGAGGCCCTGGCCTTCGCCGAGCGGACCGGTGCCGTGTTCATCCACCCCTACGACCATCAGGACGTCGTGGCCGGGCAGGGCACCCTCGGCTTCGAGATTATCGAGCAGTGCCCGCAGGTGCGGACGGTCGTGGTGCCGGTCGGCGGGGGCGGGCTCGCGGCCGGCGTCACGGTGGCGATCAAGAGCCTCGACCCGGAGATCCAGGTGATCGGCGTGCAGGCGGAGGCGGTCGCGCCGTATCCAGGCTCGCTGGCGGCCGGCCATCCGATTTCCGTGCAGGCCAGCCCCACCATGGCGGACGGCATCGCGGTCAGCCGGCCGGGTGATATCCCGTTTGGCATCCTGTCCGGGTACGCCGGGCGGGTGGTGACGGTGTCGGAGGAAAACCTGTCCCGTGGACTGGTGCTGTGCCTCGAGCGGGCCAAACAGGTGGTGGAGCCGGCCGGGGCGGCCGGGGTGGCCGCCGTGCTTGAGCACGCGCGCGATTTCGTCCCGCCGGTCGTGGTCGTGCTTTCCGGCGGCAATATCGACCTGCTGCTGCTGTCCAAGCTGCTCCGGCACGGTCTCACCGCGGCAGGCCGCTACCTGGCCTTCCGCTGCCGGCTGCCGGATCGCCCCGGCTCGCTCGCCAAGCTCCTCGGCGATCTGGCCGACCTCGGCGCGAACGTGCTCGAGGTGGCGCACGAGCGCCTCGCCCCGCGCCTGCACGTCGACGAGGCCGAGGTCGTCTTGCAGGTAGAGACCCGCGGACCCGAGCATTGCGCGGACGTGATCAGTGCGCTGCGCGCCACGGGATACACCCTCGCCTTCGGCTGATCCTCATCCGGCGCCGGCATTGTCCGCCAACGCGTATTTTTCCTGGCGTCTCGGAACTCATCTGGTCGAGGACCGCGTCTGGCCAGGTAGGTCTCCAGCTGAATCCGGATTCTGCAGGCCGGCCGGGCCGTGACGGATGGAGGGGCATGCCAGGGGATCGGGAGTCACCCGTGCAGACCAGCCCTGATGCCGGCCTGCCGGAGCCGGAGCCAGGCTCGCGGCTGGCAGAAGGCATCGCGCGCGGCGCCCTCATCGTGGCCGGCCTGACGATCTTCTCCCGGATACTGGGCCTGGTCCGCACGCTGGTGTTCTCACAGACCGTCGGCGCGAGCTGCCTGGGCACGGCGTACGTCACCGCGAACCAGGTGCCTGATCTGCTGTACCAGCTGATCCTGGGCGGCGCGCTGACCATGGCGATGATCCCGGTGCTGGCTCGCTCGGCCGAGCGGGCGGACCGTGATCCGGCGGAGAAGGCGCACGTCAGCCAGATCACCTCGGCGCTGCTCACCTGGACCTTTGTCATCGTGGTGCCGCTATGCGTGGTTATCGTGGCGGCCGCCGGGCCGATCGCCTCGCTGCTGAACCCCAGCAACCCGAACGCGCACTGCAACCACGCCGACATGATCGGCGTTACCCACGAGATGCTGGTGGTGTTTGCGCCCCAGGCCCTGCTGTACGGCCTCTCAGTCGTTCTCTACGGGCTGCTGCAGTCGTATCGCCGGTTCGCCGCGCCGTCCATCGGCCCGGGGATATCCAGCCTGGTGCTCATTGCCTGCTATCTCGCCTTCGTGCCCTTGAACAAGGGCCGCTCGCTGGCCCAGCTCCCCCTCTCGGCCGAGCTGGTTCTGTCGGTAGGCACCACGCTGGGCATCGCCGCCCTGGTCGTGGTGGCCATCCGGCCGACCTGGCGGCTGCGCCTGCAGCTCCGGCCCGCCCTGCGCTTCCCGCCGGGGGTGGCGCGCCGGGCGGGCGGCCTGGCCCTGGTCGGCGTCATCGAGCTCGTCGCCGTCGACATTGCCAGCGTCGTCTCCATCGAGCTGGCCAACGGGTACGGGAAGACCGGCGCGATCGTCATCTACAACTACGGCACGCAAGTGCTCAACTCCGTAGCCGCGATACTTGCCGTTTCCATCGTGGTCAGCGCGTTCCCGGTGCTGTCCGCGCGTGAAGGGCCGGAGTTCGACCGGACCAGCGCCGGGTCCACGCGAGGGGTCCTGCTTATGTCCTGGCTCGGGACGGCCGTGATCGCGGCGATCGCCGTTCCCGCCGCGCACGTGCTAGCCAAGCAGCCCGACCAGGTACCGCAGCTGATCGAGGCCTTTGTCTTGTTCGCTCCGGGTATCGCGGGCGTCGCGGTGATCGCGAACCTGTCGCGGGTGATGTTCGTCATCGGGCGGCTCAAGGTCGCCGCGGCGGCGGTGGCCGGAAGCTGGCTGGTCGTGATCGTGGCCTGCCTGGTGCTCGTCCCGCTGGTCCCGGCCCGCCAGGTGGTGGCCGCGCTCGCCCTGGGGACCACCATCGGCCAGACCGTGGTGGCGATCCCGCTCTTGTTCGCCACCCGGAAGATCTGCGGCCCGGCCGCGGTGCAGGGTGCCTGGCACGCGGCGCTAGCCGGGCTGGCTGCCTGCGCAGCAGGCAGCGCGGTGGGCGTGGCCATCAGCCTGGCCGTGCCTCTGCATCACAAACTGGTGGCGGTCGCCTTGGCCGTGCCGGCGGCCGGCGGGGCGATCATCGCGTTCGGCGTCGTCGCGTACATCCTCGACGATGGTGACCTGAAAACGGTCCTGGCCCGGGTGCGGCATGCCATCCGGCCGCGGTCGTAATGGCGTGCGGCACTCGCCGGGCGCGGGTGCCTGGTAAGGATGGCGGGACATATCACAGCCAGCGTATTCAGCCGTGCATCGTCCCATTGGCTACCCCCGCGGCTCCTCCCTTTCCGGGCGGATCGGGCGAGTATGTTGAGGTCGGCTGTGCGGGTATGTTGATGGAGGTGGCCGGCACCGTCATGGTGGCTGCCTGGGCAGTATCTGAAATCCTGAGGCGCGGGAGCGGGTGGTGAATCGTACCGTTGACGGCGACGTCACCCGTGACCTTATGGTCAACGACCAGATCACGACCGACGGCACGTCGAAGGCCCAGGAGCCGCTACCGCCTGAGGCGACGGACAACCATGTCGTCGTCGGTGATATCCCGATGGAGCCGCTTGGCTTCCAATCCCGGGTCGGCTTGCTGGCCGGGCTCGACCGCGCCAGCGCGCGAGTGTCGGTGATTTACGCGCGGACAGGGCAGCACGGCCTGGGCACTACACAGCTGGCGGCCGCCTACGCCCGGGCGAAGCTGGCAGCAGGCTGGCGGCTGGTGGCCTGGGTCAACGCCGCGGACACCAGCAGCCTGCTAGCGGGACTGGCCGCGGTGGCCGACGCCGTAGGGCTTCCCGGCGGCGATTCCGGGCGGGGTGTCACCGATGCGGGCGCCGCGGTGCGGCATTGGCTGGAGGCCGACGGCGACCAGTGCCTCCTGGTGTTCGACGACGTGTTCGATCCAGAGGTCGTCCGGCCGTTTCTTCCGGTCGGCGGTGCGGCCAGGGTACTGATCACCACTAAGCGGCCGCCGGCGGCGGACGTGGGCACCGCCATCCCGGTGGATGTGTTCAGCGCTGACGAGGCGTCGGCGTTCCTGACCGGGCGGACCAGCCGGGAGTATGAGCCCGGCGCGGCTGAGGTTGCCGCCGCACTGGGGCACCTGCCGCTGGCGCTGGCGCTGGCGGCGTCGGTGGTGGCCGGCCAGCCGCGTGGCGGGTACGCGTGGTATCTGGACCGGCTGCAGGCGGTGTCGGCCGACGTTTCGCTGATGGGGGACGACGGGCAGCCGCACCCGGCTGGCCTGGCCCGGGCGGTGTTGCTGTCCTTGCAGGCGGTCCGCGCGGCCGACAGGACCGGCGTATGCACCCGGGTCATGGAGATCATGGCCGGGCTGTCGCCGGCCGGGGTCCACCGCGAGCTGCTGTATTCCGCCGGGCAGGCGGGAGTGCTGGCTAGCGGCGGGCGCCTGGTGGCGGCAGGCTTGGTCGACCGGGTACTGGAATGGCTCGCCGGACGGTCCCTCCTGACCTTCAGCCTCGATGGCCAGACCGTCGTCATGAACCGCCTGGTAGCGCGGGTGATCCGGAACGGGCTGGCCCGCAGAGGGCGATTGGCGGCCGCCTATGAAGCGGCCGCATTCGTGCTCGATGTGTACTCGCGGGCGCTGGTGGGATCACCGGATCGCCGCGCCGTCAGGGGGATCCTGCAGCAGGTGACGGCGCTGCTGGATAGCTTGGCCGGGCTCGCGAACCAGATCAACGAAGAGCTGGCCTGGGTCCTGCTGCGGCTCCGGTTCGTCGCGTTCTACCACGCGCTTGAACTGGGTGACAGTACGCCGCTGGCCATCGCGGTCGGCGAGCCGCTGGCCGAGGACCTCGGGCGTCTGCTGGGTCTTGAGCATCCCGACACCCTGAACTCGCGGAACAGCCTTGCCGCCGCGTACCTGGCGGCCGGCCGGGTCGACGAGGCGATCCCGCTGTTCGAGCAGATCCTGGCCGTGCGGCAGCGCACGCTGGGCCCCGACGATTCCGAAACCCTGGTTTCGCAGAACAACCTGGCCAGCGCCTACCAGGACGCAGGCCGGATCGCCGAGGCGATCCGGCTGTACGAGCTGAACCTGGAGGTACGAGAGCGGCTGCTGGGTTCTGACCATCCCAGCACCCTGAACTCCCGCGGCAACCTCGCCGCCGCCTACCGGGACGGGGGCCGGGTAGACGAGGCCATCCGGCTCCTCGAGCAGACCCTGGCCGAGCGGGAGCGAGTGCTAGGCCCCGAGCACCCCGATACCCAGGCCACACGCAGGAAACTGGCCACGGCCTACCAGGACGCGGGGCGGGCCGATGAGGCGATCCCGCTGCTCGAGCGGATCTCGGCCGACCGGAAACTGGTACCGCGCTCCGACCGCCCGGACATCCAGGCCTCACCCGAGAATTTCGCCGGGGCCGATCGGGCGCCGGGCCGGAACGCTGGCGCAATCCCGGCACCGGAGCAGACCCTGGTCGCCCGGGAGCAGCAGCCAGCCGACGGTACCGCCGGGCAGATGGGCCCGGCCGGCTTCCGCCGGCCTCCCGCCGCTTCGGCCAGACGGGTGCTTCCGGCCGGCTTCCGCCGGCCTCCCGCCGCCTCGGCCAGGCCGCCGCTGCCCAGCGGTGTCGTACGGCTGCCGGTCAGGCCGCCCGGCCGTTCACCCGCTAGCCGGACGCCGGAACCGCCCCGCGATGACGGCCAGCACGACCGCGAGGTTGTCGCGGCGATCACGGCGGGAGATCCGGCGGGCATCGCCATGGCCTACGACAGGTACGCGCCGGCCCTGTACGGCTACTCCCACTGGATCGTGCACGATTCGGCGGCCGCGGCCGGTGCCGTGAAGGACACATTCGTCATCGCCGCTGCGACGCTCGGAAACCTGTCCGACCCCGCCCAGCTGCGTCCGTGGCTATTCGCCCTGGCCCGCAACGAATCCCGGCGCCGGGTCCGGCCCGCCTCCGCGGCCCGCGACGAGAAGGCCGGGGCGGTCAGCGAGCCGGCCGATGTGGCCGATGAGCTGTCCGATGTGGCTGATGACCTGTCCGATGCGACGGTGCAGTTCCGGGCGGTCGGGCCGCTGGCCGATGCGGGCGATGACCTGTCCGATGCGACGGTGCAGTTCCGGGCGGTCGGGCGGCGGCCGGCCGCGGCCGAGGACCCGTCGGACGCGACGGTGCAGTTCCGGGCGGTCGGGCCGCTGGCCGATGCGGGCGATGACCTGTCCGATGCGACGGTGCAGTTCCGGGCGGTCGGCCGGCGGCCGGCCGCGGCCCAGGACCCGTCGGACGCGACGGTGCAGTTCCGGGCGGTCGGCCGGCGGCCGGCCGTGGCCGATGACCTGTCCGATGCGACGGTGCAGTTCCGGGCGGTCGGCCGGCGGCCGGCCGCGGCCCAGGACCCGTCGGATGCGACGGTGCAGTTCCAGGTGATCAGTCAGCCGGCCGACCCGATTACGCCGTTCCGCGTGATCGGCCAGCCGGCCTACGTCCCGGGCCATGCCCAGGGGCAAGCCGAACTCCGGAGCCTGATCCACGCCACCCTGGCCGGACTGAGGCCTCGTGAGCGTGAGGTCATCGAGCTGAGCCTCAGGCACGACCTTGGCGACAACGATCTGGCCATCGTGCTCGGAGTGTCCCAGAGCCGGGCCCACGACCTGGCTTCGCGCGCCAAGGGCCGGCTGGAGGAAGCCCTCGGAGCGCTGCACATCGCGCTTACCGGGCGCGAGGCCTGCCCGGTGCTGGGGGAGTTGCTGGCCGACTGGGATGGGCAGCTGACCGAGCAGACGCGCGACCTGGTCGTCTGGCACATCGGGGAATGCCGGACCTGCGCCCGTCGCGGCTGGGGCGCGATGCGCCCGGCGGCGTTTTCCCGCCTGCTGCCGCTGGCCTCGCTGCCGCACGAGCTACGGGAGCAGGTCCTGCGCCTGTGTACCTCCACCGCCGAGGATGCGGTGGCGTACCGCCTGCGGGTAGTCCGGCGCGCGGAACGGATCTGGTCCGCGCGGCTCTCGCTGGCGATCAGGCAGGTGAGCTGGAGCGGCATCCGGGCCAAGCCCGGGATGGCGATCGCCGCCGCGGCTGTAGTGGTGTGGTTGCTGGCGGCGGTTAGCGTCACGATGCTCACCTTCGCCGGCCCTCACTAGTCCGGCGCGGCGCCCTCGTCCCCGGCCAGCGCGGTCCAGTGGGCAAGCTGATACCAGACCGCCAGGGTCTCGGGGTGCTCGGAGCCGAGGACTTCCTCATAGGCGGACAGCAGCGTGGCGAACTGGTCCCGGGCGGCGGCGGCCGCCCCGGCACAGCCGGTCCAGTACGCGAGTTCCTCCCGTACGGCCAGGGTGTCGGGGTGGTCGGGTCCGTACATGCGCTCGCGGATGGGGAGCAGGCCGGCGAACTGGTCCCGGGCGGCGACTGCGGCCCCGGCGCGCCCGGTCCAGTAGGCCAGGTTGAACCTGGCCGCCACGGTGTCGGGCGAGTCCGCGCCGAATACCCGCTCGCGGACGCGGAGCAGCGCGGCGAACTGGTCCCTGGCGGCGGCCGCGTCTCCCGCGTAGCCCGTGAAGTTGGCGAGGTTGTGGCGGTTGGTCAGGGTGTCGGGGTGCTCGGGACCGAGGACGCGCTCGGCCATCGGCAGCAGCGCGGCGAACTGGTCCCTGGCGGCGGCCGCGTCCCCCGCCTGCCCGGTCCAGTAGGCGAGGCTGGCGCGGGCGGCCAGGGTGTCGGGGTGCTCGGGGCCGAGGACGCGCTCGGCCATCGGCAGCAGCGCGGCGAACTGGTCCCTGGCGGCGACGGCGTCCCCCGCCTGCCCGGCCGAGTAGGCGATTTCGCTCCGCGTGGCCAGGGCGCCGGGATGATCGGGACCGGCGGCGTAGCTGCTGGCATCGTCATCTGCGGAGGCCGCCTGGCCGGACACTGACACGTGACCGGCAGGCAGTGCCGCCTGGGCCTCCTGAACGAGGGCCCGCAGTTCGGCCTCGGCGTCCGGGTCTTCCTCCAGCAGGTCTGCCCACCGCCCCGCCCACCGCCCCGCCAGAGCCGTGCGGACCATCCCCATGTCGGCCCCGGCCCCGCGGGAAAGCTGCTCGCGTGTCTCCTCCAGCCATCGCCTGGCCAGCTTGGCCTGCTTGGCATTCCCGCGGCCTAGCAGCTGGGCGTACCCGCGCTCTGCCTTCTCCCACCCGTCGCTGGTCGCGGCGTCTACCACCATCTGGCCGGCCAGCGCCGCCAGCGTGAGCAGGCTCTCCCCCAACATCTCCCGACCTCCCCTCGCATCTATCCATAGGCGAGCAAGCCAAGACTTCGGGCCTGAATTCTACCCGGCCCGATAACGCTCTCCTGTACACCAGGACTACCAGTAATCCGGAGCCGGTCAAGCCATACCGAGCCGGTTCCCGTAATGAGCCAGCTGAGGAGGGGCGTCCTGTTTATCCGCGCTGAGGCGGGTATGTAAGAGTTCCATAACCGTGAAATAACGGCGGTTAGCTGTGCAGAGCCGGTAATTTCCGTTAGGGCTTGACAGTGGATCCGATGGTCATTCAGCCTCCGGCCGGTACCAGGGAGCCGTATGCCATGGAAGCGCCTGCGCTGACGACAACAGATGGGCAGCTCGTGGTCGGGGATATCCCGGCTCCGCCGCCCGGTCTGCAGCCCAGGCCAGCCCTGCTGGCGCAACTGAACCGGGCCAGCCAGAAGCCGCCGGTCGTGCTGACGGGCGTCTGGGGAGCGGGTAAGACTCAGCTGGCGGCCACGTACGCGCGGGCGAGGCTGGCGGACAGCTGGCGGCTCGTCGCGTGGGTCAACGCCAGGACCAGCGAGACCCTGCTGGCCGGGCTGACCGCGGTGGCCGAGGCAGCCGGGCTATCGGCCGGGGGTTCCCGGCCGGGCCTGGCCGACGCGGGCCAGGCGGTCCGGGACTGGCTGGAGGCGGACGGGAGCTTTCGCCTGCTGGTGTTCGATGACGCGGAGGATCCTGGTCTGCTGCGGCCGTTCGTACCGGCCGCCGGGGAGGCCCGGGTACTGATCACCGCGGCCCGGGAGCCGATCGCGGAGCTGGGGACGAGCATCCCGGTAGACGTGTTCAGCGCCGAGGAGGCACTGGCCTTGCTGGACGGGCGGACCGGCCTGGCCGACGAGGACGGTGCCCTGGCCGTGGCCGTCCAGCTGGGGTATCTTCCGCTGGCCCTGGATCAGGCTGCGGGGATGATCGCTAAGCAGCACCTGGGTTACGCGGCGTACCTGGCGAAGTTGCGGGCGCTGTCGGCCGAGGATCATCTGGTCCAGGAGGACGAGGACGATGAGGAGCAGCCGTCGCCGCCGGGCGTGGCGGAGGCGGTGCTGCTGGCCATGGAGGCCACGTCCGTCGCCGACCGGCTCGGCGTGAGCATCGCGGTGATGGAGCTCATGGCCACGCTGTCGCCGGCGGTAGTCCGCCGCGACCTGCTGCATTCCGCCGGGCAGTCGGGCACGCTGCTCGGCGGCGGTCGCCGGGTGGCCGCGTCCATGATGGATCAGGCGCTGGAACGGCTGAACGAGCGGTCACTGCTCGGTTTCAGCCTTGATGGCCAGGCCGTCAGCGTGCACCGCCTCGCGGCGCGAGTGATCCGCGCCGGGCTGGCCCGGCAGGGACGCCTCGGGCCGGCGTGCCGGGTGGCCGCCTCCGCCCTGGAAGGGTCCGTCGCGCTCGCAAACCATCCGGATCACGCCGCGGTCATGGAAATGCTCGGTCAGGTCGCGGCGCTGGCGGACAACGCGGGAGCGGCCGCGGATGACCCCGGCGAGGAACTGCCCGCGACGCTGACGCGGCTTCGGTCCCTCGGGCTCAATCACCTGGTCGAGCTGGGTGGCGCCATGCCGCACGCCATCGCGGTCGGCGAGCCGCTGCTCGCGGACCTCGACCGTCTGCTGGGCCCGGAGCATCCGGACACCGTACGCGCGCGGAGCGACCTGGCCCGCGCCTACCACCAGACAGGCCGGGTCGCCGACGCGGTCCCGCTGGTCGAGCAGGTTCTTGCCGCCCGGGAACGGCTATTCGGTGCCGAACATGCCAGGACCCTCACGGCGCGGAACAATCTCGCCAGCGCCTACCGGGCGATCGGCCGCGCCGCCGAGGCCATCGGATTGTTCGAGCAGAACGTGGCCGCGTGCGAGCGGCTGTTCGGTGCCGACCACCCCAAGACCCTGGCCTCGCGGCACAGCCTCGACCTCGCCCGTCAGGAGTCGGCGCAGGCCGGGAACGAAGCTAGCTGATCACAGGTTGCCGCGCCGGGCCTGCTCCCGCTCGATCGCCTCGAACAGCGCCTTGAAGTTGCCCTTGCCGAACCCCTGCGAGCCGTGCCGCTCGATCAGCTCGAAGAAGACCGTCGGCCGGTCCTGCACCGGCTGGGTGAAGATCTGCAGCAGGTAGCCGTCCTCGTCCCGGTCGGCAAGGATGCCCAGCTCACGTAGTTCATCCGTGGCCACGCGCGTCTGGCCCACCCAGGAGCCGAGCTCGTCGTAGTAGCTACCCGGGGTCCGCAGGAACTCCACCCCGGCCGCTGTCATGGCGCGGACGCTGGCCACGATGTCGTCGGTGGCCAGCGCGATGTGCTGGACACCAGGACCGCCGTAGAACTCCAGGTACTCGTCGATCTGGGACTTGCGCTTGCCCGCGGCCGGCTCGTTCAGCGGGAATTTCACCTTCCGGGTCCCGTCCGCGACGACCTTGCTCATCAGCGCCGAGTACTCGGTGGCGATGTCATCGCCGACGAATTCCTTCATGTTGGTGAAGCCCATCACCCGGTGGTAGAAGTCCACCCACTCGTCCATCTTGCCGAGCTCGACGTTGCCGACGCAGTGGTCGATCTCGGTGAAGAAGGCGCGCTCGGCCGGAGCCACGACCGGCTCGGCCGGGATGAACCCGGGCAGGTAGGGGCCCGAGTAACCGGACCGCTCCACCAGGGTGTGCCGGGTATCGCCGAAGGTGGCGATGGCGGCCACCACGACCTTGCCGTAGTCGTCCTCGAGCAGATGCGGTGCCTCCAGGCCGTACGCGCCGTGCGCGACCGCGTAGTCGTAGGCCTCCTCGGCCGAGCTGACCTCGAGGGCCAGGTCCGTGACCCCGTCGCCGTGCGCGGCGACCTGCCGGCCGAGCCGGGTCCGGGCCCGCGCCGGGCCGCGGAAGACGAGCCGCGCGCCGCCCGATTCCAGCACGTGCACCGCCTCGTCGGGGTAGCCGGTCTCCGGGCCGCGGTAAGCGGTCCGCCGCATGCCGAAGGCGGTCGAGTAGTAGTGCGCCGCCTGCTTCGCGTTGCCGACCGCGAACACCACGGCGTCCATGCCGATGACGGGAAAGCCGGACGGATCGAGGGGCATGTGCTGTGCTGGCGTCGTCATGCCGTTAGCATGCGCACGACATCTCAATCTGCGCAATCAACTGCTTTTTTGCTAGGCACATTGTCTGGTAAAGCCGAACGGGCGATGATAACCCTGTACACCATGACCACTGTTTCGTCGGCGCGGGTAGATCCTCTCGACGCCGCCCTGATCGAGCTGCTCGCCGCCGAGCCCAGGGTGGGCGTGCTCGAAGCCTCCAAGCGCCTGCGGGTCGCGCGCGGCACCGTGCAGGCCCGGCTGGAACGGCTGCAGCGCCGCGGCGTGGTCACCGGCTACGGGCCCGAGGTTGATCCGGCCGCCCTGGGCTACGAGGTAACCGCGTTCGTCACCCTCGAGATCCGCCAGGCCGGCGGGCACGACCCGGTGGCCGAACGGCTGGCCGCGATCCCCGAGGTGCTGGAGGTCCACACCATCACCGGGGCCGGGGACATGCTCTGCCGGGTGGTGGCCCGGTCCAACGCCGACCTGCAGCGCGTGATCGACGCGATCGTCTCCGCCGAAGGCGTCGTCCGCTCCGCCACCCTGATCTCGCTGGCCGCCCAGGTGCCCTACCGGGTGCTGCCCTTGGTCCGGGCCGCCGCGGCCGGGTGACGGAGGGCGCGGACCTGACGGGCCATGAAGCCGGGTCCCCGAACCGGGCGGAACCCGGCCGCCGCGAGCCGCAGGGCGCGGTACTCGTCGTCGGCGAGGTCGATGTCGGCGGCGGCGACGTTGCTTTCCAGCTGCTCGACGCTGGCGGCGCCCGGGATCGCGGCCACGGCCGGGTGGCGGATTACCCAGGCCAGTGCCACCTGCGCGGGGGTGGCCGAATGGGCGTCCGCGACCTCACGGAGCACCGTGATCAGGCCGCGGACGCGCTCCAGGTTCTCCGGCAGGAACAGCGGATGAGTGGTCCGCATCCGGTCCGCCGGCCGGCTGGCGATGCCGTATTTGCCGGAAAGCAGCCCCAGCTCGAGCGGGCGGAACGCGATCACGAGGCGACCGCTCGACTCCGCGAACGGCAGCAGGTCCCGCTCGGACGCGCGATTGACCAGGCTGTAGCCGACCTGATTGCTGAGCACCCGGCTCCCCAGCGCCCGTTCGGCGGCCTGCCAGCGGGCCAGCGAGGCGTTGCTCACGCCCACGTCGCGGACCACTCCGGCTCGCTGCAGCGCGCCAATGGCCCGCATGACACTCTCCCGCGGGGTGAGATGCGGAGGCTGGTGTACCTGGAACAGGTCGATGTAGTGGGTACCGAGACGGCTGGCGCTGGCCGCGGCGCGTTGCCCGGGTGCCGGGCCGGCCGGCACGACCGGGTAGAACTTGGTGGCCAGGAAGGCCGGCTCCCGCTGGTCGCCGAGGGACCGGCCGAGGATCTCCTCGCTGCGCCCGAACCCTGGGGCGCTGGCCATATCGGTCAGGGCGACACCCTCGAGCATGGCCCGCAGGGCGAGGCGGTGCGGCTGGCAGCCGTAGGTCTCCGCGGTGTCGAACAAGGTGACACCGAGTTCCAGGGCGCGCCGGACGATCTCGCCCGCCTTACGGCGCGCGTACCGCTCGCCGTAGTTCCAGCCCGGGGATCCGAACTGGTGGGTTCCCAGCCCGATCTTGGAGATCCGCTAGGCTGTGCCGACGTCCAGATAGCGCATCTGGCGACACGGGTTACCGGGTGACGGGAATCAGGTCGGTGGCCATCTCCAGGACGATCGCCCGGAGCTTGTCCCGGTCGTCTACCTGCTGCAGGAAGAACATGCAGGTCGCGCCCACGGACAGCACGGCGGTGGTGGCCCGGACCCGGTCCCGCAGCGGCGCGTCGGCACCCACCAGCACGTCGACGAGCGCGTCGAGGCGGACGCGGACCCGGGCGAACCGCTCCTTGCCCGCCTCCATGGACTGCACCGCGGCCCGGTTCTGCTCCAGGAAGCGGAAGACCTCGTTGCTGGCCAGCACGACGCCCACGTAGCGGTCCAGCAGCTCGCGGCGGCTCGCGTCGTCGCGCGGCTGATCCTTGGCCCAGTCCAGGAGGGCGTCGAGCTCGGCGAAGTAGTCGTCGGTGAAGCTGTGGACGATGTCTTCCTTGGACTTGAAGTGGTAGTAGAGGGCGGCCTTGGTCACGCCCAGGCGCTCGGCGATCTCGCGCAGGGACGTCTTCTCGTACCCCTGCTCAGCGAACAGCTCGAGCGCCACCTTCTGCACGCGGGACCGAGTGTCGGTCCGCGGCGTGGGCCCCGTGTGATCCATGTCCGTCTCGCACCCCTCGGCGCCACCCCTGGGCCGCCAATTTTACTTGACGGCCGGTTAGTTACGGTCCTAGCATAGTGACTTGCCGGCCGGTAAGTCAACGATGCCAGCCGGACGCGGACGGGAAAGACGGCGGAACAAGCCCGCAAGTTAATAGCGCGGGCGCTCCGCGAGCCAGAGGGCACCGGTGCTGTCCTGGACCGAGGAGCGGCGAAGGAGCGACGAGGGAAGGCAGCACCTCAAAAGGCGCCCGGATGCGAGCGGAGCACTGGAAAGGGAGTGACGGGTGGCGGAATCAACTGGCGGAGCAGGGACCGGGTCGGGCCTGACGGGGCCAGGTAACAGCGGACCGGCCAGCGCGAGCGGAGCGGGCGGGCAGTTCCTGCCCCCGCGCGAGGTGATGATCGTACTGCCCGGGCTGCTGATGGCGATCCTGCTGGCCATGCTCGACAACCTCATCGTGAGCACCGCGCTGCCGCGGATCGTGGGCGACCTGGGCGGGGTCGCGCACCTGTCCTGGGTGGTGACGGCCTACATCCTCGCGTCCACGATCACCACGCCGTTCTACGGCAAGCTCGGCGACATGTACGGGCGGAAGACGTTCTTCGTCGCCGCCATCATCATCTTCCTGGCCGGCTCGGCGCTGTCCGGCCTGTCGCAGTCCATGGCCGAGCTCATCGCCTTCCGCGCCATCCAGGGCCTGGGAGCCGGCGGCCTGATGGTCGGCGCGATGGCGACGCTCGGCGACATCGTGGCGCCGCGCGAGCGCGGCCGCTACATGAGCTACATGATGGTCGTGATGATGCTCGCCACCATCGGCGGCCCGCTGCTCGGCGGGTTCATCACCACCTCGTTCTCGTGGCGCTGGATCTTCTACATCAACATCCCGCTGGGCGGCGCGGCGCTGATCTACCTGCTCGTCGTGCTGCACGTACCCGCGCACAAGGTCCAGCACAAGGTGGATTACCTGGGCGGGTCCCTGCTCGCCGTGGCCGCGACCGCGCTCATCCTGCTGGCCACCTGGGGCGGGACGCAGTACGCGTGGGGTTCGCCGCAGATCATCGGGCTCGCCGTGGCGACCGTGGCGGCGGCCGCCGGGTTCTGCCTCACCGAGACCAGGGCGGCCGAGCCGATGCTCCCGCTGCACGTCTTCCGCAACGGGAACTTCTCCCTGTCGATGGCGATGACCTTCCTCACCGGCCTGGCCATGTTCGGCGCGATGACGTTCCTGCCGCTGTTCCAGCAGACGGTGCAGGGCGAGTCGCCGACCGTCAGCGGCCTGGCGCTGACGCCGATGATGCTCGGCGTGACGGTCACGTCGATCGTGGCCGGCCAGGTGACCACGAAGACCGGCCGGTACAAGGTGTTCCCCATCCTCGGCGGCGGCATCATGGCCCTGGGTATGTACCTGCTCACCGGCCTGGACGTCGGCACCACCCGGCTCACCTCGGCGCTCTTCTACGTCGTCCTCGGCCTCGGCATGGGCTTCCTCATGCAGATGGTCTCGCTGATCGCGCAGAACAGCGTGCAGCAGCAGGACATGGGCGTGGCCAGCAGCGCCCGGATGTTCTTCCAGCAGATCGGCGGGTCGCTGGGCGTGGCCGCGTTCGGGGCCGTCTTCGCCCGGCAGCTGACCAGTTCGCTCGCCGCCGCTTCCGGCTCCGGGGTGCACATCAGCGCCAGCGGCGGCCAGCTCGACCCGGCCACGGTCAACACGCTGCCCGCGCCGATCCGGCACGACGTGTTCCTCGCGATCGCGCACGCCGTGCAGCACGTCTTCATCTGGGCGCTGCCCGCGTCGGTGGTCATCTTCGCGCTGGCGTGGTTCATCAAGGAAGTGCCGCTGCGCGGCCGGGCGCCCGCGGGCGAGACCGCGAGCCAGGAGCCGGAGCTGGTGTCCTGACCGGCGCGCCCGCCCAGGAGCAGCGCGAACGGGCCGTGGTAGCAGTCACCACGGCCCGTTCGGGCTGATAAAAGGCCTCAGGTGCCCACGTACGGGACCGCCTCGAGGATTTCCACCGTGTTGGCCCGGCCGTTCGGCAGCGAGTAGGTGGCCTTCTCGCCGACCTTCTTGCCCATGATGGCGGTGCCGAGCGGCGACCGGGGCGAGTAGACGTCGATCGGCGAGCCGCTCTCCTCGCGGGAGGCGAGCAGGAACGTCACCTCGTCGTCGTCCTTGACGAACCGGATCGTGACCGTCATGCCCGGGCCGACCACGCCGTCGGTGCGCGGGGGGCCGCCGACGCGGGCGTTCTCCAGCGTGTGCTGCAGGACGATGATCCGCGCCTCGATCTGACCCTGCTCGTCCTTGGCCGCATGGTACCCGCCGTTCTCGCGCAGGTCCCCTTCCTCGCGGGCCGCCTCGATCTTCTTCGCGATATCGATGCGCCCCGCCCCCGAGAGGTGGTCAAGTTCGGCTTTGAGTCGGTC
>Ga0335082_10004096_pt1 | contig 15860 bp, 12 predicted proteins | sample Lox_Sample_41_FD_206718 | JGI IMG/M metagenome (GOLD analysis project Ga0335082, IMG submission 206718) | Soil microbial communities from Loxahatchee National Wildlife Refuge, Florida, United States - Lox_Sample_4.1 | ecosystem: Environmental > Terrestrial > Soil > Wetlands | place: USA...
CCAGCATGAGTTTCCCATCGGAGCAATCGAAAGCTTGGGAGGGCACGACGCTGGGGTGGGCGTTCCCGTTGCGCGCAGCGATGACGTCAGCCGACAGGAAGGCCTGCGCGATGTTGATCATGGCTGCCACCTGGACATCCAGCAGCCCCAGGTCGACATGCTGGCCCACACCGGTCCGCTCCCGATTCCATAGGGCGGCGAGAATAGCCGAGACGGCGTGGGACGCGGTGAGCAGATCCGTCACAGCGACGCCGACTCGCTGGGGTCCTCCCCCGGGCAGCTCGTCGCGCTCGCCGGTGACACTCATCAGCCCGCCCATCGCCTGAGCGATCGGATCGTAGCCGGGCCGCGAACGATACGGCCCGCTCTGCCCATAGCCGCTGATGGAGCAGTACACCAGGCGCGGGTTGACAGCGTACAGTCCGGCGAAGTCGAGCCCGTGCCGCGCCAGGTCGCCCACCTTGTAGTTCTCGATCAGCACGTCGCACAGCCCGCTCAGGCGGCGTACGATGCTCTGTCCCGGCGGCGTCGAGAGGTCCACGGTTACCGACTTCTTGCCCCGGTTGCAGCACGCGAAGTAGGTGCTGTCGCCGGTCTCGCGCCCGCCGCGGTCGGTCAAGAACGGGGGACCCCAAGCACGCGTATCGTCGCCCCGGCCGGGGCGCTCGACCTTGATCACCTCCGCCCCGAGGTCTGCGAGCGTCTGCGCAGCCATCGGGCCCGCCAGGACGCGCGACAAGTCGAGCACTCTGATTCCTATGAGCGGACCAGCCATCTGGGATCGGCCTCGGAGTGGATGCGGCGTGTGGAGCAGTGGCGGGCAGCCCGAGCGTGGTGCGAGCCGACCCGGTCTGGGCGGGCCGGGGGCCTAGGTCGATCCATTCCGCACCCTCGCTAGGAACGGCTCGATGGCCTCGTGGAGCGTTGGCGACCCGAGGTCCCCGTACTCGTACGTCAGGCGGCAGGTCGGCCGCCGGATGCGAATGACTCGTGCGAGGTCGACTGGGGTCGCGATGAGCACCACATCGCACGGGATCACGGCTATGGTCCGCTCCAGCTCTGCGATCTGGCCGGAGCCGTAGCCAAGCGCGGGCAGAGCCGGCCCGATATGCGGGAAGGCTACGAAAGCATCGCGCAGGCTGCCCACCGCGTAAGGACGCGGGTCGATCAGTTGCGCCGCGCCCAGACGTCTCGCCGCCAGCATTCCGGCTCCATAGGCCATGCCGCCATGCGTGAGCGTGGGGCCGTCCTCGATCACGAGCACTCGGGCACCGCGGATCGATGCAGCGGCATCCACCTGCGCCGGGAAACCACAGTGGACCAGCGTCGCCCGCGGGTTGACCGCGCGCACGCTCGCGCGCAACGCGGCAACCTCAGCCTCAGGCGCTGTGTCCACCTTGGTCAGCACGATCACGTCGGCGCGCAGCAGGTTGGCCTCGCCTGGGTGGAACCGGCGCTCGTGTCCCGACCGGTGCGGGTCGGCCAGCACGATCTCACAATCCGAATGGAAGAACGGGAGGTCGTTGTTGCCACCGTCCCACAACAGCACATCGGCTTCCTCCTCGGCCAGGCGCAGGATGCGTCCGTAGTCTACCCCGGCGTAAACCACGCGCCCGGCGCGCAGGTGCGGCTCGTACTCCTCCATCTCCTCGAGCGTGCAGTGCGCACGCTGCAGGTCCTCGATCCGCTGAAACCGCTGAGCGGCCTGATCGCGTAGCTCGCCGTAGGGCATCGGATGCCGCACGATGCCCACGCGTAGCCCCTGCTCGTCCAGCAGCCGCGCCACGTGACGCGCCACCGGGCTCTTGCCGCAGCCGGTGCGGACGGCGCACACCGAGACCACGGGGCGGCGTGACGTAAGCATGGTGCGGCTTGCGCCGAGCAATAGGAAGTCGGCGCCTTCGGCCACGGCGAGGGAGGCCTTGTGCATGACCTCCTCGTGCGCGATGTCGCTGTAGGCGAACACCACTTGCTCCACTCGAAGCCGGCGGATGAGCGCAGCAAGCTCCGCCTCCGGTTCGATCGGAATGCCATCCGGATACAGGGGGCCCGCCAGCTCGGGAGGATAGACGCGATGCTCGATATTGGGGATCTGGGCCGCCGTGAAGGCCACCACTTCGAACCGCGGATCATCGCGGAACACCAGATTGAAGTCGTGGAAGTCGCGTCCCGCCGCGCCCAGGATGACGACGCGCGTCCTCGCCGTGGCCGCGGTGGGCCGCGGCGCATCGGCATCCACCGCCGCCTCCGCGCGCATACCACAGGACTATATCACCGCGCTTTGCCGGGTACTGTGGTCCGGCCTATAGTTGTTCCATGGACCCGACGCGCTCTTACGCGCCGATCACGCGGGCCGACCTGCGCCGCCTGGCTCGGATCGCCCAACAGGATCGGGAAGACTATTTTTCGCGACACTCGGAGTGGGCCATCCTGTATCGACGAAGGGTACTGTGCGCTGCGCTATGCGACGATGCGGCATTGCATTTCCTCAACGGGCGAACCGGAGTCCGTGCCTTCAGCGTCTGGACCTTCTACGCGGAGCATCCGGAGGCAGGCTTCCCCTACTATCGCATCGGCCGGCAGGGGTTCGGCAGACCCAAGTTCGGTCCTGATCCCGATGCTCCGGACACCGACGTCGGCCGCCGGGTCGAGCTGCACGCCCGCTCGATCGATGCCAGACCGGACAGCGATCCGGTCGCCGCGTTGCAGGGTTATCTGAAAGCGGGCGCAAGCCCGTCGGCCCGTGAGCTAGCGCGCAAAGCCGTCGTCCTGATCGACCCCGAGCCCTACCTCGCGCTGGAAGTCTGGCCGACTTTGGCGCTGCCCGCAGCCGGGCGACCGGCTGCAACGCGATAGTTCGCGCGACGTTCAGCGCGCGGGCTCGCTCCCTCCCCTCTGGGCAGTGGCCAATTCAGCGGCGACCAGCTCCGCGAGCTTGCGTATCGTGAGCGGCGCGGATCCTTCCGCTTTATTGTTGGCGATGATGAAAGCGGGCTGGTGCGCCGCGGCCGCTTCAAGGCACAACCTGGCGAGCGTTACTCGCGTGGGAAGGTCTTCGTCCCGTAGCCGCGAGAAGGGAGAGTAACGCACGCGTGCCTCCTCATGGGCGTAGTCGCGATGGAGGTTCCAACGGACCACGAGCGGACCGGGGCTCAGTTTGCGCAGCAATCTCGCCTGCTCGGCCGCGGACGGCTGGCGCGGATGCAGGCCGACACAGTGGCGCACTCCGGCGTCCGCCAGCACATGCAGATATTCATCGATCAGCAGCGCCTCATCGCGCAGCTCCACGGCATACAGCGGCCCCTTGGGCAGTGCACACAAGAACGCGCTCAGGCGCCGCGCAAAGTCGGCTGGCTCGCGCGCGAGCGCACGCGGCAGCGGCGGGAACTGGAACACGAACGGGCCGGCGTTGCGGCCCAAGCCCTGCGTCGCGGGATCGATGAAGTGACGCGCGGCCCAGTCGGGGTCGAGGAAGTGCGGGTTGTCCAGCGTCCGGTCGCCCGGGTCTGCGCGTAGCCTCGGGCTTACACACCGCACCGGCGCCTTGACAAGGAATCGGAACGCAGCGGGGACCTGCGCTGCGTAGCGCTCGTATTCTTCGCGCGGGATCGGCGCGTAGAAAGTTCGGTCGACGCCGACGCTGCGAAACAGCGGGAAGCGGGCGTACGCACTCAGCCCGCCGCGCGCCAGCTCGGCCGGCTCGTAGTTCTCCGCATACACCGTGCCGCGCCAGCCCGGGAACGACCAGGACGAAGTGCCGAAGAACAAATCCTCGGGCAGATTGCGCGCCGTTTCTGCCAGTTGCGGAGAGAAGCCGGCGGGTCGGACCTCTCGTGCCGAGCCCAGCCGGGTGCGCGAGGGGGCATCCGCGAACAACGAGAGCTGTTCGCTCATCCGTGCATCGGGCAACTAGCCTGACAGGACGCGACCCGGGTCACTGTGGCAGCAGGGCTGCGAAGCGCGGATACACCTCTGCCACCGCTTGGCGAACCCGGGCTCTGAGCAGGTACAGCATCTGTGGGGTGGGTGGCGGGGTCATCGGCACATGCTCGGGACGATCGAAATCGAATCCGGTGTTCTCCATGATCTCCTCGATCGTGTGACCTGGGTGTACGCTCTCGAGCCGAAAGCGTCGCCGCTCGCGGTCGAAGCCGAACAGCGCGCGCCCCGTGACCAGCTTGAACGGCCCTCCCGGTCTGTACACGCCAGGCAGACTGACCCCCGGCGCGCTGATGAACTCCACTTTAGGCACCAGCACGCGCCGGCTGTGCTCTTCCCGGAATAGGATCACGCGCGGCACCATGAAATAAAGATAAGAAGAGCCGAAGGAGCCCGGCCAGCGGACTTCGCTTTTCGGATAGCCTCCCGCGCCGACCAGGTTGATGTTCGCCTCGCCGTCGATCTGCCCCCCGCCCAGGAAGAAGGCGTCGATGCGACCCTGACCGGCCAGGTCGAAGAGCTCCACACCGCCGTTGGTGAAGCTGTTGTTTCGCAGCGATCCGAGCAGGCTGACGCGCAGACCGCCACCCGATATCTCGCGTGCCAGCAATGCGGCGGCACCGGGTATGGGCGAGGCCGCACCGGTCACTACGTGGCGGCAGCCATCGAGCAGCCGGGCGACCACTGCGATCAGCAGCTCGGCAGGGCTATACGAGACCGTCACGCCAATGCCTTCGCAGACGCTGCCGGCGCAAGCCACTCGGCCATCCGCCGCTCGAATCCGCGCGCCGTTTGTGCCGCGTCGACATATTCGAGGAGAGCAGCTTCGTCGATCCCGTAGGCGTCGCCCAGTTGCAGCGGCCAGGCGCCGCGTGGGGCTTTCGCCAGGGCCGTGATGTAGATCGACGGGATCACGCCGGGGGCGCGATCTGGATCGCGCATCAAGTCGATGTCGCTCACCTCTTCCACCGTCACCAGCGTCTGGTGCGCGGCGTGTGCCATGGTCAGCAACTCGCGCGACCGCCCGATGAAAACGTTGCCGTAGCGATCTCCGAGCGGCGCGTGGAACAGCGCGAAGTCCGGCCGTATAGCGGGCAGGACCACGATCGGGTCGCCGGCCTGGAACGGGTTGTCGATCACCTTCCAATCGGACCGGTTGGCCAGCACGTCGGTGCCGATCAGCCCGCGAAGCGGTATAAACGGAATGCCCTTCTGCCCGGCCTGCAGCGCGGCGTGAATCGCCGGGCAGGTCGCGTCGAGCAGCTTCACCGACCCCTCTCGAACGGCTGCGACGAACCGCGGTGCCGGACCGAACTCGTCCAACGTCACGGCAGAGGTCTCCAACGTCGCTACGAGGCCGGCGCCGATCATCACGTCCGCCTGCAAGCCGCTGACCGGTACGCACACCAGGTGAAGGCCCCGGATCCGCCGACGGACAAGCTCCCGCGTAAGCGCCATGGCGACGCCGCAGCGGTCTGTAGGCACAGCGACTTTGGCGCCGTCCGGGACCGCTGCTGCCAACGTCGAGACGTCACAGAGGGTGGTTTTCATGGCGTGTGCTCCCGTAACGTCGGGCCCCGGCCGGCGGCATTGCGCAATGGTACTCTGCACGACGCTTGGTCGGGGCGCGAGCCGCGACCAAAGCCCCGGCCAAGCAGCTCTTCGGCGGCTTCGGGCGGCAAGCCCCGGGGGACAGGTGCTCGGCCGGGCGCCCATCGCCGCACGGGATCGCGCAGCCGGCGCAGGCACTTCACGTGACGGATCGCCGGGTCTACGCGCCGACGCGAATGGGCTGTCCGCTCAGGCGCCAGAGCAGGTCTTGAAAAACCCCCCGCCCACCCCAACGCTTCGCTGCGGCTGGCGCCTGCGCGCCGGCGATGAGTTGGACCAGATCAGCCACATTCGTGAATGGGAGTTTCGAGGTATGAAGATTCGTCCGATACATGATCGTGTTCTAATCAAACGGCTGGAAGAAGAGCGGAAGACCGCGTCCGGCATTGTGATCCCCGACACCGCTGCAGAAAAGCCGGACACCGGTGAAGTGGTCGCTGTCGGGGGCGGCAAGGTCACGAGCGACGGTAAGGTGCTCGCCCTGTCGGTGAAGGTCGGGGACAAGGTCCTATTCGGCAAGTATTCCGGCCAGACCGTTAAGGTCAAAGGCGAGGAGCTGCTCGTGGTGCGCGAAGACGACATCATGGGCGTGATCGAGAACAGCTGATCCATTCCGGAGGACAACATGGCAGCCAAGGAAGTCAAGTTTCATGATTCCGCCCGCCATCGGATCGTCGCGGGCGTGAACATCCTGGCCGATGCGGTCAAGGTGACCCTCGGTCCCAAGGGGCGCAACGTGGTGCTGGAGAAGTCCTGGGGAGCGCCCACCGTCACCAAGGACGGCGTCTCGGTCGCGAAAGAGATCGAGCTGAAGGACAAGTTCGAGAACATGGGCGCACAGATGCTCAAGGAGGTCGCCAGCAAGACATCGGACGTCGCCGGTGACGGCACCACCACCGCCACCGTGCTGGCCCAGTCGATCGTGCAGGAGGGCATGAAGTACGTGGCCGCCGGCATGAACCCGATGGACCTGAAGCGCGGCGTCGAGAAGGCAGTGGACGCGGTGGTCGAGGAGCTGAGGAAGATCTCCAAGCCCTGCTCCACGTCCAAGGAGATCGCCCAGGTGGGCGCGATCTCGGCCAACGCCGACGAAGCCGTCGGGAAGATCATCGCCGATGCGATGGATAAGGTGGGCAAGGAAGGCGTCATCACGGTCGAAGACGGCAAGAGCCTCAACAACGAGCTGGAAGTGGTCGAGGGTATGCAGTTCGACCGCGGCTACCTCTCTCCCTATTTCATCAACAATCCCGACAAGCAGATCGCGATCCTGGACGACTGCTATATCCTGTTCCACGACAAGAAGATCTCCGCCATCCGGGATCTGCTGCCCGTGCTCGAGCAGGTCGCCAAGGCCGGCAAGCCGCTCCTGATCGTGGCCGAGGAAGTGGAAGGCGAGGCGCTGGCCACCCTGGTGGTCAACAACATCCGCGGGATTCTCAAGACCTGCGCCGTGAAGGCACCGGGCTTCGGCGACCGGCGCAAAGCGATGCTGGAAGATATGGCTATTCTCTCCGGCGGCACCGTCATCAGCGATGAGGTCGGCCTGAAGCTGGAGAACGTCTCGCTGAACGACTTGGGCCGTGCCAAGCGTATCGAAATCGCCAAAGAGGAGACCACGATCATCGACGGGGCCGGCGACAGGAAGTCCATCGAGGGGCGCATCCAGGCGATCCGCCAGCAGATCGAGGAGACGACCTCCGACTATGACAAGGAAAAGCTGCAGGAGCGCGTGGCCAAGCTGGCCGGCGGCGTGGCGGTCATTCGGGTTGGGGCGGCCACCGAGACCGAGATGAAGGAGAAGAAAGCTCGCGTGGAGGACGCGTTGCACGCCACCCGTGCGGCCGTCGAGGAAGGGGTAGTCCCTGGCGGCGGGGTAGCGTTGCTCCGCGCCCGTCAGGCTATCGCCAAGCTCCACGGCGCCAACCACGACCAGGATGCCGGGATCAAGATCGTCATGCGGGCCCTGGAAGAGCCGCTGCGCCAGATCGTCGCCAACACCGGAGATGAGCCGTCCGTGGTCCTGGCGAAGGTGCTCGACGGCAAAGGCAGCTTCGGCTGGAATGCCGCCACGGGCGAATACGGAGACTTGGTGCCAATGGGCGTGATCGACCCGACCAAAGTGGCCCGCTATGCGCTGCAGAATGCAGCCTCGGTCGCCGGTCTGATCCTCACCACCGACGCCATGGTGGCCGAGCTTCCCAAAGAGGAGAAGCCGGCGCCGGGTCCGCATGGCGGTGAGATGGGCTACTGATCGCGCGCTTGCATAGACGAAAGAGCCCGCGTTGCGGGCTCTTTTTTTTGGTCCCTCCCTGGCCTCCGATTGGCGCGCGCATCGCATCTGGCGCGGACGTTGCATGCTCCGCGCCGGAACGCTCTACCCTGTGCGGCGGGGATACGCGAAAATCGCTGCGTCGAAGCCCGGACCGGTGATCCGGGTCGCTCCAGACGGAGGTGATGTGGGTCGAACCAGGAAGCTCATTGCGGCGTTCGTGCTGCTGTTGGTCCCCGCCGTCGCGCTCGCTCAGGTCTCCCGGCAGATCACCAAGAGATCCGACCCCTTGGTCCGGAGCCTCGAGGCGCTGTACGCGGAATCGATGCAGGTGGCGCGCACAGGCGACCTCGACGCCTACTGGCGGCTGCGCACTACCGGGTCCAAGGACCGTCCGCCACACCTGACGCGCGAACTGCTGCCGTTGTTTGCCACCATGCTCCCGCCCCTGGACACGCTGAATTTTGTCCGCATCGACAGCAGCGGCGCCACCGCCCGCGCGCTGTATCGCTGGCCGCGGAACGATATGGCCCGCTACACGGTCATCGTGTACCGCATCGAGGACAAAGCCTGGAAAATCGATTCGATCCTGGTGAAGTCGAACGTCCAGGGCGACGCGCTCAAATCCGACCTACCCGACCAGGTCAAGCAACGGGCACAGTTGCAGCCGCAGGACACCCGCTCGGCCCGAGTCGGTTCGGGACCATGATCGAAGGCTCGCTCGCTGGCGGTTTCCGGCTCCCGGAACGCAGTGCCGCTGCGGACACACATTCGTGCCACCTGGCCGCGACTGGACGCCATGCCCACGCCACGTGCACCGACTCCGCTGCATCGCGTTAGCCGGCGGGGCCGGAACGGGCGCGGCCCAATCGAGCCCGCATCCACCCGATGCCGTGCCCGCAGTGGACCGCGCAAAGTGAGACGACGCCTCCCACGTCTCGCCTTACGGCACCTTACATCCCTGCTCCGTCTAGGGTTAAGCCCGGGCTGCAGCATGTTGTCCTGCAAGGCTTTTCTCGGCCGCCTCGAGGCGTTACCATTGGCGCTCCCGACAGGGGCGTTCACCTCGGCAGCGCAGGCGCGCAGGCTGGCAGCACAACAAGAGTGGGCGCAATGAAGGAGGAATATTGAACCCGACAGACATCAGTCGACCCGACTACTTTCACAAAGTGGTCGACTGCCAGTGGGCATGTCCGGCCCACACGCCCGTCCCCGAATACATCCGATTGATCGCCGCCGGGCACTATAGCGAAGCGTATCTGATCAACTGGAGGTCGAATGTCTTTCCCGGCGTTCTCGGCCGCACCTGCGACCGGCCGTGTGAGCCCGCTTGCCGGCGTGCGCGCGTCGAAGAGCAACCGGTCGCCATCTGCCGCTTGAAGCGGGTCGCGGCGGACTACAAGGACGACATCGTCGACCGCCTACCCAAGCCGGCCAAGCAGAAGAACGGCAGGCGCATCGCATGCATCGGCGCGGGCCCCGCTTCACTGACGGTCGCTCGCGACCTGCTCCCGCTGGGCTATCACGTGGTGATCTACGAGGCCGATCCTTTCGCCGGCGGCATGATCCGCACCCAAATTCCCCGCTTCCGGCTGCCCGAGATGGTGATCGACGAGGAGATCGGCTACATCCTCAACCTCGAGCCGGAGCTGCGCGTCGGCCAGCGTGTGACGAGCATGCGGGAGTTGCTCGCGGAGGGCTACGATGCGGTCTTCGTCGGGTGCGGCGCACCGCGCGGGCGCGACCTCCAGCTGCCCGGGCGCACCGAGGCGGCGGCCAACATTCACATCGGCATCGACTGGCTCTCGAGCGTGTCCTTCGGCCATGTCGAGGGCATCGGGAAGCGAGTGATCGTCCTGGGCGGTGGCAACACGGCAATGGACTGTTGCCGCTCGTCCAAGCGCCTCGGCGGCGAAGACGTGCGTGTGGTGGTGCGCAGCGGCTTCGACGAGATGAAGGCCTCCTCGTGGGAGAAGGAAGACGCCATGCACGAGGGCATCCCCATCCTCAACTACCTCGTGCCCAAAGCGTTCACGCACGCCGGTGACAAGTTAACGGGCGTGGCGTTCGAGAAGGTCAGAGCCGTGTACGACGAGCATGGCCGGCGCCAACTTGTTCCCACCGGCGAGCCGATCGTGCACATGGAGTGCGACGACGTCTTGGTGGCGATCGGACAGGACAACGCCTTCCCTTGGATCGAGCGCGATATCGGCATCGAGTTCGACCGGCAAGGCCTGCCCAAGCTCGATCCCATCACGCTGCAATCCACGCTGCCCAACGTATTCTTCGGCGGGGACGCGGCTTACGGCCCGAAGAACATCATCTGGGCCGTGGCCCATGGCCATGAGGCGGCCGTGTCCATCGACCGCCTGTGCCACGGCGAAGACGTCCGCCGGCGCCCCGCGCCATACGTCAACCTGGTGTCGCAGAAGATGGGCATCCACCAGTGGAGCTATGACAACGATATCTCCACTGAGAAGCGCAACCGAGTGCCGCTCAAGGACATCAAGATCACCTTGAAGGACATCAGGGTGGAGGTCGAGCTGGGCTTCGACCCCAAGGCGGCCTTCGCCGAGGCGCAGCGCTGCCTGAATTGCGACGTGCAGACCGTATTTGCGGACAAGCTGTGCATCGAGTGCGACGCGTGCGTGGACATCTGTCCGATGGACTGCATCAACTTCACCGACGACGGCGAGGAGCAGCCATTGCGGGCACGACTGCGGGCGCCGGCCAAGAATACGACCCAGGACCTGTACGTGTCCGGCACACTGAAGACCGGGCGCATCATGGTCAAAGACGAAGATCTGTGCCTGCATTGCGGGCTGTGCGCGGAGCGCTGCCCGACCGGGGCCTGGGACATGCAGAAGTTTTTCCTGGACATGACACACGCGGGGCCGGCATGCCGGAGCAAACACAAAGAACCAACGATTTCGTAGTCAAGTTCGCCAACGTCAACGGTTCGGGATCGGCTTCTGCCAACGCGCTGTTCGCCAAGTCCATGCTGCGCATGGGCGTGCCGGTGAGTGTGCGCAATATCTTCCCCTCCAACATCCAGGGTCTGCCCACCTGGTACGAGGTACGCGTGTCTGAGGCGGGCTATCACGGTCGGCGAGGCGGCGTGGACCTGATGGTGGCGATGAATCCGCAGACCTGGGATCAGGACGTCGCCGAGATCGAGCCCGGCGGCTACCTGTTCTACGATTCGACCAAGCCGCTGCAGCAGTCGATGCTGCGCGACGATGTCCACATCATCGGCATGCCGCTCACGGAGATCTGCAACCGGGAGTACACCGATCCGCGCCAGCGCCAGCTGTTCAAGAACATCCTCTATGTCGGCGCACTGTGCGCCCTGCTGGACATCGAGCTGCGCGAGGTGGAGAAGCTGATCGGGGAGCAGTACAAAGGCAAGGAGAAGCTGCTTGCGCCCAACGTACACGCCTTGCATCTTGGGCGCGACTATGCGGCGAGTTACCTGCCCTCGATCGGACTCAAGGTCAAGCGCGCCGACGCGGTGGGCAACGCCATTTTTCTGGATGGCAACACCGCTGCCGCGCTGGGTTGCGTGTACGGCGGCGCCACAGTCGCGGCTTGGTACCCGATCACGCCATCCTCCTCGCTCGCCGAGGCATTCTCGCGCCACTGCCGCAAGTTTCGACATGACCCTGATACCGGCAATGCGCGCTACGCCGTGATCCAGGCGGAAGACGAGCTTGCCTCGATCGGCATCGTGATCGGCGCCGCTTGGAACGGCGCACGCGCCTTTACCTGCACCTCTGGGCCCGGTATCTCGCTCATGCAGGAGTTCCTCGGGCTGGCCTATTTCGCCGAGATCCCTGCCGTTGTCTTCGACGTGCAAAGGGGCGGGCCGTCCACGGGTATGCCTACGCGCACGCAACAGGCTGATCTGCTGAGCTGCGCCTATGCCTCGCACGGCGATACCAAGCATGTGCTGCTGTTCCCCGAGGATCCCAAGGAATGCTTCGAGTTTGCGGCCCTCTCCTTCGATCTTGCCGATCGGTTGCAGACGCCGATCTTCGTGCTCATGGACTTGGACATCGGCATGAACGAGCGGCTGTGCCAGCCGCTCGCTTGGGATGACGCACGCCGGTTCGACCGCGGCAAAGTCATGACGCAGGAGCAGCTCGAGGCGGGCACGCCTTTCGGACGCTATCTGGACGTGGACGGGGACGGCATCACCTACCGAACCTATCCGGGGACTCACCCCACGCGCGGGGCGTTCTTTACGCGAGGCACAACCAAGGATCGCTTCGCTCGCTACTCGGAAGCCGGGCCGGACTATGTGGACAACATGCAGCGATTGCTACGCAAGTTCGAGACGGCCAAAGGGCTGGTGCCTCGGCCTGTGCAGCATCGCGCAGCAAAGCCTACGCGGCTTGGGGTGATCTACTTGGGTTCCACCAGCCCAGCCATGGTGGAGGCGCTGGACACGCTGGAGCGCGAGGGCGTGTACCTGGATGCGTTGCGCGTGCGCGCTTTCCCGTTTCATGACGAGGTCTACGACTTCGTCGCCGAGCACGACCTGACGTTCGTGGTCGAGCAAAACCGCGACGCACAGCTGCGCATGCTGATGATCAACGAGGGCCCCGCCGACCCGTCGCGGCTGATCTCGGTGCTGCACTACGACGGCACACCCATCACCGCGCGCTTCGCCGTAGCGGAGATCCTCGGAAAGGCAGCGGCCCTAAAAGCGGTGCCTTTGCGAGCGGTCAAGTGAAGGCAATGTGCAGGCCGCGTAGCCCGTCGAGTTCGATTCTCAGGCTTTCGGTATCCCGATCATGACCTATCTGGCCAAACCCACACTGCACCACCCCTCGCTCGAGAAGAATGCCCTGGGGCTCACCCGCCGCGACTACGAGGGCGCGATTTCCACGCTCTGTGCGGGTTGCGGACACGACTCGATCAGCGCGGCCATCATCCAAGCCTGCTTCGAGTTGCAGCTGCCGCCCCATCGCATCGCCAAGCTTTCGGGCATCGGTTGCTCGTCCAAGACACCGACATATTTCCTGGCCAGCTCGCACGGCTTCAACAGCGTGCACGGCCGCATGCCTTCCGTGCTTACCGGAGCCAACCTGGCCAACCGAGAGCTGATCTATCTGGGCGTCTCCGGCGACGGCGATTCGGCCTCCATCGGCCTGGGGCAGTTCGCGCATTGCATGCGCCGAGGCGTGAACATGGTCTACATGGTCGAGAACAACGGCGTGTACGGCCTCACCAAAGGGCAGTTCTCCGCGACGGCGGACAAGGGCTCCAAGAGCAAGAAGGGAGCGATCAACCATGACGCACCCGTCGACCTGGTGATGCTTGCGCTGCAGCTGGGCGCGACTTACATCGCGCGCAGCTTCTCCGGAGACAAGCAGCAGCTCGTGCCGCTCATCAAAGGCGCGATCTTGCACCAAGGCGCCGCATTCATCGACGTCATCTCGCCGTGCGTAGCATTCAACAACCACGAGGGGTCCACCAAGAGCTACGACTACGTCCGGGAGCATAACGAGGCGGTCAACCGGCTCGACGTGATCCTGCCGCGGCACCCGATTACGGTGGACTACGCGCCCGGCGTCCGCGAGGAGGTTGTCCAGCACGATGGCTCGGTGCTACGCCTGCGCAAGCTCGCTGCAGACTACGAGCCCAACGACCGCTCCTCCGCCATGAACTTCCTCCAGCACCACGACGCGCGCGGTGAGGTAGTGACGGGGCTGCTGTATGTCGAGCCGGAGCCCGAAGACCTGCACGCCCATCTAGGGACGGTAGATACGCCCTTCAACCAGCTCGGCGAGCCCGAGCTGTGCCCCGGCGCCGCTGCGCTGGAGCGCATCAACGCCTCCCTGCGCTGAGCAGCCCTGGCGGGCCGTGCTGGATGCGCGGCGCGCCTACGTCCGCGCGAGCAGGACCCGGTTACTGCGTCACGGTCGCATGCTTGCGCCGGATCGACGCTTCGATCTCCACGCGTCGGTCTTTCTGCAGGCACGCGATCAGGTCGTCGCGGGCGAGGCCCGTACACTCGTCAGGCCGGGTGAGCGGGTTCTTCTCACCCCGTCCCTCGTAGTGGATCTTGTTCTCCGGAACGCCCCTGCTCAGCAGATACTGGGCCACGGCCCACGCGCGCAGCTCGGACAGGCGCTGGTTGTACTCCGGCGTGCCGATGTGATCCGTGTAGCCGATGATATCCAGTCGGTCGTAGTCGGCCGACGTGAGCTTCACCGCGAGCTGATCGAGGACGACCTTGACCTCGTCGCGCAGCACATACTGGTCGAAGTCGAAGCGCCCGTCCTCGTTCACGCCCAACACCAGAGGCAGCATGCCTCCCAGCGTCTGCGGACGGTACTCCTCGTCCACGTTCACCTTGCTGCTGGGGACATCCACGGCAGCCAAGCGCTCGCCCGAGGCGCCCGCGCCCTCGCTACCTTCCAATCCCGCCACTCCGCCGCCGATGCCGCTGCGGGTCTCCGGTGCACCGCCGACCGCGCCGGGCAGTTGCGCGCCCGCGCCTGCCGCTGCCGCACTGGACCCTTGGCCCGGCTCGCCGGCGGCGCCGGCGGGAGCCGCGGAGGAGGTTGCATCGCCGGTGGCGGCGCCGCTAATGCTGTTGGCATCGTCGCCCGACGTCGCCGGTGCAACGGCCGCTGCTCCCACCGTGTGGCTGCCGGCACTGCTGCGGTCGCCTTCTACTCCCGCCACCACGCCCGTCTCCCCTTGAGCGCTGCCCATTGCAGCGGCGCTCTCCGGCACGGCTCCGGATGCGGAGGCTTCGGACCCCGCAGCACGCCCAGCGGGCTGGGTTTCGTCGGCCGGGGACGACACTGCGGCATTCCCACCAGCAACGGGGCTGGAGGCAGCGCCGGCTTCGTCCGCCGTGGCGGACTGCGCAGACTGCGCCGCGTTGTCAGCGACGCCGCCGGGCTCGCCGCGCTCACCCGAGGTGTCGCTGGATGCAGACGAGGCACCCTCGCCCGCAGCCAGGTCACCATGCTCGCCCGATGCGTTGGCGGAAGCAGAAGAGGAGCCGTTGTCTTGAGCCCGCTCGCCACGCTCGCCCGAGACGTCGGCGGAAGCGGATGAGGGCTCGCTGCCCGCGGTGGGTTCGCTGCGTTCGGCAGCGAGGTTCGACGACGAGTCGGCGCCTGTGCTCCCGGGTTGGGAGGCAGCGGCGGTGGGCGGATTGGGAGTAGCGATCGGCCGGCTGCGGGCACCGGTCCCTGCAGAGGCGTCCGCGCCTTCGATGTTCCCGGGCGGCGCCGGGCTGCGTGCCTTGGTGGCACAGCCTCCTAGCGCCAGTACGAGGGCCAGAGCGACCACTCCGACCGCGCCGGAGGCAGTGAGTCCAACCGATGAAAGCGATGAATCAACCTGCACACTCGGTCTCCAACTAATCATCTTTGACGGCACTCCTGGTGATTTCGGCGACGCTACGCGAGGAATCAGCGGATCGAACAATCTTAACCGGTTTGGGTCGCTCTGGGCCGCAGTGCCCGAAGGTTTCCTGGTTGTCTCGGCGCGCCGAGGCTACGCGCCGAGTGTAGTGCGAGTCGTTCATGTTCAGCAGCAAGCGCAGTGCAGGTCCCGTGGAAGCGATCGGTTTACCCCTCAACCATAGAGCGGCCGGACTCGGCCGAGTTCCCTGGGCACCGGATTTGCTCGGATCTGTCTCCTCAGTCCGACAGATTGCACGAGTCTCCAACGCGGGTGCACAGGCACCCCGGCGCCTGTCTGGGCGCCGCGCTCGGGTGAGAGGCCGCGCTCGTGCCGATTCGGAGCATAGGTACGGGCCGCACTGTCGATTCGGCTCCGGTGAAACTCCCGATGCGCTGGCACTGGATAGCGATCTTGCTCGTTGGATACGCCGCCTGGTCCCATTGGACCTCCCGGCCCGTCTCGCACGGCCCGGGAGTGCTCGCGCCGACGGATCCGGTGCAGACGCCGGTGCTCGCGGCGCCGTCGCTTCACCGTCGCGGCTATAGGATCACGCCCTTGCAATCGTTCTCGCTCGAAGCTCGGGTCCTGCGCACCGAACACTACTGGTTCG
>Ga0335082_10004097_pt1 | contig 15857 bp, 17 predicted proteins | sample Lox_Sample_41_FD_206718 | JGI IMG/M metagenome (GOLD analysis project Ga0335082, IMG submission 206718) | Soil microbial communities from Loxahatchee National Wildlife Refuge, Florida, United States - Lox_Sample_4.1 | ecosystem: Environmental > Terrestrial > Soil > Wetlands | place: USA...
AGCCGCTGGAAGGCCCGCTTTGAAGCCGAGCGGCTCGCAGGGCTGTATGCGCGCCATCGCGGGCGGGCTCCGGCCGATGACGCGCCTAGACTCGAGGCGCGGGTGTTGGCCTGGACGCAAAAGCCCCCTAGCGACGGATCGACCCACTGGAGCACACGCAAGCTGGGGGCGGCGCTGGGCATCTCGCACATGATGGTGGCGCGCATCTGGGCCAAGCATGGGCTCAAGCCCCACCGGCTGCAGCGCTACATGGCCTCCAACGATCCGGACTTTGAGACCAAGGCCGCCGACATCATCGGCTTGTATCTGAATCCGCCGGCGCACGCAGCCGTGTTCTGCGTGGATGAGAAAAGCGCCATTGAAGCTCTGGATCGGCTCGATCCGGTGCTGCCGCTGTCTCCCGGACGCATCGAGCGACACGGGTTCGAATACTACCGCCACGGTACGCTGTCGCTTTACGCCGCCTTCAACACCAAGACCGGCGAGGTGTTGGGCAAGACCGCGGCGCGGCACACAAGCGCCGAGTTCGTCGCCTTCCTCGCCGACATCGTCGCGCACCAACCCCGGCGCAAAGAGATCCACGTCATCTGCGATAACCTCTCGGCGCACAAGACCAAGGCCGTCGAGCAGTTCCTGACCGAGCATCCGAACCTGCATCTAAATTACACCCCGACCTATTCGTCCTGGCTCAACCAGGTCGAGCTCTGGTTCGCCAAGATCGAGCGCGATGTCATCGCGCGCGGCGTGTTTACATCGGTGACCGACCTTAAGAGGAAACTCATGCGTTATATCCGCAGGTACAACGACTCGCCCAAGCCGGTGAAGTGGATCTACCGTAGCCCGACCCACCGCATCACTACGGATTCGCGTGTTACAGTCCACTAGGAGAGCTGGACCCCTCTACCCTTGCCGAAGAGGAGCCGGGGTGAGGGCTAACGCCCAGCCCAGCTACTCCGGTACCCTGACCGCACCCACCCGGCGCCCTGAACGTAAGCGCAATCGCCGCAGCGCCGAACCCCACCGCGACCGACCCACTGCAAAGCCAGCCGGCGCAGAAGAGGACCTGCGTGTTCCACCGGTCCCACTCATTTGACGAACGTTCGGCAGACCCTTGTTTCCGGCAGACACCCCGTGGGGCGTATACTTAATTTTTAGATCCAAATCTTTTCGCTCACCATGGGAAACGTTCCCACGCCTGAAGCTCTGATGGTTCGCTGGTCCGAGGTAATTGCGGACCGCACGCTCCGAGACCTCCCGTACAAGATCGAACTAAACGTCTGGGGGAAGATCGAGATGAGTCCAGCCAGCAACCGGCACGGCCTGCTCCAGGCCAGAATCGCTTCCGAGCTATCGCGGCAGCTTGCGGGCGGCGAAGTGATCACGGAGTGTTCCGTCCTAACGCAAATCGGCGTGCGTGTGCCGGACGTTGCCTGGGCTTCGCCTGAGTTCATGGAGCTGCACGGTGAGGCTACGCCGTTTCCGGCCGCGCCGGAAATCTGTGTCGAGATCGTCTCGCCGTCGAACTCCGAAGATGAGATAGAGGCGAAGACAGCCGCTTACCTTGCATCCGGTGCCAAAGAGGTGTGGACTGTCTCCGAAGATGGAGTAGTTCGATTTTTCGACGCGAGCGGTGAGCGAACCGAGAGCCAGTTCGCCGTGACCGTATCGCTTCCTCACCCGCGCCGCTAATCTCCGCGGTACTCCAACAGGGATAAGGCCGACCGCAGTTCCTCCCCACCTTTCACGAGGCGGAGTGGCGCGCGGCGCGCGCCGGGGCGGTGTCGGGTTGCGGTTCTCGCAGCGAGTTACCCCGCCACACTCACCGCAGGTAGCGGTGCCAACCGCGGCGGCTGGAACGTGAGCGCAATAGCGGCCGCGCCAAGCCCGACCGCGAACGAGCCGACATACAGCCGCCAGCACGCTGCGAAGGCATCGAAGATCCAGCCGCCTGCCAGCGGCCCAATCGCCATGCCCACTGTGGAGGCCATCGTCGCCGCACCGAACGTCGCACCCATGATGCGCGCGCCGAAATACTGGCGGATCAGGATGGCGTGGAGCGGCATGACCCCGCCATAGGCGAACCCGAACAGCGCGGACAGCGCATAGAGGCTCGTGAGGTCGTGCTAAGCGGGGACGGACCCCGTTCGGGCGCTCAGAGGAGCTTCGAGAACACGCTATCGCGGGAGATGGCGACCAACAACGCCCCTGGACGACCGGCCGCGCGGCGGAGTATCCCTGGTAGGCAACGCACCAGAAGGGTCGCGAGTTCAGGTCCGGCCATGTCCTTGCCGGTCACGACGAATCCGCGCAGCTTGGCCGCTTGACAGGCGGCCCGCTCCAACGGATTTCGACGGGTATGTTCGTCCTTCGTGATTGGTGCCTAGTCGCGCTCTCCGACCTCCGGGATTCACTCGACGTCTGCGGCGTCTTTAGGAAAGTGGTCGATATGGACTTCGACCTTGGCGCCCGCTGCGCGCAGGGCGTCCGCGACCACATGACGACCAAGCCGATAATCGAGGAAGAAGGTGAGCGATGCGAAGCGCTCTGAGTCACGCTGCGCGCGGCTGGCAGCGGAGCGCGTTCTGGATCGCTTCCGACGGGACACCGTGGTCCCTTGCTAGGTCTTCCACCGTCTCACCAGCGTAGAACCGCTCGGCCAGGATTGCCGTGCGAAGCCCGAAGCCATCCAGCACAAGGCGGCCGAACGAGCGGCGCGGATCGATCACGACGGCGCCCGCGCGCTCGCGTCCACGTGCGGGGAGAGAGCCCGCGCCAGTGAATCGAAGCGCTCAGCGTATACCCCGAGTCGGCTCGGATGAAATGAGGAAAAGGCAGTCCCTTCGGGAACCGTCCTAAGAGGATTGTCTTCCAGATCCAGTGGACCAACCGAGGATAGGGCGGCCCCCGGTTGCTCGAAAACTTGGGGAATGAAACCGCCTTGTCACATTGTCTCGGTGTGCGGTTCGCTCATGCGGTTGCCCTCCCTGCAACGTAGTCGAGCGACGGCTCAGTACCCACCCATCAGCGATGATCGCGGGCACTGGTGCGTGCGTGGTCGTTACACGACGTTCAGAACGGCGTGCCGGCGCCCCCTTGGCTTAGGCTTGACGACAATGTCAATGTCCCGGCCCAGAATGTTCAAGAACCGCATGAGTCGTTCCAAGGAAAAGGCCTGGAGCCGGCCGCGGATCAGGGCAGAGATCTTTGGTTGATCGATTCCAAGTAGTTCAGCCGCTTCCACTTGGGTAAGGCGTCTCGCGGCAATGATCTCGCCGATCTTGCGGGCAAGCTCGGCCTTCGCGAGCCGATCTCCTGCGTTCGGCAGACCGAGATCCGCGAATACGTTTCCGCTGCTTCTTTCGGCCGCTACTGTTTGCTTCCTCATTTCCGATACTCCTGCCTGTAAAGCTCCTGTGCCTGCTTCAGTCGCTGCTTAATGAGGTCAATGTCTTCCTTGCGCGTTGCCACTCGAGTAGTGGATTTCTTCTGGAATGCGTGCAGCACGTACACGACGTCCTGCAGTCTCACCGTCTACACGGCTCGATAAGTTCCGCTTTGGTCATCGTCAACGATCTCTAGAACGCCCGCACCACCGAATCCCTTCAGAGGTTTTGCATCAGGGTGCTTCCCGCCCATCTGAGCCACGTACAGGGCATACCCGAAAAGATCCTGAACCTCTTCGGGAAAGGTCTTCAGATCTTTCTTGCTGCTACCAATCCAGATAAGGCGCTTGGGCTTCGCTGGCTCGGACATGACACATTATGCCAATACTAGCATAGATACGCAAGTCGGAGGTCGTCGGACCGCCCCCCGAACTCGAGGGGCGGCTACTGGGGCACGCAGAGCGTCGAAACGGGTGATTCGGTGGTGGCGGCGAAAGCCTGCTCAGGCCTGGTCGCAATGCCTCCCGCCTGTCCGGAGCTGCTCGCACAGTTGATGCGCGTTCCACTCCCAGTAGTATTCTTCGTCCCGCTTCATCCAAGGCTCGTCCGATAGTGCGTCGTCCCAATCGGGGAGCGGGCTGTCCGCTTCGCTCAGCGTGTGGGTATCAGTCATGCCACCTGTGCTGTCATCGCGGCGGTCGCGGGTCCGTGCCAGAGATGTATGCCGGCCGCGAACAGGCCCTGATCAGCCACGGGCTACTTAAAGCGCCCCTCGAACAGGCGTCGAGGCCGAGGCGGCACGCGTGTCGATGTAAGCGCCAAGGCTTGATCAGACCCAAGTTGGGTAGCAACATGCCCAAAGTGGGTATGAAGAAGGGTGGTGGCTGCATTGCGCTATCACGGCTTTCGCGCGAGCGACCGGTACATCGTTCTTCAGGCCTTGCCGCACACGCTTGGGCTCGGTCCGGCAGTATGGCGCGTGCTGGCCGAGTGTCATGAAATTCGAAATCTCGGGGAGCACGAAGGCGATCTCGACATCGACGAGCGCCTGGTCGCGGATCTGATCACTTCCTGTCGTTCGGTCGCCACCAAGCTCGACGCGTTGCCTGCCTCCCGCGGCAGGACGATCAAGAGCAACGCTAGCTCTGGCGCCGCCCGACGCAGGACACCCACGCCTGGGCGAACATGGCGGCCGGTTGCCGGCCCCACGTGCGGATGGCGTCGGCATATTCGTGGTCCCCGCCGTGCTCGAGCTGCGCCGCGAGCGCTCCGGTGATGTCCGCGAGATCGTCGTAGTTCTGGTAGCGCGCCTGCGCGCGCACTTCCCCGAAGCCGGCGTCGAGCATCAGACCGAGCAGCTTGCGCCCTACCAGCGTATCGCCGCCGTTGCGATTCTGGATCTCGTTGTGTGCGCGCATCGCCGCCGTCAGCTCCGGCGTGGGCGGCGAGCCGATGAACCCGCCCCAGTCGGGCGCGCACACGCCCGCCACGCCGCCCGGCCGCAGCACGCGCAGGAACTCGCGCAGGGCGAGCCCTGGGTCGTTCAGATGCTCGAGCAGCGCGTGGCTGAACACGGCGTCGAAATGGGCAGGCGGGAAAGGAAGTGCGTACGCGCTGGCTTCACGAAAGCTCGCGTTCGCGATGCCCTGCCGCCGCGCGTTCTCGCTCGCCAGCTCGATCTGAGACGGGCTCAGGTCCACACCGATCACTTGGCCGTCGCCAATCCGAGCTGCGATCCCGAGCGTGATGCTGCCCGGACCGCAGCCGCAGTCCAGGACCGTCATGCCCGGCTGCAGGAGCGGGATAAAGAACGAGCCGTGCGACTCGAGCGTGCGGCGCGATACGAAGCCGAGCGCGGCCTGCCCATACCCCAGCGTATAGGTTTCTTGCATGCGCTCAGCGAGCCGCGTCAGGCTCTACAGTTCACTCCGCGGTGAACCCGATCTTGGCATGTGTGCCGTCGCAGTAGGGCTTGTTGGACGAGCCGCCGCAACGGCACAGTGCGGTGCTTTGCGTGCGCAAGATGGTGCGGCCCGTGCCGGTCACCACTTCCAGGTTGCCTTTGGCGAGCAGCGGCCCGTTCTTCGCAGGCGTGACGGTGAGCCGACCGTCGCGCTTCTCCAGCGGCTGAGACTCCGCGGTCGGCGCTTCGCCGGTGGCGGTGAACTTCGTCTTCACGTGACTTCCGTCGCAGTACGGCTTGCTGCGTGAGGCGCCGCAGCGGCACAGCGTCGCGCGGAAAGCCGGCTTGCCTGCCACGTCCAGGTCGGCATGGAATGCGAGTGGACCGTTCTCCCGGATGCGCACGAGGTTCACCTTGGGCGCCGCCTCCTGCGGCCCGCCGTCGATCCGCTCGTAGGTGATCGCGCCCGACGGGCACAGATGCGCGATCTCGGCCACCGCTTCGGGCGACGCGTTATCGGGATGGATCCAGGCGCCGGGAGCGTTGGGCACGAATACGTCCGGCCGGCCCAGCACGCAGAAGCGCGAATGGATGCACTTGTGCCCGTCGAAGCGGACGACGATCCGCTGGCCGCGAACTTCCTGAATGCTGTCGCTCATTTCTCTCCTCCGATTGCAGGTTCGTCCGGTCAGGGCCGCTCGGACGCCGCCAGCAGCTCGACCAGATATTGCTTCCACAACTCGACTCGGTAAAACGTCCGATGCCCGCGGCTGGCATCGCTGATCGGGATCAGCACGTATCGGCCTCGGGGTACGCGCCGGATCTCGCGCTCCATGACGCCGAGCTCGGGCGGATACCGCTCGTCGTCGGCCGAGTTGATCGCGGTCACGGCGGCGCGAATACGCTCCAGACCCGGTCCGGGATCGTAGGTGCGCGAGGATTCCCAGGCATACAAGAAATCGTTGGCATCGGTAGTGGCCAGGTTGTTGCGGACCGTGTCGTCGAGCAGCCGGTCGGCGGCCACAACGGTAGGCGCCGCCAGATACAGCTCGCGCGCCCCGCTGCCGGTCATGAACGCGATCTGCAGCGCAGTCGTGAGCCCCGGCGGCTGGCGCACATACTCGCCGCCGTGCCATTCCGGGTCGTTGCGGATGGCATCCGTGATGGCGCGCCGCTCCATGCGGTTTCGCCCCGCCACCTGCACCGGCAGGCACGCCATCGGCAACACGGCATCCATGAACTCCGGGTAGGTCACGGCCCACATCCAGGCGTGCATGCCGCCCATCGAAATCCCCACGATCAGGCGCAGGTGATCGACCCCCAGGCCTTGGGTGAGCAGAAAATGCTGGGCCCTGACCATGTCGTCGTACGTGTAGCGCGGGAAGCGCGCGCGCAGGCCGTCGCTGGGTTTGGTCGAGCCGCCGTGGCCGACGCTGTCCGGCAGAATCAGGTAGTAGCGCGTCACGTCGAGCGGCTGTCCGGGGCCGTACAGCGCGTCCGCCCAATCCGGGCGCAGCAGGCTCGCCGCCTGGCCGCCCGTGCCGTGCAGCAGCAGAACCGCATTCCGAACTCGGCCGGAGCCGTCCCGTATCGGCGTCCCGAGCGTCGTGTAGTGCAGCTTCAGCTCGGGAAGCACCTCCCCGGTCGAGAACCGGAAGTCGCGCAGGACGAAATTCCCCTGCTCGGGCTGCAGTGGCGCCGCGATGGCTCCCTCAGCCAAGGTGAGACAGAGCGGCAGGACAATACCGCTCCACACAGGCGCGCGCATGGGAGAGGGGGAAGCTGGGCAACGCATCCGCAGTCAGCATATGCCCATTAGCATACGCGCCAAGCCACGCGGGTCAACCATCCCGGGATGCCGGACGGCCGCCGCGCCTTCATCCCGCCGCACGAATGCGGGAGCCGGATGCGCACCCGCTCTTTCCCCCTATCCGCCGTCGCCGCTACCGACGCGTTGCAGACCCCGGACCGTTCCTTGCTTCCGCACCTGCTGCCTCGCAGCCCCGCGAGGCGCGCGCGACGAGAGATCCCAGGAGCAATGCAGTGAAGAGCGTGTATGCCGTGATGACCCTGCTAGCAGTGGTCGCCCTCGTCCACAGCTACGCTCGCACCGCCGAGCTGAACGGGAGCACCCATGTGGGGATCGTGGAGCGCGTGTTCGTAGAGCAATACCCCGGGGTTTACGTCGACCCGTCCGCGATCGGGCGGGACTATCGCGGCCCCGCTTGGGCGCACGTGAGCTTCTCGGAGCCGCTGGAGGACGGCCGGACCGCCGATGTAGCCCGCGTTCCCGCCGGCATGACCGTCGAGCCCGGCGATCTGATCGAGATGCGCTATGGCGCCGACGACCCCGCCCAGAGCGCCGACTCCCCCGAGCAGGACCGCGTGACGGCGCTGCTGCGCAAGCACGGCTAGGTCCCGGCAGCGGCGGCTGCCACATCCCATCCCGCAGGCGGCAACTTCCGCCACCGCAGGCTCGCGCTACTCGGGCCAAACCCGTCAACGGACGAACTGCGGCATGAGCCAGCGCGGCAGCGCCAGGATCGCCTGCGGAAACAGGATCACGAACAGCAGGACCGCGAGCATCGGGACGAGCAGGATCAGCACGTCGCGGATCGCATCGCGGATCGTGATCTTCCCCAGCGCGCAGGCGATCATCAGACACAGCCCATAAGGAGGCGTCACCAGGCCGAAGGCGATCGAGATCACGCCGATGATCGCGAAGTGGATCGGGTGCATGCCGACGCTGCGCGAGAGCGGCTCGAGGATCGTCCCGAGGATGATGATGGCCGGGATCGCGTCGATGAAGCAGCCGATCACCAGGAAGGACAGCGCGACGATCAGGCCCACGCTCGTCACGCCCCCTCCCCACCGGGAGATCGCGTCGACGAACAGTTGCGGCACGTGGAAGTAGGCGAGCAGCCAGCCGAACGCCGAAGCCGTGCCGATGCAGAAGAGCGAGATCGCCGCGAACCGCGCCGACTCGTAGAACACATGCGGCACGTGGCGCACGCCGAGTGTCCGATAGATCAGCACCCCGAGCACAAGCGCGTAGAGCACGGCGACGACCGACGCTTCGGTGGGCGTGAACCAGCCGCCGATGATCCCGCCGACGATGATGGCCGGAGTCATCATGGGCAGCAACGATCCGCCCAACGCCCGCGCCAACTCCTTCACTGAGGCACGCGCGTAGACGGGGTAACGGCGGAGCTTGGCGTACACCAGCACCGCCGCCATCAGGCTCAGCCCGATCATCACGCCCGGCACGACGCCGGCCAGAAACAGGCCGCCGATGGAAACCGAGATCACTCCGCCCCAGACGATCATCAGGATGCTCGGCGGGATGATTACACCCATCACCGAGGCGCAAGCGGTCAGGGCCGAGGTGAACGGCGCGTCGTAGCCCTGCTTCTTCATGGCCGGGATCAGGACCCCGCCTACCCCGGCCGCGTCCGCCGTGCTGGAGCCCGAGATGCCGGCGAAGAGCATGCTGACCACGACGTTGACATGGCCCAGGCCGCCGGGCAGATGTCCGACCAGGGCCCGCGCCAGCGCCACCAGCTTGTCGGTGATGCCGGCCGCGTTCATGAGATTGGCCGCCAGCAGGAAGAACGGGACCGCCAACAGGATGAACGAGTTGTAGGACTTCAGCATCTCGTTGAGCAGCAGGAAGGGCGTGAGCCGCTGGTCCAGGAAGAACACCGGGATGCACGCCAGCCCCAGCGCGAATGCCACCGGCACGCGCAGGACCACCAGCGCGATGAACACGCCGAACAGGATCGACGCGACTTCAAGCGGGCCCACCGCCGCCTCTGCGCCACAGCAGGAGGTCGGCCCGGATCTTCTCTGCCAGGAATAAAGTGAAGGCGACCCCGGCCAGGGGCCATGCGGCGTGGATGAAAAGCATGTTGAGGCCGGTCAACTCGGAGTCCTGGTCGTAGCCGAACAGCGCGAAGCGGTAGCCGAACACCACAAACGTGAGCGCGATGACCAGCATCGCGCCGTGGACGAACAAGCGGCTCAGCGCCTGCATGCGGGCGCTTTTCGGTTTGGGCAGCACGTCGAGGTCGAAGTGCATGCCGTCGCGCACCGCGATCATCGACCCGATCATGATGATCCAGATGAAGCAGAAGCGCGCCACCTCCTCGGTCCAGATGTAGCGCGGGATGAGGTCCGTGAAGCGCGATGCGATCTGCAGCGTCACCGGCACCACCAGGGCCATCATCAGCGCCGTGATGAGCACTTGGAGCGCTCGGTACAAGACGTCGTTGAGCTTGCGCATCGTACCGCGCGAACCAGGCGCTTCAGCGCGGCTTACCGGATGCCATCATTTGATGGCGTTGATCTGCGCGAACACCGCCTCCGCACCGACCTCTTTCGCGTAGGCCTGCCGAACCGGCTCGGTCAGCTTCAGGAGCTGCTCCCGGTCGGTGAATTCGACGAGCTTGAGCTTGCCCTCCTGGGCCATCTTCTCTAGCCGCTGCCGGTCTTCGCCCGACTCCAGGTTGCGCCCGAACTCGCCGGCCTCCTTCCCCGCCCTGACGATGGCAGCCTGCAAATCCTTGGGCAGCGCCCGCAGGGTCTTCCCGCTGAAGCAAAGCGGGCGCACCGTGATCGCGTGCCGCGTGAGCGAGATATACGGGCCGACTTCGTAGAACTTCATCTGCTCGACGCCGAGCGCCTCGTTCTCCGCCGCCTGGATGACGCCCGTCTGGATGGCGTTGTAGATCTCCGCGTAGGCGATCACCGACGGCGAGGCGCCGATGGCCTGGAAAGTCTGCGTCTGGATCGGCGCGCCCATGACCCGCATCTTCAGGCCCTTCAGTTCGGCCAGGTTGTGCACCGGCTTGCTGACGATCAGGTTGCGCACGCCGCCGCCGGCGTACCCGAGGATCACCACGTCCGCGCGCCGGCCCACCTCGTCCGCGATGGGCTTGAGCGCGTCGGCCGCCAGCACCTTGCGCCAGTGGTCCACGTCGCGAAACAGGAACGGCATATCCATCAGCGGCGCCGACTTGGCGAACGTCGACATATGCGAGGGCGAGACGATCGCGTAGTCCACCGAGATGCCCTGGTTCATGTACGCGAAGTAATCCTTCTCCAGCCCCAGCTCGCTGTTGCGGTGGAGCACGAAGTTGACCGGCTTGCCGTAGTACTTCTTGGTCAGCTCCGCGAACTTGAGCAGCGTCTGGTTGAACGGATGCTCGTCGGCGAACTGGACTGCGCCGTGCAAGGTGATGGGCTGATCGGCCCGGACCGGAAGGGCTGCGGCAAGCGACGCCAGCGCCAATGCCGATAACATCGCGCGCCCGGGGCGGCGCGGCGTAGTTCCCGGCCTGCTCCCCAACAGACGGAAGATGGCGGCCATCTCCTTCTCCTCCTCGTGCTCCGAGCCGGCGCAAGCGGCCGGCGGCGTTCTGGGGTGCCGCTGGGTCGCAACCCTATGGCAGCTCAGGACTTCATCGCTTGGATCCGCTGCGACAGCGCCGACTGCAGCAGATGCACGTCGGTGCCGAAGCACACGACCTGAAAGCCGCGCGCGACGTACTCCTTCGCGAAAGCTTCGTTCGGCGCGGCGGTCGCGAGGATCTTGCCGTATTTCTTCCCCGCCGCCGCGATACGGTCGATCGCCGCCAGGTAATTGGGATGACTGAACTCTCCCGGGACCCCCAGGAAATTGGAGAGGTCCAGATACCCGGTCGAGATGCAATCGATCCCGGGCACGGCCGCAATCTCCTCCACGTTGGCCACGCCGACTTCGGTCTCCACCTGCACGAACACCATGCAGCGCTCATTTGCGGCCTGGAATTTCTCGCGCACGCTGCCGCCGCTGTAGTCGTCGTGGGCCGCGCCCAGCACCGCGCCGCGGCGCCCTCGAGGCGGATACTGCGCCCACGAGACGATGTCGCGCGCCTGCTGCGCAGTCTCCACCATCGGCACCATCACTCCCAGCGCGCCGGCATCCAGGACCCGCGCCACGAAATGGTACTGGTGGGTAGGCACGCGGACGATCGGCACGATGTCCACCCCTCGACAGTACGCGAGCTGCTGCTTCATGGTGTCGATGCCTGCGCCCGAGTGCTCCATGTCGAGCAGAATGAACTCCGCCCCGGCCTGACTGGCCGCCTGCGCCAGCCCGGGGCTCAAGAACTCGAATGCGAACAGCCCGTAGCTGCGCTCGCCGCGTTGCAGTTTGGCTTTGAGAGGATTGGGGCGCATGGCAGTTGCGAGTGAAGGGTCAAGGGTGAAGGGTGAAGGGTCAAGGGTGAAGGGTCAAGGGTGAAGGGCAAGGTAGACCGCGCAGGCTTGAACCGGTTCGGTCACCTCTTCACCTCCTTCACCTCGTTCATTTCCTTCACCTCTCTCACTCTTCACCCTTCACTCTTCACCCTTCACCCTTTCACCTCCATCACTGATGAAAATACGGCACTTGCCCGAGCACCTGCTGGTTGACCACGTTCTTCGGCACCCGCCCGTTCGCGAGATCCCGGCACGCATTGAATACGCTGGCAGCGACGGTATTGATGCACTCGTCGGTCAGGCAGATGTGATGGGGTGTGACGATGATGTTGTCCAGCTTCAACAGCGGATTGTCCGCGGGCGTGGGCTCCTGCTCGAAGACATCGATCGCGGCGCCGGCGATCTTGTTCTCGCTGAGCGCCTGGTACAGTGCTTTCTCGTCCACGATGGGGCCGCGCGCTGTGTTGATCAGGTACGCGGTGCGCTTCATCAACGCGAGCTCGCGGCTGCCGATCAGATGGCGCGTTTGCTCATTGAGCGGGCAGTTCACGCAAACGAAATCCGACTCCAGCAGCAAAGCGTCCAAGCCGACGAGCCTGACACCCAGCGGCGCAACCGACTCCTGGGTGATATACGGATCGTAGCCCAGATGCCTCATCGCGAAGGGCATCGCCAGGCGGAACAGCTCGCTCCCGATGTTGCCCACGCCGATGGACCCGAGCGTGCGGCCGCTCAAGCCCGTGCCGAAGTAGTTGATGCGCTCGGCCCAGCGCCCCTCCCGCACGAGCCGGTCCTTCGTGGGAACACGGTGTGCCAGCATCAGCAGGAAGGTGAGCGCGGAGCTGGCGACAGGCCGGCGCACACCATCGGGCGTGATCGTCAGCAGCACGCCATTGTCGGTCAGCGCGGGAACGTCGACCGTGTCGTACCCGACTCCGAAACGCGCGATCAGCTTGAGACGCCGGTTCGGCCCCGATACCGTCTTGCGCGTGATCTTCGCCAACATCACGCACACAGCGTCGTATTTCGCCGCCGTCTCGGGGGTGAGCTCGGACTCCAGCTCGGAGAGGAACTCGTATTCGATGCGCGGGTCGCTCAGGATCTTCAAGGCGGATTGGTCGAAGATCGGGCTGCCGTCCGGCTTGAGGTTGTCGCGCGTGATTCCGACGCGGAATTTGTCCTGCGCCATTCGTTGCTCTCCTCCTGTATGCGCGGGCTGGGCCCAGTCAAGCGTGTAGCTTTCCGGCCCACTGCGGGTGTGCGAGCGCTTCGGCGTTCACGATGTGCCGCGGCCTATGTGCGTTGGCCACGGCCACCGCCGCGCCGAAAGCCCCCTCTCCCAGCAGCCGCATGCATTCGTCGGTATGGCATACAGCGTGCGGCGCGAGAATCACGTTGTCGAGCTGGTTGATCGGATGATCCGCGCCGATCGGCTCGGACTCGAACACGTCGATCGCCGCGCCAGCGATGCGGTGGGTCTTGAGCGCGTCCACCAGTGCCTTTTCGTCGACCACCGGGCCGCGCGCGGTGTTGATGAAGAATGCCGTGGGCTTCATCAGCCCGAACTCGCGCGCGCCGATGAGCCCGCGCGTTTCCTCGCTCAGAAGCGTGTTGACCGAGATGTAGTCGGCCGTCTTGAGCAGAGTGGGCAGATCCACCATCTTGACGCCGAGGTCGCTCACCGCAGACTGAGGTACATAGGGATCGCACCCCAGGTGCACCATGTTCCAGGGCTTGGCAAGCCGGAACACCTCCTTGCCGATGTTGCCGACGCCGACCACGCCCAGCGTCTTGCCCATCAGCCCGTAACCCAGGAAATCGCTCTTCTCGCGCCACCGCCCCTCGCGCGTGAGCCGGTCCTTGGTGAACAGCCGGTGAGCGAGCGCCAGCATGAAAGCCATCACGCTGCTCGCCACCGGGCGGCGCACCCCGTCGGGCGTGATGGTGAGCAGAACGCCCTGCTCGGTCAGGGCGGGGACATCCACCGAGTCGTAGCCGACGCCCCAGCGCGCCACCAGCTTCAAGCGACGATCGGAGCGGCTGACGGTCTCTCGCGTCACGCGCGGCGACAGGACGCACAACGCGTCGTAGCGGCTGGCGTGGTCGGCGGTCAATACCGACACGCTCTCCGGCAGATACTCCCACTCGACGCGCGGGTCGTCGAGGATCTTCAGCGCTTCGCGCCCGCAAATCGGCTCGCCGCTCGGGCTGATGGCATCGCGGGTGACGCCGATGCGGAATTTGTCTGCCATGGGGCCTCCGAGGATCGTGATTCGTGACTCTTGATTCGTGAATGGTGGAGGGGAGTCAAGACTTCCGCTGCGCGGGGGCCGCCAGCTCCTGCAGCGTCGTGAGCCCCTGCCGGATCGCGCCTTGTAGCAGATGCGCGTCCACGCCCATCGCGAACAGCCGGAATCCCTTGGCCCAGTACTCCCGGCTCCAGGCGTCGCTCGCAGTCATGCAAGCCAGGATCTTGTTGTGCTTGCGCGCCGCGGCCACGAGCTTGTCTATCGCCTGGGTGTACTTGGGATGATCGAACTGCGCCGGGATGCCGAGGAAGTTCGTGAGGTCGAAGTGCCCCAGCCATAGCACGTCCACGCCGGGAACGGCGGCGATCTTGTCGATGTTCTCGATGCCCTCCGCGGTCTCGATCAGGCACATGACCAGCGTGCGCTCGTTGGCGACCCGGATCTTCTCGGCCACGTCGCCGCCGAGGTAATCGTCGTGAGCGAAGCCGAACGCGGCGCCGCGGCGGCCGGTGGGCGGATAGCGCGTGCAAGACACGATGAACGCCGCCTCTTCGGCGGACCCGACCATCGGCGCCATGATCCCCATACAGCCCACGTCCAGAGCGCGCGAGATGTACTGATATTGGTTGGTCGGCACACGCGCCATCGGCACCAGGTCGAGCCCCCTGCATTGCGCCACCTGGTCCTTGATCGTCTCGTACCCGGCCCCGCTGTGCTCCATGTCCATCAGCAGGAACTCGGCGCCCGCCGACTTCACGATCTGCGCGAGCCCCGGCACGAGGAACTCCCAGCCGAAGGCACCGAACACAGGCTGGCCGGCGAGAAGCTTTGTCTTTACGGGGTTGGGGCGCATGGCAGTTGCTCGTGAAGGGTGAAGGGTGGATAGGCAACGGGGACCGCGCAGGCTCGGTCCGGTTCGTTCACCTCTTCACCTTTTCACCTCTTCACCTCCTTCACTTCATTCACGTCGCTCACCCTTCTCCCTTCACTCCTTACATCGACGCCGACAGCGCACCGTCGACCACGAGCACGTGTCCGGTCACGAAGGAGGCCTCGTCGGAGGCGAGGAAGACAGCCGCTGGACCGATCTCGTCCAGTCTTCCCCAGCGGCCGGCGGGCGTGCGTCGGCACACCCAGTCGTTGAACTCCTTGTTCTCGATCAGCGCGGTGTTCAGCTCAGTTGCGAAGTAGCCGGGCGCGATCGCGTTGACGGTGACGTTGTGCGGCGCGAGCTCGATGGCGAGCTCGCGGGTGATGGCGTGCACTGCGCCCTTGCTCGCCACGTAGCCCGAGATGGTCGGGCGCGCCAGGATGGCGCTGACCGAGCCCGTCATGATGATCCGCCCGGCCTTGCGCGGAATCATGACGCGTGCCGCCTCGCGCGCCAGCGCCCATACTGCCGTGAGATTGGTCGCCAGCACGCGTTGGAAGTCGGCGGTCTCGAACTCGGTGATGGGTCTCCGGTGTTGGATTCCTGCGTTCGCCACCAGGATGTCGAGCCGTCCGTGCCGCTGCACGATGCCCTGTACGCAGGCAATACAGGCCTTCTCGTCGGTCACGTCGAAGGCGGCGGCCGCGCCCTCGAGCCCCGCTTTGCTCAGCTCCTCGACACGGGGTTGGAGGGTGGATCCGTCACGCCCGTTGATCACGACCGCGGCGCCGGCGCTCGCCAGCGACCGCGCCATGGCCCAACCCAGTCCACGCGAGGCGCCGGTGACGAGCGCGACCTTGCCCGAAAGCGAGAACAACGCGAGCTCCTCCTGTTCTTCTTGCCACGCGATGGGCTGTCGCGGCGCAGCCACGCTCGGTGAGCACCTGCGCGTTGCGGCAGAGACGCAGCAGACTGGCCGAATCATACGTCATCGGCGCAGACGCTGCGCGCGGCCCTCCCGCTCGCCGACGGAAGCCGCCGCTTGCGGCGCCGCGACTGCCCCAGCGGCACAGGGTCACATGCTCCGACTGGGGCGCGCGGTCCGCGATACTGCGTGTCTTCTGCCGGTGCCTGAGCGCGGGATCTCGGTTCAGGGCAGCAACACGGTGGACCCGGTGGTCTTGCGTCCCTCGAGATCGCGATGCGCCTGC
>Ga0335082_10004098_pt1 | contig 15857 bp, 13 predicted proteins | sample Lox_Sample_41_FD_206718 | JGI IMG/M metagenome (GOLD analysis project Ga0335082, IMG submission 206718) | Soil microbial communities from Loxahatchee National Wildlife Refuge, Florida, United States - Lox_Sample_4.1 | ecosystem: Environmental > Terrestrial > Soil > Wetlands | place: USA...
ACCGCTACGGCATCAGCGTCGACGCCTGCTACGACACCCCCGGCGAGGCCCTCGAGGCCTTCGAGAACAGCGCGCCCGGCCAGGCCCGCTAGTTCGGCTAGGGCCCGGGCGAGCAGGTCCTCGACCGCCGGGCCGCTACGCTATCGGGTCCATGACCATCTCGCCTGCTCCCGCCGTCCGGATCGCGGTGTTCGCCCTCGGCGGCACCATCTCCATGGCGCCCGGCGCGGGGCTGACCGGACGGCAGCTGCTCGACGCGGTGCCCGGGCTGGACCACGCCAGCGCGCGGATCGAGGTGCGCGAGTTCCGTCAGCTGCCCAGCGCCTCGCTGACCGTCGACGACATCGTCGAGCTGTCCGCCGCGATCGGCGAGCGGTTCGCGGCGGGGGCGGCGGGGGCCGTGGTGATCCAGGGCACGGACACCATCGAGGAGACCGCGTTCCTGCTCGACCTGCTGCACGCCGGCCCGGAGCCGGTCGTGGTGACCGGGGCGATGCGCACCCCCGCCATGGCCGGGGCCGACGGCCCGGCCAACATCCGCCCGGCCGGGCGGTTCACCGTGCCCATGGCCGGGCCACCCCGGCCGGTGCGCATCGGCCTGGTAACCCTGGTCCTGGGCGACGACGGCGAGCTGCTGCGGGCGGCGGCCGGCCGGTTCGACGGGCTGGTCGCGGCGACGTTCGGCGCCGGGCACGTGCCCGCCGCCACCGTCCCGGCCCTGGCCGCCCTGGCCGGGCAGATCCCGGTGGTGTTCGCCTCACGGACCGGCCGGGGCCCGGTGCTGGCCGGCGTCTACGACTTCCCCGGCTCCGAGCGGGACCTGCTAGCCCGCGGCCTGATCAGCGCGGGCTTCCTCGATCCGGTCAAGGCCCGGATCCTGCTGCACGTCCTGCTGGCTGAAGGGGCCGAACGGGCCGGGATCATCGCCGCCTTCCGCGCCGCCGGCAGCCTCGGCGGGTAAGCCCCGGCCGGGTGCGTCAGCGGCCGATGTGCGTGTTGGTGACCGAGGTGAACTGGCAGATCAGCGCGGCGGTGAGGAGGACGAGGCCGAGCGCGATCTCGTTGAAGCGGCGCAGTTCGCGGCCGCTGGCCGCGAACACGAACATGATCATGGCCGCGGCGGACAGGACAAGAGCGAGGGCATCCATGTTGCTCCCGGCGGTCAGCCCCAGAGGTCGGGGCGGTAGCGAGCGGTGGTCTCCAGCTCGTCGAGGTAGGCCTCGGCGCGGTCTCGCGGCAGCCTTCCGTGATCCGCGATGACATCGGCGAAGGCGGTGCGGACGGCGTCGCGCATCGGCTGCGCCCCGCAGACGTAGACGTACCCCCCGGCCCCGAGCAGCCGCCAGACCAGCTCACCCTGCGCGCGGATCCGGTCCTGGACGTATTCGCGGTGGCCCGGCTGCTCCCGCGACATCGCGACGTGCACGTGGTTGAGCACGCCCTCGGCCGCGAACCGCGCGATCTCGTCCCGGTAGATGTAGTCCTGGCCGGCCGAACGGATGCCGTTGAACAGCACCGCCTCCGCCAGCGTGACGCCCGACCGCTGCATCGCCAGCCGCTCCCAGAGGAACCCCCGCATCGGGGCCAGCCCGGTGCCCGCCGAGACGAAGATCATCGGCCTGGTCACGTCCTGCTGCAGGCGGAATCCGTCCGAGTTGTCCAGGAAGACGTTCAGCCGGTCACCGGGGCGCAGCGTGTGCAGGTAGTGCGAGCCCAGGCCGCGGAACGGGTGCCCGCCCGGCACCGGTGCGGGCTCGAGCCCGGCCGTGACCTGGACCACGCCCTCGCCGTGCACCCGCGGGCTCGAGCTCGCCGAGTAGTAGCGCGGCCGCAGCGGCTGCGCCACCCGGAGGAACTCGAAGATGTTCAGCGAGCAGGACGGGAACTCCTCCAGCAGCCGGAGCACGTCGTAGCCGCCTGCCTCGATCACCGCGCGCAGCGGCCCATCCGTCTTGGCTAGCCCGCCCGGATGCGCGAGGACGGTCCGGATCTCGGTGAGCCTGGCCCGTTCGGCTCTATTGACCGCCTTGGCCAGCAGCAGGTCGAGCAGCGGGACACCAGGGCGGCCGCTGATGTCCACCAGGCTGGTGAGCACGTTGCGGACCTGGAGCACGACGCCCTTCGGCACGGCCCGGACGGTCATCGTCTTCGGCGCCATCAACAGCCCGTCCAGGGCCGCGCCGAGGTAGCCGGCCAGCCGCTCGACCCGCTCCTCGTCGTTCTTCGGGCACACGCCCAGATGGTCGCCGGCCCGGTAGGTGACGCCGGGCGGCAGGCTGATGTCGAGCTGCCGGGTCCGCTTCGGCCCGTCGCCGGGCTGGAGTTCCTGGCTGGCCAGGACGCGCGCCTCGGCGGTGCGCACGCCGACCGCGTTGGTGAGGATGGCCGGCGCGAGCATCACCCGCGACGCCGTGCCGTCCGCGGCCAGCCGGCGCATGATCGAGGTGGCACTGGCCGGCCGCGGCATCGGCTCGGTCACCTCGGTTGTCCCGGCCACCTCGATGCCGCCGTAGAGCGACCTGTGCATCGCGGTGGTGGAGTCGGTGCCGGTCAGCGCGCCGGCGGCGGCTTTCTCCGCGGCCACGCGCTCGGCCGCGCCCGCGGTGGGCTTCGCCCCGGACAGCTCGAGCAGCACCGGCCAGACCGTGCTGTTCCAGTCCGCGTGCAGCCGCTCCCACACCGGTGAGCCCACGTCGCCGAAGCCGAGGTCGGCCAGCGGCGTGGCACCGAGGTCGGCCAGCTTCTGCTGCACGTAGCGGGGGAACGCGAGGAACGCGTTCCACTGGCTGTTGCCGAGGCCCCAGACGAGGTAGCGGCAGTTCCGCCAGGTGCCGGTGCCCGGCGAGGTCCGCTCAAGCCAGGTCCTGAACGCGGTCGCGTTCGACGGCGGGTTCGAAGTATAGGTCGAGGTCATGATCACGAGCAGCCACGGCTCGGTGCGCGGCGCCGTATCCGCGAGCTGGTTCAGGGTGACCACCTCCCTGGTGTAGCCGTAGAAGTCGCTCCGCTCGGCGAACCGTTCGGCCAGTTCCTTGCTCGCGCCGAAGTTGCTGCCGTACGCGATCACCAGGTGCCGGTAGGCGCTGGCCGGCGGGATCTCGGTCGGCTGGCCCCAGCCGGACGTCACCGGCGCCGAACGGTCCGGCTCGATCGCCCCGCCCGCCGGCTTGATCGCCTGGCCCGCCGGCTCGATCGCCTCGCGCGGCACCCGGATGACGGGGACCGCGGCCGGCTTGGTCGTCACCACCGCGTTCTTGACCACGGTCGCGCCCGGCGCGAGCCGGAGCCGGTACCGCCGGTACACCTCGAACAGCACGACGCGGAGCATCATGAACGTGACCTCCTGCGCCATGCACTGCCGCTTCCCGATCGAGAACGGGATGAAGGCGTGCCGCGGCCGGCCGGCGATCTTGTCCATGGTGAACTGCTCCGGATCGAACCGGTCCGGTTCCGGGCCCCAGTAGCGCGGGTCGCGCTGCGCGGCGAGCGTGCCGACCAGGATGATGTCGCCCTTCCTGATCCGGTAGCGGCCGAGGGTCCCGTCCTTGAGGCTGCGCCGGATGGTGACCGGCATGGGCGGGTAGATCCGCATCGTCTCCTTGATCACCGCGGTGGTGTACGGCAGCGCCATCAGGTCGTCGTAGCGCAGGTCGTAGCCGGGGTCGCCGCCGGTGATCCCGTCGATCTCGGCGATCAGCTTCTCCTCCACGTCCGGGTTCGTGGCCAGCACGTAGGCCAGCCACGCGGCCGTGATCGACGGGCCGTTGAAGCCGTTGGACAGGTGCATGAGGATCTGGTCGCGGATCGTCTCGGCGTCGAGGAACTCACCGGTCTCCGGGTCTGGCGTGCTCACCAGCCGGCTGAGCAGGTCGGTCTGCGGCCCGAGCGGGCAGGTATGCATCCGGGCGCGGACCAGCGCGTCGGCCGTCCGGAAGAGTTCTTTGTTGTGCCGGCGGTACTTCTTGCGCCGCGCCCGCCGGGTACGCCCGGCGAACAGGGTGAAGTCGGGGCGGGGGTCGGCCACCCGCATGATGCTCTCCTTGGTGCTCGCCGGGACGGCTGCCGCGAACGGGTGCGGACGCCCGTCGCCGGTCCCGCCGCTGGCGAGGAGTCCGAAGTCGTAGGCGCACGCGCCGCGCCCGGACACCTCGAGGGTGTAGCGCTCCATCCAGGCGCGCGCGTCCAGCGGCTCGTCGTCCGGCAGCGCGGCCCACGCGGCGACCAGCCTGCCCGCCTGGTCCTTCATCCGGTCCAGCTGGGTGCGCTGGTGGGCCGGGGAGTACCAGGGCAGCATCACCCGGCGGATCCGCTCGTAGTGCGGGCCGTCTCCGATCACCGACAGGCCGCCGCCCCGGGAGTTGGCGAGCTGGGCGAAGAAGTTGATCTCTTCCACCCGCTTGCCGAACTGCTCCTCATCCGCCGCCACCTCGTCCAGGAGTTCGGGGTCCGAGACCACGACGAGCCGCCACTTCCTGGCCGGGATTCCGACCGCGTAGATGTGGCCGAACCGGCGGTAGTAGTCGAGCTGGGTGTCGTTGTCGTTCAGGATGTCGAAGTTCGCGAACCGCTCGCCCCGCGGCACCAGCCAGCGCACCGCGTACGGGATCTCGGCCAGCGCAGTGCTTGCCTCCGGGGGGGCGAAACCCTGATCCCCCCCGAGGACCCCCCCGCTCTCCTTTCCGGGGGGACCCATCCCCCCGGACCCCCCTTGGGAAGGGCTGCCCGCCCCCCCAAACCCCCCTGGGGGGTCGGGCGCGGGCGGCATCTGCGCCGGCGCCGGGTCGGCGATCTGGAGCAGCTCGCCGCCGGACAGCCGGAACGTGGTGTCGCCGAAGCCGACGGTGTCACCCTCGGCCAGCGACGCGGCGGTGACCCGCTGCTCGTTGACGAAGGTGCCGTTGTGACTGCCCAGATCCACGATGCGGTGCCCGTCCGGCGTCGCGTGCAGCTCGGCGTGGTGCCGGGACACGCTGAGGTGGGAGACCACGATGTCGTTGTCCGGCACCCGGCCGATGCGGCGTGCCTGGCCAGCCGAGCGGGTGAGCGCCGTGCAGTCGAGCAGCGGCCCGTCCTCGGGATCGCCCAGCCGGATCTGGCGGGTCCCGTCGATTTCGATCAGGTCCGCCCGGCGGCCGTCGGCGTAGCAGCCGTTGCTGCTGGCGAGGTCGGCCAGCGCCCAGCGGCCCCTGGCCGGCCGGAGCTCCGCATGATGCCAGGACACCCGGAAGTCGGTGACCACGATGTCGGCTTGCGGGTCGCGGCCGATCAGGTACACGCGGCCCGCCGCCAGGCTGCGCTCGCCCTCCCCGGTCCGCACCACCAAGGATGGCGCGGATGCCTGCGTGCTCATGTGCTGCCTCCACCCCGCCAGCCGGCCGCTTCTGGCGCGCGGCCGACCGACACCGGATAGAGCAGGTGAGAGCCGCCCTGATACATCCAGATCGAGGCCGGCGGATCGCGGTCGGCCGGGGCCAGGGTGGTTTGGCCCACCTGTCGCGGCCGACCGGGGGCAGGGCGGTCAGGCCACCTGCGGGTAGAAGCCGCGGTGCACGTCGGCTACCTCGACGACGCGGGCCGCGAAGTCCCCCCGCCGACGTCGCCATCATCCCGGCCAGCTAGCCTCCGCTATTCAACGCTGATTGGCAGTTGACCGGGCTGCTGGGCCGCCTGTGGCTGTGAGCTGGGCTTTTGTGCGAGGGGTGGGTGAAGGGCTATCCGCGGCTGCGCGCCGCGAGGCATCAGGTACGGTGCCGGTAACTACCCGAGCGGCCTTTGGAGGAAACCGGTGCCTGTCCGCTTTCAGCTGGTCATCGACTGTGCCGACCCGGACCGGCTGGCCCGGTTCTGGGCCGCCGCGCTGGGCTATGAGCTGGCGCCGGTCCCGGCTGGATTCGCTACCTGGAACGACTTCTACCGTGAGCTGGGGGTGCCCGAGGAGGATGTGGTCGACGGGGCGGACAGGATCAGCGACCCGGAGGGCCACGGGCCGAGCATCTGGTTCCATCCCGTCACGGAGGCCAAGGCGGTCAAGAACCGGCTGCACCTCGACATCCGTGCCGGCGGCGAATGGACGGACCCGATCGAGACTCGCCGGAAGCGGGTCGACACCGAGGCCAGCCGGCTGGCCGGCCTGGGCGCCACCATCACTGGCGCGCTGTCCGACGAAGGGAACTTCTACGCGGTCGGGATGAAGGACCCGGAAGGCAACGAGTTCGATATCAACTGACCGCAGCAGCCCGCGCAGGCCGCGTGCGAACCCGCCGAGGTCGCCGCTGGTCACAGGTGATGCGCGGCCAGGTGGGCGCCGAGCACGTCGTAGCCGAAGTCGGCCACCGGATCGCGCCACACCGAATGCGCGTGGTTCGCCTGCCGCTGGGTGTTGTCGTACTCGATCAGCAGCCGCGGGCCCTGCACCCGGTAGTAGTGGGGATCGCCCAGTCCGGTGGGCCCGGCCCAGGCCAGGTGCACCGCGTCCAGCGCGGCGTCGTCCAGGGCCGGGGCCAGCCCGTCGGGCACCCGCCCCAGGTAGGTGGCCAGCAGCGCCCGCAGCCGGTCCCGCTGCCCGGCGTCAAGACCGGCAGCCGGCAGGCCCTTGGGAGACAGGCTCAGCGCGACCCGCTGATGGTCGGCGGCATCGTAGCCGGAGGCCTGCTCGGCGCCGTCGCCCATCCGGGTCACCAGGTCCAGCAGTCCCGGATCGGTGAACTGCCCGCGCCAGATGTCGCGCAGGTGGATCACCTGGTCGCCCTCGGACAGCTCCGGCCGGTTGCCGCCGATGATGTCCGACGGCGCCCGGTCCAGCAGCACCGCCCGGGCGGCCTGGTCCGGGTCCAGCGAGCGGACCAGCTCGCGGGCTAGGTCCTCGGCCCCGGCCAGCGGGCGCAGCGGCGCGGGACCGAGCAGCGGAGAGGACGCCGGGTCGGCGCCGAAGAAGCACGGGGTCGTGGCGCAGACCACGCCGTCCACGACGAGGTTGTTCAGCGATACGTGGTGGCCGCCGAACCGCCAGCCCCACGGCGCCGCGCCACCCGGCTCACCGAATACCCGCAGGTAGTACAGGCCCGGATCGCGGCCCCGTTCCCGCCCCCAGTCGACCCGCCAGCCCTCCACCAGGTCGAGCACGTTGTCAAGACCGACGATGGTGGCCACGGTGTTGTATCCGGCGACGGACAGCCCCGACGCGACGAGCCGGAAGGCCAGCCGCTGCTGGGCCGGCCGCTGGGCGCCGAGGGTCAGGCCGCCGTGATCGGTCGGGGTGTAGAACCAGCGCCTGCGCTCGGCGTCGGACTCCGCGTCCGCGCTAGGCGTGCCGCCCGTGGCCACGGCCTGCTGGGCCGGGTCGAGCGCGTCTAGCCAGGCCGCCGCCGCGGCAGCCATCCGGCTCGCGGCCTCCCGCGCCGCGGCGTCCCTGTCCACGGTCGTATCCACGCGCCCTCCTCATCTCCGTGTGCCCAGGCTAACCTTTCGGTCAGGGCGGGACGAGGGAGCAACCATGGCCGAGCAACGTATCACGGTGACGATCACGGACGGTGTCGCGGACGTCCGGCTGAACCGGCCGGACAAGCGCAACGCCCTCGACAACGCGATGTTCGCCGGGCTGATCACGGTCGGCGAGCGGCTCAAGACCGAACCCGGCGTTCGCGCCGTCGTGCTGTCAGGCGAGGGTCCCGACTTCTGCGCCGGGCTGGACTTCGGCGCGTTCCAGGCCATGCGGGACGGCGAGCGGCTCAGCCTGCAGGTCGACGTGCCGCCCGCGGAAGGGCCGGCGCGGGCCATCGGGCAGCGCGCCGCTTACGTCTGGGCCGAGCTCCCTGTCCCGGTCATCGCGGCCGTGACCGGCAACGCGCTCGGCGGCGGGCTGCAGATCGCGCTTGGCGCCGATATCCGCATCGTCGCGCCGGACGCCCGGCTGTCGGTGCTGGAGATCAGGTGGGGCCTGATCCCCGACATGACCGGCAGCCAGCTGCTGCCCGAACTGGTCGGCCGGGACGTGGCCAAGGAGCTGACCTTTTCCGGCCGCGCGGTGAGCGGCACCGAAGCCGTCGCGCTCGGCCTGGCCACCAGGACCGACCCCGACCCGCGGACCGCAGCCCTCGAGCTGGCCCGCGGCATCGCCGCCCGCAGCCCGCATGCCATCCGGGCCGCCAAGCGGCTGCTCGACCTGGCCGGCCGGGTCGACCTGGCCGCGGGCTTCGCCGCCGAGCAGAAGGAGATCGGCGCCCTCATCGGCAGCCCGAACCAGGCCGAGGCGGTCGCGGCCGAGTTCGGCAAGCGCCCGCCCGACTTCGCCGACCCGGCCTGACCTGCGCTCACCCCCACGATCATGAGGTGCGGGCATCGTTGAGATCCCCGTAGTTCACCGTGCCGCCAAACCCGTACCGCCGCTGAGCACGCCGCGGCGGCCCTGACAGAATCGATGCAATGCGGTACATCGTCATCGGGGCCGGCGCGATCGGCGGCACGATCGGCGGCAGGCTGGCCGCCAGCGGGCACGAGGTCGTCCTGGTCGCCCGCGGCGCCCACCTCGACGCGCTCAAGGCCCGCGGCCTGCGCCTGGCCACCCCGGACGGCACCTCCACGCTGGACATCCCCGCGATAGCGGGCCCCGGAGAACTCGGCCTCCGCGAGGACGATGTCCTGATCCTGGCGACCAAGACCCAGGATGCCGAGCCGCTGCTGGCCGAGTGGGCCTGGCAGCCGGTGCGGAACGGGCCAGTGCGGGACGGCACCGTGGCCGCGGACGCGCTGCCGGTGGTGTGCGCGCAGAACGGGGTGGCCAGCGAGCGGATCGCGCTGCGCCGCTTCCGCCAGGTGTACGGAATGTGCGTGTGGCTGCCGGCCACGCACCTGGAGCCGGGCGTGGTCGAGGCGAACGGCGTCCCGCTGGCCGGCCTGCTGCACATCGGCCGGTACCCGTCCGGCGCCGACGCCACCGCCGAGCGGATCGGCGCGGACCTGACCGCCAGCGGCTTCCTGGCCCCGGTCGCCGCGGACGTGATGCGGTGGAAGTACGGCAAGCTGCTGGCCAACCTGAGCAACGCGACCGAGGCGGTGTGCGGCCACGACGCCTGGCTGCACGCGACCGAGCTGCGCCGCCGGGTGACCGCCGAAGGGCGCGCGGTGCTCGACGCGGCCGGCCTCGCCTACGCCCGCGAACGCGAGAGCGCCGAGCTCCGCGCCGACCGGGTGCAGATCCTGCCGGTCAACGGGGCCGAACGGGTCGGCGGTTCGTCCTGGCAGAGCCTGACTCGCGGTACCGGGTCGATCGAGGCCGACTTCCTCAACGGGGAGATCGTCCTGCTCGGCCGCGAGCACGGCGTGCCGACCCCGCTGAACGAGGTGCTGCAGCGGCTGGCCAACCAGGCAGCCAGGGACCGCCGCGCGCCCGGGAGCGTCACGCCGGACGAGGTCCTGGCCCTGGCGGCGCTCCCGGCCGACGCGGGGTAGCTCAGAACCCGGCAGCCGGCGGTAGCATCCACCTCGTCAGCACGCTTCACGCGAAGGAGAACCCGATGGTGGTGGTGCTGGTCGGCTTCATGGGGGCCGGCAAGACCACGGTGGGGCGCATCATGGCCGAACGGCTCGGCCAGCCCTTCGTGGACAGTGACGTGCTGATCGAGCAGCGCCTCGGCCGTGACATCCGCGACATCTTCCGTACCGAGGGCGAGCCGTACTTCCGCCAGCTCGAGCACGACACCGTGGCGAGCCTGGTCCGCGGGCCGGACGCGGTGATCGCGCTGGGCGGCGGCGCCGTCGAGCACCCGCGGAGCCGGGCGGTGCTGCGCAACGCCCGGGTGGTCTACCTCCGGGTCAGCTACGACGAGGCCATGGCGCGGGTCAAGAGCGACGAGTTCCGCCCCATGCTGCACCGGCCGGACCTGGACGAGGTGTACAAGCGGCGGCTGTCAGCGTACGAGGACATCTCGGTGCTCACCGTCGGCACCGACGGCCGCCGGCCCGACGCGGTCGCGCTCGAGGTGCTCGCCCGGCTGACCCGGCTGCCCGCCGCGGCGCCGCCGGTGAACCGCGTCGCCGCCTCGCTGGCCGCCCAGGACACCGACGGCTGCCTGCGCGAGCTCGACCGCCTCGCCCCCCGGATCGGCCTGGCCGAGGTCCGCCTGGACCTGATGCGCAGCTTCGACATCTCCAAGCTGGTGGCCGGCTCCCCGGTCCCGCTCATCCTCACCTGCCGGCCGGAGCGCGAGCACGGCGGTTTCACAGGTCATGATTCCGAACGGATGAGGATCCTGCGCACCGCCCACGACGCCGGCTGTGCCTACATAGACGTGGAAGCCGACTGCCTGCATCTGGTAACCGGCTGGGGCGGCGGCTCACCGACGCACGTCATCGGGTCCCAGCACTGGTTCGACGCGATGCCGCCCGACCTGCTCGGCGCGTACCGCGGCCTGCGTGACCGCTGCGCCGTGGTCAAGCTGGTAGGCACCGCTGCGACGGCTGCCGACGTGCTGCCGGTGCTCGAGCTCCTGCAGAACGCCACCACGCCGGTCATCGGCCTGGCCATGGGCGCGCCGGGCACCTGCACCCGCATCCTGGCCCCCGCTTTCGCGCGCACCCTGCTCACCTTCGGCGCCGCCACCCCCGCCGCGGTCACCGCCCCCGGCCAGATCACCGTGGACGAGATGACCGACCGCTACGCCCTCCACCTCGTCACCCCGGCCACCAAGGTCTACGTCCACGTCACCCGGCCCGACGACGCCCTATCCGCCCAGCAGCAGGGCGAACCCGGCGCCGAGCTTCACGTCCCCCTCCGTGCCGAAGACCCCGCCGCCCTCTCCGCCCGCCTCCGGGAGACCCTCCCCTTCACGATCGTGTGACGCCGCGTCAGATCCCGGCGTGGCCGGCTTCGGCGCCGCCGGTGCCGGGGCGGATGAGCAGGCCGATGAGCGCGCCGGCCAGCGCGACCGCGGCGGCCACCAGGAAGGCGGTGTGCATCCCGCTGGCGAACGTGGCGTGGCTGATATCGGTGATGACCCGCGCCACCTGGGGCGGGATGCTGCTGGTGACCGGCGCCGCGCCGACCGAGACCGCGCTCTTCACCCCGGCCAGCTGGGCCGGGTTCAGCGCGGGCAGGTGGGCGGCGGCCCAGCTGGCCGGCAGCAGGCTGCTGATCCGGGCGGACATGACCGCGCCGAGCACGGCGGTGCCGAGGGTCCCGCCGACCTGCATCGCGGTGGACTGCAGCCCGCCGGCCACGCCGGCCAGCTCGACCGGGGCGTTGCCCACGATGACGTCGGTGGCGCCGACCATGACCGGGCTGAGGCCCAGGCCGAGCAGGACGAACCAGACGATGGTGTCGTTCGGGCTGGAGCCGGCGCCGAGCCCGGACAGGCCGAACAGGGCCACCGCCGCCAGCGTCATCCCGGCCACGATCGGGATCCGCGGCCCCACCCGGGTGATCGCCGCCCCGGCCAGCGGGGCGCCGACGATCAGCATCGCGGTCATCGGCAGCAGCCGCACGCCCGCGCCCACCGGGTCAAGGCCGTGCACGTTCTCCAGGTAGAAGGTCATGAAGAACATGGCGCCGAACAGCGCGAACATCAGCAGCACGACCAGCGCCACGCCGGCCGACAGGGAGGCCGAGCGGAACAGCCGCAGCGGCAGCAGCGGCTGCCTGGCCCGGTGCTCGCGCAGCACGAACAGCAGCCCCACCACTAGGGCGCCACCCAGGAACGCCATCGTCCGGGCCGAACCCCAGCCGTAGGACGAGCCCTTGATCAGGCCCCAGATCAGCAGGAACAACGCGCCGGAGAGGGCGGCGATGCCGGGGATGTCGAACGAGCTCGCGGCCGGTGACGGCGGGGTCTCCCGCAGCACGACCAGGCTCATGATCAGGGCGGCCGCGCCGACCGGGACGTTCACGTAGAAGCAGGCTTCCCAGCCGACGTGCTGCACCAGCAGCCCGCCCACGATCGGCCCGGCGGCCGTGGACGCGCCGATGACCGCGCCCCAGACGCCGATGGCCCGGTTCAGCTTCTCCGGCGGGAACGTGTTGCGCAGCAGCGCCAGCGCGGTCGGCTGCAGCATCGCGCCGAACACGCCCTGCAGCGCACGGAACGCGATGACCAGGCCGAGGCTGCTCGCGACGGTCCCGGACAGGCCGATCGCGGCCGAGCTGAGCGCGAAGCCGGTCACGCCGGTCATGAACACCTTCTTGTGCCCGAACCGGTCGCCCAGCTTGCCCATGGTCATCAGGCTGACCGCCAGGGCCAGCAGGTAGGCGTTGGTGACCCACTGGATGCCGGCCAGCGAGGCGTTCAGGTGCTCCTGGATGGCCGGGTTGGCCACCGCCACGATCGTGCCGTCCAGCGCGACCATCATCACGCCGAGCGCCACCGCCAGCAGGGTCAGGCCCGGGCGCCCCCGTGCCGGGACCCGCCGGCCGGCCTCCGTGGCCGCCCCGGCGCCCCGCGCCACCGCGGTCACTGCGGCGTTCGTCTCCATCACGTCATCTCTCTTCCGGCCCCGCCACCCGGGCTCTGTTTCCCGGCCGCAGGCGCTGCTGTCAGCTAAGGACAAGTGTCAGTCACTGACATACACTATGAACCAGTACGCCGGTTGCTGTCAAATGTCATTGGCTGACATTAAGTTGAACGGCCGGTAGCATGGAGCATATGGAGGTGGCCGTGACGCAGATCACGTCCCCCGAAGCGGCCTCCGAGGCCGACCCGGGACGGCGCGAGCGCAAGAAGCAGCGCACCAGGGACGCGCTGTTCGAGGCGGCCATGGAACTATTCGCCGCCAAGGGCTACGACCGCACCGCGGTGCACGAGATCACCGACGCGGTGGACGTCTCCGAGCGGACCTTCTTCCGCTACTTCGCCAGCAAGGAAGACCTGGTGCTGTCGTTCATCCGGGACGGCGCGGCCGCCTTCGCCGCGGCGCTGGCCGCCCGCCCGGCGGACGAGGAGCCGCTCACCGCGGCCCGGCACGCGCTGCAGAGCTCGATCCTCGACCTGCACGGCAGCGCCGGCAGCCTGACGGCCTACCTGGCGGCGATGCGGCTGATCGACTCCACGCCCACGCTGCTGGCCGCCTACCTGCGCTCGGTCCACGACCACGACGACGAGATCATCGAGGTGCTGGCCCGCCGCGAAGGCGTCGACCCGGTCGCCGACCGCCGCCCCCGGGTGCTGGCCGCGGTGATCGGGGCCCTGGTGTTCCTGGCCAACAAGGACTGGCAGGCCAGCGACACGGAAAGCCCGGAGGACCTCGCCGCCGCCTTCGACGCCTACGCCGACGCCGTCATCCCCGCCCTGGCCGGCCACTGGATCTAGGTGAGGATGGCGGCCGCAGCCAGCTCGGCCGCGGCGGCCAGGCCGGGAGCGCTGGCCGTGCCGCCGGGCGCGCCGGTGGACAGCGCGCCGCAGGCGCAGCCGAGCGCGGCCGCATGCGGCAGGTCCAGCCCGTCCAGCAGCCCGGCGATCAGGCCGGCGTTGAAGCAGTCGCCCGCACCGGTGGAATCGACCGCGGCCACCGGTGGCAGGCTGACCAGGCATCGCAAACGCCCGTCCGCGCACAGCGCCCCGCGCTCGCCTAGCTTGACCACCACCCGCGGACCGGCCGCGACCAGCGCCGCGACGGCGCCGTCCAGGTCATCGGCGCCGGCCAGGCATATCGCTTCCGCCTCGTTCGGCAGCAGCAGGCCGGCCTGCGCGATCGCGGCGGACAGGTCCGGGCTGGCCCACCGTCCGGACGGATCCCAGTTGGTGTCCAGGGACGTCATGACACCGGCCGAACGGGCGGCGGAAAACAACGCCCCCAGCCCCGGCCCGAGGCAATCCTGGAGCAGGAACCACGAGCTGGCGTGCACGTGCCGCGCGCCGGCCAGCAGCGCTTCCGGGACGTCGGCCGCGGTCAGCGAGGCCACCGCGCCCAGCGCGGTCAAGATGGCCCGGTCCCCGCCGCGGGACAGCGCCACCGTCATCCCGGTGGGCGCGTCCTCGCGGACCGCCACGAAGCTGACGTCGACCCCCTCGGCGGCCAGCTGGTCCCGCATGAACTCACCCGCGGGGTCGGCGCCGACCGCGGCGGCCAGCGCGACCCGCAGCCCCAGCCGCGCCGCGGCCACCGCGGTGATCGCGGCCGAACCCCCGATGACCAGCGAGATCCCGTCCACCAGCTTCTCCTGCTGGCCGAACGCGGGGTCCACGTCGGAACCGAGGACGAGCACGTCCGGGTTGCAGTCACCCAGGACCACCAGGTCATACCGTGACAACGTCCACCCCGGCGTCCTGCAGCCGGGCCGCGTCCTCGGCCGCGATCCCGGCGTCGGTGACCAGCACGTCGATCTCGGCCGGGGTGCAGATCCGGGCGAAGGCGCGCTGCCCCACCTTGGAGCTGTCCGCCACGATGATCACCTGGCGGGCCTGCCGCCCCATCAGCCGGTTGATGCTCGCCTCGCCCTCGTGCGTGACCTGCTCCAGCACGCCGGTGGCCAGCGGCCCGGTGAGCTCGTAGGACTGCGGCCGGGCCACCCCGCCGGTGGTCACGATCTTGATGTGCTGCCTGATGGCCAGTTCGGTCGCGATGTTCAGCGCGTTGGTGACCACGGTGACCGTGGGGGAGGGACCCGCCGATCCTAGATCCGAACGAGTGGCCAGAGCCCTCGCCACCTCGGTCGTCGTGGTTCCCCCGTTGAGACCCGCGACCTGGCCGGCCCGGACCATGCTGGCGGCCAGCGCTCCGATGCGCTGTTTCTCGGACGGATGCCGCTCGGTCTTGTAGCGCAGCGGCAGGTCGTAGTTGACCCCCTCGGCCACGGCGCCGCCGCGGATCCTGGTCAGCATCTGCTGGCTGGCCAGCTCGTCGAAGTCCCGGCGGATGGTGGCCGCGGACACGTTCAGCGCCTTGGCCGCGTCCTCCACCTGGAGCTGGCCCCGCGAGCCCAGCAACTCGAGCAGCTCGTTCCACCGGCGATAACGGCTCACCGGCCCCTCCCCCCAGCACACCGAGCAACCGGGCTACTTCCGGCGCGACCGCGTCACGTCCGGCCGAACCATACCTCCTGGGATCAACCACGGCCGGCTCGGCCGACAGGTAGTCCCGGACCGCCGCGGTGAACACCTTGTTCAGCTGGGTCGCGATGTTGATCTTCGTCAGGCCGGCCCGGATCGCGGCGGCCAGGTCGTCATCCGGCACGCCGGACGAGCCGTGCAGCACCAGCGGTACGCTGACGGCCCGGCGGAGCCTGGCGACCAGGCCGAGGTCGAGGACCGCGTCCTTGGTCAGCATGGCGTGCGAGCTGCCCACCGCGACGGCCAGCGCGTCCACCCCGGTGGCCGCGACGAAGCCGGCCGCCTGACCCGGATCGGTGCGGGCCGTGGCGGAGTGCACGCCGTCCTTGCCGCCGACCTCGCCGAGCTCCGCCTCGACCCAGATCCCCCGGTCGTGGCACCACCTGACGACCTCGGCGGTGACCCGGACGTTGTCCGCGTACGGGAGCCTGGACGCGTCGTACATGACCGACCCGAGGCCGAACGCGGACGCCGCCCGGACCAGCTCCGCACCGGACGCGTGGTCCAGGTGCACCGCGACCGGCACCGCGGCCGCGCGCGCCACGGCCAGGCAGGCCTGGGCGATCGGCTCCAGCGCGCCGTGCCAGGCGGCGCAGTTCTCGCTGATCTGCAGCACCACCGGGGCGCCGGCCGTCTCGGCCCCGGTGACGATCGCCTCGGCGTGCTCGATGCCGATGACGTTGAACGCGCCCACGCCGCGGCCCGCGGCCCGGGCCGGGCCGATGATCTCGCCCATGGTAGCCAGCGGCATCAGCGGACCTCCTCCACCGTGACCGTGCTCAGCGCGCCGAGGTAGTCCTGGTGGCGGAACTCCCCGGCGAC
>Ga0335082_10004099_pt1 | contig 15855 bp, 16 predicted proteins | sample Lox_Sample_41_FD_206718 | JGI IMG/M metagenome (GOLD analysis project Ga0335082, IMG submission 206718) | Soil microbial communities from Loxahatchee National Wildlife Refuge, Florida, United States - Lox_Sample_4.1 | ecosystem: Environmental > Terrestrial > Soil > Wetlands | place: USA...
TGCTGAGCACCAACTGGCCGCTTCCCGATATCGCATTTGCGATGACAAAGGGACCGCTCCGCACGAACTTCAGCGTGCCGTTGTCGACGATCGGACCTTGAACCGAGCCGTTGTCGAATTGTCCGGTGCCCAGCTGCAGCGTCGCGCCGGCGTTGATGGTCGTCCCGCCGGTATAGGTGTTGTCGCCGGACAGCGTCACCCCGTATCCCGTGACCACCAGAGAACCGCCTGTGCCGCCCGCGGCGCCGCCATCGCTGATGATGCCGTAAAGCGAGTAATTGGGCTGCTCGACCGTGCCGACCGTGAGTTGACTGGAGCCGAGATAGACGGTTCCGACACTCAGAAAACTGCCTGATGAGAATATGCTGTTTGATGAGAATGTGCCAAGTGATACCTTATGGTCCCCTGCAGGTCCGTTCGTTCCAGACAGATCGAGAACCGACCCTACACTGTCAAGCGCCACACTGGCTTGCGGCCCGGGTTCGCTGGTTCCGCTGAATTTGAGCGTTCCCTCTCCGACGTCGAAGATCACTTTCTGTGCGTTGCCGGAGTTCGTGAACGACATCGTGCCGTTGCGATAGCCGCCCGCGCCGATGTGAATTATGGGGACGGCGGTCGTGAATCCTGGCGTTCCTTGAAAGACGATGCCGTCCGAAAGCGTCAGCGACGACGCGGCGCCGGACGCGCTCCCGATCCACATCGTGAGGCCTGCGCCGGATTGAGGAACGAACGTGAATTGCAGCTGCTTGGCGGCGGAAGGAGCCGAAACATACGCCGTCGCGTTGGTCCGGATATTGTCGAACCCCGCCACGTCGTTCGCGGTCGGAACAACCCCCCCGAGCCACACGCTGCCGTCATTCCAGTTGCCACTGACGATCGACCGATTCCACTCGATCGTGGTTCCTCCCCAGGCCGCCGAAACGAGGACGGCCGCCGTCGAGGAAAACAATACCCCACGCACTGCTGCGATTGCTGCTGAGCCGCGCATCACCCGTCACCCCATCAACCCTGGGGCGATCTTACATCGGCGCGACCGGCACGGTCAGCGAATTCAAGCGCGGGACGGACGGCAAAACGCTCTGCAAGCGCTTGAGAATAGGAATGACTGACAGGTTCTCCTTAGCTCAGGCACCACTTGAGGATCGCCTTCTGGACGTGGAGACGGTTTTCGGCCTCGTCCCACACGGCCGATTGCGGGCCGTCGATCACGTCGTCGGTCACCTCCTCGCCGCGGTGCGCCGGCAGGCAGTGCATGAAGATGGCGTCCCTGCCGGCGAGCGACATCAGCCGGCCGTTCACCTGATAGGCCTTGAGCAGATTGTGGCGCTTGGTCGAATCCTCGTCGCCCATCGACACCCAGGCGTCGGATACCACGCACTCGGCGCCGTTCACCGCCTCTTCCGCGTCCTCGGTGAAGCTGACGTGACCCTTGTGCGCCTTCGCCCAGTCGCGCAGCGACTTCTTCGCCGCAAGCTCGGGCGGCGAGGCCACGCGCAGCGTGAAGCCCATCTTGACGGCGGCGTGAATCCACGAGGTGCAGGTGTTGTTGGCATCGCCGCTCCACGCCACCACGCGCCCCTTGATGGGTCCCTTCTTCTCTTCGAAGGTCATGAGGTCGGCCATCACCTGGCAGGGATGCGACAGCTTGGTCAGGCCGTTGATGACCGGCACCGTCGAATGGGCGGCGAGATCGAGCACCATCTCGTGGTCGAGCAGGCGGATCATCACCGCGTCGACGTAGCGCGACAGCACCCGCGCGGTGTCGGCGATGGTCTCCTCGCGGGCGAGCTGCATCTGGCCGCCGGTCAGCATGATGGTGGTGCCGCCGAGCTGGCGCATGCCGACGTCGAAGGAGATGCGGGTGCGGGTGGACTGCCGGTCGAAGATCATGGCGAGCACACGCCCTTCGAGCGGCTTGTCGGCATCCGGCACGCCGCGCGGCTGGCCAGCCCGCGCCTGTTTGCGGCGGCGCGCCTCGTCCAGGATCGCGCCGATCGTCGCCGCGTCGAAATCGGAGATGTCGAGGAAATGTCTGGCCGTCCGGCCCGTCTGCGGGTTCATGCTGCTACGATCTTCGATTTGAGTTCGAACGTCCCGGCGGCGGCCGATAGCATTGCCATCGCCTCGCGCACCTGGGCCTCCTCGATGACGAGGGGCGGCAGGAGCCGGACGACGTTGTCGCCGGCGCCGATCACCAGCAGCCCCTGCTTGCCCGCTTCGATCACAAACTCCGTGTTGGGGACGCGCAGCTTGAGGCCGAGCATCAGCCCCTGCCCGCGCACCTCTTCGATCACGCCGGGATGCTCGGCCAGCAGGCCGGCAAGCTGCTGCGACAGGTAATTGCCCATCGCCTCGACATGCGGCAGGAAATCGGGCGCCAGCACCATGGCGAGCGCCGCCTCGGCCACCGCCATGCCGAGCGGATTGCCGCCATAGGTCGAGCCGTGGGTGCCCGCCGTCATGCCCTTGGCCGCCTCGGCCGTGGCGAGGCAGGCCCCGAGCGGATAGCCGCCGCCCAGGGCCTTGGCGATCGGCATGATATCGGGGGCGATGCCCAGCCATTCGTAGGCGAACAGCTTGCCGGTGCGGCCCAGGCCGGTCTGGATCTCGTCAAAGATCAGGCGCAGGCCGCGCTGGTCGCACAGCTTGCGCAGGCCGCGCAGGAATTCCGGCGACAGCACCCGGATGCCGCCTTCGCCCTGGATCGGCTCGACCATGATGGCGGCGCTCTCCGGCCCGACCCAGGACTCGACTGCCTTCAGATCGCCCGCCGGCAGCGAATCGAATCCGTCCACCTTCGGGCCGAAGCCTTCGAGGTATTTCTTCTGGCCGCCCGCGGCGATCGCGGCGAGGGTGCGGCCATGGAAGGCGCCTTCGAAGGTGAGGATGCGATAGCGCTCGGGATGGCCGCTGACATACTGGTAGCGCCGCGCCATCTTGAAGGCGCACTCGCAGGCCTCGACGCCGGAATTGGTGAAGAACGCCGTGTCGGCGAAGGTGACTTCGGTCAGCCGCTTCGCCAGCGCCTCCTGGCCCGGCACGCGATAGAGGTTGGAGGTGTGCCAGAGCTTGCCCGCCTGCTCGGTCAGCGCCGCGACGAGCCTGGGATGGGCGTGGCCGAAGGCGTTGACCGCGATGCCGGCCCCGAAGTCGAGATATCGCTTGCCATCCTCGGCGAACAGGTACGGCCCTTCGCCCCGGACGAACGCGACATCCGCCCGATTGTAGGTTGGCAAGACTGACGGAAACACCTCATCCTCCTGTGGTTTTGGCGCATGCGAAAAGGCCTTGCGCTTTAGCCGCTTTCCCCCCGGGTCACAAGCGACGCCGCGGAAGCGCCGCCCACGAAAGACGCACGCCCTTGGGAATCCAGAGTTTTTCGAGCTGGATCGGTTTTGTGGCACTGAGTCGGTTTCTGTGGACGAAGGGATTGTAGGGCTTGGCAGTCCTTGTACAGACCCGTGCGGCCGGTACGATATCTTGTGGTCGATAAAAGGAGCACCCTATGACCCAGGCGAATTGGACCGACGACCGCGTCGAGCAGCTCAAGAACCTCTGGACCGAAGGCCTGTCGGCCAGCCAGATCGCCCGCGTGCTCGGCGGCGTCACCCGCAACGCCGTCATCGGCAAGGTGCATCGGTTGGGTTTGGCGGGCCGTGCAAGCCCCTCGCGCGTCGAGCGCCCCCGCTTGCCGTCTACCCCGCGAGTCGCGATTCGCGCCCACGTTCCGGTGCCGCCGGTGGTCGAGGAGGATCCGCTGACCCTCGACGACGGCAACTACGCCACCGTGCTGACGATCAACGATCGCATGTGCCGCTGGCCGATCGGCGATCCGTCGGAGACCGAGTTCCACTTCTGCGGCCGCAAGCCGAAGCCCGGTTCGCCCTATTGCGAGGCGCACGCGCGCAAGGCCTATCAGCCCCAGCAGCAGCAGCGGCGGGACAAGATCGCGTCCTGACGAATCGTCTTCAATGCGCGCGGGGGCCGTGCTACCCTCGCGCGCATGAAAAAACGCGTCGAAAAGCCCAGGGCAAAGCCGGTCAAGAACCAGAAGGGAACGGCGCGCAAGGTGCAGCCTCGCGCCGCCGGTCCGCACGATCCGTTGCACGCGCTGTTGCGTGGAACCTACGCCTGCCGGGCGTGCGAGCGGCGCGGCTAGTCAGCCGGCGAGCTGGCTTTCCGGCGTGCTGTCGCCCTCGGACCGCAGCGGGGTCACCACGCTGTCCTCGAGCGCGTAGCCGGCCGAGCGGACGGTGCGGATGGGGTCGTGCGCCCCTTCGATGTTGAGCGCCTTGCGCAGGCGGCCGACATGGACGTCGACGGTGCGCGCCTCGACATAGACGTCCGAGCCCCACACGGCATCGAGCAACTGCTCGCGCGAGAACACCCGGCCGGGATGCTGGATCAGGTGATCGAGCAGCTTGTACTCGGTGGGGCCGAGATGCACTTCCTTGCCGGCGCGGCGCACGCGGTGGGCGGCGCGGTCCATCTCGATGTCGCCGACGGCGACCACGTCTTCCGCCAGGCTGGGACGGATGCGGCGCATCACCGCGCGCAGGCGCGCAAGCAGCTCCATCATCGAGAACGGCTTGGTCAGGTAATCGTCGGCGCCGGTGTCGAGGCCGCGGATGCGGTCGGATTCCTCGCCGCGGGCGGTCAGCATGATGATCGGCACGTTGCGGGTTTCCTGGCGCCCGCGCAGCCGGCGGCAGACCTCGATGCCCGACAGCTGCGGCAGCATCCAGTCGAGCAGCACCAGATCGGGCCTTTCCTCGGACGCCACCAGGAGCGCCTCTTCTCCGTCGGTCGCCTCGATCACGCGATAGCCCTCCCGCTCCAGATTGTAGCGCAGGAGCGTGACCAGGGCGCTTTCGTCCTCGGCGACCAGTACGGACGGTTTCATGCTTCGGCTCTTCCCTTCCTAGCGGACGCTGGTCTGGCTGGTGACGTCGGCCTTGGGCCGGTCGGTGGCGAGGTGCCCGCCGGTCACCATGTGATAGACCACTTCGGCGATGTTGGTGGCGTGATCGCCCGCCCGCTCGATGTTCTTGGCGATGAACAACAGGTGCGTGCACGGCCCGATGGTGCGCGGGTCCTCCATCATGTAGGTGAGGAGCTCGCGGAACAGGCTGTTGTACATCTCGTCGATGTCGCCGTCCTGCCGCCACACCATTTCGGCGGATTCGGCGTCGCGGTCCGAATAGGCGTCGAGCACCAGCTTGAGCTGCGACAGCGCCTGCCCGCCCATGCGCGCCAGGCTCTGGGTCAGCCGGATCGGCGGCTCGCGATTGAGCACGATGGCGCGCTTGGCGATGTTCTTGGCAAGGTCGCCGATGCGTTCCAGCTCGCTCGCGGTCTTGATGGCCGCCAGCGTCTCGCGCAGGTCGACCGCCATGGGCTGGCGCAGCGCCAGCACCTTCAGCGCCTGCTCCTCGATCTGCTGCTGCAACTCGTCGATGCGCTGATCGCCGCCCACCACCGCCTCGGCGCGGGCGGTGTCGCGCCGCGCGATGGCTTCGATGGCATCGGCGAGCTGGGCTTCGGCCAGGCCGCCCATCTGCGCCACCGCGGAAGCCAGGGCCTCCAGCTGTTCGGTGAAGGCTTTTACCGTGTGATCCGTCATCGCGAACGTCCGGTTGGAATCGAGGGACTGGCCAAATCCCTGCTTAGGAGAGATCGGCCATGGATATGCGACGGTTTTATAACACTTCCGTGACAGGCGCATCGACCTGGTTGCGCACTGCCGGCAGGCTGATCGTGAAGGTGGACCCCTCGCCCAGCTTGCTTTCGATCTGCATCCTGCCGTTGTGGCGGTTCACGATGTGCTTCACGATGGCAAGCCCCAGACCGGTGCCGCCGCGTTCCCGGCTGCGCTTCACATCGACGCGGTAGAACCGCTCGGTCAGCCGCGGAATGGCCTCCGGCGGGATGCCCTCGCCGTCGTCATGGACGCTGACCGTGACTGCGGCATCCTGGCCGCGGCGGCCGGTGGTGGAAGCCTGCCTGAGGGCGATCGCCACCTGCCCGTTCTCGCGGCCGTATTTGATGGCGTTGTGGATAAGATTCTGGAACAGCTGGGTCAGCTCGTCGCGCTCGCCGATCACCTTGGGCAGGCCGTCGGGCGCGTCCACCTTGATCGCGATGCGGTCGGCTTCCGCCAGGGGCGACAGCGCCGCCGCTGCCGCCCGCACCACGGCCTCCACCGACACTTCGCCCCGCGGCGGCACGTGCTCGTTGAGTTCGATGCGCGTCAGCGACAGGAGGTCCTCGATCAGCCGGCGCATGCGCTCGGCCTCCACGGCCATGATGTCGAGGAACTTCTCGCGCGCGACCGCGTCGTCCTTGGCCGGGCCCTTTAGCGTCTCGATGAAGCCGGCGACGGCCGCCAGCGGCGTGCGCAGCTCGTGGCTGGCGTTGGCCACGAAGTCCACCCGCATCTGCTCGGCCCGCTTCACCGCCGTCAGATCGTGCATCAGCAGCATCGCCACCGGCGGATCGCTCGCCACGCGCGCGGTGAACGCCTGGTAGTGGCGCTCGACGGGAACGCGCACCACGAACTCCGCCACGCCCGCCTCGCCGGAGGCCGACGTCCGCGACAGAGCTTCGAGCACCTTGGGGATGCGCAGCAGCGACGACACCAGCTTGCGCTCCACGCCCACGCCGATCACGCCCCACATGGCGCGGTTGGCGAACTGCACGCGCCCGCCCGCGTCCACCAGCATCAGCGGATCGGGAAGCTGCTCCAGCACCTCGCGGACCAGCGGCGACAGGATCGGCAGCGCGACTTCCCCGTTGCCGGCGTTCCGCTCGGCCCGCGGCCGGACGCGGCCCGCGACGGCGCCGGCGACCGCCGCGGCCGCAACCACCGCCAGGATCGCGATCCAGATGCCCGTCGAGCCGAACCAAGCCAGGACGGCGCCGCCCACCGCAAGGCCGGCCGCCGCCGCCCATAGGATGCGGCGCAGATCGATCCAGAATGCCGATTCCCTTGCCATGTCGGGCTGTCTCGACTCGCGACCGATCATCTTATGCGCAATTTCCTGCCGATCTGCGACGGTTCGATTAAACGCGGTTCATTAGGTCGTTCAGGCTCGGAACGCTCAAGGGCGGGGCGGTCAGGTCCTCGACCCGGCCGGCGGCGAGAAACGCCCTGGCGAGCACGAACGTCCGGTCGAGCGCCGCGCGCGCCAAGCCGCCGCCCGCGCTCAGGCGGCGTACGCCAAGGCGTTTCAGCCGGGCGGCGTCCGGCAGGCCGGCCCAGGCGAGGGCGTTGAAGGGCAAGCCGACGCGCGGGACCATCCGCCCGATGGCGTCTTCGTCCAGCAGCGCCGGAACGAAGATGGAGTCGGCTCCCGCCGATCGGTACAGCACCGCCCGCCGTAGCGTTTCGTCGAACGCGGCCTCTGCCGGCACCAGCTTGCGCAGGTAGATATCGACGCGGGCGTTGATCCACAGGTCGATCCCGGCCTTTGCGGCCGCCGCCTTGGCGCTCTCGATCTTGGCGCAGAGAAGCTCGGGCGGCCCCACGCCGTCCTCGATGTTCACGCCGACCGCCCCGGCGCCGACGACGCGCGAGACGACATCGCCGATCTGTTCCGCGGTCGCGGCGTATCCGGATTCGATATCGGCCGAGACGGGAACCCGCACGATGCGGACGATCTCCGCCACCGTTGCGATCACCCGCTCGAGCGGCAGAAACTGGCCGTCCGGGTAGCCGTGGCTCCAGGCGACGGCGGCGCTCGAGGTGGCGATGGCCTTGGCGCCGGCCGCCTCGATCACCCGCGCGCTTCCCGCGTCCCAGGCGTTGGGCAGAATCAGCATGTCCGGGCCCGCGTGCAGGGCGCGGAAGACCTTGTCCTGCGTCATGGCGATGCGCTCCTCTCGAACAATCCGAGCCCCACGCGCCAGGAAAAAGTCCGGCGTGTCAAGCCGCCGCCATCCCGAATCTCCCACGCCGCTCAGCGGGATGACGACAGAAGTTGACCCGCAGAAACAAACCGGCTTAGCTCTCTCCTGTGCGCATGGTTTCGGGAACGCGAAAGCGGCTGCCCCCGCAACTGTAACCGGAGAGGACGCATCCAACAGCCACTGAGGCGCGAGGCCTTGGGAAGGCGGATGCCGACGAAGACCCGGAAGCCAGGAGACCTGCCAGGCGCCGTCGTCCTGTCTTCGGCCGGGGTGCGCCGGGGACTGCGGGAGAAACCGCCGTGGCGACAAGGAAAGTCGTTACGGGGGTTCCCATGCGCAAATCGCTTTCAGTCATCGCTTCGTTGGCAGCCGTTTGTTCGGGCGCGGCCGCGGCGCCGGAGAGCGTCGTCGTCACCGCCACGCGCACGCCGCAGCCGCTCGAGCTGACCGGCAGTTCGCTGTCGGTGATCCCGGCGGACAATCTGCGAACGCAACAGATCGACGCGCTGAGCGACGCGCTCGGCCAGACGCCGGGCCTGACCGTCGTGCGCAACGGCGGCGTCGGACAGAATGCCGGCGTCCTGATGCGCGGCGCCGAAGCCGGCCAGACGCTGGTGCTGGTCGACGGCATCCGCATCAACGATCCCAGCGCCACCACCGGCTTTGCGCTGCTGGGAGACGTTCTGGTCAACGGCATCGATCGCGTCGAAGTGCTGCGCGGACCGCAATCGACGCTCTACGGCAGCGACGCCATCGGCGGCGTGGTGAACATCATTACCGTGCGCGGCGGGCCGCGGACGTTGAAGGCCGAGGCGGAAGGCGGATCGTTTTCGACCTATCGGCTGAACGTTGCGGCGAGCGGCGCGCTCGGCAGCTTCGACTACGGCGCCGCGGCCGACTACTACGGCACCAACTCCGTGTCGGCGGCCGACCCGCGCAACGGCAACCGCGAGCCGGACGGTTATCGCAACCTCGGCGCCACCGCGAATGTGCGATGGCACGTGAACGGCGACACCAGCGTCGACGCGCGCATCTACTACACCAGGGCGCGCGACAGCTTCGACGGCTACCCGCCGCCCGCCTACACATTCCAGGACACCCACCAGCACGGCGATAACACGCTGCTGGCGGAGTACGGCGGCGTGAACTTCGCGCTGTTCGACGGTGCGCTCGCCAACCGCCTCGCCGTCACCCGCAGCGACAGCGACCGGCGCACCTTCGATCCGACGCTGACGCCAAGCGAAGACTTCGCGGCCAAAGGCGGCGCAACGCGCCTCGAATACCAGGGTATCCTGGAGCCCGGACCGGCGAACGAGATCACCTTCGGCGCCGAATGGCAGCGCGCAACACTCTTCACCCGCAGCATCTACGACGCCGCGCCGACCACCGGCAGCGACAGCATCGGCGGCGTGTACGGCCAATGGCAGACGGCGTTGGCCGACGCCCTCACGCTCACCGGCGGGCTGCGCTACGACAACGACCGCGAATTCGGCGGCCGCGTTTCCTACAAGCTCGCGGCGGCGTGGCGGGTGCTCGACGGCACCACGCTGCGCGCCAACGTCGGCAACGGCTTCAAGGCCCCTACTCTCTACGAACTCTACTCGCCCTATTCCAACCCCGTCGCCGCGCTGAAGCCGGAAACCGCAACCGGATGGGAAGTCGGAATCGACCAGCGGATCGCCCGCTTACGCGTCTCGCTCGCCTATTTCGAGCGCCGCACCGCGGACCAGATCGACTTCTTCTCCTGTTGGGGCGCCTCCTCGCCCGCGTGCGCGCTGCGCGCCGCGCAAGGCGGCTATTACTACAACGTCGACCGCTCGCGCGCCCGCGGCGTGGAAGCGGAACTGGCGGCCGACCTCACGGACACGCTCGGCGTGAGCGCCAATTACACCAACCTCTCCGATATCGACCGCGCGACCGGGCTCCAATTGGCGCGGCGGCCGCACGATTCCGCCAACGCGACCGTCACCTGGCGGCCGGCGGCCGGATTGTCGCTCGGACTGAGTTTCGGCTTCGTCGGCAAGCGGTTCGACGACTCGGGCCATTTCACGCCGCTCGGCTCCGCCGCGAAATTCAACCTGTTCGGCGGCTGCCGGATCGCCAACGGCATCGAGTTGTTCGGAAGGATCGAGAACCTCTCGAACGATCGGACAGAGCCGGTGGCGGGTTACGGCGCGCCGGGCCGGGCGTTCTATGCGGGCGTGCGGACGAGTCTTTAGCCCGTGGCGAGGCGCAGGCGCGGCGCGGGCCGGAACTTGTAGTAGAGGCCCGGCGCGTTGTCGGCCGCAACGTAATTGGTGGCGAGCCCGGAGAGCTGTTCGGCGGGGCCGACCAGCAGCGCGCCGTCGGGCGCCAGCACTTCGCCGATGCGGTCGAGCACCGACGCCCGGGTCTTCTGCTCGAAGTACATCAGCACGTTGCGGCAGAACACGACGTCGAGGTCCGGCAGCCAGCCGAAGGAATCGAGCAGGTTGAAGGCGCGGAACGTAACCATGCGGCGCAGGTTGTCGGAGATGCGCCAGTTGGTCCCTTCCTGCGTGAAATTGCCGACCAGCCGGCGGATGGGAAGGCCGCGCTGGACCTCGAACTGCGAATAGAGGCCTTCCTGGCCGCGGTTGATCATCTGGGTGTTGATGTCGGTGGCGATGAGGTTGATGGTCCAGCCTCCGGCCAGAAGGTTGAAGTCGTCCACGATCATCGCGACCGTGTAGGGCTCCTGGCCGGCGGCACAGGCTGCGCACCAGATGTTGAGATGCTTCGACTCCGCGCGCGCGACGAGCAGTGCCGGCAGCACGATGTCGCGGAATTCGTCGAAGGTCTTGCGGTCGCGGAAGAAGGCCGAGTCGTTGGTGGTCATCGCCTCGATGACCGCCTGGACCAGCGCCTCGTGGCCGTGACGAAGCTCCTTGAGGAGCGAACCGACTTCGCGGAAGCCGAAACGGCGCATCACCGGCACCAGCCGGCTTTCGACGAGATGCGACTTCTTCTCCGTCAGCACCACGCCGGAGCGGCGGCGCAGCACCTCCGCGAGATAGACGAAATCCTCCTCGATCATCATGCCCCTATACCAAACCCACTTCCGCGAACTTGGCTGCGATGATGCCGCGGTCGAACGGTTTCATGATGTACTCGTCGGCGCCGGCGTTGAGCGCCTCGGTGATGTGCGCCACATCGTTCTCGGTGGTGCAGAACACGACGACGGGATGGTTGCCGCTGGTCTCGCTGCGCAGGGCACGCAGGAATTCGATCCCCGTCATCTGCGGCATCTGCCAGTCGAGCAGGATCGCGTCGGGCATGCGGCGGCGGCAGGCCATCAGCGCGGCCGCGCCGTTCTCGGCCTCCTCGGTCTCGAAGGAAAGGTCCTTGAGAATCCGGCACGCGACCTTGCGGATCACGCGGCTGTCGTCGACGACTAGGCACGTCTTCATGAGCGCGGTCGAGCCAAACCTTTGCGCCGCAGAAGCTACGCCCTGAAAGTAAATGCGGCCTTTACCGCGCGATCAGCCGGCAACGATCTCGACGCGGCCGTCATGGCCGGTCATGGTCAGCCCGGCATTGAGGCCCCTGGCCAGACGGTAGGTGAGAACCGGCTGCACGCCCCGTGCGTCTTGGTCCGCCGCTTCGCCCCGCAGGGCCCGTTCGACCTCCTCGACGATCCGGGCCCCCTGGCCGACGGCCGCCATCTTGAAACCGTAGACGCCGGGCTCGGTTCCGGTCTCGATCCGCAGGGTGCCGCCGCGCGGCAAGCAATCGGCCGCGATCAGCGCCGCGTTCATCGTCAGCTTGGCCCAGTCCTTGGGCCAGTTGATGTGCGGCGCCTGCCACGCGAGCGCCACCTTGCCGCCGGCCAACAGGCCGCCGATCAGCCGGCTGACCTCGCCGAGATCGAGTTCAGCCCCCGCCGAACCGGCCGCCCCGAAAGCGATTCGCATGAACTCGAGGCGCGCCAGCGCCTGGGAGGCGCTTGACGTTACGACCTTGAGCGCGTCGGCGCGCATCGCCGTATCGCGTTCGTCCTCCAGGACTTCCAGGCCGTTGACCACCGCGCCCAGCGGCCCCACAAGATCGTGGCAGACCCGGCTGACGAGAAAGGCGGAAAAATCGAGATCGGTCATAGGGCGTCCTCTAGGCGACAGCGCCGAGAAATGGTTATCGTCCCGTTCGCATATTAAGGAAAGCCTAATGGTTTCGATTCCGGCGCCGGGGCAATGGGTGAGGCTCGCCGCGGCGCCCGATTGGGGAGCAGGACAGGTGCAAACCGTCGTGGGCCATCGCGTCACGGTCAATTTCGAGCACGCGGGCAAGCGCCTGGTGCTGACCGACGCGGCCGTCCTGGAACCGGCCGATCCGCCGGGCGAAGCACCATGACCGAAAGCCACGCCCACGCCGCCTCCCCCATGCTGCGCGCCCTGGCGCGGATCGCCTACGACGCGGGCGCGATCGTGCTCGCCCATTACGCCGACGAGATCACCGCCACGCGGAAGGAGGACCAGTCGCCGGTCACGGCCGCCGACGTGGAGACGGAGCGCTTCATCCTCAAGCGGCTTGCCGCGCTCGCCCCGGACGTACCCGTGGTGGCGGAAGAGGAAGTGGCGGCCGGCCGCGTGCCCAAGGTGGGCAAGCGCTTCTTCCTGGTCGATCCGCTGGACGGCACCAAGGAGTTCGTCGGCCGCAACGGCGAGTTCACCATCAACATCGCGGAGATCGTGGAAGGCAAGCCGGTGCGCGGCGTGGTCTACGCGCCCGTCAAGGACCGCATCTTCTTCGGCGAGACGCTGACCGGCGCCTTCGACTGCTTCGCGCCGCCCGGCGGCGCGCCCGACTTCGCCGAAGCCCGCCCGATCCAGGTGCGCGCCCCCGCGAACGACGGACTGGTGGTGGCGATCAGCCGCTCGCACAACGACAAGAAGACCGACGAGTACCTCGCGGCCTACAAGGTGAAGAAGTTCGTGGTGGCCGGCTCCTCGCTCAAGTTCTGCCTGATCGCCGCCGGCGAGGCCGACCTCTACCCGCGTCACAGCCGCACCATGGAATGGGATACGGCGGCCGGTCACGCGATCATCGCCGCCGCGGGCGGCACGGTGACGACGCTCGAAGGCAAGCCGTTCGGCTACGGCAAGCCCGGCTTCGCCAATCCGCATTTCCTCGCGCGCGGACTGGACGCATAAGCCGCCCAAGACGCGGACGGCAAGGCGTCCGCGGACGCCGGCCGGCCTCCAGCATCCGAGCAAACCACCGTATCATTGCGGGAATTTCATTAGCCGGAGCGCCCTGCTTGACGCCGCGTCGGCGGCTATCCGCCCGCCTTCCATCGTGCCGGGGAATTGGCGAGCGGCCCGGATTGGGAGATGCTCTCGGCATACTGATTCGCCATCCTCGGGACGTCATCGAAAGGGAGTATCGGCTGATGATCAGGCGCAAGTTGCTTGCAAGCGCGATCGCCTCGGCTTTCGCTTTCTCATGGGTTCCGGCTTTTGCCGCCAACGAGAACGACAGGGACAACGACACCGAAGGCGACGCCACCTATACCGAGAACGAAATCACCCATGCCGCCGCGGATTTCTTCGGCATCACCACCGAGGCGGCCGCCAAGGCGGTGCAGCGCGTTTTCCGCGACCAGGGCCGGCCCGATGCCTACATCAAAGGCGACGAGGGCTCGGGCGCCTTCGTGGTCGGCCTGCGCTACGGCTCGGGCTGGCTGATCCGCAAGAACCACGAGGCCAAAAAGGTCTACTGGCGCGGGCCCTCGGTGGGCTTCGACATCGGCGGCAACGCCTCGAAGGTCTTCACCCTCGTCTACAATCTGAAGCGCGAACGGCGGCTCTACCAGCGCTTCCCGGGCGTCGAAGGCTCCTACTATTTCATCGCCGGCATCGGCGTGCTCTACATGCGCTCGGGCGGCGTGACGCTGGCACCGATGCGCACCGGAGTGGGCCTGCGCGCGGGCGTCAACGCCCAATACGAGGAATTCACCGACAAGCGCGACTGGTTCCCGTTGTAGGAACAGCGGTTTCTTCCCCCCGCACTGGCGGGGGGAAGTGCCGAGCGAAGCGCGGCGAAGGGGCCCCCCTTCGTCCGGCTTCGCTGCGCTGCGCCGGACACTTCCCCCGCTTCGCGGGGGCAGAAGAGCCATTCGCCTTTTCTACCCCTGGGCGCCTTCGGCAGCCACCGGCGTGTCGATGCCGCCGGCCGGCTTGGGCAGATAAAGCAGGAGCGCCGCGGCCACATAGGTCGACGACGCCGTACCGATCACGATGCCGAACAGGATGGCGCCGGTGAACTCCTTGAGCGCCGGCACGAAGAAATAGAGCGGGATGATCGAAAGCGCCGTGGCGGCCGACGTCAGGATCGTCCGCGTCAGCATCTGGTTGGTCGAGAGGTTGATGAGGTCGCCCAGCGGCATGCGCTTGTACTTGCGCCGGTTCTCGCGGATGCGGTCGAACACCACCACGGTGTCGTTGATCGAATAGCCCGCCAGAGTCAGGAGCGCGGCGATCGAGGTCAGCGTGAAGTCGAGGTGGAGCAAGCTGAACAGACCCGCCGTCACGAACACGTCGTGGCCGGTACAGATGGCGGCGGAGATGCCGTATTGCCACTCGAAGCGGATCGCCACCCAGATGGCGATCATGATGACTGCCAGGATCGACGCGTAGACGCCGCTGCGGAACAGCTCGCCCGAGACCTTGGCGCCGATCACCTGCGTGTTGAGGATGGTGAAGCCCTTGCCCAGCTTGCCTTTGATCGCCTCGGCGGCCGCGTTGTAGTTCTGGTTGGCCTTGGGCTGCACCCGGATGAGCACGCAGGAATTCGCCGGGTTGTCGCACAGCGCGCTGCCGCGGATGGCCTGGATCTCGGTGTCGTTGAAATTCAGCGTGTCGATCTGGGCGCGGATCGCGGCGACCTGACCTTCGGTGATCGTGTAGGGCGCTTTGGCCTGGATTTCCGCGCCGCCCGTGAAGTCGAGGCCGAGATTGAAGCCGTGGACGGCGATCGAGATGATGGAGATCAGCAGCAGCAGGCCGTCGAGCGCGAAGGCGTAGTAGCGCACGCCGATGAAATTGATGTTGGTGGCTTCGGGAAGAAAGCGGAGCAGCGGCATGCGGTTTCGCGGTCCCGGTGAACGAACCAGATCGTGAGGGCGGGCAGACATAAACGCATTGGCAGCCCGCGACAAGCAGCCGGGCGCCGCGGCCGGGGGCCCCTGCACGGCCCTTCCCGTTTCCGGCGTGCGAGTCGCGGGCCCCGCGGGGTGCGGCAAAAAGGCCATTGATCTGACACGTATTTCGATATATGTGGAAATATGGAATAAACGAGGGATCGATGGACGACTCGCTCAAGTTTGCCCGCTTCGCCGACATGCTCGCGGCCATGGGCACCCAGCCCCGGCTGAGGATCGTGCGGCTGCTCCTGTCGGCGCATCCGCACGGGATGGTGGTGGGGGAGATCGCCGCCGAACTCGCCATCCCGCTCTCCACGCTCTCGCACCACCTTGACAAGCTGAAGAACGAAGGGCTGGTCACCGTGCGGCGCGAGAGCACGTTCCTGCGCTACGGCGCCGACCATGAAGCGCTGCAGGAGCTGCTCGCCTTCCTCTACGCCGAATGCTGCACCCGCAACAAAGTCGTCGAACCCCAGAAGATCACCTGCTGTTAGGGAGGATTCCCATGACCGACCTCAAACAGACCGTGCGGGAGAAATACGCCGAAGCGGCGCTGCGCGTCAGCGCGGCCGCGGAGTCCTCGTGCTGCGGCGGCGCGAAGAAAGGCACCTATCAGGCGACCAGCCCCGACCTCTACGATGCCGCGCAGCTGGGCTCGCTGCCTGAGAAGGCCGTGCTGGCGTCGCTGGGCTGCGGCAACCCGACGGCGCTCGCCGAACTCGAGCCCGGCGAGATCGTGCTCGATCTCGGCTCGGGCGGCGGCATCGACGTGCTGCTTTCCGCACGGC
>Ga0335082_10004100_pt1 | contig 15851 bp, 13 predicted proteins | sample Lox_Sample_41_FD_206718 | JGI IMG/M metagenome (GOLD analysis project Ga0335082, IMG submission 206718) | Soil microbial communities from Loxahatchee National Wildlife Refuge, Florida, United States - Lox_Sample_4.1 | ecosystem: Environmental > Terrestrial > Soil > Wetlands | place: USA...
GTGTCCTATCATGAGCAGCAGGCCTCCGAATGTAATGGTGAACAGCAGCATCGGGAACTCTGGCCTGCTTATAACCCGAAGGCTGCACCGCCACAAGCATCAACTGAGAGACTTTTTCAACAGACACAACTAGTATCGTCAGCATGACGATCGTCGAGGTTCGTGACCGGTATCTGCGAACTGCATAGGTCCTTCGTGGCCTGAAGGCCACTCAGGATGACATGAAATCCGGGTACTCGAGTGAGTGAGCCGAGACCTACCGCGGCCCGCCCTTTTCCTTGAGGCGGAATACGAAGCTCACGGTCACTCGCAGGTTGTTCTGCGGCTGGGCTACGCCGGAGCCATCGTAAAACGTCGTGCGCAGATAGTCTCCGTTAACGCGCAAGGCCAGCGCGGGCGAGAGCGCGTGTTCCATGCCGCCGCCAAAGGCAAAGGCAGGACGCAGCAGCCAGCCGTGGAAGTAATCAACTTGGCTGATAGGCACGGCGCCGTCGATCAGCGCGGCTCCGGCCAGGCCGTGGACAAACATCCGCGTATTGCCAAACTCCGCTGGATAAAACACCGGCCCGCCGAGCAAGCTCGCCATGTAGCCCTGGTGCGTCGTGCCAAGAATGTTGCCAGAGCGGAGAAAGCTCGAATCCACAGTCGCGCCCCAATGCCGGCTCAGGCCAATGGACCCGGTGGCGTTCAGTCCGTTGAGCCCGACGCGACCCGCGCCCGGGATCGCCATGCGCAGATAGCTGTAACCAACGCTGACGTCGTAGGCCGGCCCAGTCACCGCAGGCGATGGTTGTCTTACCATGTTTTGGGCCAGGGCTGTCCCTGCCAGTACGATCACGAGAAAGTAGACCTTGCCTATGGTCCTCATCGTGTTCCTCATTCCTTTCACATCCTCACTGCGAACTTGGAAATGGCCACGGGGATGGCCTTTCAGGGGGAGCCGAAATCCTAGTGTTGCGCGACCATGGTGTCCGCGCTCGCCGGATTCTCCGCTACAAGCTTCTTGTCTGCCTGGCTATAAGTTAAGAAGGGGAAAAATGGGGTGACCTCGAACGGCATCTTCTCCCGCGGCGAAACCAGGGCCACCGGGGTGGCATTGGTCATCGCCAGCTGATTGCTCCAGGGATCCATTTTGATGCGGCTGCCGATGGGAAGCGCGGCAACCTGATCGAGGCGCTCCTTCTGCAAGGCCGGCGCGGCGCTGGAGAGCGCCGCCATGCGGGTAGCGCTACCATCTTCCATCTTGTTGCCCAGGCGTGCGCGGATCAGGTTGGGCAGAGCCGCCGAACGTTGCTGTAGTTCTTTCAAGAACAGGCCAGCATTCTCCATTTTGTCTTTGTAGGGAGAATTGCCCAGGATCTCCATGGCCTTGTTGTCGGCCGCGGTCTCGTCCGCCGGGTTGCGTTCGAAATCCACGCGCTGGAAGGCATCGGTGTCGGGAAAGAAGAAACGATCACTGAAGGCGAGCTTGGTGTCGACCCGATGGCCCAGCGCGATGTGCGCCAATTCGTGCGAAAGGACCATGGCCAGGGAAGATTCATCCGGCAGCACGTCGAGCAGGCCACGGCTGACGACAATCGTGTGTCCGATGGTGAACGACTCGAGAGGCAGGGTGAGCAGCACGCGGCAGCGCACCTCGGGCTCGATCTCGAGCTTGTTGGTAATGATGAGATTGTTGATCACCGTCTGCAGGACTTTGTCCACGTCGCCCGAGGGTGCGAGCAGGCCGATCTTCTGCAGATGATCGAGGGCGTTGTCTTCCGCCATGCGCTCCCACATGCGCTGAGCTTCGACCGGGGCGGTATCTTTCGCGGCGGGACGGTCGTCCACGGTGCTGTCAACTTTGATCTGGGTGAATTCGGCGTCGTGCTTCAGTTGCTCCGGATCGTAGGCCCAGAGCCGGGTCTGGGCCTTGAAGTACAGATCGTGGAACATCCGGTTGTTGCTATGGGTACCGGACTCTTCGACGTAGATGTAGGAAGGCAGCCACACGTCCGGCTGCAGGTTGAAGCGCCAGCTGTCGAAGTGCAGATAGTAGTTGTAGCGGGAACTTCCCGAGTAGGTGCCGTTGAAGCGGACGATGTTGAAGTCGCGGTCTTCCACCCAAATCCTTCCGGTGAACAGGCCCTTAGGGGCCTTGTCTTTGGGCTGGACGTCCATTACGATGCAGCGCGCTTCACCCAGAAATTCGCGCCGCACGAAGCTGAATCGGTAGTTGTTCTTCTGGAAGTTGGAGTCGACGATCACCATCTGGGCCGCGCGGCAGAAACTTGTAAGTGAGCGCGGAAGAAAAGGGATTGAAGAAGCGGTGAAGCTTTCCCTTGTGCTGCTTCTCGAACAGCGAATCCTTGGGCCCCTCGTTCAGGTCAAGCCGTCCGAGGAAATACTGGTCGCTGACCGGCTTGACGGTGTGATCGGCATCCTCGTGAAGATTCTGGATGTAGGTTTCGGCCAGTGGATGCATGCCTTTCATGGTGGTGACAAATGCGCGCTCGCGCTCCACGACCCGGTCCACGGTTTGGTCGAAGGAAAGGGGCGACGAGGTTTGCGGATTGTCAGCTGCCGCAGCGGCCATTGCGAGTACGAGCACCGAAAAAGCGATTGTTCTGAAACTGCGCATAGCGCTCCTTAAGAAATAAGTTCGAAAATAATATGGACCATGGCGGTGGAATCCACCGGCTGACCTTCGTGCAATGCCGGCTTGAACTTGATGTGTTCGGCGGCTTTTACTGCCTGTTCGTCCAGTCCGTACCCCAACCCTTGAACGACTCGCACCACGTGCACGCGGCCGTCGGCGCTGAAGAGCACTTGCAGGCGAACTTCGCCGTTGATCCTCTGCTTGCGTCCCTCTTCCGTGTAATCGGGTTTAGGCTTGAAAGTGATTTCCACCGGGGTGTTTGCCGTGATGACAGGCTTGACCACTGAGGAGGTCCGCACCGGGCTGGTTGCCACAGGACTGCCGAACGCAGACATCATGAGAGGGCCGGAATTTGCTCCACCTGTTCCGCTACCTCGTCCGATTCCGCTGGGAAAGTCAGGCGATCCTTTTGCATTGATATTGACGTTAGCCGACCCGCGATGCTCGGACGCAGGTACTCCATTGGGATCGCCAAAGCCGCCGGTCTGGACCGTCGTGCTGGGCTTGGCTGCCGCCAACACCGGACTCTTCGACCCGAATGTTCCGACGGCCACGATCTGGGATATCGGCGCATTGGGAATGACGGGCGCCTTGCTCTCCAGCTTCAGTTCCGGTGCTGACTGTTCCGGCTCCGCTTGCCTGCGGACGGAAGCTGTTCTCACCTGCGGTGTGACTACCAGCGCCTCGACTACTGGCTTGGTTTCCGGCGGCAGGGCCGTCTTCGTCTCCAGCGGGGGCTTCGAGCGCGGTACCAGGCGCGGTGCGGGTTGCTGTTCGTGAAGCACAACCGGCTCGTAAGAAACCAGATTGGTTACCCGATACTCCTTTTGTGGAACGAATCTCTGGTGGAACTGTGAGGTCACGATGAAGAAACTGACGAAAGAGACAGCCTGCACACTCCAACCCGTCAGAAACGATTTCCAACGAGACCGCGGCGATGGCAATAGGGTAAACAGCTGTCCCTCCATGAGTTCCCTGCTCGGGGAGGGTATGGCGCAATCACTGTGCCACAGCCAGTGGTGAAGCCCTGAGGCAATCAGTGGAAGTCTGCCGCCGTGGACGGAGCCGGAATTCCCACAAGCGAAAGCATTTAGCGGAGGCGAGGGTCTTCAGAGAAGTTGGACTCCGAGTCGTCTCACTAGCACGCCGGTAACCAAGCATAGAGTCCTCTGGTTACGCGAAGTAACCCAGAAACTAACCAAGACTGAAACTGTATTCACAGGGAAAAGATTTTCCTAGGGATGCTGCGTGCGGTTCGAGGGAGCGTCTTTTCGCCGCAATTTGGCAGGAGGAAATACAAACAACGCAACCTTTACAAGACTTTACCGTTTTTTACCGACTCTTTACGGTCAGGCCACCTTGACTGTGTTACATGAACAGGGCCTTTTTGTCTAAGAAGGATTGCTCGGGGAAAAAACTATCGAGGTTTCACAGATGGCATCATTTCCCCCAGGAGTATCTTCTGAAAATGGCCTGCAAGAGTTCAGTTCTGCTGAACCCGACGTGTTCCCGCTCGACCTAACCGCGGATGAAAGTCTGTCCCCCGTCAGAGAGGTTGTCTCATCCGAGCTTCGAGTTCTGATCGTCGGCTCAAGTGCCAGTGACCGAGCTGATCTGCGGCTCCTGCTTGAGGCGGAGCCCGGCGTGGTTGTGGTGGACGAACGGGAGGACGGGGAAGTTGGAGCGGTTATTCGCAAGCAAAACCCCGACCTGATTATTCTGGACACTCCAGGTGAAGGTGCCCACTACTTTGGGCTGGGCTCCAGGAACCTTGAAAGCGATCGGCCGATGATCGTTGTCGCGCCTGAGCCGCACTACGCGATGCGAGCCTTCGAACTGCAGGCTGTGGATTTTCTGCTGCGGCCCCTCGACAAAGACCGGTTACACCAGGCCATTGAGCGTGTTCGGCGGACTCACCCCAGCCGCTTAGTGCTACAAATGGTAGGTCTGCTCCAACAACCCAGATTGCGTAGCCAGCCGGACCAACTGGTTTTCAGGGTGAACGGCCGCCTGGTCTTCCTGGAACTGAGCGAGATTGACTGGATCGGAGCAGCGGCGAAGCATGTCCGGTTGAATGCAGGAACAGAGTCTCATCTAGTCCGGGAGAGCATTGGTCAGCTCTCCAAGCGACTGGATCCGGAACGCTTTGTGCGCATTCATCGCTCCGTTATCGTGAACGTGCAGCGGATCAAGGAATTGCAGCCCTGCAATGCCGGCGAGTATATCGCCATCCTGAAGAACGGAAAACGGCTGCCCTGCAGCCGCGGATACCGCATTGAGTTGGAACGGTACATCGCCAGATGTGTACGCACGGCCAACACCACCCGCTGAAACCTTCTCACTAGTCCTGCCGGATCTGCCTTAGAAGCGAAAAAACAGGGAGGGCCGAAGCCCTCCCTGGCTAGGAACTCTAGAAACTCTAGAATTCGAATTTGACGCTGAAGCGCGCGTAGAACGGACGCAGGTAGCCGGGGTTGGCGTTGCCGTCCACCGCCGAGGGGCCGTTGCCCAACGGTTTGGTGAAGTCAACGTTCGGAACTCCCACCGTGCGCTGGTTGTTCTGATCGACACGCAGCAGGGTCTTGCTGTTGGCGAGGTTGAACAGGTCAGCACCCAACCGGACTCTCGTCCCTTCCGTTATCCGGATCGGGTAGTCCATGTGGAGGTCAACCTGGCCGAAGTCCTTCTCACGGCCCAGAGCGCCACGAGCCGAGGTGCAGTTCGTGGTGTTGTCCGCGCAGAACGGAATTTCGCCCGCGTTAGCGTACGCCGGGTGGGCGTACAGGTTGTTAATCGGCACGCCGGTCTGGAAGTGCACCGAGGTACCCATCGTCAGGCCCTTCACGTGATTCGCAAACGTGTAGCTCACGTAGCCGTTCACCAGGTGACGAACGTCGGTGTTCAACACCCCAGGCACGAACTGCTGACCCAGCAAGTTGAACTTGCCCTGGGTGAAGTCAAACAGCGAGCTGATGTTCGGGTCGTTCTGGCCGTTGTCGTTGCGGAACGAACCTTCGTAGTTGCCCTGCAGCTTGGCAATACGATAGTTCGCGCGCAGCAACCAGCCCTTGGACATGGCCTTGTTGACTTCGAATTCCATCGCCTGGTACTTGCGGATGGGGTCGACGAAGCCGTCGGGCACGCCATCGGGACCGTACGTGGCCGTGATCTGGTTTCCGCTGGCGTCAAAGGCGTTCGGAATGCAGAACGCGTTGTCGCCGTTGGGCAGAGTCACGATGTTGCCATTGCTGTCCGTGGCCTGAGCGTCGAGAATGCTCTGGTTGGTTCCCGTCGGATCGCAACCGGATGGATGCGGAAGCAGCGGGGCGCCAGTGGTCGGATCGAACTGCTGGGCATAAGTGATCTCGACGGGGTTCTTGAAGAAGTCCTGGTTCTTATTCACGTTGCTGATCACGTAAATCTGACCCAGGCCGGCGTTCAAGGCTTCCGGCGAGAGAGCGGCGTTGTCTTCAATGATGCGCTTCATACGACGATCGGTATAACGCGCGGTGAAGATCACGCCCGAGTTGCCGGACTCGTGCTCAAAGCCAGCCACGAATTCGTCAAGATACTCGCTCTTGGTTCCCGGACCGAAGGCGCTGGCAGCTTGCGCTGAAACGCCGCCGAAGGGAACGATCAGGTTGTTGGTTGGGGTGAAGCCACCCGTCTGGCCGGCGAAGTTGAATGTGCCGTCGGCGTTCTCCAGAACGTGGCCGGCGCCATCCACTGGCGGCAGCCAGTAGCTCTCCGGGAAGTCCAACTCTGTGCTGAGCGAACGGATGCCCATGTCCAGAGGCAGAGCTTCGGTGTAGCGTCCGAAGTTGGCGTAGATCTTCGACTTGCGGTTGCCCCACGGATCGACGCTGACGCCAAGCCGCGGCGACCAGTTGTCGACGAAGGTGTAGTGAGCAATGTTGCCCTGCAGGTGCTGTTGCTCCCAGCGCAGGCCGGCATTGATGGTTACGAATTTGTTGGGTGCCCACGCGTCTTGCGCGAAGATCGTGTGGTAGTGGGAAAGCGTCTTGAAGTTCAGGTCGCCAAACTCGCCGCGAGTCTGGAGCAGAACCACTGCAGTGCCACCATCGGGGCAATTGCTCATGCCCGGAACATTGATCTCGGAGACACCGCAGAAGGCTGGCTGATTGTTACCAGCCAACGTATCCTGGCGCAGTTGGAACGCTGCGTCGGTCCCGTTGTTGACCAGTGCCTGCGTCAATGCTGGATCGCTGCTGATGCCGAATCCGGAAACTTCAGCCGCGGTGAACGGGATCTTGCCGCCGGTGTAAACCTTCGTGCCATCGTAGTGGTTGATGTCATATCGATAGCCGATGCTGAAGGTGTGCTGTCCGAGGAAATTCGCCACTTTCTGAGTATCGAAGCTCAGACCGTAGTTGTCTCCATGCGTGTTCTCTACGTAGCCCAAACCTTGCCGTTGAAACTGCCCCCGGAGATCGTTCGACTGAGAACTACAGAACGGGAAGAAGTTTGGCGCTCCGCAAGGAGTCCGCTGTACCAGGTCCGCAATCGCGAACACGTTGGGATCAGACGGAGTGTCGTTCAGGTTGTTGTGGCCCCAGGAGAACGACGCGTTGAACAACCACGTCGGGCTGAGGGTGCCGTTATACCGGAGGGCGACGTTACGTGTGCCATACTGCAGTTTGTCGAAGGTAGTGGTATTCGCTGTCGCGAACGCCGTTCCGTTGAAGTGATTGTCACCGTAGGTCGGGTCACCGAATACCGATGCCTCGAACTGGTGATTGTCGTTTACCCGGAAGGTCAGTTTGGCAGCATAGGAGTACACCCGAACACCCACATCCTGCGTAGTGAGTGACGTTTGGGTGGGGGTCCCATTCAACGTACCCGCCGGGTTGTGGAACTGCGCGAACTGATCGTAGTCGGTATTCCACTGCGGGTTGAACGATCCGAAGAAGAACAGGTGATTCTTCATCCCCGGAACGTAGCCGCCCACTTCGCCGTCCACATCGTAGTTGCTCTGGTGCAGAATCTTGCCCGTCAGGTTAAAGCGCTGTTGACTGGCGCCCAACCCGAAGTCATCGGCGAACACGCGCTGCGCTTCCATGCCCTGGGGGGCGAAGAAGCCGCCGATCGAGCCATGGAACTGGTTCGATCCAGACTTGGTCACGATCTGCACGATGCCGCCGGTCGACTTGCCATACTGTGCTTCGAAGCCGCCGGTCTTCACGTCCACTTCTTTCACGAACGACAGGTTGATGCCGCTGGACAGCGAGCCGTACACACGCGAGTACACGCCGATGCCGCCGTCGGTGATGCTCACGCCGTCCGCAATGTAATTATTCTCCAGGCCCGTGCCGCCGGAAATCGACGGGTTCGCTGTGCCCGTGCCGCCGCCCGACGTGACGCCCGGCGCCGCATAGAACAGGCCGGTGACGCCGCGGCCCACTGGCACATTCTGGTAGAAGTTATCGCTCAGGTTGGTCGTGGTTGCGGTCGAAGCCGTATCCACAGCCACCGTAGCAGCCGTAACTTCAACCACGGTTGAACTGGTGCCCAGCTCCAACTTCACACTGATGGTCGCCGTCTTGCCAGTTTCTACCTGGGCGGCCTTGATGTTGGCGGTCTTGAAACCGTCCTTGGTGATCTTCACGGAATACGAACCCGGAATCAGCACCTGGAACAGGAACCTGCCCTCGGAGTCCGTGGTGGCGGTCTTCTCGCCAATCGGACCCGCAATAGTGACCTGCGCGCCCGGTATGACCGCGTTCGATGGGTCAGTGACCGTGCCCGCGAGGTTGCCACGCACCGAGGATTCCGCCGAGGCTTGGGCGAAACCCATGGCCGTTAGCGAGAGCAGCATTGCAAGCAATGCAAACCCCGTTATCAGCTTTCTTGTCATGAAGGTATACTCCTCCTCTTCTTTTTCTCTGTGTCCTGGGTTGAGAGTCGATTTACAGCTTCGGAAGTGCTACTGCTCGTGCGTGTTTTGCTAAGGCACGGAAGTTGCCGTCTGCACGGTCTCGGAAGGAGGTGCACAAACCAGGGAGTTAGTGCATAGATATGGGGAACGAATGGTAGGAATTGCGCCGCCAGGAGATCAACGTAACAAAGCAACAGCGCATCGAATAATTCAGAAAAGTATAGCGTGTTTTGTTCTGGATCGCGCGCGACCTGTCTCTAATTGAAGTACTCGTTCCGCAGAGAAGTGCATTCGAGTCGAATGAGTCACAGCCTGTGTCGCGGCTTGGCGGAGATGATGCGGGCTATGGGAATCCATAGCTTTTTATTGCTTTAATCAGTCACGAAGCATGGCTCGCTGTACGGTTGCTTTGCGACGTCATCGTCCGTGACAAGGGCTGTTCGTCCGAAAAAGCAGGCAGTTAGGGCGATCCGATGCTTACTCGTTCCGGTTGCGATGGTGTTCGGTGCAGACCACTCCCATTCCGGAGTGGGTTTCTGCTACAAAAGGCCCATCGAGTGGGGTAGCCGCAATTTCCCTTGCCGGCCCCAAGGAGGTCAAAAGGACAATATGTCCATTACTCCAGAGATTCCCACTTCCACGGTCCTGGAAGAAGCCCTCCACGGCCAGGAGATCGAATACGTGTTGGAAGCTGCTCGCAGGGAACTCCAGGTTCTCCTCGAAAAGCGTTCCGCACTCCTGAAACGCATCGCAACCGTGCGCCGGACGATCGAAGGCCTGGTGGACACATTTGGTGATGCGGTTTCAGATAAGAGGTTGACTACACCGAGAAGGTCACCTGGACCGAGACAGACGGGCCTCACCCAAGCCTGCCGGACGGTGTTGGTTGAAGCCGGCGATCCATTGACAGCCATCGATGTGACCGAAAGGGTTCTCAAAACTGACGCCAGTGTATTGCGCCATCACAAGAACGCCGTCTCTTCTGTAACCACCATTCTGCGCCGTCTCGAGTCTTACGGAGAGGCCAACTCGAGGTTAAGCCTCTCCGGACAACGTGTCTGGACATGGCCGCTTTCTGGTCCGGACGCGAGCAAACACTCCTGTTGAGTAAGGCTGGGCCGCGGTTCTACCAGCCTTCGAGTCCCGAGCCGTCCTTGAGGACGGCTCGGTACATACACTCCTAGCTCGCCTGTTCCGCCTCGGCCGGACGAACCGTGCTGACTGCTGTTTTCGCAGAGCCGATGGGCAGAATCATGGGCACACGCTGGCGATACTCAGCATACTCCCGATGCATGCGCACCAGGTCTCGCTCTTCGAATTGAATCGCAATCAGGATGTACGCAGTCGTGGCCACGGCAAACACCAGGTGAGCGGCCGTCATCACCGGCGCGGACCAGAACACCAGCAGCCATCCCACGTACAAAGGATGCCGGACATACTTGTTCAAGCTGGGGGTGCGAAACTTGAGCGGCTGATAGGGCTCCCCTAGCAGGTAGAACCAGACCTGGCGCAGTCCAAACAGATCAAAGTGATTGATGAGGAAGGTGGCGTAGAGCACAATGGCCCACCCCACACCAAAGGACAGCTGTAATGCCACTCGGCCGACGGTGCCCTCGATGTTCCAAATGACGCCGGACATCGGCTCCCACTTCCAGAACATCACGATCAACGCCAGACTGCTGAACAATACATACGTGCTGCGCTCGACCACTTTAGGCACGATTTTGGTCCAGGCATCCTTGAACCATTGGCGCGCCATCACACTGTGTTGAATGGCGAACAGGCCCAGGAGCGCGGCATCGGTCAGCAGCGCCAGGGTCAACGGAACCTGCCGTCCCGAATCAATGGACTTCGGTACGCCGATATTGCCCAGAAAGCCCACGGCGTAAAGAAAGGTTGCAAAAAACGCCAGGTAACAGACAACCCCGTAAAGAAAGGCTGTAACTCTTCCAAACATGTATCCTCCTCTGAGCCGCCTCCCCACTGAACTGCCCGGAGCGGCCACCCCATCGCACTATTAACGTTCAGAAGAGGGGACGGTGTACTTTGGCGGGGCTGATTCTTTTCTGATATTTTTCTGACATCGTGCCGGTCGAGCCGACAAGCCCCGCATACGAATTTGGCCCCTTCCGTCTGGAGCCCGGGGAGCACCGTCTGCTGCGAGCAGGCCGTCCCATGCCACTGGCGGGCAAGGCGCTGGCTACGTTGTGTGTACTGGTGGAGCGGCACGGCGCGCTGGTCAGCAAGCAGGACCTGATGAGCGCAGTCTGGCCGGAAACCGTGGTGGAGGAGAACAGCCTGGATCGCAATATCTCCACCTTGCGAAAGACGTTAGGCGACAAGGCCGGCCGCGGGCGATATATCGAGACGGTTCCTCGCAAGGGCTACCGATTCGTCGCCAAGGTGGAGCGGGTAGAGGCGGTTGCCGTCGCCCGCCCCTCGTCATCTCTAACTAGAAAGGCGGCAATTCCGCAGCAGATTGGGTTCTGCCGCGTGCCCGACGGCGTTCGGATCGCCTACGCCACCGCGGGCTCAGGTCCACCCCTGGTGAAGGCAGCCAATTGGCTCAACCATCTTGAATTTGAGTGGGAGAGTCCGGTCTGGCGCCACTGGGTGGAGGAGTTGGTCCGGCACCACGAGCTTATCCGCTACGACGAGCGTGGCTGCGGCCTCTCCGACTGGAAGGTCCCCGACTTTTCTTTTGACGCCTGGGTGCGCGATCTTGAAACCGTTGTTGATAGGCTCCGTCTGGAACGGTTCGCGCTGATGGGGATCTCGCAAGGGGCAGCCGTCGCGATCGCATACACGGTCAAGCATCCCGAGAAAGTCAGCCGTCTTGTGCTCTATGGGGGTTACGCGCGGGGCTGGGGCAAGCGTGGATCGGCGGCGGAAATTGAACGCAGGCATGCACTGAACACGCTGATCCGTCTGGGCTGGGGGCGCGACCACCCGGCATTCCGCCAAATGTGGACTGCCCTTTATATTCCGGAAGGAAACGCGGAGCAGGTGCAGTGGTTCAACGATCTGCAACGTATCTCAGCTTCACCCGAGAATGCGGAATTATTCTCGCGGACATTCGGCGAAATCGAGGTTACGGACCTTCTTGCCCAGGTGCGCGTGCCGACGGTGGTGTTCCACTGCGATCAGGACGCGGCGGTTCCTTTTCAGGAGGGCCGGTTGCTGGCTGCCGGCATTCCAGGTGCAAAGTTCGTTCCTCTGGCAAGCCGCAATCACATTCTGCTCGGAAATGAACTCGGCTGGAGTGCATTCTTGCGGGAACTCGGCGAATTTCTCGAGTGGGAATAGGAGACTCGTTACCCAAAAAGTTTGCGCGCTGTACTGCAAATAGCGAGGACAGCGGAATTCTTGAGCCGGCGCTCTGCCGAGATGGCGTAAAAGCGGTTGCGGATTTCGCCGGCGGCACCAATGCTCTGCAGGCTGTCCTGTTGTTGCAGGTGCTTTTCGAACACTGAAGGGATGGCAAAAACCCCGGTACCTTCCTGAGCGAAAGCCCGCAGCAGTGCATGGTCCTGAAACTCGCCGACAATTTGGGGACGAATTTCCTGCTGCTCGAACCAGGAGTCCAAGTCCCTTCGCACGCCCGTGCCCACCGCGGGCAGAAGCATGGGAGCGTGATGCAGGGAGCGCGGAAAGTCCGCCTTGAGATTCTTCGCCAGGCGAGGCGTAGCCACGAAGGTCACTCCACATTCACCCAGCAGGTGGTTGTACAAGCGCACGCTGAAGCCTGGGGAAACCGGCTCATCCGACAAAACAACATCCAGTTCGTGCATGGCCAGCTGCGAAGCCAGATAATTCGAACCACCTTCGCGACAAACCAGGTGAACGGCCTCGCGCAGCTTGAGAGCCGGCGCGATCAGCCACTGCGCGATCATCTTTGGCAGTACGTCCACGACACCTACGATAAGCCGCAAAGGCCGCCCGGTGGGTTGATCCTTCACCCTGTGCAGCATCTCTCTACCCAACGTAAAGATCTCTTCCCCGTAGTTCAAAACGACCCGTCCGACATCAGTCAGTACCAGCCTGCGTCCGGAGCGAAGGAAAAGTTTCTCGCCAAGGCTGTCTTCTAAGCTGCGCAACTGCGCGCTGATGGCCGGAGAAGAAACGTGCAGCTCCTCACTGGCGCGGCTGATACTTCCGGTGCGTGCCACCGCACAGAAATAACGCAGGTGGTGATAGTTCAACCATTCCATCGCATTTCCTCGGTGAAGAAAAAGTTATCTTCCGGTTGTAGGATGCAACTTCTTCCTTAATTGCCGCCAATGCGGGCAGCCTCTTATTAAGAAAAAACTAAGAATCCCATCCATATTTTGTCGCTTTCTCGAACGGAAAAGCCTGCATCCCATCGATATCACCCGGTTGCGGAAAGCAGTTCTGAATCCTACAACCGCGATTCATAAGAGGAAAACGACATGACAACACAGGGAAAATCATGGACAACAGCTTCGTTCATAGCGGTGTCGCTCTTTTGCACTTTGGCTGCGACTCCGGCGTCCGCGGCCACGGTCTATACCGGTACGGTTGGGCATCCGGAGGTTGCAAGTCAGCTTGCGTCATTCAAGCAAACAGCATTCGCGTTACGAGATCAGGCGGATGAGCTGCGGTCGGTCACTGCCAACCGGCAGATGCACTGGCGGACTCATTCCGTGCACCTTGAAACGTTGAGGCAGCACGTTAATGAACTCGGAGAAATGTTGGTGAGCCTGGAGAACCTGCAGCACCGGGCAAACCCGGCGCAGCGAACGGCGATCGAGCAGGCCCGGCCCCACCTGGCCGCAGCCGCCGCAGGCTTGAAGCAAAGCATCAGCCTGATTGCGGAGCACCGCAACAGTGTGTACTGGTCTTCCTACGCCGAGTCCATAAACACGATCTCCGTCTATGCTACGGCGTTACACGAGAGCATGGACGCGATTCTCGACTACGAGAATGCCCGGACACGCCTGCATCAGCTGGAACTTCTGACTCCGATTGAGGGGAGTTAGAACCACTCCGGCGGTCCGCTTTCTTCACGAGCCGTCACTCAACGAGCAACCCGGACCGTTCTTGCCCAATGGTCCGGGTGAGTGGCGGACTTTCCGACAACCCGAGATTAACGATTCTCTAGGGAGGAGCCAACAATGTCGCAGAACGCATTAAAGAAGATCCTGATAGCAGACAACGACGAGGATGTCCTCGTGGCGCTAGAGCGCTTGCTGCAAGACCAAGGTTACGACACGGCCGTCGCCGTCAGTGGACACGGGACCGTGGAGGTCGTGTCTCAGGGGGCCGTTGACCTGCTGGTGCTGGATGACCATCTCTCCGATCAGCATTGTGTGCAGGTCCTGACCCAGATTCCCCGGAATGCCCGGAAGCCCTTCGTGGTCATCACCTACCACCAGGTGCCGTCGCTCTCCGAACAGACAGAAATGCGCTCGCTGGGTGTGAATACTTGGGTCAGCAAACAAGACCACGCGCAACTGATTCGGACCGTCGCCCACCTGCTCCAGCCGCTGGAACAGTGCGCAGTCGAATTGGATAGTTAACCCTACTCATAAGGAGCTCGCAATGAACGCACAAGCCGTACAAATGCCAGTTGTGAACGGAGTCAACGTATCGGAACTCTGCAACACGATGAGGGCGGTACATGAGAACCCCAACCTTGCCAGGTTCAAGTTTCGTATTCGCAACGAATGGCTGGATTGTGGCCACAGCCGCTCAACCGTGTCGAACTTTCAGGGGGCGAGCCAGGAGCAGCGGCGCGCTTCGACTTTCGTATTGGACGCGGATGAGCCGCCCATTCTGCACGGTCAGGACAAGGGCGCGAATCCTGTCGAACACCTGCTGCACGCGCTCGCCGCCTGCGTGACCACGGCGATGGTCTACCACGCCGCAGCCAAGGGCATCTACCTCGAGGAGGTGGAGTCGACGATCGAAGGCGACTTGGACCTGCGCGGCTTCCTGGGGATGGAGCCCCGCATCCGCAACGGGTACGAGGGCATCCGCATGAAGTTCCGGGTCCGAGCGGATGTCTCCGATTCCGAACTGCAAGAACTGGTACAGCTGGGATCAAGGTTCTCACCCGTATTCGATTCCCTTTGCCATGGGGTGCCAATCACGGTGTTCGCGGACCGGCTGTGAGGCAAAGGCGCAGAGTTTCAGGGCGAAGGGGCGCGCTGCCGGGTCTCGTTCCCATCCGAGGCCCGGGTTCCTCTATGTTGGAGTGACTGAGCCTAGCTGGTCCGGCTTTTCAGGACTTCAATGGCTTTCTGTAGCTGCTCGTCCTGCTGCGGAGTCTGACGCTTCTTGCCCTGGTCGGCGGGAACTGCGTTCTCGTCCTCGTCGGGCACAGGGCCGTCGTCGTCCACATCCGCTACTACCACGTTCGGCGTGACCGCCGTGTCTTGGATCGCCTTCCCGCTCGGAGTGTAGTATTTGGCAATAGAAAGGATCAGGGCAGAGCCGTCTGGCAGTTCCATCACTTTCTGCACCGAACCGTCGCCAAAGGTCTTGTCGCCGACAACGTCGCCGCGGGCGTTCTCCAAGATGGCCGCTGCCACAACTTCCGCGGGGCCGGCGGTTCCTTTATTAACCAACACCACCAGCGGTAAGCTGCTCACCACCTTGGATGCGTCGGCATTGAACGCCTCGCGAGGATACTTCTGGCCTTGCAGATAAGTGATGGTGCCGTGATTCAGAAAGAGGTTGGCGGTGGCGATGCCTTCCGATTCCTCGCCCTGCGCACAATTCCGCAGGTCGAGCACCAGTTTCTTGGCGCCTTCCTTCTCCGCAGCTTTGACCTTGGTCGCGATTTCCTGGGCTTTGCCCTTAGTGAAAGCGTCTACCTGGACGATGCCGATATCGTCAGCCGCCATCTTCTCGGTCACCGGGGGAATCGTGACTACATTGCGGGTGATGACGATCTTCTCCGGCTCAGCGCGGCGTGCGCGCACGACCGATAGGGCGACTGTGGAACCCACTTGTCCGACCATCAGACTGCGAATCTCGGCGAGGGACATTTCGCGGGTGCTCTTGCCGTCAATGGCTTCGACAATGTCGCTGTCTTCGATCCCGGCCTTGTCTGCCGGGCCGCCGGGAATGGCAGAGATCACAGCCGCATAGCCGAAGCGCTTCGATACCGTGGCCCCGATCTCACCTTTGGCCTCGCTCTGATGCGCCTTGTATTCCTTGTACTCGTCAGCCGTCAGGTAGCTGGAATTGGCGTCGAGGGCTTCCAGCAAGCCGTGCAGCGCGCCGTTGGTGACCGCCGGAATGTTGGGGTCTTCCACGTACTCGCTGCGCACCCGCGAAAGCACTTCGCTG
>Ga0335082_10004101_pt1 | contig 15846 bp, 12 predicted proteins | sample Lox_Sample_41_FD_206718 | JGI IMG/M metagenome (GOLD analysis project Ga0335082, IMG submission 206718) | Soil microbial communities from Loxahatchee National Wildlife Refuge, Florida, United States - Lox_Sample_4.1 | ecosystem: Environmental > Terrestrial > Soil > Wetlands | place: USA...
AGCTTGCGATTGACCAGCTATGGGCCATTGAATTCGGCGGCGGATCGGGGAAAGACGGCGGGAAGAAGACGCTGTTCTTCACAGCGGGACCGAGCAACAATCTGGCCGGAACCTTCGGGAAAATCACTCTGGTGCAATGAACCCTCGGTGCAACTGAAACTTCGGATGCCGAACGACGTTCGGCGTACGAGACAGAAACTGCTTTAAGACGAAAGACTCTATCAAGACAAGGGCCGCCCTTCGGGACGGCCTTTTTCGCGCCATGAAATGACAAATTGATGACAAAACGTTGACAAGTGAAAACCCGCATCTGGCCTAGGATTCGTGGGCTGGCGGGTCGGGGATTCGGAGACGAACCTGCTGCGTGCTCTGGATCTTCATTTTGATTGTTCTGTCGCGGGGCCCCAGAAAAGTTTCACTACACTAAGGAGAATTTTGCATGCCCGGTTCTGTTCGTCGCGTTCTCACTCTCACCTTCTGCTGCGCGTTCCTGTTGCTGCTCTCGAGCGCGGCCATGGCGCAGACTTCTTATGCGCTCACCTATCTGGTATCGAACATTTCGGGAAAGGCTTCCCATACCGATGCGCTGCTGCAGAATGCCTGGGGAATGGCATACGCGCCCGGAGGGGCTTTCTGGGTCAGCGATGAAGCTAACGGCTGGTCGACCCTGTACGACGGAAACGGAGTTCCGCAGACTCTGCAGGTGATCGTGCCGACAGCTTCCGGTACGGGTTTCGGATCGCCCACCGGGATGGTCTACAACGGTTCGTCGGAGTTCAAGATCGACAATTGGACCTCTGCGTTTATTTTCTCAACGCTGGACGGTTCCATTCAGGGTTGGTCCGGATTCAATCCCAGTGCGACTTTGGTAGGCGCGACGTCGGCAGGCGCGGTTTACACCGGATTGGCCATTACCAGCCACACCTCCGGCAACACGTTGTTCGCGGCCGATGCTGCCAACAACCGGGTTGATATGTACAACGGAACCTTCCAACTTATCGGTTCGTTCACGGATCCGATGTCCCCGGCTGGGTTCGCTCCTTTCGGGATCCAGGAGATTTCCGGGCAGGTGTATGTAACCTTCGCCAGCACAACCGGTGGCAGCGGCGGATTCATCGACATCTTTACCGAAGCCGGTACCTTCGTGAAGCGCCTTGTGCATGGCAGCCCGTTGAACCAGGCCTGGGGACTGGCAGTGGCGCCCAGGAATTTCGGGCCTCTGAGCAATACGCTTCTGGTGTCGAACAACACCTCAACCGGCAACATCAACGGGTTCAACCTGAACACGGGAAAATTCGTGGGAACGGTGAAGAACTCGTCGGGGAAGGCGTTCGCCATCAACGGGCTGTGGGGCATCGAGTTCGGCGGTGGTTCCACGTTGAACGGCAAACTGAACCAGTTGTTCTTCACGGCGGGGCCGAACGATTCCGACGGATACTTTGGCGTAATCAAGCTTCACAACTAAGACTGGGGCGAGGGGGTGCTCGCACTTAGGCCGCCTGAAAAGGCGGCCTTTGTGTTTGTACGATCCGTCCGGGTTTCCGAAGCACGATGTATCCTCGTGAGAGAGCGGAAAAACTATGGCACGAGTATTCATCACAGGATCGGCAGACGGACTGGGGAAGATGGCGGCGCAGCTTCTCGTGGAGCAGGGTCATCAAGTTCTGCTGCACGCGCGCAGCGAGGCCCGCGGAAGCGAAGTGATGGCCGCTGTTCCGGGCGGGGAGTCAGTTGTGATCGGGGACCTGAGCAGCATTCGGCAAACCCGCGAATTGGCGGAACAGGTAAACAAACTTGGCTCGTTCGATGCCATCGTTCATAACGCGGGCGTCGGATACCGCGAGGCCCGCAGAATAGAAACCGAAGACGGCCTGCCGCGTGAATTTGCCGTGAACACTCTGGCGCCTTACATCCTGACTGCGATGATCCATCGGCCGAAGCGCCTGGTGTATCTGAGTTCCGGACTGCATCAGGGCGGGGATGAGAGTCTGCAGGATCTCGCGTGGAAGGAACGTCCATGGAACGGACTGCAGGCGTATTCCGATACAAAACTCCATGACGTGCTGCTCGCATTTGCCATCGCGCGCCGGTGGCCAGATGTGTTGTCGAATGCCGTGGAGCCGGGTTGGGTCGCGACAAAGATGGGCGGGCCAAATGCCTCAGACGATCTCGATCAAGGGCACCGGACGCAGGTTTGGCTGGCAGTGAGCGATGAGCCTGCGTCGAAAGTAACGGGCGGATACTTCTATCACATGCAGCACCGCTCGCCCAACGCGGCGAGCCGGAATGAAAAGGTGCAAGCGCAACTTCTCGATGCATGCCGCCAGTTTTCCGGCGTGGAACTGCCCGGCTGACAGCCAAGTCACGCGGCCATGGTGTGTTACGATTAAAAGATTGTGGGCGCGTAGCTCAGTTGGTAGAGCAATGCCCTTTTAAGGCATGGGTCGCAGGTTCGAGTCCTGCCGCGCTCACCAGGATTTCAAAGTACTTAGCTGGTTTCGACAGGGTTGAGTTCGGGCACCCCCGGACACCCAGAGCGAGCGGAGCTCTAGTTTCTACGCCGTTGCGGTAACCGTCCGCGCCTTCAATTTCTCCGGGAATGCGACAGGAAGCACCATCTGAACGACCTTGTTGTGTGCGTCCTGCTGATCGGCCGAAACGGTTTGCGCGTAGAGCTCCAGGGTAATCTTTGGGGTTGTATGACGAAGCTGTGACTGCGCGACCTTCACATTTTCCCCGTTGGAGATCAGCAACGTCGCTAGTGATCGGCGTAGTGTGTGCCATCCGATCGGTGCTACCTTGCTGCTCTTTATTCCAGCAACTCTCTCGATAACGGGACGAATGTGTCGTCGGAAGAGAATTTGATAGGTGTATGGAGTCTTGCCATGATAATGCGGACTGGCAAAAATCCAATCCTCCTCCGAGCGATAGGCCGTGTTTTCCCGCCAAAGACGAAGTACCTGTAGAACGGACTCCGCCAGAGGCAGAGGGTTGTTCCTGCTCTTGGTTTCCTTCAGTTCGCCTTCGACCAATGCGAATTCGGACTGAAGAATTCCTGTTCCCCACCCGACATTCTTCCACTTCAATGCGATCAACTCTGATGCGCGCAGAGCCGTGACTGCATCTACCAGCGCCATCGTCGCTTCTCGTAAGGGCAACTGCTCCAGAGTTTGACGAACAACATCTGGGGCAAGGGCCACACGCCGGATTGAAACTCTGTTGCTTTGACGAACTCCGGTTGAAGCACCGCGATGTCCCGGACTTCCTCCCTGGCCGCACACCGGGTTGCGTTCTACTAACTCCCAGCGAACCCCGTGCGAGAAGATCGCCGACAGCACGTTCTTGATCTTCACCTTGGTTCCGTCCGGTCGCTGGATTCTGTCCAACCATTCTTGAATTTGCATGGTCTTCATGCTGCAGGCAATTCGACCGTGCCAATTCGGTTCGATCCAGTTCTTGATGTACGACTTGTTCGCCTTGCGAGCCGATTTTGACAAACGTGGAAGCTCGTGGTCGAGGTAGTGGTTGATGAGTTCCCCGAACGTGATCGCCTTTAGGCTCAAGTACTGTTTGTTTTCGTTGAGCCGGCATCGTCGCCGATCGGCCTCTTTGTTCGCTGCCGCTTCGGTAGGGAATTGTTTCGTTGTGCCGATGACATCTTTGTGCTGGCGCCGCCGTCCGTTCGCTTCCTCGCTCCAGCGGAACACCCACACCGTTCCGATTGCTCTCTTTTCCTTGCGAAGCATGCCGCGGTTGTAGCGAACAGGCTTCGATTGATCGTGACTCAAATGACCCTCCTATGTGTCTTGTCACGACCAGCTTCTCCATGAGCGGAATTTACCTGACCCCGAAGATGTTCCGCAAGCTCTGAAATGAGGAAATACCATCTCTTGCGAGCGCCCGATCCGAACGGATGCGCAGGGATTCGCCCATCACGGGCCATCTGTTTGATCGTTCGAGCAGAATAGTTGAGAAATATTCCGGCCTCGCTCGCATCCACAAAGGGTTCGAGAGATTGCGGACCCTCATAGGAAAAAGATCTTTTGCTGGGTTTCCGGTTGTTCGTATCCCATTCCGCATTTGCGAAATGAAGATCCGGGACCTTTCGAATTCGATTTGGCTGGGCCATGTCGAAGGACTCCTGGCTGGGATTGTTGTTGACGGTAACGTAATGTACACTTATAGTCAATATGTAACGTTACAGTTGGAGGAAATTTGAGCGCGAAAGACCTTGCGGCAGAGAAGTCAGCAATTGCACAACAGCCTGTCATCTCCATTCGCATCTCGGATGCGCTGCGCATGAGGCTTGAGGCCTTGAAGGTACTCATGTCCATGAAGAACGGCGAATCGGTCTCGACTTCAGAGGCGGCGAAGCAACTCCTTGAATCGTCGAAAGAGGAGCGGCTTGAGCTGGTGACTATGCTGGCAGAGCCGACGGATTTTCTGCTGAATATCCGACGAAAAGCAGATGCAAAGCTGCCGCTTTCGCGGGCGGAATGGACCCTCGTTGCCTACTACTGTCTGCAGGGGGCGGAGAGATTTGGCGATACCGCTCAGACGGAGATTTCATATGAATCTCTTACTGGAATCCTTGAGGCGTTCCAGGCCGTTTACGGGCTCCTTCGCAAACAGAACAGGACGCATTTGGACTCCTTTTTTGTTGCGCATTTGCCCTCGGATCGACAAGCCGAAGCGAAGAGCCTCCAAGAAATTGGAAGCGATGATGTGCGGCGTGCGGTGGCCAACACGCTTCGAATGCTTAAGAACGCTACCCAAGATCGGCAACGGCCCATATTCGTGGCGAGAAACCTTTACTTTCTGCTTGATGAACTGGAGCTTCCGAACATCGAAAAGCTCAACGAGACGCTTCGGCCCTACTGGCCAACCTTGTGGCGAGTGTGCGCGCGCGGCCACTATTTCCTGCACCAGCAACCCTTGCAAGATCCGAAATCTGCGGCGAGTGAAATCGACGCTCCCTTGAATCCTCCACTACCGAAATTTGAGGAAGGCGAGTACAGCCTCGAATGCCTTCAGTCACCAACCGAGGGGCTCTCTGCTTGGTTGCACTTTCCCGGGAGGCTTGCCCCACGCTATCCAGTAAGCGGATATCCAAAGATTTCCGAGTTCCGGACGATCCTGGAAAGACTCGACACAAAGCGGGAAATGATTTTCTGGGAGGGGCGCTATTTCCTCGCCTACACGGGGTGCTACGAAGAGGACGTTATCGGTGTCAATTTTCAGGCTCGGGAGAACGGGATTACGTTCAACTTTCGTGGTGATGATTGGCAAGCGATCAGGAAGCTGTTTCGGCGGGCGTGGCAGGCACCGCAGGTACGTCGCCTTTGGGACGCGTTGGCACTTGAGTATGGAGAGCTGTGAAAGGCGCGGTGCTTCGCACCGGAAGGATTATGGACACGTCACCCCCAAGTTGGGAACTGCGGAGCGCCAAACAGCGCTTCGATGTTTACGCAGGTTAACTTTCGCTGCATCAACAAATTCGTCCTTTTGTTGAATGAGCGCGGTAGCGAACGCTAACTTTTGTTAGCGATCAAGAGCTCCTGAGCGTCGATCACGTAAACGCGTTGAAGCGCAAGACCTTGCTGTGAGCTAGCAATTACGCAGCTTAATCGCAGCGGAATCGAGCGCAAGTAGTGCAACAAGGCGGTTCGTCCAATGAGTAGTCCCCGCGTTCAGGCTAATCCCCAATCCAATTTGCCGTTCGGCGACGAGGTGAAGCCTGGCTTCCGCACAAAGACTGCGGCCACGAGACTGACTCCCGAAGAACTTAGAGAATTAGAAGCTGCCGCCGAAAGCGCGGGACAGGCCCTCTCAGAGTGGCTGCGCGGGGCCGCTCTGTGCGCTGCGCGAGGGCGGCGCGCTGACCCCGCCGAACTGGTATTGGCCGAAGTCTGGGCGTTGCGTTACGCGCTCTTGAATCTCTTCCATGCTGCCTCTCAGGCGGCATCGGAGGGCAGACAATTGTCGCCTGATTCCGTCCTCAAAATTCGCGACCAGGCTGACGCACGAAAGCTTCAGCAGGCGCGCAAACTGGTTGAGGACTTCTTCGCCCGCGAGGGCAAACAAACGGGTCGTATGCCATGAGTGTCATGGCCCGGCCCGGAGACTTTTCGCTCTCGACGGCTCTGCTGTGGGTAGGAGCGATGTTCCTTTTGCTGATGGCTGTGCGGAATGTGTTGCAGAACTGGTCCTCACGTAAAGAGCGGGATAGGGAGACGATCGAATGGGGCCGACCCCGGGCAAGTTTGATCCAGAGATGGAAGATAAAGATGCCCAGAATCCGATTCAGCCCGCCAAGATTTTCGCAGCGGCAGATGCCAGAGACTACGCCGAAGCCGACGCCACTAGCGCCAGCCACTGCTCCCGCCGATCCGCGGAAGAAGCCTACCCAGCCGCTGCTCGCGCTCTTTGTTTCGACCGTCAATGCTTCGACCATCGGTGCGCCCGAAACCAAGCCTAAAGAGGCGTTCGACTGGGAGAAAACGAAGGGAATCGATTGAGAGACAAATTGCCAACAAACACCACTTCAGGATTGAGGAACGCTCCGTTATGCTCACGATCTCGAAACCGCTGTCAGCCAGCCAGGCGCAGACCTACCATGTGCGGGAGTTTGCCTCGCAGGAACAGAACTACTGGAGCCGCGATCAGCAGGGTCACAGTGAGTGGCAGGGCAGACTCGCCGAGCAGTGGGGGTTGCAAGGCGGTGTTGGTTCCGAACACTTTGCACGACTGAGTGAGGGCCAACATCCGCACACCGAAGAGCAGCTCGTGCGGCATCAAGTTTCGAGAACGTATGAAGGCAAATTTGGCAGAGAGGTGACCAGCGTCGAGCATCGCGCCGGTTGGGACGCCACACTCTCTGCGCCGAAGTCGGTATCGCTCACCGCGCTTGTGGGCGGCGATGATCGGGTGCGGGAGGCCCATCGGGAGAGTGTACGCGTGGCGCTTCAGGAACTTGAGCGATACACGCAGGCACGGATCGGCAATGTCCATGCCCCGGAGACGACCGGAAAATTCATCGCCGCCACTTTCGAGCACGACACCGCCCGGCCCGTCGATGGCTATGCTGCGCCCCAGCTTCATACTCATGCCGTGATCTTCAACATGACCGAGCGCGCGACCGGTCTCGAAAATGGGAAACGGATGCGAGCTTTGCAGCCGCACGAGATGTTCGTGTCACAGCGCTACGTTACAGCAGTCTACCGATCCGAGTTGGCACTGCGTCTGGAAAAGCTGGGCTACGAACTGGAGCGCGGCAAGCATGGACAGCCGGAAATTCGAGGCTACACGAAAGAATATCTAGAGGCTTCCAGTCCGCGACGTGGACAGATCAAAGACCATCTCCGCGAACAAGGGATCGACGGAGCGGCGGCGGCCCAGATCGCGGCCCACCATACGCGCGACCGCAAGGAGCTGCTGTCGCCTGGTGAAGTCTTACAGCGGCATCGCGAGCTTGCCGCACACTACGGGCATCAGGCGGACCGCGTCGTCGCACAGGCGCGCCTACATGGGCAAGACCAGATGCCTGAGCCAAAGGTTCAGGCGAAGCAGGCCGTGACTTGGGCTCGGGATCATGTCTTCGAGAGATCGGCGGTACAGGACCGCCGCGCGATCCTTGAAACAGCGCTGGTGCGAGGCATGGGAGAAACCACACATGCCCAGGTCCGGCAGGAGTTCGAGCGCCGAATCGATTCCGGGGAGTTCCGCGAAGTCTCGCATGTTGGTGCTGGCAGGCAGTACACAACCGCCGCGATGGTTCGCATGGAGTGTGAGATCTTTGGCCGGATGCAGGAAGGTAATCGGCGCGACTACAGCGATCCCATGCTGGTCTCGCCGCAAGTGCGTATCGCCACGGAAGACCGCCACCGGGAATTGAATGCATCGCAGCGCCAAGCGGTAGATGAAATCTTTCTTTCGCGGGAGAAGGTTGTCGGTTTAGATGGCATCGCAGGCGCAGGCAAGACAACAACTCTATCCGTGATCCGTGAAGGGGTGGAGGCCGAGGGCTACAGGGTGGAAGGTTTCGCGCCAACCTCCCGCGCGGCGCAGAAGCTTCGGGAAGCAGGCATGGAGACATCCACACTACAGAAGCATCTGGTACGTGGACAGCTGCCAGATAGAGGCGAGAAACGGCTCTATGTGCTCGATGAATCCTCACTGGCATCGACCCGACAGGTGCATGAGTTTGTGAGCAGGCTCCATGCGAATGACCGTGTGTTGCTCGTCGGCGACCGGCGGCAACATGAGGCTGTTGAGGCCGGGAGACCCTTCGCGCAACTCCAGGACGCCGGTATGAAAACGGTGAAGCTCGAAGAGATCGTCCGCCAGAAAGACCCGGAACTGAAACAGGTAGTCGAGCAGCTTGCGCGGGGCGAAGTGCGCGAGGCGATACAGAATCTTGACCGACAGGGCCGAGTCCATGAGGTGCAAGACCGTGACGAGCGCATCGCCGCTATCGCGAAGGAGTACGCACAATCGCCGGACAGCACGCTGGTGATTTCTCCCGATAATCGCTCTCGCATGGAGATCAACGAGCGCGTCCATGCGGAATTGCAGCGGAGTGGCCTCGTCAGCAACGAGGAGCGCCGCATCAGGACGCTAGTGCCGCGCCAAGACCTCACCGGCGCCGACCGGACATGGGCCGAGCGCTATCAGGTGGGCGACCTGCTGCGGTACTCGCGCGCATCGAAGGAGACCGGCATCGGGAAAGGCGCGTGCGCACAAGTGAAGAGCATCGACGCTCCGAAGAACCGGCTGACAGTCACGCTGCAGGACGGCACGGAACGCAATTACGATCCACGCCGACAGCTGGGCGTCTCGGTCTTTCGGGAGGAGATGCGGAGTTTTTCCGTAGGCGATCGAATTCAGTTCACCGCGCCGGCCAATGACCTCAGAGTTGCGAACCGCGAGTTGGGGATCATCGGGGGCATCGACGGAGACGAGCGGCTGCGCTTGAAGATGGACGGTGGCCGCGATGTCGAGATCGATCCGCGCAAGCATCCGCATCTCGACCACGGTTATGTCATGACCAGCCACTCCAGCCAGGGACAGACTGCCGACCGAGTCTTGATTCACGTGGACACTGAGTTAGGCGCTAAAACTCTGCTCAACAGCCGCATGGCCTATGTCTCGGTCTCGCGTGGACGCTACGACGCGCAGATTTATACGAACAACGCACAGACGCTCGGGCAGGAACTCAGCCGCGACGTGTCCCATTCTCCTGCGATTCAGCAAGGACCACTAGGGCACAAGATAGAACCACAAACCACGCACACGAATCAGATCAGTCAGGGCTTCGGTCTTGGTCTTTGATGCAGCATTCCCGAATGACATGCCCCGGATAGCCAGAGAGTAGCCGAGGCCCGGCCAATGTCAAGGCCGCGCTTCGCGCGCCGCATTCGCGGTCGAAGAGCCTTGACACTGGCCTTTGAGCCTCGGCTTGTCATTCAGTTATCCGGGGGATGTCAGATTCTTACTTCCACAAACCTGGTCCGCTTGCCGGATCTGTGACTTGAGAAACGACGTGTTCGAAAAAGCGTTCTCTTTGCGAGCATGAGCATCGTTACTCATAGCAAACTGTTCTTTAGTTCAGCTCGGTTGATATTACCCCCATCAGAAACGGAGAGGCCACAATCCTCGCGGGTGATATCGGCACGCTCATCGATTGTGAGCAGCTTGACGAGGTTCTGCGGAAGTGCAAGGGACCAGTCCTCTATGCCGCGTGGGCGTGTTAGCGAAGAATGATGCCAACCTATGTCCCTGCCGCACTAAGTCGGTTACTAGTCTTATGAGCTGAGCGAAAACGTTTTGTGAGTGCGGGGCTTGCCGTTTACTACCATGAGTCGCACACAAGGTTAGACGTTGACGCACTGCTGTTATGTGTGGCGTAGTGTCGATGTGAGGAGTGCCGAGGGGGCTCGGGCACGCCGTACTTCTCACTTCAGGTCTTCCCCACAAACTAACCCGTGATTCCCCGTCGAGTCACACTCTATGCGGCTCATAAGCGCTCACACTGCGGACTCGCTCCGAACCTCGACCAGTGTGAGGAGTGGACCGTTGTCACCGCATCTAAGATCAGGAGGCATTCATGCAGTCAGGTGCTAACTCCAAGAAACTTCTCGCCTTCTCTCAGTTCCTCGGGATGCTAACGCTCCTATGGCTAGGGTTGGCCAGCCCACTGGCGTCTCAGGTCACAGTCAATTCAAACTCCGGTAGCGGTAGCGGCATCGTGATGCCAGAAACCGGTGTCGCGCTGTCTAGCTCGGGTGCAGATTCCATTTTCGCGAACTCGTCCAACCATAGGCTCAATATCAGCAATTTCGGCGGATCAGCTCAGTTGGTCGCCATCTGGCCCTGTCTCTCGGCGGGGTGTATACCTTACTCAAGTGGCACGAACTTCGCTGAAACGCCGTTGACTTTGGGATCGACCGTAGGTCTTCCGCTCCTCGCCGGTTCTACAGCGCCCCAATGGGGCGGAGCGAGCTTCGACCTGCAGAATTTCGCTATCTTTTCGGAGATGACGGCAGCAACATCCAGCGTGCCTCAGTTGAATCAATTGGTGGTCTTAAGTACTGCCAATCCATCTACGGTTCAGAATGCCGCAACCAGCAGCACCACAGGGGTCGAGGGGATTTGCATCGCCAACTGCACATCGGGAGCTACCAACGCCCAGATCGCCAGAGCCGGGGTGGCCAGTTGCAAGTTCGACGCAGCGACAAGCGCTGGGCACTATGTTCAGGCTTCCACGACCACTGCCGGGCTTTGCAAAGATGTGGCCTCGTATCCGGCGAACGGCGCTCAAGTGCTCGGAAGGGTCACGAGCAATTGCCTTGCTAATGTGGCGTGCCCTGTTCTTCTATCCGCAGCCGGAATCGTCCCGCCGAGTCTTATAGTCGCCACTAACAAGATCGCCACCTTTAACAACACCCTGACACTTGCCGCAGCAACAGACGGCCTGACAATGACGTTTCCCGGCGCGTCCGACACCGTTGTTACGCTGGGTGCGGCGCAAACTATGACCAACAAAACACTTACTTCGCCAGTCATCTCGACAATCAGCAACACCGGCACCCTGACGTTACCAATCTCGACGGACACACTGGTAGGACGTCTAACCACGGACACCCTGCAAAACAAGACATTGAATACCGCCAACAACACATTGAAATTCGGCGGCACAACGATTCCAAATATCACGACAGTGAACAACGCGGTCGGCCAGGAACTCTGGGCGACCACCTCTGCGGCACAGACCGGCAACTTAGGGCCGGTTACGCTCGTGACCTCTCCGGCCCAAATCACTTGGTATCGAATCAGCTTCTATGTGGAACAAGTTCTGGTCGGGTCAGGCTGCACTGGCAACACGACCATCCAGGCGCAGGTAGGATTTCAGAATCCCAATGTGGGGGCCGCTTCCAACATTCCCGTCGATACTTGCTCGATCACCGGAAATGGGGCAGCCAATAAATCAGCGCAGTGCGGCGGGGGAAATCTTGGGCAGGCTGCTGGTTCTTATGTGTTTCCCGTCAAGGCGTCTACGTCAATCACTTACAGCACGATCTTTAATGCAGGCACTGGCTGTGCCGCTAACACACCAACCTACACGATAACCCCAATTCTCGAGCAGCTCTAGAAACGAACGCCCAATCCCAAATAACGGACGCGAGGGTGTAGCCGCAGGCAATATGTCGAAGCGAGAGATGATCAATGGGCGATTGATTCGTATCCTGGTCGGGCTCCTCCTTTGGCCGCATTGCGTCAAAGCCCAGATAGCCTTCTATAACAGCCAGCTCTACAACTCAACGATTAGTCCCGGCGAGACGTTTACCCAAATTTATGCGCTCTTTCCGCCCCAGGCAATGGGACCCAACAATACCGATTTTTCGACTTATGTGATGACTCAGTCAGCGATCGACGGCGTAACGCTACAGGTGCCATGGAACGCCGTGGAGACCGTAGATCCGACCACGACTCCATGCACAGGCGCGCCGGACGTTTGTCAGCCAGATCCCAACGCGCCTGGCTATTTTCATACGTACAACTGGGGAACCGTCAACGGGTCGGGATGCACCGATCACGCAGCTAGCAGCATCTCCCAGTGGTTCTGCTTCGGAAAGAAAGTCGGCCTCATACTATTTGGCATCGCTGACTCGCCATCGAATGGCGTAACTCCTAAGTACATCTGGAGTTCCGGGTGGATCAACTCGACTGCCACGGCAGCTAATCCAACGAGTCCATATCTTTTTCAGGATGTCGTGAACACCATCAACACAAGTCCAAGCTGCGGAGGCTATAGCGGAGCTACAGGTAGCTCCTTTCAGGTACCCTCGGGCACTCTGTTCCAAGGTGACAGCTCAAATCCTACGCATGTGACCGTCAGTTGGCCTGCGCATCCGTTTCAGGGAGGCGAGACGATATGGCTCAATCCGCAGTTTCTCTTGTCGCATCCGAACTTTGACGTGACCACACCTCATGGTGCAACCGTCATGACAGCGATTCCCGGAACGTCTTTCACATATGTCAGTACGGTGGGTCCAGATAATGGCTCGGCGAATAGCACTGCTAACACACAAATCATAACGGCTGATCAATCATGGCCGGTGCCCTACGAGGCCCCATACAAAGCCGGCTGGCTAGCGTTTCTAAGGGCGGCTATATATCACTTTAACAATCTAAATGTTGCTATCACAGGCGGTCAGGAGGATCTGAGCCATATCGCCTACATCCGTCCTGGCGTTGCGAGGGGTGGGGAGGCGATACCACTCTGCAGCACTGGCGCTGGGGCCAACTGGAGCCCGACTTATTCTCAAGGCAACTGGGAGAACTGGTACGGAACAGTGAACGATACCGTGCAAGCAGCAAGTCCGCAGATGCAAGTTCTGTATTCCCTAAACGCGGGTGATCCTCAGCATAAAGATGCGAGCTATACCACGGATCAAGCGGCCAGAGCTGTCGCGCACGCGAACGGGGCTGGCCAATTCAACGGCTTCGGAAGTCAAGGACTGCAAAACTCGGATAGGACAAACTGGAACGGGCCGGGAACCGGCCTCCAAGTCCCAAACTGCCCGAGTGGCACGAACCCTCCCGTTCCGGACACCGGCAACAATTGGGGATGCATGTTCCTGAAGTACTGGTCGGATGCGAACAACACGGAGTACAACACCCCGAATGACACTCCTTCACCAACCACAGTGCCCTTGGAATTACAGCAAATAGACTGTTCGAACCCTTGTGTGGACGGAACATGCACGGATCAAGGAAGCAACAGCGACTCATGTTTTCTCAGCAGCTTGGCGCCTGGAAAGACCCAAGACTTGCGACTGGTCTATCCGTTTGCCACCCAACATCACGTTTCAGTTTTGGAGTTGTACAGCCAGGACGCTCTACTGGCGTTCGATCCGTTCTATTGCACGCTCTCGGGTATCTCCTGTTCGAGCTCGGGCGTCACTTTCACAAAGCTCACCGCCCCCACCCAAAACGAGTTTTTTCAGGACGTTGGGATAGGAGACAAGAATAACTGCTATCTGAACTATAACGGCGGCACAAATCAGTCGGGAGCCCACGGCGACTGCAGTTATGCTGCTGCCATGTACGCGGCGCATGGATATCACTAGGCGAGGACAAGGAGTATGCAACTTATTTCACCATTGCTTGCCTGTCCAAATAGACGTAGTGTTGAACGTTAGGGCTCTGTGACTGCTTCCCCGCTGACAGTCTCTCAATAGAGGTGCCTCCATGTTTGAATTCCTAGGAAGTTGCTCGTCGTCCAAGGCTGCTCCGCATCCCAGATTGCTCGCGATGTTGGGCATTGGCAGTTTGGTTTTACTATTTACGTTCATGAGCACGGCGCAGACCGTGAGCGTGGTTCACAGTTTCGATAGCAGCAACGCTTCGCAATTTCCCGCTGGGACGCCGGCGCAGGGTCGCGACGGTAAGCTCTACGGGACGGCCGTCGGGCAGACCTCGGGGTCAGTTTTTCGTCTCACCGCAAGCGGCCAATTTGACCAACTCTTTGCGCTGAGCGGTACGAACGGTTTGAATCCCTCCTCCGGCGTCACGCTGGCGAGCGACGGAAACTTCTACGGCACCACTCCATTTGGCGGAAGCGCAGGTCAAGGTGTGCTATTCAAGGTTACGCCGAGCGGCACCTACACCGTGCTGCACGAGTTCGCGGGCGGCGCAGACGGCGGAAATGCCGAGGGTCCCCCCATCCAGGCGTCGGACGGCAATCTTTATGGCACTACCCACGGGCTGCCGGGAGCAAGCACGGTTTATAAATACACCCCGTCGCGCACCTACAGCGTCATTGCCACGTTTTCAGGCACCCAAGGTCTAGCTCTGGTCGGGCCCCTGCTACAAGGCTCGGATGGCAACCTATACGGAACCGCCAGCCAGGGCGGAGCGCACAGTTTCGGTACCATCTTCAAGATGACGAGAGCAGGAACTGTGCTTGGTTCTTACAGCTTTACAGGTGGCAGAGATGGTGCCAACCCGACCGGCGGGTTGATACAAGCCAACGATGGTAATTTCTACGGAATGGCGGGCGGGGGTGGCCAGTACAGTTTTGGAACAATCTTCAAGGTAACTCCGAAGGTTGCCGTTTCAACGCTCTACAGTTTTCAAGGCGGACCAGGCGATGGAGGGTTTCCTGATCTTGGACTCACTCAGGGCACCGACGCGAACTTGTATGGCACTACCATATCTGGCGGGGAAAATGGCTTCGGCACTCTTTTTCAAATCTCGACGAGTGGAACTTATAAACTCCTCTATTCCTTTCAAGCTGCAACTGGCGAGGTGGCCGCAACGGCCCTTCTCCAGCATACCAATGGCACGTTTTACGGAACCGCCGCCCAAGGTGGCGCTAACAATGACGGAACGGTGTTCAGCTTGGATATGGGCCTCGGTCCGTTCATTACATTCGTACGAGCGATTGGTAGAGTGGGCCAGCCAGTGCAAATCCTTGGTCAGGGGCTGACCGGGACCACGAGTGTGACGTTCAACGGAATCCCCGCAACCAGCTTCAGTATTGTTCGGGACACCTACATGACAGCCGTCGTTCCAACCGGTGCAACGACGGGTCCTGTTATGGTTACCACGCCAATTGGCACGTTGACGAGCAACAGGAATTTCAGGGTCATCGGCACGGCACCCAGCGCGACAAGAGCGGAATCCGTCCAACGGCGCGTCTCTCGTTCGGGAACGCCCAAGTGAAACATTGGCCGCGAGTCGTCGGGCTCACACGAGTCGGACGAGACTCAGGAGTTTCTTATTGTTTTTAAATCGCCGCGCGCAAAAAGAGACGTCCGCGACCGAGACATGCAGGCGTTGACGCCGCCTGCTATCACGTCTTTGAGGGGCTCTACGGTGAGGTGGTCGTCCCGTCTGCGTCTGGCGGCCCCGTAACAATTTCGCGGTGCCGTTTTCCAGCCAAGCGGTAACTTTCCCCGCCCTCTTCGGTCTCGTGAAAGGCAAAGCTGTTTCGCGACACTTTCGCCTCAAGGCCATCTCGATTCCACGATCCATCGATGGGAGCCTAAGATTCACGCCCAAGACAAGAGTGTCTCTCTCCAAGTCTTATTCTTAAACAGCCGGATTCCGGGCACCCTCCGGGCACCCAGACCGATGTCTTGTTGGCATCTCATTGATTTTGTTGTGTCGTACATGGAGTAAGCTGGACGTGCAAGTTGTTCTTTCTGATTGGGTTGGCGACCCTACCAAAGCATGGGTGTTGACACTGTTCTAGAGCTGCCTGGAACACAATCTTCTCCTTCTCAAAATCGGAACTTCCCTGCAAGCTCAAGCTTCCCTCTAGACCTGTTGGTGTCCAAT
>Ga0335082_10004102_pt1 | contig 15845 bp, 16 predicted proteins | sample Lox_Sample_41_FD_206718 | JGI IMG/M metagenome (GOLD analysis project Ga0335082, IMG submission 206718) | Soil microbial communities from Loxahatchee National Wildlife Refuge, Florida, United States - Lox_Sample_4.1 | ecosystem: Environmental > Terrestrial > Soil > Wetlands | place: USA...
GGGCAAGCCCGCGGCGCGGAAAATTCGCGCGACCGCCTCCTCGAACGTGCCCTGCGCGAGCGTCTCGACGTCGAGCCCCGCGATGACGAGCCTCCCCGCCGCGCCGTCGACGCTCGAGAGCGCCGTCCGCGTCACCACGACCCCTTCGAGCCCTTCGTGCACGTCCGCCATGGACGCCACGTGGGGTCAAACGTGTCCGGCGTGAAGAGCCTTCGCGCCCTGCGCGGCGAGCGCGCGGACGCCCCAGATGAACGTCGCGAAGCGCTCGTCCTTCGTGAGGCCCTTCTGGTAACGCGCGTAAATCTGCTGCGCGACGACGGCCGTCTTGAAGAGCGCGAAGACGTAATAGAAGAGGACGCGCGACACGTCGCGGCCGGATTTTTCGGCGTAGCGCGCGACGACCTCGCGACGCGAGAGCGTGCCCTCTGCCATCGTGGGTCCGAAGGCGATGCCCTTCAGCAGGTCGTCGTCTCCCGCCTCGACCCAGTACGAGAGCGTCGTGCCGAGATCGATCAGCGGATCGCCCACGGTCGACATCTCCCAGTCGAGGACGCCGACGATGCGCGCGAGGTCCTCCGAGAGGACGAGGTTGTCGAGCTTCCAGTCGTTGTGGACGATGGTCGGCGGCGGAGACGCCGGCATGTTCTCGCCGAGCCACTTCGCGAGCTCGGGCATCTCCGGGATGTCGTCGGTGCGCGCGGCGACGTAGCGCTCGCTCCATCCTTTGACTTGGCGCTCGACGAAGCCCTCGGGCTTGCCGAGATCGAGGAGCCCGTGCTTTGCGACGTCGATCGCGTGGAGCTCGACGAGCCCGTCGACGACGAGCTCGGAGAGCGAGCGCGCGAGGGCGGGCGTGAAATCGGCGGGGACCTGCCGGCGGATCACGACGCCGCGGAGGCGCTCCATCAAGTAGAACGGCGCGCCGAGGATCGACGCGTCCTCGGTTTGGGCGACGACGCGCGGCGCCTTGTCGTAGAACGGCCGGAGGCGCGTCAGCACGCGGACCTCGCGGCCCATGTCGTGCGCGGTCTTCACGGTGTTGCCGAACGGCGGACGCCGCAGCACGAGCTCGCGCTGCCCGGTCTTCACGAGGTACGTGAGGTTCGAGTGGCCGCCGGGGAACTGCGTGATCTCGAGGCTCGCGGCGGGCACGTCGAGGAAGCGCGCGAGCGCGTCGCGATCGAGCTCTTCTCCTTTTCGCACGGGTTTCGTACCGTCGAGCGCGATGGGCATGCGGCCGAGCATACTGCTACTCGCGCTCGCGGGCGCGTGCCGGCCGGCGGGCCCCGCGTCGGGCACGGTCACGGCGACGGCCACGGCCACGGTCACGGCGACCGCCGCGGCGACGGTCGCGAGCGGCCCCGCGATTCGATCGTTCTTCGTGACGCCGTCGGACTCGGGCCTCCAGCCGGTGATCGACGGCATCGTCGGCGCGAAGAAGTCGATCCGCATGATCATGTTCCACCTCACGGTGCCCGACGTCGTGGACGCGCTCGTCGCGGCGAAAGGCCGCGGCGTCGACGTGCGCGTGATCCTCGACGGCAAGAACCTCCAGAGCCACGGCTCGGCTGCCGTCGCGCAGAGCCTCGTCGATCACGGCGTCGTCGTGACGCCGAGCTCACCCTCGTTTTCGATCACGCACGTGAAGGCGATGGTCGTGGACGACGCGCGCGCGTACGTGATGTCGCTGAACCTCACGCGGCCGTTCGACCACACGCGCGACTACGCCGTGGTGACCGACGACCACGGCGTCATCGCGGAGATCGACCGCGTCTTCGACGCCGACGTCGACAACGCGACGAACCACACGGGAAAGACGCCGCCGCTCACGGAGCCGTCGCTCGTCTGGAGCCCGGTCGACGCCGAGCCGCGCATCGTCGCGCTCCTCGACTCGGCGAAGAAGACCATCCTCGCGACGACCGAGAACCTCGGCGACAAGGCCGTGGCCGCCGCGTTCGAGCGCGCCGCGTCGCGCGGCGTCTCCGTGCGCTTGATGACGCCGCTGTGCGATCAGAACAGCGACCCGCTGCGCAACGTGAAGCTCGTCGCCGCGCTCGACAAGGCGCACGTCGACGGCCGCCTCCTCCCCGGCCCCGCCACGCGCGATCAGCCGTACACGCACGCGAAGATGATCATCGTCGACGCCGCCCGCGCGTTCGTCGGTTCGATCAACTTCTCCGAGAACTCGATGAAGCACGCGCGCGAGCTCGGCATCGTCTTCGAGGACGCGCCGGCGATCACGGCGTTCACGCGCGCGTTCGACTCCGACTGGCGTTTCGCGGAGCCCCCACCGGGCCCCCACGAATCCACCGACGACCTTTGCCGGTCCAAACCCTGACGAGTCAGAGGGCTTTGCCCATCGTGTGGTAGCCCTTGTCCACGTAGACCGTGGAGCCCGTGATGCCCGCGGCGAGCGGGCTCAGGAGGAACGCAGCCGTGTTGCCGACCTCGTCGGCGGTGATCGCCTCCGGGAGCGGCGAGTTCGTCTTCGCGTAGTCGACCATCGCGTCGATGATGCCGATGGCGCTCGCGGCGCGCGACGCCCACGGGCCCGCCGAGATCGTGTTCACGCGGACGCCCCATTTGCGGCCCGCCTCGAACGCGAGGACGCGTGTGTCGCTCTCGAGCGCGGCCTTCGCGCTCGACATCCCGCCGCCGTAGCCGGGGATGACGCGCTCGCTCGCCATGTACGTGAGCGAGACGCACGCCCCGCCGGGGCGGAGGAGCGGACCGAGGCGCGAGACCATCGACACCATCGAGTACGCGCTCACCGCGACCGCGCTCAGGTAACCCGCACGCGACGTCTCGAGGAGCGGGTTCTTCACCTCGGAGCCGTTCGCGAGCGAGTGGACGACGAAGTCGATGGGCTTGTCGCCGAAGTCGCGCACGAGGATCGCGGCGAGGCCCGCGACGGTGAAGTCGCCGCGCTCGGCGTAGCGCTTGCTCGTCTTCACGTCGTCGGGGACGTCGGCGAGCGTGTCGTAGGCGGCGTCGAACGGGTAGATCTTCTCGAACTCGAGCATCTTGCCGCTGGAGAGCTTGCGCGAGGCGTCGAGCTTGCCGCGCGAGAGGAGCGTCTGGAAGATGTTGAGCGCGGGCGGCCACGTCGCCGCGCAAACGGTCGCGCCCGCTTCCGCGAGCGACTTCGCGATCGCGAAGCCGAAGCCGCCGTCGTCTGCGATGCCCGCGACGAGAGCCCGCTTGCCCGTGAGATCGATGGAGAGCATGCGCGCACGTGTCGCCGATTTCGTCCGCTCGCACAAGGCCCACGTAGGCGATAAGCTCGAACGCCGCGTGACCCGGCCGTACGTCGATCAGCTCCGCATCCGTGGGTTCGGCTGCTTCACCGACGCGACGCTCGCGCTCACGCCGATCCACGCGATCGTCGGTCCGAGCGACGTCGGGAAGACGACCGCGCTGCGGGCGCTGCGCGCGCTCTCGCGCTACGCGCAGCAGAAGAGCGTCGCGGCGGCGATGGCGGAGTTCGCGCAGTACGGTCGCGAGACGTCGGTGCTCGAGGCGCGCGTCGGCGCGCACGGCGTCATCCTCGTGCGCGACCGCGGCGGCTGGGGCGAGCACCACGTCGACGACGAAGCGCGCGGCGCGCTCGGCGGCCACCACCTCCTGCGCCTCGAGCCGGACGCGCTCCGTCAGGCGAGCGCGCTCATCCCCGAGGGCGCGCCCATCCGCTTCTCCGACGAGCGCGGTCTCGGGCTTTCGGCGGTGTACGACGCGATCCTCTCGCGCGACGTCGGCACGTACCTCTCTCTGAGCAAGCGCCTCGGCGAGCTCTTCCCCACCGTGAAGAACGTGAGCCTCGTCAACGCGAGCGCGCATACGAAGTCGATGGGCGTCTTGCTGCACGACGGGACGTTCGTCTCGCCGCCCGCCGTCAGCGACGGCCTTCTGCGCTGGCTCGCGTTCGCGGCCCTGCCGTTCCTCGCCACCGCCGCGCTCGTCCTCGTCGAGGAGCCGGAGAACGGCCTGCACCCCGACGGCGTGCGCGACGTGATGACGCTCCTCCGCGAGATCTCCGAAAAGACCCAGGTCGTCATCGCAACGCACAGCCCGATCGTGGTGGACGAGCTCGAGAGAAACGAGGTCACCGTCCTGCGGCGCGACGAGCGCGAGGGCACGAAAGCGACGCTCCTCTCGGAGCTGAAGCTCGAGGGCCCGGACCAGCGCGCGCTCGGCGGGTGAAGCGCGCGTGGCAAAACGCCGCGAGCGAGCTCGCTCGCGGCGCACTATCTTTTTCGACGTGCTCGCTCAAACCGGCATCCAAGGTCTCGATGAAATCCTCGGCGGCGGCTTCCCACGGAACCGCCTTCATCTCGTCGAGGGCGATCCCGGCGCGGGCAAGACCACGCTCGCGCTGCAGTTCCTCATGGCCGGCGCGCGCGACGGCGAGCGCGTCCTCTACATCACGCTCTCCGAGACTGAAGAGGAGCTGCGCGACGGCGCCGCGACCCACGGGTGGTCGCTCGACGGCATCGACATCTTCGAGCTGAAAGCCGTCGAGCAGCGCGCGCTCGGCGGCGACGTGTCGCTCTTTCATCCCGGCGAGATCGAGCTCGGCGAAGCGATGAAGACGCTGCTCGACGAGGTGAAGCGGCGCGACCCGCAGCGCGTCGTGTTCGACTCGCTCAGCGAGATTCGTCTCCTCGCCCAGCAGCCGCTGCGCTACCGCCGGCAGGTCCTCGCGCTCAAACAGCACTTCGCCGCCAAGCACTGCACCGTTCTCCTGCTCGACGACCGCACCGCCGACGCGCACGACAAACAAATCCTGAGCATCTCGCACGGCGCGCTCGTCCTCGAGCAGCACACGCCGTCGTACGGAAACGAGCGGCGGCGCCTGCGCATCTCGAAGATGCGCGGGCGCGAGTACCGCGGCGGCTTCCACGACTACGCCATCGTGCGCGGGGGCCTGCGGGTGTTTCCGCGTCTCGTCGCCGCGTCGCACCGCGAGGAACGCGACGAGCGCGACGGCGGCCCCGAGCGCATCTCCTCGGGCAACGCCGCGCTCGACAAGATGCTCGGCGGCGGTCTCTCCCGCGGCACGAGCACGCTCGTCTCGGGCCCGCCGGGCAGCGGCAAGTCGTCGCTCGTCGCGTCGTTCGCCGTCGGGGCGGCGGAGCGGGGCGAGCGCGCCGTGGTCTACCTCTTCGACGAGTCGCCGACCACGTACGTCGGACGCAGCGAGGCGCTCGGCCTGCCGGCGCGACGTCACGTCGAATCCGGGCGGCTCGTCCTCACGCAGATCGACCCGGCGGAGCGCTCGCCAGGCGAGTTCGTGCACCGCACGTTCGACGAGGTGGAGCGCGGCGCGCGCTTCATCGCGCTCGACAGCGTGACCGGCTTCTTGAACGCGATGCCGGAGGAGACGTTTCTCGTCATCCTCTTGCACGAGCTCCTCACCTACCTGGCGCAACGCGAGGTGCTCGCTTTCCTCGTCGCGCCGCAGCACGGCTTCGTCGGCGCGCTCGAGTCGAGCGTGGACATCTCGTACCTGGCAGACACGGTGATCCTCACGCGCTATTTCGAGGCGAAGGGCGCCGTGCACAACGCGATCTCGATCATGAAGCAGCGAAACGGCACCCACGAGAAGACCATCCGCGAGTTCTCGCTCGGCCGCGGCGGGCTCGACGTCGGGCCGCCGCTCGAGCGCTTCCAGGGCGTGCTCACCGGCAACCCTCGATTCGCGGGCGCCTCGTCCGAGCTCCTCCACCAGGAGAAGTCGTGAGCGAGCACGAATCCGAGCGCGTCCTCGTCGTCGCGCCGGTCGGGCGGGACAGCGAAGTCGCCGCCCTGATCTTGCGGGAGCGCGGGCTCGAAGCGATGCGCTGCGACGACTTGCGCGCGGCGTGCGTCGCGGCGCGCGAAGGCGCCGGCGTGCTCGTCGTGGCCGAGGAGGCGATGACCCTCCCGCAGTTCGATGAGCTCGCCGCGCTCCTCGAAGGGCAGCCGCCGTGGTCGGACCTGCCGCTCGTCGTCCTCGCGCGCGAGCGCCAAGACGAAGGCGCGACGCCGCCGCCGCGCGCGCTCCAGCGCTTCAACGTCACGATCTTGGAGCGGCCGCTCGCGGTCCGCACGCTCGTCGCCGCGGTGCACGTCGCGCTCCGCGCGCGCAGGCGGCAGTACGAGGTGCGCTCGCTGCTCGAGGAGCGCGAGGCGCTGGCCCTCCGCGAGAAAGAGGCTCGCATGCGCGCCGAGTCGGCGAGCCGCGCGAAGGACGAGTTCCTCGCGATGCTCGGTCACGAGCTCCGTAACCCGCTCTCGCCGATCGTGACGGCGCTCCACATCGTTCGCCAGCGAAACCCCGACGGCATCGAGCGAGAGCTCACCGTGCTCGACAGGCAGGTCGCGCACCTCTCGCGGCTCGTGGACGACCTGCTCGACGTCTCGCGCATCGCGCAGGGCAAGGTCGACGTGAAGCGCGATCCGCTCGCGCTCGACGCCGTGATCGGGCGCGCCGTCGAGATGGTGAGCCCGCTGTTCGAGCAGCGTCGCCACGACCTCAGCGTCGCCGTCGATCCCGACCTTCGCGTCGCGGGCGACCTCGTCCGCCTCTCGCAGGTGTTCGCGAACCTGCTCACGAACGCCGCGAAATACACGCCCCTCGGCGGACACGTCTCGCTGCGCGCGACGCGCGAGGACGGCGACGTCGTGATCCGCGTGCGGGACGACGGCATCGGCATCGCGCCGGAGATGCTGCCGCGGGTCTTCGAGCTCTTCGTCCAGGAGCGGCAGACCCTCGAGCGCTCGGGCGGCGGGCTCGGCCTCGGCCTCGCCATCGTGCGGAGCCTCGTGCGCCTCCACGGCGGCGAAGTCTCGGCGCGCAGCGAGGGCGTCGGAAACGGCAGCGAGTTCGTCGTGCGGCTCCCCGCGCTCGAGCCCGTGGGCGTCACGGCCGACGCCGCGCCCCGCCGGAGCACGACTCCGCCGCCGCAGACCCGCGAGCAACGCCGCATCCTCGTCGTGGACGACAACGAGGACGCCGCGGACATGCTCGCCTTCGCGCTCGCCGCGAGCGGGTACGCGACGCGGACCGCGCACGACGGCCCGGACGCGCTCCGCCTCGCCCAGGAATTCCACCCCGACGTCGCGGTGCTCGACATCGGCTTGCCGGTGATGGACGGCTACGAGCTCGCGAGCCGCCTCAAGACGAGCCCGGAAGGCGAGCGCGTGCACATGATCGCTCTCACCGGCTACGGCCAGCCGGAGGACGTGCGCCGCGCGCTCGCGGCCGGGTTCGAGGACCACCTCGTGAAGCCGGTCAACATCGAGCGCCTCGAAGCGACGGTGAGCCGCCTCCTGCGCCATACCGTGTAGACTCGGGCCTCGTCCTGGGACCGGGAGTGAAGCTCCGAACCTTCCTTCCAATCTTCGCCGGCTTGTGCGCCGTCTATCTCTTCGACGGCAACCTCGAAGGCAACGAGCTCGACACGCTGTCGTACGCGCTCCACCGGATCGATCCGTCGTTCATCCCCCACGACTTTCGCCTGTCGCTCGCCTCCGGCCCGCGCCTTCCGTTCCAGCTCCTCCTCGCGCCGCTGCTGCACGTCTTCACGATGATGCAGGTCTCGATCCTCGGGCGGCTCGGGCTCTACGCGCTGCTCGCGGGCGGCTACGCGCGCCTCGCGGAGAAGATCGGGCTCGACGTCGTCGAAGCGCTCGCGTGCGGCGCGATCTGGGTGATGATCGGGAGCGACGTCGTGACGGGCGAGTTCGTCGTCGTCGGCGTCGAGAGCAAGGCGCTCGCGTACGCCGGCGTGCTCTGGGGGCTCGGCTTCGCGATCGATCGACGCTGGGCGCGCGCGGGCGCGTGCTTCGGGCTCGCGGTGACCGTGCACCCCGCGGTCGGCGCGTGGAGCGCGCTCGCAGCGATCGTCGCGCTGTGGACGCCCGAAGCGCGGCGCGCGCTTCCGTACTTTCTCGCGACGGCGGCGCCCGGCATCGCGCTCTGTCTTCCGAGCCTCGCGCATTCGGACCGAGCCGCGCTCGGCACGTGGGCGTACGTCTATTTTCGGCACCCGCACCACCTCGTACCGAGCTGCTTCGCCAAGTGGCCGGACCGGGCTGAGCGGGTCATCGTCGCGGTCGTCGCGTGGCTCGCGTCGTTTCGGCTCGCTTTCCCGTCGCGCGGCGAGCGCGTGCTCGCGCGCTTCGCGCAGACGACGATGGGCGTCTTCGTCGCCGGGATGGCGGCCGCGGCGCTGCCGGGCGCCGCGTGGCTCCTCTACACGTATCCCTTCCGCGTCGGCGACACGCTCTTTCCGCTCTTCGCGCTCATGCTCCTCGCGCGCCGGGTCCTCCCGCGTCCCACGCCGCGCGCCGTCCGCGCGCTCGCGCTCGTGGCGATCGCGGCGCTCTCGGTGGAGGCGATTCGGCGCGACTTCGTCCAGGACCGCGAGTGGGCGTCGGCGAAGGAGCGACGGCCGTACGCGTGGATCAAGACGCACACGCCGAAGGACGCCCTCGTCCTCTGCGCCGCGGGTCTGGAATACGCGGGGCTCTACATGGAGCGGCCGACGGTCGCGTCGATGAAGGCGGTCCCGACCGCGCCCGGCGCCGTCGCCGAGTGGTACGACCGCATCCTCGATTTGAACGGCGGCAAGCCGACCGTGGAGCGCGGCTTCGCGGCCGGCGAGGAGCTCGAGGCCGACTTCGAAGAGCTCCCGCCCGCCACCATCGAGCGCCTCGTCGCGAAGTACGACGCGCGCTACGTCCTCTGGCCGAGCGCGGGCACGCCTCTCCCATACCGCAAGGTGTACGACGACGGGATCTGGGCGGTCCTCGTCGTGCCGTAGCGAACGGCGGTCAGCCTACTTTCAGCCCGCGGTCGCGCAAGATGCGCTTGGCGACGGTCGCCTTGTGCACCTCGTCGGCGCCGTCGTAAATGCGCGCGGCGCGCTCGAAGCGGTAGAACGCCGCGAGCGGCGTGTCGTCGGTGATGCCGAGCGCGCCGTGCGTCTGCACCGCGCGATCGACCGTCTTCTGCAGCACGTCGGCGACGAAAAATTTGAGGAGCGAGATCTCCTCGCGCGCGGCGTGCGCGCCCTCTCGGTCCATCTTCCACGCCGCGTGGAGGATCATGAGGCGCGAGGCGTGGATGCCCGCGCGCGCCTCGGCGATCCACTCCTGCACCATCTGGCGCGTGCCGAGCGGCTTGCCGGGCTCGACCTCGCGCGTCACGGCGCGCTCCACCATCAAGTCGAACGCGCGCTCGCAGATGCCGACCCAGCGCATCGCGTGGTGGATGCGACCGGGGCCGAGCCGCTCCTGCGCGAGCATGAAGCCGGAGCCCTCCTCGCCGATGCGGTTCGACTGCGGCACGCGCACACCCTCGAAGCGGAGCTCGGCGTGGCTGATCCAGCCGTCGCCCGCGTGGCCCATCACCGGGATGTTTCGCACGAAGCGGAGACCCGGCGCGCTCATCGGGACGATGATCTGCGACGCGCGCGCGTGCGGCGGCGCGTCCGGGTTCGTCACGGCCATCACGATGCAGAACGCGGCGCCGTCCGCGCCCGTCGTGAACCACTTGTGACCGTCGATGACGTAGTCGCCGCCGTCTCGCTTGCCGGTCGTCGCGAGCCACGTGGGGTTCGAGCCCGGCTTGTCCGGCTCGGTCATGCCGAAGCAGCTGCGGATCTCGCCGGACGCGAGCGGCGCGAGCCACGCGCGCTTCTGCTCGTCGCTTCCGTGATGAAGGAGCAGCTCCATGTTCCCCGCGTCGGGCGCCTGGCACCCGAAGACGTAGTGCCCGAGCGGCGAGCGCCCGAGCTCCTCGCTCACGCGCGCGTGCTCCATGAGCGTGAGGCCCGCGCCGCCCGCCGACTTCGGGAGCTGCGGCGCCCAGAGCCCCGCGGCCTTCACCTCCGCGCGCGCCTCGCCGAGCTCCTTCTCGATCGCGCGAAACGTCCCGCGCTCGCCGTACAGCCGCTCGATCGGGTAGACGCGCTCGCGGACGATCGCGCGTACGCGCTCGAGGATCGGCGAGAGCGACGCGGGCAGCGAAAAATCCATGCGCGGGATGGTACTCGGGAAGAAAGGCCCGCGCTCTTACGTAGTAGCTCCCGTGAAGGCGCGTCATTGGGCCTCCGCGGGCGGCGGGACGACCATCGCGTTCGTCGCCATCGTGGTCGCGTGCGCGGTCGCCGGCGGCGCGCGCTTCATCGGGTCGGCCGCGATCCCCGTGTCGGGCCTCGCTGCGGTGCTCACCGCGATGGCCCTGTGCGTCACCGCCGCGTGCGCGCCGCGCTTCGGGACGGGCGCCGCGATCGGCGCCGCGTTCGGGCTCGTGCCGAGCGTCTTGTCCGGAACGACGTGGGCTCTGTCGCTCCCGCTCGCGACGACGCACATGCGGTGCGGCACGGCCGACGTCGGGCTTCCGCTCCTCGCCGCGGTCGCGATCTTCGTCGGGTGCGTCGTCGCGTTCCCCGTGAGCGCGATGGTGAACCTCGCGGCGCCGCGCCTCGACCGCGCGCTCTCGGCGCTCGCGTTCGCGGCCGTCGCCGCCGCGACGGTCGTCGTCGCGCTCGGCGCAGCGTCGCTCCGTCGGCCGCAGCCGGACGACTTCGGCAAGCTCTACGACGAGCGCCTCGAGCTCGACGGCGGCAAGACCCTCACCGTCGCCGGCGTCACGTACGAGTACCGCACGGCGGGCGCCGAGCCCAATACGTGTACTTTGCACATTTCCGACGCCGCCGGGACGCGCGACGAGCCGCTCTACGCGCCCGGCGGAGCTTGCCCGGCGCTCGACGTGGTCCGCGGTCCGAGCCTGCCGGCCGCGGTGGTGCGGCACGGCGAGTCGGTCGGCGAGACCGGCGTCTTCGCGCTCGCCGGCGACGGCGACGTCACCGTGACCGGCTTGCGCGGACGCCTCGGCGCGCCGCGCGGGTGGGTCCTCTGCGGCGCGCTCGGTCTCGGGTTCGCGGCGCTCGCGCTCGGCCTCGGGCTCCACGCGCGCCGCCGCGTGAAGGTCGTGCGCGCCGCGGTCGAAGCGCGACACACGGGCGGAGGCTGGGTCGAGGTGGACGGCGCGTCTCGCCACGTCGCCGCGCTCGAGCACGCTCCGCCCGGTCCGGTCACGGTGCAACTCGGCGCGCCGCGACCGGCGACGTACCGCACGGGCGCCGCGCCCGACGTGCTCCTCGTCGCGAGCGCCGCGCGCGCCGACGCGATCGACACGGCGCGCGCCCACGTCGCCACGTGGGCGCTCGTCTCCGTGAGCGTGATCGCCTTCACGTGCGCACCCCTTTGCGCGGCCCGCCTGTTCGGGCTTTTGTGAGGACCATGTGCCATAAGACCGACATGCTTCGCCGAGTATTTTTCGGAGCCGTCGCCGTCGCGGTGCTCTCGACGGCGGGCGACGCGCAGGCCACGCCCATCGCCTTCGGCTCGCACGACGTCCCGACGGTCTTCTTCATCAACAAGAGCGACGACCACAACCGCGTCGACTACGGAATCCGCCTCGACGGCAACTGCTCGCCGGTCAACGACGAGGCCGTCTTCCCGTACTGGCGCGAGTTCGAGAACTCGCCGCCCGTGCGCACGCACCCGCTCGGCATCTTCGAGTACGTGCCGTACGGATTCTCCGAGCAGCGGCTCGTGCATCGCAACGGACAAGGCGGCGACCAGCTCATTCGGCTCAAGCAGCTCGCGCGCCCGATCTTGATCCGCGCGCGCAAAGGCGCGGACGGAAACTGCTCGGCGAGCGCGTACGCGCGCATCGGCGGCGTCGAGGGCGCCGAGCTCGTCAGCGTCTACGCGAAGCTCGCGGGCGCCATGTCCGTCGACTACATCGACATCCACGGCAAGAACACGCAGACCGGCGCCGACATCACCGAGCGCGTCCGTCGCTGAGACAAAGCGCCCATCGACGGGAATTTGGCCGCGCGCGCGCGAACATGATGGATCGCGAGGATGAAGCTCGTCGCCTTCGCGTCCTCGGTCTTCGTCCTCTTCCTCGCGACCCAGTGCTCGATGCCCGGCAACACGCTCGGCTTCTACGCGGTCACGGGCAACGTGCAGACGAACTCGTGCGGTGCCGGGCTCGGCGCGCCGTCGCCGTGGAAGTTCAACGTCGAGATCTCGAAGGACACCTCGAAGCTCTACTGGAACACGATGGACGGCTCGCCGCTGCTCGTCGGTCAGGTCACCGGCAACTCGGTGTCGCTCGACGACGACGAGGGCGGCTACGCGGACACCGGCCCGGACGGCGGCCCCGGCGCGTGCATCATGCAGCGCGACGAGACCATCTCGCTCACGCTCGACTCGCCGACCAAGCCGAAGAGCTTCACCGGCACGCTCACGTATCAGTTCTCGGTCGCGTCCGGCTCGGACTGCGCCGACCAGATGGCCGCGCAAGGCGGCATCTACGACACGCTGCCGTGCACGCTCAGCTACGGCGTGAGCGGCTCGTTCAACGGGACGAACTGAGCGCCGTCGGCGACGCGCATCCACATCGCGCTCTGCTCGCCGGTGTAGACGAGCGTCTCGCCCTGGAAGAACTCGAACTCGTAGCGCGCGAAGCAGTTCGTCTCGGTCTTGCGGATGCGCGTGACCTTGCCTTCGAGGACGAGCGGCTCGCCCGGCTTCGCGAGCGCGCGGAAGCGGGCGTCGTGGATGCGGCCGCCGTAGCCGATCCAGCCGTCTTTGTGCTTCAAGCCGAGCACGTAGTACGCGTGCACGAAACCGACCATCCCGGTCATGTGGACCATCAGCCCGCCCGAGACGTGGCGCGGGTGGCGCACCGGGTGGGCGCGCTGCTCGCGCGTGAGCGGGAGCTCGTCGAAGGTCGGCATGCGCACGCGAACGAAGTTCTTTTCGCGGTCGATCTCGAGGATTTCGTCGATGAGGAGGCCGCCGGGCCCGTACGGGCAATCGGCGACGAATTCGGGATCGAGCGGCATGGCGGGCGATCCCTAGCACGAAGACGCGGTATTCTTCGAGCATGACGCGCCGTCGCCTCGGTCTCGCGCTCGGATGCGCGTTCGCGTGCGCGTGCGCGAACATCCTGGGCATCGACGACGGCAACCCGCGCGAGTCGGACGGCGCGACGACGGACTCGTCGGTGCCGGACGTCACCTCGCTCCCCGACGTGACCGAGCCCGACGTCGTCGTCGAGGCGGCGCCCGACGTCCCCGTGAGCCCGCTCGCGTGCGGCGACGCGTCGTGCAACGCGATCACCGAAGCGTGCTGCCGCACCGGGAGCGCGTCGCAAGCGGACGCGGAGTCGTTCGCGTGCGCCCCCGCCGACGCGAGCTGCGCGGGCTTGCGCGTCACGTGCGACGAGTCGGCGAACTGCACCGCGCTCGGTCACCCCGGCGAGGAGTGCTGCGCCGTGCTTCCCGACGGCGGCTCGGTCGCGATCGGCACCGCGTGCGTCGCCGCGGGGACCTGCAGCACGGTGACGCTCTGCGAGCCCGGCGACGACGAGGTCTGCAACGCGGACGCGGGCAAGTCGTGCAACCCGAGCTCTTCGACCATCCTGGGCTGGGAGATTTGCAAGTGAGACGCTTGGCCTGGCTGGCGCTCGTGCTCGCGGCGTGCGCCAACGGCGAGCTCGCCGACGAGGACGCGGCGGTCGACGGCAGCGTTCCGAGCGACGCGGCGGGCGACGCGGGCGGAGGCGACGCCGGCGCGAGCGACGCGGGGAAGGACGTCATCGTGCCGGCCGACGGCGGGTGCCCGAGCTCGCTCACCGCGTGCGGAAACGCGTGCGTCGACACGAACACGGACCCCGCGCACTGCGGCGGGTGCACCACCGCGTGCTCCGCGCCCGACGGCGGCACGCCGGGCTGCGACGCGGGAGCGTGCACCTTCGCGTGCGGCGGCGGCCTCTCGGTGTGCGGGCAAGCGTGCGTCGACGAGACGAACGACCCGAACAACTGCGGCGGCTGCGGCGTCCCGTGCGACGGCGGCGCGTGCTGCACCGGACAGTGCGCGGACCTCGCGACCGACGACTCGAACTGCGGCACGTGCGGCCACGCGTGCGACGCGGGCGCGACGTGCGTGACGAACGTGTGCTCCCTCTCCGCGCCGTACGACGTCGGCTTCTACACGGCGTTCACCACGGTCGGCAGCTTCACGCAGAACTACTTGCTCGGCGAGAAGATCACGCTCTCGAAGGCGGCGAAGCTCCTCGACTTCGGCTTGATCAGCGGCACGAGCGGCCAGCACGTCGTGATGGCGCTCTACACCGACAAGAACGGCGCGCCCGATCAGCTCGTCGCGTACACGTCGTCGACGGCGCTCACGTCGTCGAACCAGACGATCGCGCCGAACACGCAAGCGTCGCTCTCCGCGACGTCGTACTGGATCATGGCCGTCTACGATCAGGCCGCGGGCCCGATGCGCGACAACTCGACGACGAACCCGATCGATTACATCTCGTTCACGTTCGGCGGCACGCTGCCCACGACCTTCCCCGCGCCGACGACCTACGACGGACAGCAGTTCAACTATTACCTGGTCGTTCAATGAAGCGCCGGACCGCGGCAGCGAAGCGCTCCGGTTGATCGTACGGGAGCCCGTGGCCGGCGCCCTCCACTTGCTCGACGCGCAAGCGCGGGTGGAGCGACGCCAGCTCGCGCGCCGCTTCGAGGGACACGACGGGCGCGTCGCCGATGACGAGCAGGATCGGCGCGTCGATCGCGCTCACGATCCGCCGGTAGTCGGGGTTCGGCGGCGCGAGGACCTCGAACGGAGCGACGCCGGTCGCGAGCCTCGCCTCGACGACGAGCTCGACGATCTCGGGCGCGCGACGCGGGTGGCGCGCGCGCGCCTCGGCGAGGACGACGTCCTTTTCCGTCGCGAGGAGCCGCCGGTGCTGCTCGACGACGTCGCTCTCGTACACCTCGCGCTGGCGCTCGGGACTCAAGAACGTCGGGTCCGCGAGGACGACGCCGCGAACGGGTAACCGGCTCGCGACGACGGCGGCCGTCATGCCGCCCATCGAGTGTCCGACGAGAAACGGCGCGCCGAGCCCGAGCTCGCGGGCGAGCGCGACGACGTCGCCGGCGTGGTCGTCGTAGCGATAGCCGCGCGCGGGCGCGCTCGACTCGCCGTGACCGCGCGCGTCCGGCATCACGACGTCGAAGTCTCGTTCGAGCGCGCGCGCGAGCGGGGCCCAGCACGCGCCGCTCCCGGTCAACCCGTGGAGGAGGACGACCGGCGGCTTCGGGCCTCCGGTCCGCCGGTAGTGGATGTCGACGCCGCCCGCGCGGCAGGTCCCCGTGGTCCAGCGCGTCATCGCGCCGCGCGCAGCGATTTGACGAGCGCGTCGACCGCGGCGATGACCGCCTGAAAGCGCGGCTGGTCGGCTTCTTTGATGTCGTGCCTCGCGTCGTTGCCGAGGGAGTAGGTCTGTCCGGCCGCGGTGACGAGGACGCTCGTGCTGCCCGCGTCGTAGACGATGCCGTGCTCGTCGAGGCGGATGCGGTCGAACGCCTGCGCGCGAACGACGCCGTAGAGCGCGTCGGCCTGCGCCGCGGTCACCGGGCGACTCTCCTCGGGAACGGTCACGCCGTTCTGCATCCCGCTCCACGCGCAGTGCGCGCCGTCGCATTGCGTGCGCGACGACGTCGGCACCATGCCGCCCGACGTCTGGACGGTGATCGAGAAATCCGCCGGCCGCTGGGCGGGCAGGCGCGTGGCGCTGCTACAAGCCGAGCAGACGATGAAGACGGCGGTCGCGGTTCGTCGCACGCGATGGAGCGTATCTCAGGCGACGACGGCGCGGTTCGTCCTCGTGAGCTGCGCGCGGGCGCACTCTTCGGGCTCTTTGTCGTCGCGCAGGCGCACGAACTCCGGCTGATAGAGCTGGTCGTCCACGGTCGCGTAGA
>Ga0335082_10004103_pt1 | contig 15844 bp, 10 predicted proteins | sample Lox_Sample_41_FD_206718 | JGI IMG/M metagenome (GOLD analysis project Ga0335082, IMG submission 206718) | Soil microbial communities from Loxahatchee National Wildlife Refuge, Florida, United States - Lox_Sample_4.1 | ecosystem: Environmental > Terrestrial > Soil > Wetlands | place: USA...
TAACAACCGTCTTCTTAGTTTATTCATGAAAACATTAACCCGACGCTTTGCCTTGCCGGTCATTTTCGGCCCAAAGTTCGCCACGGTGCTTGATTAACGTGCCCATGCCATTAATGGACAAGTTAAAATTTGGCTGACTCCCCAGAAGTCCGGTTCTGGGAGGTTGGGTCATCGAAACTGGGAGACACCGACAGCGAACATTCGCCTAGTAGGTTTAATGGCCTGCAGACGGTTCGAACCGGTGGCCCGATCGGCACCGTTCGCGCCACCGAATTTTCCCTTCTGGTTTCGTTCTAGCCAAGCTGGCCGAAAGAACGCTGCCGTGACAGTTCGCTGGTAAGAAGTATTTTCAACGACTTGGAAGAGCGCGGACGGCACCCTAAAGCACTGCAAGTACCCCGAGGATCAAGTTGTTGTGTACCGCGATGTGTACCTTGAACCTTTGAAGACAAGGCGAGGAAGGATATCGAAAAAGGGGCCCGCTCAGAGGTCGCGATAGCGATCGCGCCGTATCGACCTTGCGTAACGCTCGGCCGGTCAAGAGCCAGAACGTTTCCGGGGCAACTGCAAGACTCCGACCCTCTCAAACCGATACTTATCACCATCGGGGTGGGCCAGAAGAAATATAAGTTTCTCAATCTTAGGGTCGTCCGGAAGATAGAGATCAAGCGTTGTCCGCGGAGCGGATAAGATCGTGGCCTCCGGACTGACCACCCGTTCCGAAGTGTTCAGCGAAAGTTGCTGGACTCCCAGGCCCCACGGCCAGCCCCCTGACTTCTCCGGCGCTGGTCACAGCAGCGGTAACGAGAGTCATGTCTTGCAGCGTCATCTGACGATGGATCCCGCCCTTCATTCCATGTTTTTGCTCGACCAAAGTGAAGTTTGGCGCCAAGGACCCTTCTGAGACGCTCTCTTTCCGGACCGGACGTTCTTCTCCTGGAATAAGGTGCCATTCTATTGTGAGTTCTTGATGAGTTGCGAGCCGAAGCTGATAGTTCATTACGTCCAGAACACCAGGCATATAGGACGGCATCTGCAGGCCGGCCGCTTGCAGGTACGCGACGCGAAGTTCAAATGGTGGCTGTTCCGGTTGGTCTTGAGCCTCCATCAAACAACCAAGATTTCCAGCGCACGTGATTAGTACAGCGCACATCAATATCACCCTTGACTGGGCACTCATTTTGCCACCTCCGGTCTCTTGAGAGCGGCTATAAAAGCCAGCTCCACTGCCTTCTCAAAGCTCCCGTCATCTCGAAAACCTTCATAACGCCTTCCATTAACAAGCACATTAATCTCAGTATTGTCCAACAAGAATTCTCGAATGAGATCTGACGCGCCGCCAACATCGGCTGCAAACTGCTGCCGATTGAAGACGTAATCGTGGAAACTCGGGGACAGACGGAACGTTTCCAGGTCCAAGAGGAATGGCGGGGACGACGAGACTCGAACTCGCGACCTCTGCCGTGACAGTTGGTCCTTCATTCGCTGGCACACACAGAATCAGTAGGTTAGCACCGCGATTGTCGGCAACCGTTGGCCACATCGGGCACGGTCGGGGTGTTTTTGTGCAACGGTTTGTGCAACGAATTCCGGGCTCGCGATCTTGAACCTGACACAGTGAAAGGAAGGAATTGAAATGGACACCAACAATCTGAGTAGCGTGCTGAGCGGAGGCGGCGGAGACCATGGCGACGACTTCGCGCCAGCGACATACAGCCCGCAAGGCACACCCATGGTCCCCGCTGGCGGTGACGGAATCACTGACGCTGGAGCACCTGCCAAGCCTGCCCCCGGGGAATTGTGGAAGAACACTCTAACTGGTGCGCTGTACGGGCTTGCGGGTTCGGCGGGCGCAACCAGTTTCGGCGGGGGGCTTGCGGCTGGCGCGGGCGGCTTCATCCAAGGCAAGCAGCAAGAACTCACCAACGCCCAACGCGCACAGCAGTTGCGGTTCGAGAGTGCAGCAGCGGCGGATTCACACACCCAGGCATTCAACGAAGCCCGAGCCGCAGATGACGCGCACGAAAATCATCAGATCGCCATGCAGCAGTACGCCGACAATGTGAAGGCCTACGCGAAAGTTTTCGGCGACAATCCCGACCTCGAAGTGAGAGGCCAATCGGATGCTGAGACGCACGCGGCGGCGGTTGGCGGCCTGCATACTCTCGCGGGTCAGAAAGATGGCATCATCCCCGCAGTCAGCACCGTTTCCAGTCCGCTTGCAGGCGAGCGGGATACACACGTCACGACCGTTTGGGCGAAACCCACGGCCAAAGACCTAACGCAGAACCCCATCGGCAATCTGCAACTGGTGAACGAGTACCGGAAGCTTCACAACATGCAACCGCTCTCCCGAAGTGCGTGGAGCACAGCGGACGGCAACGTGCCAGACCTAGGGCCAGCGAACGGACAAGAGACGCTCAACACCATCTGGTATAAAGCTGCTTTCAAAAGGTGGCGTTTATGCGACCAGGGAGACGGTTTGGGCTCTCCGCGGAGCAGAAGGTCGATGTGTGGCGTCGTTGGAGAGCGGGCAGACGCTGCATGAGATCGGGCGTGCTTTTGGCAAGCACCATAAGTCCATTCGTGGTGTAGTGGCACGTCATGGTGAGAGTCGAACGATACACGCCTACTGATAACACGCAACTTATTGAAAAATCAAGGCGCACAAAACTCACTCGAAGCTGAAATCGCGCCTAACTGGAACGTATCTGGAACACGTGTTTTTCCCATCCATCTGCACACCTGATGAGTCGTTAGAGCGTTGCAATTCTCATTCCGCCCCTTGAGGAAATTCTGAAATCTCAGTTTGAGACCAAGAATGAGTGATTATGGGCAGCCGATTGCCAGCAGGATTTTGTAAGTAATCTCACGAGGTTAAAAGGGATGGCATTCGAAGTTTTTGGGCAGGTCGCGAGAATGCTGCCAACTTATTTCCCGGCTACTTGGAAGTGTCTCAATAAACGGATCGCCGACAATTGAAATAGGTTACTGGGGATGTCACTAGAAGGTGATCGTTTGAAGTCATTGTGCCCTGTTACCGTCTCGCAGTGCATCATGACGAGAGGAGACCATTACATTGGAGTGTAAAGTCGATCAGAGTGGTTTCCGTCCTCGTCCCCGTGTTCACGGGCCCAAACAACTCTTGCTGCCTCGTTGCGATTCTCGGCATGCAGATGTTTCAGAATTCTGGAAATGTGATTTCTTACCGTGAACTCTGACAAACTCAATTCTCGTGCGATTTCCTTATTCGTTAGGCCGTTTGCCACGAGCTTCAATAGGTTGTGTTGCCTGACGGTAAGCTGAGATCCTCGCTCTTGCTTCTTCGCCGAAATACTTCCTGGGATTCGTGCAACTATCTGAAAGAGTGTTGTGCACAGTTGCGGCGGGCAAGTTGCTTCGTTCCGAACCGCCGCTTGCAGAGCTGCCACTACATCGGATGCCGATGCGTCTTTCAAGAGATAGCCGACTACGCCACAACGCACTGCTTCCAGAAACCTCTCGGGATCGCTATCCATTCCGACCGCAACAATTTTGAGAGGCATTCCGTTTTGTTTACCTTGTGATTTGACCAATGATAGCCAGTCGGCATCAACAAAATCGGAAAGCAGGACATCGCACCGGCTCGCGATCAGCACTTGTAGGGATGTTTTCGAAGAAGAGTCACGTCCGACCACTTCCAGGTGTTTCCGTCGCCGCAATACCCGGGCCAGCATATCTCTCAGCAAACAATTCTCCATCACGAGAAATGTGCGAATTGTTGCCGATTGTTCCGGCGGCTGGCTCACGGCTCCTCCCATCGAATCAACTGCCCCGGGCTCTTTACCTTGGCATCCGTCCGAAATGGACTGTCACCGCCGGCCTCCAGAGAGGCATGACATCGCGGCTCAGTGCTTTCGGCGATTTGCAACGAGGTTTCATCGCTCGATGATCGTGATTTCGGGTGCATGGCTCGTGGATTGTTCATGAATCATGACCACCTTGTCCGGGGAAATCATGTAAACAACCAATTGGTTTGTTATCTGAGGTCCGCATGACTCTGGTGTTGTCGCAAGCAGGACCAGGCAGCAGAAGGCCGCAGACGTGGGCCGGGATGTGTGACGCCACCCCCGTTTCTCCCCGGCAAGAAGGGCAATTAGAATTGCGAACATAATCGCGGAAACGCTGAAACCCGCGCTCGTCACGGAGAGGCTTGTCACTGTTCCCCTGCCAACTGTGGCGATGGAATAGGTTCCGGAAGTGCTCTGATCCACGAACAGGCCCGAAGTGGTGCTCGCACTTGTGGTTTCTGTGAAACTTCCGACTCCGTCAAGCGTGACGACTCCAGTGGCATTCACGCAGCCGCTGGCGGTGGGAGAAAGTGTTGCGGCGGAAAGTGTTCCCGTTAATGACCCGTTCGAAAAGCTGCCCGAAGCTGCGGCCGCTTGGGGTTCTACGAAGCCCAATCCGGCGTGGGGGATGTCGAGAAAAAAAGCTTTGTTCTTGGCCACCAGATAAACGACCTGCGTCGGGGCGTCGCTCTGTCCGTGCCAGCCATTGATTGTGCCTCGCCCTGATGGTACGACCGAGTACGTGGCCGCTGCGGATTGATCCTTTGCGATGCCGTTCCCGATCTGATAGTCATATTCGCTCGTGAGGTTGCCGTTTCCATCCCATCGTAAAATTCCAATTTCTGCTGTCGATTGCTCTGGATTTGTGCCTACGTTAACACCGTGCAGGTAATACACTGCGGTCCCATTCAGCGCGGAGCTGTCGAAGGAGCTGGCGGACTGGGACTCGACCTCGCCGCTCAGCAGTGCTTTGGCGGAAAACGGATCCGTGGTCACCACGAACATGTCGGTTGCCGAAATCACATAAGCCGCGAAGTTGATATTTGCTACGCCGGACAAGCTCAGCCCGAGCGTCATGCGGCCACTCAGCGCGGACGGGGTCGAGTAGTTGCCGGTGAGCAAGGGATTATTCGCCACCCCGGCCACAGTTTGATCCGCGATCCCGCTGGGAATCATTCCAGTGCCGTCCGCGCCGAAGGAACCTGCGATGGCCTCGCTGTTCCCGCTAGGGTCCTGGCCCCCGAGCCCAAACGCATAGGGCCCGGTGATCTTTCCCAGGGAAAAGGCAGTTGTGTCTTGCGCTCTCAGAAGTCCAGATCCGCGCCGCCCATTGCCGCCGGTCGTATCGTCGAACTCAGCGAATCGCCCTTGTTGTGCCAGCCCGCTCATGATGGAATTCAGGGCTACAGCAAAGGTCCTCGTTCCACCGGGTGTGTAGATCGTGAAAGCACCCCGGTGATCGGAATCGATGTTGTAGGTTCCGCTAAAGGCCACATTTAGAGCAGGACCGCTTGGCCCATTTTCATCTTCAATGCCCGCGGTGATTTTTCCCTTCCCGTCTGCGATGAAACTCCCGGCCATCGCCAGCGGTGATCCTGTCGCGTCATCGAACCCGGAAAACAGAAATGCGTAGTGCCCGTTTAATTCGGAATTGCCAGCCAGCGCTCCCGCGACGGTGGTCAAAGATAGCGGAGTGGACGCACTCATGGGGCTTGCTTCGGCGTCGACGACTTGTAGCGTGAAATTCGCGGTTCCCGTTACGTCAGGAATCCCAGTGATCGTCCCCGTGGGTGAATTCAACGTGGCCCAGGAGGAGATGTTGCCGCTGGTCACGCTCCAGGTATAGGGAGGAATTCCTCCGGTGACCAAAATGGGTTGCTTGTAGGTTTCGTCTACGGTTGCATTTGGGAGGGAATTTGTGGAGATCGTCAAAGGGAGGATTACCACGTCGACTGTCAGATTCGCGGCCGCCGTCAGCGGCGGATTGCCGGAATCCCCGACCTGCACCGTGAACTGGGATTCACCGCCCGCCGTGGGCTTCCCGGAAATTGCGCCATCGCTCGTCAAGCCAAGTCCCGGCGGCAAGTTTCCTGCGCTGATGGTCCAGGTGAATGGGGGCACGCCGCCTGTTTCTTGCAGCGTGGCGTTATAGGAAATCCCGCCGGTCGCCCCCGGAAGGGATGTCGTCGTCACGGAGGGAGCAGTCACCACAGTCAGGGATGCTGTCGCTTGTTTGGTAGGATCTTTTGCGGATTTCGCCAGGAGCGTGACCAGGAGACTCGCCGTCACAGGATTTGGTGCGGTGTAGGTGGCCGTCGTTCCGGAGAGGCTGGAGATTTTGCCGCAGCTCGCCGCACTACAACTCAGGCTCCAGGTCACGCCCTGATTCGATGCGTCATTTGAAACCACTGCGGTGACGCTCACCGCCTGGTTCTGGTCTACAAATTGGGACGACAATGGTGCAATGCTTACGCCGATCGGTGGACTACTTGAGCCTCCCCCGCAGCCGGCCAGCAGCCCACCCGCTCCGAATATAAGAGACATCATTTTCCGTAAATGGCGTTTCATGCTTCTCTCCCTACGGCAGGTCGGCTTCTGTCTCGATTCCATGCACTGCGTCGAACTAGTTTCCGTGCCAGCTCGACCTGGCAATTCGCTCAGTCTTCATCGTCAACCTTTCTTGCTTCGACAGTGATCACCACAGGAAGGAAAGCGCCATTAGGCAATTGAAGGGATTTTTGAACCATGCGGATTTCTTGCAAGTGGTCGTCAAAGACGAGCAAGAGGACCGAGGTTCGAACCAACTGCCCCGATTCATAAAAGCTTAAAGTGGCCGATCCCGTGCAATCCTGATTCAGGGTGTACTTTCCGGTGAACGTCTCATCGGCAAACCCGCCACCCACACTCCTCGATTCCGAGCCGCTCGCGTTTCCGTCCGAGTCCAGAACCGCTTTCCCGACGGCCGCAATGGGCACGGCGCCTGTCGCTGAAATCACCACACCGGAGAGTGTGAACCCGTAACTTCCGGCGCTCTTATGCATCGTGCAGTGAGCGGCGAACGTCGACGGCGATGTTGTCAATAGAAGGGAGAGAAGAACGAAAGCTGCAAAACCTGCCTGCAGAACCTTGGATTTCATTTTGTTTCTCACTTTCCTTTGGAGGCGTTCGGGTTGATCGCGAATTGGCTTGCTGATCATGCGTGCATCCTTCAATGAGCGCCTTTAATCGGTCAATCTCGGGCGGGTATTCCCCCATCCTCATTCATGTATCGGTCTAAACGATTAATCAGTAAGGGGTTAGGCCTGGGCTTACGTGTCCAGCCATACCGATGATAGAATCCACCGCCAAGGCAGGCTCCTATGCCCGTGCAAGACTTCACTCCATCGCGCGGCGTCGTCAGATTCAACTCCTTTGAGGTGGACCTGCGTGCGGGCGAACTGCGCCGGCATGGGATCCGGCTTAAACTGCAGGACCAGCCTTTTCGCTTACTGGAGCTTTTGCTCGAACGGCCCGGTGACCTGGTAACCCGCGAAGAACTTCAAAAGCGAATCTGGCCCTCTGATACCTTTGTGGATTTTGACCGTGGCCTGAACAATGCGGTCAAACGCCTCCGCGAGACCCTGGCGGATTCCGCGGAGTCACCCCGCTACATAGAGACCTTGCCGAAACGCGGATATCGCTTTATCGCCAGGATAGAAAAGGTGGCCAGCGCGAACGGCGACGCCGCAGTCGCAACACCTCCGCCGACGGCCAGAGAAGGTCGCCCGACGCAGACCAAACCGGTCCTCAGCCTTCGCAATTGGAAAGGCTGGGTTGTGGCCGGAGTGATGCTGCTCGCTGCGTCCGCCGTACTCCTGGGGAACCGCCTCATCGGCCGTGTCGCGCCGCCACCGACTCATTCTGTTGCCGTCTTGCCCTTGGAAAATCTTTCCGGGGATCCTTCCCAGGAATATTTTGCGGACGGCATGACCGAAGAAATCATTGCCGAACTCTCGCATCTGAATGGTCTTCGGGTGATTTCCCGGACGTCGGTCATGCACTACAAGAAAGCGGACAAATCCTTGCCGGAGATAGCCCGCGAGTTGAACGTGGATTCCGTTGTGGAAGGGTCAGTATTGCGTTCCGGAGATAGGGTACGGATTACCGTCAAATTAATCTCCGCGCGCAACGATGCGAATCTTTGGGCTGAAACCTACGACGGCAGTTTGCAGGATACTCTGACCGTTCAGATGGAGGTCGCAAAGTCCATCGCAGGAAAATTCGACACCAGTGTTGTCCAGAGTGCGGCCCAGCGGCACATGCCGCCAAGAACTGTGAACCTCCAGGCCCACGAGGCGTATCTTCTCGGCTTCCACGAGGACGATATCGCCAACGACCTGTGGAATCACGCGGGGCAGAGAAAGGCTGTCGAGGAGCATCGTCGCCGCGCCATTGAGTTTTATCAACAGGCGATTCGCAAGGATCCGAATTATGCGCCCGCTTATTTACGACTGGCGGATTCCTATAACCCAAGCGATGTGGAGGAAAAGGCCCGAAAAGCTTTGGAACTGGACGACCGGTTGGCCGAAGCCCATCTGACGCTGGGGCAAGTACTTCTCGTCCGTGACCTGAACTGGCAAGGCGCAGAAAAGGAGTTTCGGCGCGCAATTGAAGTCAATCCCAACTACGCGCCTGCCTATCAAGGCTATGCCTATTATCTCGATGCCCTTGGCAGGCAGGAGGAAGGCCTTGAAGAATATCATCGGGCTCAGGCGCTGGACCCGGCGAACGATCATCTCAGCGGCGCCTTGTATTCTCGCCGCGACTACACGGATTTGATCGACTTGGAGCGACGAACTCTTGCCACGAATCCGCCCGGTGACACGGACGCCAACGCCGTTGCCCATAAGGTATTAATGGTGGCTTACGCTCGAACGGGGAAAACCAAGGAATCCATTGAGGAACTAGCGAGTGGCATAAGCTGTATGGGATTCCGCGACTTCGCGGACGAAATCCGTCGCGGCTATCGGTCTGGCGGCTATGAAGCAGGTCTGCGAGCTTATCTAACGGGTGCAGCAAAGCGTCCGGACTGGGTCTTCCATTGGATCGACATCTTTGTCTATGCCGAACTCGGAGAGCGGGACCAGGCATTCTCTCGATTGGCTCGGCTGAACAAAGACGATCCGTCCCTCTGGCAATTTGTTGGTAGCGCGGATTTCATGCCCACACTCGCTTCATTGCGGATCGAACCCATGTGGGACCGGCTTCATTCCGATCCGCGATTCGGGGAGCTGGGTCATCGACTGGGACTTCCGCCAGAACCGATCAATTCCTCTCAGCACTAGGATTCAAGCTTCGTCGTAAATTGCCCTTTACGGTTGTGCGAAACCTTCGGGGAGGCTTGGAGGCGCGTCGGTTGATCCGTAACGGTTTGGATCTACGGACCCACTGGTGCATGGAGTATCTCCAACAATTCGAAATGGACCGACGGGCGAGAGTGGCCCTTCACTTTCAGCGCCCAGCTGAATCCTGGAAAAATTTACCTTCTCCCTGTTACGGATGATGGGCTAAACGTCGGGAAGTTTGAGCTTTTGCACTTCTCGTAGTGCTACAACGTGAAAGGTGGTAGGATCTGCATCCAAGGTAGGTCCTTATGCCCGTGCAAGCATCTCATCCATCGCGCGGGGTCATCCGATTTAACTTCTTTGAACTGGACTTGCGTGCCGGCGAACTCCGCAAACACGGCATTCGGCTGAAGTTGCAGGATCAGCCCTTCCGCCTACTGGAAATTCTGCTGGAGCGGCCCGGTGAACTGATTGCCAGGGAAGAACTCCAGAAGCGAATCTGGCCGTCAGACACCTTTGTCGATTTCGATCGTGGCCTCAACAATGCAGTGAAGCGCTTGCGTGAAGCCCTGGCGGATTCCGCCGAAGAACCTCGTTACGTCGAAACCCTGCCACGGCGCGGTTATCGCTTTATCGCCGAAGTGAAGCATTCGAATGGCAACGGTGCAAAAGCCCTCGCACCAGTTGCATTCATGAATCCGGCGCTTGAGCGGGCCGCGCAAAGGTATAAAAACCCCGTGGCACAGAGAATTGCCATCACCGTGGCCACGGCTTCAATACTGCTTGCCCTTGCCCTGATGCTTCGGGCCGAAAGCGTGTTGGGGCGGCTCATGAGCAAGTGGTCGGCCCCGGACATCCACTCCATCGCTGTGCTACCCCTGCAGAATTTGACTACCGATACGAGCCAGGCGTCACTGGCCGACGGCATCTCCGACGCCTTGATTACGGATTTGGCCCAGATCCGTTCATTGAAGGTGATTTCACGCACTTCCACCGCGCGCTATCGGAACACAACGAAATCGCTACCCGAAATCGCGCGCGAATTGGGGGTCGACGGAATCGTGGAAGGCACCGTGCAACAATCTGGAGATCGCGTCCGGATTACGACCCAGCTGATTCACGGCCCGACGGATCGGCATCTCTGGGCAAAAAGCTATGAACGCAATTCAGAAGACGTTTTGGCTTTGGAGCAGGACGTCGCGAATGCCATCACGAATGAGATTCGCGTAACTCTTACTCCCAGGGAAAGAGCGAGGCTCTCGCGTTCACGTTCCGTCTCGCTGAAAGCCCTTCAGGCCTATCTTCAGGGCCGATACCATCTGGAAAAAGCAAACGCCGCCAGCGATCGGGAAGATGCCGAGCCCACCGAGTCTCGGGAATTGGCTGCCGCGCGCGAATCGTTCGACACAGCCGTTAAAGATGACCCGAGCTACGCGCAAGCCTACGTAGGACTCGCCGCCACATGGCGGGATCGTCCAGTGTCGGAAAACGGCCCTGAGCAAGCGGAGTCTCTCTTGCACAAAGCGCTCGAGCTTGATCCCGACCTGGCGGAAGCGCATGGCGCCCTGGCGACTCTCGACGTCCTTCGCCAATGGAAGTGGTCGGAAGCCGAGGTCGAGTACAAGCGCGCGATTGAGCTGAATCCCAACTTTGCCGATGCGCATGCCAGATACGGCGAGTACCTCGACATGACGGGACGATTCGATGAAGGCATGAAAGAGTTCTTGTTGGCACAGGAACTCGATCCTGGCCATGATTTTAACCCCAATCCGTTCTACCGCCGCCGGCAATACGAACGCGCCATCGAAATTGATCAGAATGAGGTTCGTCGGCACGCATTTGGCTTCTGGTCACATGCCAACCTTGCCTTTGATTTCGATGCCGCTGGCAGACACGACGAAGCGGCGCAGGAATGGGAAGAAGTGATGCGCATGCTCGGGTATGTAGATGTTGCCGACGGCATGCACCGCGGACTGGTGCGCGCCGGCTACAAGGGCGCATTGCGAGTCTTGACCGAAGGGCTCGAAGCCCGGGCTTCCCAAGGTGCACCTGTCCCAGCCTTTTTCCCGGCGATGATGTATGGCTTGCTGGGAGACAAGGACCGCGCGTTTTGGTGGCTTGAACAAGGCTATCGCGACCGCGACGCCTCATTTTCGGCGTTAAATGTGGACCCTTGCTGGGATCCATTGCGTTCAGACCCGCGATTTGCGGACCTGGTTCGACGCGTCGGTCTTCCGGCAAACACAAACTTCTAAAAATCCAGCTTGATTCCCACTTGCCCTTCCCGTCCCGGGAGGACCTGGATTACTGTCCCGAACGGTACCTGCGATTCCGCTGCGGTCTGGATTTGCGAGGGATTTGCGCGATTCAGCGTATTGAAATACTCAATCAGCATCTCCACACGGAATCGCTCTTTCACTTGGAAGGATTTCGAAAGCCGTGCATCCAGATTGATGAATGGGGGCGCGACAAAGCGATTTCGTCCCGCGGTATAGTCGATAGACGCGGGGATGCCGTCTCCATCCACATCCGGCGCATCATTCGTAAAAGACCTGCTGTAATGAAATCCGCTTTGCGCGCGAAAGATAGCGGAGATTTGAAATCCCTTGGGCAGCTGAACAAGTCCCTCGCTGGCGAACGTGTGCGCATAGGCCAAATCGGAGGGGCCCCGATCAAGGTCTGGCCCGTAATACATCTTTCCCGCCTGCGGCACGGGGTTGCCGTTGCTGGCGATAAACGATCCGTGAGCATTCGTTTGCCCGGTAACGGGATCGACTACCACGGGCGGAACCCCGACGAAGCTATCAGTCGTGCTGCCAAACGCAGTCAGGCGCACTCCCAGCCCGGTTTGCACATTGCTGATGAGAGAGGAGCTCAGCAGGTTATCAATCGCATGCGCATGGCTGTAACTCATGTCAAAAAGAAATCGGCTGGTCAGCTGCTTCTTGACCCCAACAATCAGTGCATTGTAGTTGCCGCTGTACCATGGCCCGTATGCGCTGATGGGCTGGTCGCCGGTGCCAGGGAGAGTCTCCCCCGTGTGATCCGGCATCCTGGCTTCGAAAGCAAGATTCGCCAGACGAACGCCGAGAATATTGCGAATGTCTCTACAAAAATAGTCCACGTACACGGCAAGACTATTTGTTAACTTTCGCTGAACGCCCGCATGAAACGCCTCCGTGTACGGAGTGCGAAAGCTTCCGTTCACCGCGATTGGCGGACGATAGGCGCTCGATCCGAGAAATGCGACGGAAAGATTTCCCGCGAGTCCCCAATAAAAGAACCCAGCTGGCTCGTTTACCGCTACGCTCGCCGCATCGGCAAATTGCTGGGGCGTCAGCCCCGTCAGTGCGTTCACCGTGCTCTGCGAAACGATTGTATTAGGTGACATCGGCGCGTGGCCCGCGGCTACGATCGTGTTGAGATGGTCGATCCCAAAGATGGGCTGGCTGGGGTTCGCTTCGCATGTGGCCCCAGACATCGCAAGTTGCGCATCGGTTTTATCGGGAGAAAGGCACAATCCACCCAGGAAGGGAGCCTGCGTGGGATCACCGTAAAAAAGCCTCGGAAAAGAAATGTCTTGAAATACCGAAACCGCCGCGCCGCCAAACGCTGGTATGTCTCGCGTTACGCCCATCCGAAAATGATCGTAAAAGACTCCCCAGCTTGCACTGAGCGTGGTTTTCGAATCGGGCGCCCACGAAACGCCCAAACGCGGCGAGAAGTTGGCTTTGTTCGGAAATTCGGAGTCGTAATCCCAACGCAATCCCAAATTCGCGGTTACTGTCCTGGTTATCCTCCAATCATCCTGCACAAATAGTCCATTGTAGTTATTTCGGAGAGCGATCCGGTCGTCACCCGGCTCAGCTCCTTGTTGCGTGAACCGCACGTGCACGCCGGAATTTGTGAGCCCGTACTGATCGAAGTCCGGGATGGTTGCGAATAGGAGATCAAAGATGTTGCTGGCTTCCTGCCCGTTTACATGGGCATGTTGAAAGTCCCATCCGAACTTCACCGTATGCCGCGAAAACTGTCTTGCGAGGCTCACTCCGAACGAGACGTAATCCTCATCCAGACGGAGCGGCGTATAACCGGGGCCCAAGCTTTCCTGAGTGACATTTCCAAATAGTCCACCAGTGTTCAGGCTGCTGAACAAATTCACGAAGGTTGTGGGAAGTCCCAACTCCAGGTGCGCGGGGCGTACGAGCGAAGGCTCCCCACGAAACTGCAGATAGCCGGTGAGGAGATAGGGACTACCCGGATCGCCCCACAACACCGTGTCGCGAACTCCAATCATCAGGTCTCGTCGGTCTAAGTCGGAACGCAACGACGGCTGATCCCCCACATCCGCAAGATGTGTGTTTGTCAGATTCATCTCCTGCGTTAACCTGTGAGGTCCGAGGAGCTCGTCGAGTTTGAGAAACCCGCGGGTTTCGTGCACCCTGCCATGATCGTTGATCGACTCCTCCTGCTCCTTTAGCGAGAGCGGGAAGTCGGCTGGATACTGGAAATTAGACTGGCGCGTTTCTACAATTCGTTCCAGGGCCCCGAAGCAGAACGCGTGTTTTTGTTGGATCGGACCTCCGGCCGTCGCACTCCCATCCCATCGGATCAGGAAGGGTGGTTCGGAGTCAGGCACATCCGCGCTATCCAGCACGTAATTGCGATGGAAGAGGGCAAGGGATCCGTGCCATTCTTTTGTCCCGCTCTTCGTCGCAACGTTTACAATTCCTCCCGACCCTCTTCCAAATTCCGCTTTGTAGCCCGCAGTAATCACTTGAAATTCCAGGATGGAATCCTGGTCGAATTGTCCAGCGGGTCCGCCATCCACCTCGTCGCGATTCGGCATGCCGTCAATCAGGACGTACACGTTGTTGGCGCGCTCGCCAAGAATTGGCGCGCTGTTGTCATCTCCTTCGGAAAAGTTTCGATTGACCGAAACACCCGGAACCAATTGCAACAAATCGAGATAATTTCGCCCATTGAGGGGCATGGATTCGACTTGAGCGGGCAGGATTGTGCTGCCTGTAGAAGGAGAATCGAGATCAAGCAGGGGCGGAGATCCTTTTACAGTAACACTCTCTTTTGTGCCGCTGACCATCAGCGTGATTTCCAAGCGGAGTTTCTGATTCAGCGTTAGGTCGATTCCGGTATACGTCTTGGTTGCGAACCCTTCGCGACTCACCCTGACTGTATAAACGCCCGGGAGCAAACCGACCACTCCAAAGTAGCCATCGGGTCCAGTCGTCGATCTGATTTCGGAGCCTGTCGCATCACTTCGGACCAATACCTCCGCGCCGACGATGGGCTGACCACCTTGGTCCATCAATATGCCCGCAATCCCCGATGTAACCTGTCCTAATGCGATCAGCGTACTTCCGAGAAAAAGGATCAGGATAGTAAGAGAATTGCTTGTCGGAAAATTCGTAAGAAGACAACTATTTCTTGGCCTGGAGGGAGGAAGTTTTGCGAGGTGAGAGCCTGTATGCAACATGAGGTTCCCTCATCCTTCGATTAACCTCCGGAGATCCGGAGTATTTGGAATAAGGTGGGTTTGTGCTGCGCGAGATTCTATCCTTATTCCTCGTTCCGTCAATACACTAATGCGGACTCAACCGCTGAATGACTATCTGAGTCTCGTCGCCGCCTCAGCCACGGACGTTAGCATCTGCGACTCTCCGCCTTTGCAACTGACTGAGTTCTCGGGACACTACAAATCCTTCGGTATGGTGCCGACGTAATACTTCACTATTCTTTGCCTCCGGATAGCCGCGAGGGGAATCGAAATTGAATGCCTTTGGTGAGCCTAATCAGGCAATTTGCAATCCTGATGACGCCGACTCTCTTTTCGATACTTCTTACGTGAGGAGACTCGCCGGAGCGACACTAAAACATCCACTTGGTTCAGAACCCTGATTTCTACAAATCCGTTGACCATAAAGAGGACCTCTACAAGTCCAATGGAGGCTTTTCCATTTCCCGCGCTTCCAGTACTAGGCCCACCTCAGCCAGTATTCAGAATGATCCAGGGATCGATATCAACTGTAAGTTATTAATTATAAATATACTTACAATGGTGGAGGCGGGGGGGTGTTCCGGCTGTCCGGCGGCGGGCGCTCTTCGCGCTCACGCTGCGGGAGCGCGAGGAGATCTCACAGGGGCTCGCTTCTGGTTCGTCGATTCGTGAAATTGCCAAAGGTTTGGAGCGAGCGGTATCGACCGTGGGCCGGGAGGTCGCGCGTCTAGTGTTTCCGCATCTGTCCATCTGGGAAGCCGGAATCCTGAGCGCCATTCTCGCGCCGACCGACGCCGGCCTGGGACAGGTCATCGTAAACAGCCCTGGCGTGCCTATGCGCATTCGTCAAGCGCTCAATGTGGAAGCCGGTCTCAACGACGGACTTTCCGTGCCGTTCCTCCTGTTCTTCATCGTCCTCGCGGCCGCCAAAACCGAAGGTGGAAGGAATAGCCTGATGCAGTTCATTGTGGAACAGCTTGGCTTTGGCGCTCTCATGGGCCTGGCCATCGGCCTTGCCGGCGGATGGTTGCTGGCTCTCGCTTGCCGCAAGGAGTGGATGTCAGCATGTTCATCGCGGCTTTCGTTGCCGGCCTAGCGGTGCAAATCGGATTCAAAGACGCCGGCAGGCATAGTGTCGAGTTCGCGGAGGAATGGGGACAGCTACTGAACCTTGG
>Ga0335082_10004104_pt1 | contig 15843 bp, 14 predicted proteins | sample Lox_Sample_41_FD_206718 | JGI IMG/M metagenome (GOLD analysis project Ga0335082, IMG submission 206718) | Soil microbial communities from Loxahatchee National Wildlife Refuge, Florida, United States - Lox_Sample_4.1 | ecosystem: Environmental > Terrestrial > Soil > Wetlands | place: USA...
TTTATGGTTGTTACCATTACGCTGGCTCATCCACAGAAAACTTCCAATCCTGTATTGCTTTATATAAGTCATGCTTCGGGGGTTAGCAATCAAAGCAACGACTATGTATTCCGCACAAATTATTTTCAGCAAAACGACTCTACTTTGATTTTTTCTCCGCTGGATATCGTTCCTTCTTATTATTCGGACAAACTATACCAAATTGACTATTTATACATGACTGCTGCCATTGATAATCCCCGTTTGTTCACGTATACTGATGAAATGGGAAACACCGTATATCCTTCGGCAGGAAAGCTAAGTAATGAAGTAAAGGTTTACAATGTTTTAAAAGATTGAAAAAAGATGCTTGTTAAAAATCGCATATGGATCACTGTTATTTCTGCCGTAATAATCATAGGATATTCCTGTACTAAAAAAGCCGAGGGTACCGTAGGTCCGATGGGTTTGCAGGGAGATCCCGGCGCAAATGCAACAAGCAGCCCCAGCGCAATCACCGGATTCGTGCGCATGACAGATCAATACGGTTTCCCCAGTTCAGATTATGATTCTGTAAAAGTACTGGCACTAAAAGGAGATTCTTTAATCAGCGTAATGACCGATGCCTCCGGAAAATTTTCCCTCCCCTCATTGACTGCGGGAACCTATGCGATAAGATTCAAGAAAAACGGGTATGATTCTTTTGTAGTCAACACAGATCACAGTGGAGGAAATTCCGATAAATTTATCGGAATTGTTCAATTGAATCAAAGTGTAACTACTAAAATCACCAATGAAACCCTGGGAATGCTTGATAATCCTTTCGAGCCTTATGATACCATTAAAATTTTGCAGGTGAATGTTAGCTTCGACGGGCCTCCGGCTTCGACTCCTTATCCCAGGTATTTTGATATTTATTTTGCAAAGTCTTCACAGGTGGGTAACCTGAATTATGATGTGGTTTCTTCCGGTAATACGGGATTTACATTCTCTAATAGTCTTCCTATCCAGTTTCCGCTCGAGAATTTTTTATCCATGAATATAAAATATAAAAAAGGAGACACTGTTTACCTGAAAACTTATGTGGTACCTGTATTATCCCAAAGAACATCCTGGTTTGATATCAATACCTACCAGGATATTTCATATCCGTACAAGGGAGATTCGATTTTAAAATATTTTATCTGGCCATATAATTGATCGACATGAAGATCATAGCGGTTGCTTTTTTATTTTTAATGCTCTTATTCTCCTGCAAAAAAGAAACAGGTGTGCCTGGTCCACAGGGAGTTCAGGGCAACAGGGGTACCAATGGAGTTCTAAAGGATACCGGGAGTATTTCAGGCAAGCTGAGCTTATATGATGAATTCTCATTAAGAAAAAAAGATTTTAGTGGCATAACAGTTACAATGACAAGTGGAAGCCTGACACTGACAGATATAACAGACTCCGCTGGTGAATATCATTTCACCGGATTGCAAACCGGCACCTATAATTTCAGTTATCAAAAAACAGGTTTTGGTATATATAAGGTCTTCGGAGTTTCGCATACTCCCGGTGGTGAACTACCAACATTGGTGCAGGATGTATATCTTTTGCAGATACCAGTCAAAACAGCGGTCGACAGTATTTCCTCGTCTGTATCTTCTCCCTATGTTTACATATCTGTTTACCTGGATACTTCTTCGTTGAATTATGTTCAGTATTATCAAAATTTTATGCTACTGGTCGGAAAGGATGCGAATGTTAGTCCCTCTAATTATATTCAAAAATATGATGCCGTTTATCCCGATGGAAACGGGGCTTATTCTTTTCCTTTTTCGAAAGACGATTTGCAGGCTTTCTTTCAAACCGGTGATACCCTCTATATTACTGCAGGTACCTATAACCGTTATATCTCCAAGCTGGAAGACCCTAACTACCTGTTCGACCTCGGCCCCAACTGCTATTATGTTGATCCCTCGAATGGAAATTATGTATATCCCAACATGAGTATTTCACCCAATATAGCCAAGGTCCCGTTTTAGAGATTTGGGAGATAAAAGGAAATTAAAAATATCAGGGCTGTTGATTCAATTATTCAGTTAAACTTTTCAGGTAACGAATGCTTTCAGGAACCTGGGTATTCACATAATTGCTTTCGTCTTCAATAAAATAATGTTTGATCCCGATTTTTTTTGCTTCTTTCAAAATACCGGGAATATCAATTTCGCCCTGACCCAGAGGCACATTATTTTCCGGTCCGGTGAGTCCAGTATGATTTTTAACTGCTCCTTTTTTCAAATCTTTTAAATGGATCAGTTTCCACCGGTTCCCATATTTTTTCAGAAGCGCTACGGGGTCCCCGCCACCAAACTGCATCCAGAAAATATCCATCTCGAAAGAAACATATTCCGGGTTGGTGTTTTTGAAAATATAATCCAGGAGATTGCTGTTTCCGTAAGGTTGAAATTCATATCCATGGGCATGATAACAAAAAATGAGTCCCTGATCTTTCATCAGTTTTCCAATCCTGTTGAAGTCATCCACTGCTTTTCTTGCATTCTCAAAAGTCAATACGCCATTGTCATGTGGTATCCATGCACACATTACATATTTTGCCCCGAGAATTTTTGCCTTATAAATCACTGAATCAGGAGCCCTCACCAATTCTTCATATCCTGCGCCGGTAGAGGGAATACTGATTCCTCTCTCATCGCATAATTTCTTAAACGCTTCCGGGCTCATCCTGCCTCCGCCTCCTTCCATTTCAGTAAATCCCATCATTTTTATTGTGTCTAATGTTTTGGCGACATCAACAGGAAAACTTTTGCGGAAAGTATAGGCCTGTACGCCCAATGGAAAATCATACAGAGGTTTTGATCCCTGAGCAACCGTGCTTATATTTTCTGTCAGTAAAAAAAAGGTTGCAATAGTTAGTAAAATTATTTTCTTCATGGAGGATTCATTTCAATTTTTAAAATCGACCTGTTTTTCAGATATTCCCTTTCTTCAATTCTTCAATGGCATGATTGGCTGCACGGGCCGTCAATGCCATATAAGTTAGAGTAGGATTTTGTGTGCCGGTAGATACCATGCATGCGCCGTCCGTTACGAATACATTTTTACAGAGATGCAATTGATTCCATTCATTCAGCATGGATGAATGCGGGTCTTTTCCCATACGTGCGCCTCCCATTTCATGAATATCGGATCCGGGAGGAGATTTGGTGTCTTCTGCTTTTATATTGATGAACCCCGCTTTTTCAAACATTTCATGAGTTTGCTGAATATAATCTTCCACCATCTTGTCGTCATTCTCGCTCCACTCGCAGGAAACAATCAGTTGGGGGATCCCATATTTATCTTTTAAATCAGGATGAAGTCTTACATGATTTTTTTCGAGCGGTACACATTCGCCCATCATCCAGCTTCCCACATGCCAATTGCCCAATGGTGGATTCAACAAATTTGATCTGAGCTGGTCACCGATTACACTTGTGTCCGGTTCATATCCCCTGCTACCGGAAATACCAATCGCATATCCACGCAAAAATTGCATATCCCGTTTAAATAAATTCCTGAACCTGGGAATATAACTGTTGGTCGGATTGCGACCATCTGTTTTTTTATCCTTGAATCCTTCGTATTCTGCACTTCCCTTCCCTCTGTAATTATGCCAGGAAATAAATTTTCCCAATAAACCACTATCATTACCCAATCCATTTGGGAAGCGACGAGAAACAGAATTCAATAAAACGGCATTGCTGTTTAATGCGGATGCATTCAGGAAAATAACAGCTGCATAATATTCAATCATCTCTTTACTCATGCTATCAATAATTCTTACCCCTGTTGCTTTCCCTTTTTGTTCATCATAAATAATGGAATGAACTACCGAAAATGGTCTGACGCTAAGGTTTCCGGTTTTCAAAGCCCATGGCAAAGTCGATGCATTACTGCTAAAATATCCGCCAAATACGCAACCCCGATTGCACATATTCTGGCTCTGACATTTGGATCTTCCCTGTTCAATATGTATCGGTTGCGGATCGGTGATATGTGCACATCTTGCCTGTATCAGGTGTCTGTCTTTAAAATCCTTCGCGAGTATTTCTTTAAAATAAGATTCAACACAACTCATTTCAAAACCAGGCATCACTTCACTATCGGGTAATTCGCGAAGACCATCTTTATTACCGGCAATACCCGAAAATTTTTCAACATAAGCATACCATGGTTCAATATCCTTGTACCGGATCGGCCAGTCGATTGCGAAACCATCGCGGAGGGGTCCTTCGAAATCCAGATCACTCCAGCGCTGTGTTTGTCTTGCCCAGAGTAATGATTTTCCACCCACATGATAACCACGCACCCATCGAAAAGGCTTTTCCTGCACGAAGGGCTGCTCATCATCTTTCAATGCCCAATGCAGGGTTTCCTCCCGCAAAAAACGTGCTCCCTGGTAATCCTTTCTTTTTTCAACCGGAACTATTCCACGGTGTTCAAATTCCCATGGGGCTTTTGAAGCGGTAGGATAATCTTTGATATGTTTTACATCGCGGCCTCTTTCAAGGATCAATGTCTTCAATCCGTGATCGCATAATTCTTTTGCAGCCCATCCTCCGGTAGCACCTGACCCGATAACGATGGCATCAAAAGTTCTTTTCTTTACAGAATCGCCCAAATCTCCTGGCATGATTCAGTTTTTTATATTTATACAACCATAGTAGTGACCCGGAACCACTTTATAACCCAGATATTTTTCCATGACCATTTGTGATGTATTGAATCCACGGATGGTTTCAGTTTTTACCAATTCAAAAAAATCTTTTTGTTCTTTTTGCCGGGATGTCTGCAATTCCAATAACTGCTCTTCTCTTTGCTTCTGACTACAATCCGAAAAAGATTTTCCATAGGCTGATTTCGCAGATGATTCCAGTAATTGCAATTGCTTTTTCACATTCTCCTGCGCAGGCTTTTCATAACAATCGATAATCATTTTGTGAAGGAATTTATCAACTCCCATCGACAGGGCACCAATAGAATTGCCTGCCGGGATAATCGTGTCCGTTATTTTTGCGAGTATTTGCTGCTCATCAGTTGAAAAAAATGAAACAAATGTATTGCTGTCCCCGAAATGGCCACATGATTCCATCCAAAAAGGCAATGTAATCAGGCTTGCGGAAACACCCAGAACGTTTTTAACAGCATTTCTGCGATTCATTTTTCAGGAGACTGAAGAATAAAATATTTTGGAGAATTCTTTTCGAATATAATTAAAATTTTCTCAATGACCCTCCAATAACCTTCCAATAACCCGGTACTTAAGTGCAGGGTTATCGAGAAAACCAATTATATGCTTATCCCGTCTTTTAAACGAAGGCCATTGGGAGAAATATTTAATGAGCAACAGAAGCTCTTCCAATCCCAAACTGATCACCGGCCTTCAGTAAATCCATTCCTGCAAACTGCACTTCAACCATTTTCTCACTCTGAACCCTTGCGCCTGTTTCATCCGTCAGCCTTGCAACGATTTCTTTTTTATTGGCATCGATGATATCGCCCGTGGAAGGCATAGCGTATTTTCCATCAATGCTGAATGTGATCCATCCTGGCTGATCACTCAGCTTAATCGTTTTGATTTGCACTGGTTCTTTTTTACTGATATCAAAAATATGAATTGCTTCATTGAATGCATCAGCCAGCCATATTTCATTTTCAGCAGGTGTGAGCGCGATACCATGACTTGGACAGCCATGTCTTTTTACAGGACCGGTATGAAAACCTTTTACTTCAATATGCGATATTTTTTTTCCGCTTACAAGATCACCGATTTCAAAACCAAGAAGACTATCCACATTTACAAAACAACTTTTCTGTGCAGCATCGATTGTAAAAGGTCTGACATGATTCGCAAAAGGGCCTACCGTTGAGCTGATCTGCTGATTGGCCGTATTCACCACCGTGAGATAGTTGGATCGCAATCCTTCCAGGTATACTTTTTTTCCATCCATTCCACAAATCGTATTATGCGAGCCTGAATGAGTGATGATGCGGCCAAGCATTTTGCCTGATTTTGCATCCACTACTTTCCAGTCATCTCCCTCGAAGGATGGAAGATAAATTGTTTTGCCATCCGGTGAAATGGACATGCGATCACATCCTGCTTCATATTTCTTTTCCCAAACCAATTTTTCAGTGAGCAGGTCAATGCAAAGAAGCGATTCAATAGTAGTGATATAAATACAATGTGTGTACAAACTCGCAGCAATTCCTTTTACATTGGAAGGTTGCCCCTTCTCATCCAGTCCACCTGTAGGAATTCTTTTTATAAACTTAAATCCATTGTCCATATCAAAGACCAGCAATCCATGTCCTCCGTATTCCAGGTAGTTCCGAACGCCAGGCACTGCAACATAGAGATAATGATGCAATACCGAATTTCTTCCTGAATGTGACATTGACAGGCTGCTGAGCCCAAACAGCAACAAAACCAACATCCATCTGAAATTTCTGCCGAAACCATTCATGATGCCTGAAGCTTTATTTTTCAAATAATCTCTCCTGCGGTGGCTTGATTCCCTGTAAGCGAATATAGATAGTCGTTTGTCCGCGGTGATGGGTCTGGTGTTCAAATGTCTTCATCAATAATGCAAATCTTGTTTCTTCAAAACCAAACAATTTCTTTTTTTCTCCCCATTTGTCAAGCGGCAGTTCTTTCACTGCGTTGATGCAATAATCATAGCTGGCAGTTACATAATACATTACAGAATCTTTTTTTTGTGCTGAAACGCTGCCTTCAAGATTGGACTGAAAAAATGCAGGCGGTTTTTGATCGGTAGCATTCGACATCAGAAAAGCATTGCCTTGCGACAAATGCAGCATTTGCTGTGCAAAACTCCGGATACTGTCGACCGGCTTAAAAGAATACTTATCCGCAGGCATGGTATTGAGGTAATCAATGGTGTATTCTTTTGCACGTTGCCATTCTTTTACCAATTGTTCTTTGATAGCCGTTGTGGTCAGTGCCTGGGCTTGAATAGCTAAAGAGAAAATAAAACCAATAGCTGTTAAAAAAGTGATTTTTTTCATAAATAGAAGTATTAGGAGGTTAAGATAAATAAAAAAATAACTCCTAAAGTTATTTTTTCGGGATGACCCGGCTGGATCAGTGAAGACACAAATATTATAAAATGATTAAATTTTAAATAACTGTCTCATTAAAGAAACAATAAAGCCTATTTATCGAGTTTCAAAATCAAATTTATCTTTTAGAAGATTTGATAAAATTCAGCGTCTCGACAGCATGCTGACTTCCTTCCATGAATGAATTGTATAAATACTGTATTTTCCCGTCAAGTCCTACAACAAATGTTTCTCTGCCGGTAAGAAAGAATTTATTCTTTACACCAAATTCCTTTAATACTTTATTACCCGGATCACTCAACAGTATAAACGGGAGATGATAATCCTGTTGAAATTTTTTATGACTCTCAGAAGATGCTCCATTGATGCCAATCACCATCGCTCCTTCCCTGGCAAAATCTTCATACTTATCCCTGAAAGCACAGGCTTCCCTGGTACAGACAGCGCTTTCATCCTTGGGATAAAAATAAATAACCAGGATTTTTTTCCCGATATAATCTTTACTGTTAAACAAATTTCCATCCTGATCGTGTAATGAAAATACAGGCAGCGAATCTCCAACCGATAAATGAAGATGTTGGGAATAGGATGAAAAAATAAAAACAAAGGAGACAAGCACAACTAATAAATACTTTACAAATAGCCTGTATTTTATAAACACTGCCTTCATTTCTTCGCACAAAAATCGTTTATTCAGTTCAATCGGCCAGATCCACATGTTAATGGCATAAAAAAAATCCAATGCTGATGCATTGGATTTTCAAGATAATATATCAGAGCCTTATAAATTATAAATTGAGGATACCCGCAATCATTTTGTCGGCTTCGGGTTGCTGGAAATTCGTCGTGGCGCCCTGGCCGCAATTCAGGATATACCAAATACCTTCTTTCTTTACATCAATTCTTTTAATAGTATAGTCTTTAAATTTTGCAATATCACCGGTTGATCCATTCTTTAAAGCAGATAAACCTTTCTGAAAATATTTCAACTGCTCCAGGTTGGGAAACCGAAGAGTGGTCATGATAACATCATTGGTGTATTGCTGATCACGGAATGAGAGCACATAACAGGTATCTGATTCTTTAGTAACTCTTTGCAGCGTGATAGGCCACGTACCTCCCTGGCGAAGCTCAACCAGGTTAATAGTCGCTGTATTTACAATCGTAAACTGTGCCTTGGATACAAAGGCAAATGCCAGAAACAGGGATAAAAAAACTAGCTTTTTCATATCAGTATTGTTTTTAAAGTAGCAGAATATTCATGCATCAAAAATTTTTATTTAAAACTTTCAATTCGGTATAACGGTCATGAGTAAAATCTATTTTATTGGAACATTTATTTATATTCACAAACCTCTGATCGTAGTGATCATGAGGTCGGCTTCAGGTTGCTGGAAATTCGTCTGCCCCCACTGGTATCTTAAAATATACCATCTGCCTTCTGTTCTCGACTCCGCTCTTTTAATTGAATAATTTTTGAATTTTGCAATATCTCCGTTGTTTCCGTTTTTTAAAGTTGATAAAGCTTTTTCAAAATATTTTAGCTGGGTCAAATTCGGAAAAGGCAATGTATCCAATGAAACATTGGTTACTACCTGCTGATCGCGAAATTGAAGGGAATAGGAAGTATCTGAATTTTCTATTGTTCTTTCCAGGCTAATCGGCCAGTCGCCCGTCCGAACCTGAACGAGATTGGTTGAGGATTTATGATGTATATTATTAAATCCTGTAAAAGGTATAAATAATGAACAAAGGATTAACTTCTTCATACGATATTGGTTTCCCAAGATAAAAGTATAATTTAATAAATGCAATACAGAGTAGAAATTATTGAACAGGGCATGTATTTATATTTCAGACAACGAAAACCGGGCCGAATTATTATTTAAAAAAAGCCTAAATCTCAGTGACAAATCCTGCTATTTTTTGAATGGGAAATTCAGAAATAAAAACAGGTCTTTTATTGCAATAAATTTTGCTAAAAATATCGGGTTTGTAAGCTAAAAAAATGCAAAAAAAATTGAATTGATTTGCACAGCTAACAGGATCTTCTTCTCCGGAAATTAAAAAAATTGAATAGTTTTTCGTATAAAAATTATTTTTCTATTTTTTGGAATCAAAGCCCATTTTAGGAATTATCAATAAATTATTCCCGACCCAATATTTTGACAATCACTCCGTTAAAAGATGGAACATAAGTTGAAACATTTATGCCAATAATAGGTTTTCAGGCCCTAAAAAACTAAAACCCTATTCTATGAAAAACTGTATAGCCTTATTATCCATATTCATCCTTGGTAGTTTAAACCATTGTTTTGGACAAACACATGTTCAAACGACTACCAAATTCCAAATGACAACAGGTTCTTCAATTGCTATGGCATTTGGTTCTGCAAGTACAACCGGGAATTTAATTGTTGTTCATATCGACTGGGATAAGCAAAGCATTCATGTGAATTCGGTTACAGACAATAAAGGAAATACCTATCATAATATTAATGGTCCCACAAACTGGAATGGGGTTAACTACAGAGCAGAACTCTGGTATGCTTATAATATTACAGGCGGTGCGATCTTAACTATTACTGCAAATCTTTCCGGAGCACCTACAAGTTTTTCCCAGATTTATATCAGCGAATATTCCGGAATTGTTACTACAAATCCACTGGATCAAAATTCGGTTAATATAGGTAACACTGCTGCTGTGAGTAGTGGCGCCAAGACTACTACTTCCACCAATGAATTAATTTATGGGGTCAGTATCGGGGCTTCGGGTCTTTTAACCACCGGAGCAGGATTTACCAACCGGTCTTCTGCCAATCAAAATATTGTTGAAGATAAAAAAGTTTCTCCCACAGGTTCTTATAGTGCTAATTTTACGAGTGCAGGTGGTAACTGGATTGCACAGATGGCAACCTTTGTTTCATCAAATATTATTTTACCAATTAACCTTTTATCCTTTACCGGACAATGTGAGAATAGTAATATTATTCTGAACTGGTCTACGGGTTCCGAAACAAACAACAACTATTTTACTGTTGAAAGAAGTGAGGATGGTTATAACTGGAAAGCGATCGGAACAGTAAAGGGAGCCGGAAATTCATCCATTACTCAAAACTATTCTTTTACAGCAGATAAATCGACGGATGAAATTTCTTATTTCCGTTTGAAGCAAACTGATCTGGATGGTGAATTTAAATATTTTAATATTATCCAGGTGAGCAATTGCAACAGTTATATATCTACCCTCAATATTTACCCGAACCCTTCCAACGGTCAGTCTCTTCACGGAGTAATTAATCTGAAAGCAAATGAAAGCTATTCAATTGAAGTCTCTGACAATACCGGGAAGATTGTAAGCCGGTTTGTATCTACCCAGCCACAGTTCTCAATTAATTTTTCGCAGGTATTGCAACCGGGTGTTTATTATGCCAGGGTTTATTCAGCAAACTTTTCCAAAGTGGTTGGTTTTATAGTAGCTCGTTAAATCCCGGAAATAATTAGTGCGTTCCAGTTATGTAGGCAGTTCAACAATAAATTCCGCAAACACACCTTCCTTTGTTTCAAGATGGATTTCACCTCCATGCGCCTTGATAATATCATAGCTGATGGAAAGTCCTAATCCTGTTCCCTGTCCGGTTGGCTTGGTAGTAAAGAAAGGTTGAAAAATCTTTTCCTGTATTTTTGGCGAAACACCATTGCCATTATCGCGGATATGTATTTCTATTTTGCCATTTATTTTTTTAGTTGAAACAGAAATGATGGGTTGATATATTTCGCCCTGCTGTTTCTTTTTTTCCAAAACAGAATAAAATGCATTGTTGATTAAATTCAGTAGCACTCTTCCGATATCCTGCGCAACGATATTGACAGAACCGATGGTTCCGTCAAAATCTGTGTTGATGGTTGCATTGAACTCCTTATCTTTCGCCCTTAATCCGTGGTAACTCAATTTCAAATATTCATTTGCCAGTGCATTGATATCGGTCGGCTGTCTTTGCCCCGTACTTGCCCTTGAATGCATCAGCATGCCTTTTACAATCACATCAGCTCTTTTTCCGTGATAGTTGATTTTTTCCAGGTTGCTGAAAAGATCGCTGATGATTTCACCTTCCTGTTTTTCATTCTGATCACCCGGAGCCTTTGTTTTTTCATTTTTCAGCTCATTGATCAATTCCATATTCACCTCCGAAAAGTTATTAATGAAGTTGAGCGGATTTTGTATTTCATGAGCAATCCCAGCAGTAAGTTCACCCAGGGAAGCCATTTTTTCCTGTTGGATAAGTTGTGTCTGTGTAGCTTTTAATTCTCCCAATGTTTTTTCCACGATTTCTTTTTCTTCTTTCAACTCCTGTGTCCTGATGCTCACTTTTTTCTCCAGCAAAATTTTTTCTTTATTCAGAGTTCTTATTCTCCATCGAATAAATCCCCATAATGCGAGAAGGAAAAGCAATCCATATAGCGTATAAGCCCACCAGGTCCGATACCATGGCGGGAGGATAATAATTTTCAGATCTCTTTCTCCCCAGATCCCATAACTGCTTTCCGCTTTTAACTTGAATATATAATCGCCTGGCTGCATATTCACATAATTGGCAGTTTTCTCTGAGCCGGCCTTATGCCATTCATTTTCGTAATTCTGCATCATGAAATAGCTGGAATTGTTTTCGGGACTGCTAAAATGAGCCGGAGCAAAATCTATAGAAAAAATATTTTGATCGTATTTCAATACGATTTCATTGGTAGCTTCAATTGAAAATTTAAGGGGACTGTTCTGTCCGGGTTGTACTGAATTTCCATTGATTTTAAAATCTGTCAGAACAGGATTTGGTGCTGTATAATTAATTACCTGTTTCGGAAAAAAGCTGAAATAGCCACCACCATATGAAAAAAATATTTCTCCCTCTTTTGTTATATATACTGAAGGCCCCTCCGATACCGCGTTACCGAAACCAAATTTTCTCCCATAAACACATATTTCATTTCTCGAGAGGTTAAACCTGACAACCCCATGTGAAGTAATACTCCATACATTTTCTTTATCACTCCAAACCATTGGGCCAAAGACCTGTGTTCTTAATACTGAGTTTTTTTCTCCCACAGGGGAAAAATTATATACGGACTCATTCTGACGATAAAGGCCCGCTGATGTTCCCAGCCAAATCGTTCCGTCCGGATCGGGAGTCATCCCGTAAATGTTCATTTCATCAAGGAATTGTTTAAAATTCCCCGTTTTCCTGTCAAGAAGAAGTAACCCGGTTTTATTAAAACGAGTAGCCCAGAGATTTCCAAATTTGTCCATTACAATACCGATAAAATTATTATTACCAAAATCTTTGGAGTTTATCTTATCTGCTAAATAACGCGTCAACGACCTTGTTTGCAAATTCATAACATATAATCCGTCGGATGTTCCGATATAGAGCTCCTTGTCTTTGTTTTTGTACAAAGAAAAAACCGCTGTTCCCGTCCAATCACCTTTTAGGTTGTCGGTGTACAAGTACCTGGTGCATTTGCCTGTTTTGGGATCAAAAAGATTCAGGCCATTCCAGGATCCGACCCAGAGCATTCCGTTTTCGGCGGGTTCCATCCTGGTCACACGGTTATCACTAAGCGAAAAAGGATTAGATGGATCGTGTTTGAAAAATTTTCGATCCTTTTTATTTGGATCAATCCGCAAAAGGCCCATACCATCTGCAGTCATCCATAAGACGCCTGCTGAATCTTCGTAAAAACTATGTACATCAGCGTCCATATCCACCATCGAAAAACTGTTTTGAAGAGGATCGACATAAAAAAGCTTGGTTTCGTTTTCTGTTCCAACCCAAAGCACTCCTTCCCGTGAAGTATAGGCACACCAGCTCGTGCTGTCCGAAAATCCTTTGGGTCTCGATTTTTCACCGATGTAATGCGATACTTCTTTTGTGATAGGATCATAACGTACAAGTCCCTGGTGATAGGTCCCTATCCATATAGCCCCCGCTCCATCTTCCTTGATAAAAGTAATATGATCCCATTCATCTCCTTTTGCGATGGGAGGCCGGGATAATTTTTCAGGATGAGCAGGGTCATAAGTCAGTCGTTCGAAAGTTCCTTTTTTTCTATCCATGATATGCAACCCGTCACCCTGGGTACCTACCCAAAAAACGCCGCGGCTGTCTTCAAAAATCGCTCTCACTTTGTCGTTGATCAGGCTGTTTGGGTTTTTGGGATCATGCATATAGCGTGTGAACGTTCCCGTTTGCCTGTTGAACTTATTGAGGCCTCCCCCTTTCACCCCCTTCTCCTCGAATATCGCTTTTCCAAAAGGCCAGCCGGTTCCTATCCACAATGTTCCTTCATGATCCTCATAAATTGCACGAACGATATCATAGCTGAGACTTGAACTATCATTGGGATTATTCCGGTATTTGGTAAACTTGCCGGTTTTTGGATCCAGGCTCCTCAGCCCGTCGTTGGTACCAACCCAAACAATACCTAAATGATCCACTAAAATATTGGAGATGCCATAGAGATTATCCTCATCTTTTGGCCATGCATAGTGTGTCACAATATTGGTAACCGGATCAAATTTGTCGATACTTGCTTTCTGGGTGTACCAGATATTCCCTGAAGAATCGGCATCAATACACTCAATGTCGCCATTTTTCAGGGAATTACTGTCACTCGGATCTGTGAAATAAGTCTTCAGCTGGTACCCATCAAAACGGGTAAGACATTTATGTCCCTGATCAATGAACCACATAAACCCAAAACGATCCTGTGTGATATCAGTAACCTTTCCAATGGAAACATCATTAATTTCTGAAACGAGGTTAAAGTCAATTCTCTTGTTCTGGGCAATCATGCTTTTCGCAAGCAGCGAGAAAATTAAAAAGAAATAAAGCCGGTTAGGGAGATTCATAATATTAGAATGAGAAGATGAAATCTAATCAGGCATATCAACAAAAGGGGGTTTACTGATTAAAAGATACTCAAACTATTATAAATGATAAAATCTGCTTCAAAATACCGTTAGGGAAAAAAATAATACCGTAGAACAGTATTTTGCCTCCATTGGTTCATCAGCCTCCCAAAAGCCTCCTGTATGATATTATCTTCGTGCCCGAAATTTTGAAACAACAGTTAAAAAAGGAAAGTGAAGCTTGTTCGTGAAGAATTAAATAAAGAATCAAGATGCGACCAGGAAAAATTATTAGGGTTTTATCATCCGTTATTGATCAGCCATTACCAGAAAACCTTATAAAATAAAATAGATATTAATTTTTTCTTGTAGAAGTAGAAGCAGTCGTTAGGGTTTGACTGACGGCCCGGTATTCTTGCCAGGGCCTTTTTTAATAATTTGTATTTTCCAGACATCTGCTATTGCATCACTGCGATTCTATTGTTTCAATTCTTCATCTGCAGGTCAGGCACCTATTAAATAAAATCTATTCATCATTTTAAACCATTTATCATGAAAATGTTTTTTAGTTTCAGATTAGTCCTTGCTCTCAGTTTTTTTTCGTCCGTCCTCTTTGCACAAACAAACGAAACGGCTCAATTGACAGGAAAAGCTTCCAAATCGTCTTCTCCTAAATCAGATGCAACAATTCTATATCTCGACGTGCATCATTTCGGTCCCGGAAAAGTGACATTTAATGCTGTTATGGATGCACACAAAAAGGATTTGATAGTGGAAAAGAAATATGGAGTTCATTTAATCAATTTCTGGTTTGATGAAGCAAGAGGTGACGTTTATTGTCTCGCTAATGCTCCCGATTCACAAGCCCTGCGGAATACACATGCGGAAGCTCATGGACTTTTACCTGATCATATCCTGCTTGTACAGGGTGGTAAGATGGCGTCTGCAAACGGAGAAAAGAATTATTTCCTGGATTTACATGAACTGGGTGCAGGAAAAGTGACTCTGAAAGATGTTGCAGCTGCCCATCAGAAAGATCTGGCCGTTCAGAAAAAATATGGAGTAAACCTTATCAACTATTGGGTAAACGAAAAAGAAGGTATTGTGATGTGCCTCGCCCAGGCTCCGGATTCATCCGCGTTGATTAAAACACATGCAGAAGCTCATGGACTGATCCCCGTTTCTGTAGAAAAAGTGCAGGTAGGAAAATAACATCTCTCAAACGAATCAGAATGATTGTGCAGAGAATATCTGCACAATCATATTTCAACAAAACAATCACCCCTATTAAATTTTTTCTCTCCTTCCCTGGTTTATTCTTCATTCTGTTCGTAACGACTTAACCGGATTTGCGACAGCCGCACGGATCGCCTGCAGACTTACCGTGATCAGGGCGATCAGGATTGCCAGCAAACCTGCCACCACAAAAATCCACCAGCCGATATTTGTCCTGTACGCAAAACTTTGTAACCATTTATTCATTGCCCACCACGCGATCGGGAATGCAATGATGGAAGCAATCAATACAAGTCTTGCAAAATCCTTTGACAACATTGCCACAATTCCACCAATATTTGCACCAAGCACCTTGCGAATACCAATCTCCTTGGTGCGCTGAATGGCAGCATATGTTACCAGTCCGTACAAACCGAGACAGGCGATGAATATGGCGAAAATTGCGAAAGTGATAAACAATCTAGCTGTATGTTGTTCGGCTTTGTATACGTTATTAAAATCATTATCCATGAAAGTATAACTGAAGGGCTGGCCCGGGGCCATCTGATTCCATTTGCTTTCAATCTGGTTGATCAGTGGAGGAATATTTCCCGAAT